>Ga0209577_10004132_pt1 | contig 13695 bp, 12 predicted proteins | sample GraSoiAngelo_109_FD_185874 | JGI IMG/M metagenome (GOLD analysis project Ga0209577, IMG submission 185874) | Grasslands soil microbial communities from the Angelo Coastal Reserve, California, USA - 14_0903_12_20cm (SPAdes) (version 2) | ecosystem: Environmental > Terrestrial > Soil > Grasslands... | reverse complement strand
TTACTCCCCAGGATGTTGGGATCCAGAATTTCTATGGGGGCTACACCCCGGGTATGATGTCCATCCTCCTACCGGGCGCTTTTCAAATAGGTTTTAACGCTAACTTCACGACGACGCAGGAAAAGGTCACAAACTACGGGCTCAACGACGATGTGACCTTAATTCGGGGACGGCACCAGCTTGCCTTCGGTGGATACGCGATGCACGCCATCTTGAATGAGGCCTCGTACGCCTGGGCTCCGGGTGTCTTCATCTTCGCGGGGGTTCCGTCGTTTCTCGGCGGAACGGGCGATGCTCTTGGCGACTTTTTGGTGGGGAGATACACTGTGCTTCATCAGGCCAATCCCAACCCCAACAACACCACACAGTCCTTCTATTCCTTATATGTCGGCGACACCTGGAAAGCCACTTCACGACTCACACTGAATTATGGCGTCCGTTGGAATCCATTCTTTCCGATGCAGTTCATCTATGGCGACGTTTACGACTTCAGTCCGCCCGCATTTTATGCGGGGACTAGGAGCACAGTCATTCCCACTGCTCCTCCAGGTTTCTCCTATCCCGGTGACCCTGGATTTCCCGGCAAAGCAGGCCTCAATCGCCAATTGGGTCACTTTGAACCGCGTTTCGGATTCGCATGGGATCCTTCTGGAAACGGAAAGACGGCAATTCGTGGCGGCGCCGGACTCGCGTATGACTTCATCCGTCAAGATCTGCACCAAAATACGGCCACCGTGGCGCCTTTCAACCTGACGGTAATCAACAACTTCGGGAGCCTGGACAATCCCTACGCGAACCTCCCTGGTGGAAACCCGTTCCCTTATAACTTTGATCCAAAGAATCCCGTATTTCCGACCTCCCCGCTGTATCAAGGTTTTTATCCCATCCCTCGGAATCTGAAGACTACGGAACAATACTCATGGAATCTCGGAATTCAGCGGCAGGTGACGCCGAGTTTGTTCGCGTCAGCCACCTACGTGGGGACGCACATCATGCACACGTGGACCGCTGTAGATCTAAATCCCGGGCAATACATCCCAGGAAACTGTGCGGCCGGGCAGTACGGTCTGAGGGCAGCAGGTCCTTGCACGAATGCACAAAATGTCAACCAACGGCGGGTGCTGGAACTGACGGATCCGTCGGCAGGAAACTTGCTGGGGAGTATGACCTCACTTGATGACGGCGGCACGCAGCGCTACAACGGGCTGCTGCTCAACGCCACTTGGCGGAAAGGCAATGTGAACCTGTCGGGGAATTTTACGTGGTCTCACTGTATCGGGCTTGCGCAGATCGGTGTCACCAATATCCAATCCACCTATCCCCACCAGCCGTACCAGAATAATGGCCCGGTAGACAGATTGTTAGACTACGGAGATTGTTTCAACGGAGCACTAGACCTTCGGGACGAGGGAAACGTGACGCTGGTGCTCAATACTCCGACGTTCTCCGGCACTTGGGCGCGCCGGCTGTTGACCGGCTGGACTTTGTCTACCATCGTTACGGCGCATTCCGGCTGGCCTCTCACTATAAATGTTGGAAGCGATGTGGCCGAGAACGGCCTCTACCAAAATGCCGGGAATTATCCGATACCGCAACGTCCAAACCAGGTCCTCGCTGACACGGCCGCGTCCAACCGGGGACAAGGCTGCTTACCAGGGCCGTGTACCACCTATTTCAACCACCTTGCCTTCGCAACGCCGACTCTTGGCACCTATGGAAATATGGGGGTCGGCAGCCTAAGGAGTCCGGGATTCTGGGAGTGGGATCAGACCATCGCGCGACAATTCAAGATTAAGGAAAGCCAAAGCATCGAGGTTCGCGCCGAGGCCTTCAACGTGACCAACAGCACTCGGTTCTATATTGCCCCCACTGGGGACAGCGCGGCGCTCATGACCAGTTCTAGGTTCGGCAATATCACCGAGGACGCTTCCACAACCGGCTCAACTTCAACGACTGGGGACGGCGGGAGAGTAATCCAGCTTGTCCTGAGGTACCTGTTCTGATCAACGCCGACTCCGGCTTTTTGATTCTCGCGAACGTTCCAGGTTTTTCTTCACCGCATACGGGCGCCAAACCATGGTTTGGGCGCCCATCGAGAAATTCGACTTCTGTATGCGATCAATGAAGATCGACAAAAGCCAAGATCAGATTGCGGGCGCGAAATTAAGAAAACTTTGCATTTCTCTAAGTTAGGCCGAACCGAAAAAGTGATAGACAGAACACGTCAGACGACTACCGAGGCCATTTTAGGAACAGTGACGGGTTATTCTGGCCGAGCCACCCCAGATGCGAACGTCCAAGTCACCAACGGGACGCCATGCAGGCTGCGACCAGTGATGTTCAGACGCGCTGTCGAATACACGCGCTGGCCGCGGGGTGACTACGTTGGCCAAATCAGGGCGACCGATAGTAAGTCGCGGCAGATCCAGTTTGGAATGAAGTTTATGTTCTAATGGCAGGCCGCGCCTCGAGGGTTATACAACGGAAATCGAACGATACTCAGCGCGGACGGGAGGGCTACACAGATGCGCGCACCGGCTTCGGATTGGCATAAACATGTGCTGCTCGCCGCAGCAGTCGCCTTTGGCTTGTTCGGCGTGAAAGCAATTCCAGCTCAGGAACACAAGAGCACCGGCTACAGGCTCAGTGTCGTCGGCATTGCGGTAAAGGATTACCAAGCATCGCAAGACTTCTACGGAAAAAAAATGGGCTTGCGGGAGGCCTTTAAATTCACCACCCCTGATGGCCGAGCGACGACCTACTATCAGCTGAGCCGTGACACCTTCCTAGAGATGCAGCCGGCAATGGCCGACGTTCGGCCAAGCTTCACCCACGTTCATTTGGTCGTTGATGATTTGACCGCCCCTCTGACGCGGCTCAAACAGGCTGGAATCCCCGTGGTAGCACGCACCTCGACGACACCAGGGACTGTGACCGAGCCCGGCACGGCTCAACCCAGCAATGTGAAGAACGCCAACGTCTATGACCCTGCTGGCCTTAGACTGGAGCTGAATGAGTTGAGTGCCGAATCGCTCACGACGAAAGCAACGGAGTCCTGGTCGGATACCTATCCTAGCTACCGGCTATATGTCATCGGGATTAACTATAAGGATCAAGCAACGAAGGACTTCTATGAGGAAAAAATGGGTTTCAGGGAGATCTTCACGATCAACAACCCGAATCATCCTTATCTCCAGATGAGCCGCGACAGCTTCATCGACTTCATGCCGGTGCGGGATAATGCCGCTCCATTTTTCTCGCACATCCACTTGGTCGTCGATGACTTGACCAAGACGATTGCGCGACTCAAGCAGAATGGCATTTCGCTGAGGGAAGAGCCATATTTCTCTCCACCGACCCAGTTGTATTCCACTCATATCGTCGATCCCGACGGCCTCGAAATAGAGATCAATCAGTGGGCATACTCCCTGCCGAAGAGAGCAGCGGAATCGTGGAAATAGGCCAGAAAATGATCGTGCGCACAGTATCGGCCTCGGGATGCACAACCAGCGGGTTTTGCATAGTACACATCGTAGGAGGAGACGATGAGCGGTAAAGTGGGGGCGGTTGTTGTGATGTTTGTCGGTTTGTTCGCGGCGTGCGTTCCGCTGCAGGCACATCATGGAAACGCATCCTTTGATGTCTCGAAGCACCCGACTGTCAAGGGAATCGTGACGGAATATGTTTGGGCCAATCCGCATGTTTATTTGAAGTTCGATGCGAAGGATGAAAACGGTCAGGTGCAGCATTGGGTCGTGGAAGCCAGTAACCCGCCCGATCAGACTCGCCAAGGCTGGACCAAATTTTCTTTCAAACCCGGGGATGAAGTTGAAATCACGATGGGCAGTGTGGCAAGGAACGGCCAGCCGATCGGACGATTCGGGTTTCGTGGTGGCATCATCCTGAATGGAAAGCCGTTCCCGCCCGGTGCGGAGAATGCCGGCGATACTGGCGAGACTGTGCCCAAGCAATGAGAGCTGGTTCAGAACCGTCCGGTCGTAGCGGCTCTCGACGGATTAGCGGACAGTTACCGGACGGATGATCCGCTCGAGGAAGGATCTTTGATGGCGAAGTGCCCTATGTTGTCAGCGATCGTACTGCTTGCATGCTTCTTCGTGCCCGCCGTACACGCTCAACTCAATGATCAGCCAAAGGGAGTGGCTGAGGAACTGGCCAAAAGAAAGTGGAACAATAGTCCGCCGGTAAAGTCGTTTTACTCTGGGCAGAAAAATCATGGCCCGGCTCCTGTCCGCGATCTCTCCGGGATTTGGGATGGAACGGCTGAAGGCGGCGGCCAGTTTAAGGGGCCGATTCTACATCCTGCTCTCTACCCAGGTAGCAGGGCCGATGATGATGCGGGACACCCGGATGAGACCGGTGTCGTAAACCCGCTTCCATTCACGGCCGCGGGGTTGGAAGCACTCAAGAAGAATAAGCCGGGCGATGGAGTCAGGGCAGTCGATGTGGCCAACACAAATGACCCTGTAGATTATGGCAATCCGTCTGGTTTCCCACGGATGCTTTTTTACGAGTTGAGAGTGATTGAGCTCACTCAAACCAAGAACCAGATCATTATGCTCGATGAATTCGATCAACATTGGCGCCATATCTGGACCGATGGGCGCCCGCTTCCCGATATTAACGACGTCGAACCAAGATTCTTCGGCTACTCGGTAGGCAAATGGACCGATGACTATACGTTCGAGGCCGATACGGTAGGAGTGGACGATAAGACCTGGCTCGACAATGTGGGTCGGCCGCACAGCTACGATATGAGTGTCCATGAAATTTGGCACAGAGTGGACTATGACAAGATCGAGTTAACCGTTACGGTCGATGACCCGAAGTACTATTCCGAGAAATGGACCGGACTAAACAAGCTTGTCCTTCACCGCCTGTCCGATGACTTCGACATGGAGGAATTTATTTACAACGGCGTGGAGACGGAGGACTACAACAAGTCTGTGGCCGGTGAGGCAGCGAGATCGGGGAAACCAGCTAAATAGCCGGTCGGTTCTCTCGCAGTGATTCCTTAGCACGCGGTTGGACAATTGAGGGCGCTGATCTCCGTACGATCTTGAGGTTCACAAATGCAAGGAGCGCGCTCCGATTATCGGTCGGATCTCCAAGTGTCGTTCGCTCGAGGAGGACATTTGATGGCGAAGTGCCTTATGTTGTCGGCGATTGTACTGCTTGCATGCTTTTTCGTGCCCGCCGTACCCGCTCAAGATGTCAAAAAAAATGACCGGCCTGATTTCTTCAATAATGACCAAACGAAGGAAGTAGCTCAGGAACTAGCCAAAAGGAAATGGAACAATAGTCCGCCGGTGAAATCGTTTTATGCCAGTCAGAAAAGTCATGCCCCGGCTCCGCGCCGCGATCTCACCGGGATTTGGGATGGAACGGCCGAAGGCGGAGTCGAGCCCTGGGGGCCGGTCGAACATCGTGCGATCTTCCCAGGACGTATGCAGGATGATAGTGCGGGACACCCGGATGAGACCGATGTCGAAAATCCGCTTCCATTCACGGCCGCGGGGCTGGAGGCACTCAAGAAGAATAAGCCCGGCGTTGGAGTCAGGGCGGTCCCTGTCGCGAACGCAAATGACCCTGTAGATAATGGTAGCCCACCTGGTTTCCCACGGATGTTATTTTACGAGATGAGAGTGATTGAGCTCATCCAGCCCAAGAACCAAGTCATTTTACTCGACGAATTTGATCAAGTTTGGCGCCATATCTGGACTGATGGGCGCCCGCTTCCCAATATTGACGACGTCGAACCAAGATTCTTCGGCTACTCGGTGGGCCGATGGACCGATGACTATACGTTCGAGGCGGATACAGTAGGAGTGGACGACAAGACCTGGCTGGACAATGCTGGCCGTCCGCACAGTTACGAAATGCGGGTCCACGAAATCTGGCACAGAGTAGATTACGAAACGATCGAACTGACCGTGACTGTCGATGACCCGAAGTATTACTCCGGGAAATGGAACGGGCTGAACAAGTTCGTTCTACACCGCCTGCCCGACGATTTCGACATGGAAGAATTTATCTACAACGGGGTAGAGGCAACAGACTATGACCAGGTTGTTGCCGGTGAAGCTGCCAAACCCGGCAAGTAGGCAGCGGTCTGGATCAATCCTCTTCTTTTTTGTCGCCAAGGGCTGGGATTTGCGGCCCCACATGGCGTGGAGAACGAAAGAATCGAATCTTCGATCTCGGTTGGAGTCGAATAGGGTGCGGCTTCTAGCATCGAAGTCGATGATGATGCTTTTGAAGCACGAAGGAAAGTCATGATGGCCATCCAAGGCCACATTCTGGCGAAGGCAGTGTACATGGGTCGTTACCGCCTTCTGCCGGGCGTCACCCCGCAACTTCTCAAGTGACGTGGAAAACAGCGTAAGGAGATTATGGTGACGCAGCCTGGTGCGAGATTTCGAACAATTGCCGCATTTCTTTTAGCTGGCGTCCTTATGGCCAGTGCTCTTCCGGTTTATCTGGCCGCTCAGGTATCCAGAACGGGGCCTCCACCAGCAGCGCCGAAGCTCGAAAAGATCAAAGACGATCTGTATGTGATCGAGAATTCCGATGTTAGCCGCGATGCGTTGACGTATTGGGGTGGAAACGCCACCGTGTACCTTACGAACGAGGGCGTCATCTTAGTGGACGCGAAATATGCGCGATCTCACGACGATCTCGTTGCGAAGATAAAGTCGCTCACCGATAAACCCGTCAAGTACGTCGTCCTGAGCCATAATCACGCTGATCATGCCGAGGGAGCGCAGCAGCTTGCGGCAATGGGTGCCACAGTCATGATTTCGGCCGCCGATCGAGAGAATCTGGCGCTGGCGGCCAATCCGGCGTGGCTACCTGAACTGACTTATATCGGCCAGGCTCGCTTATTCCTTGGGGGCAAAGAAGCCCAGATTTATCAATTTCGAGGCCATACCAGGGGCGACACAGCCGTGTATTTCCCCGCGGATCGTGTGATCGCGCTCGGCGACCTATTGACGACGACCCCCGTACTACCGCCGATTGTAAATTACACCGACGGCGGCAATTGGGTGGACTGGGACAGGTCCGTCGACGAAGTTCTTAAGATGGACTTTGATATCGCGATTCCTGGACACGGACCTGTGGTAACCAAGGCGCAAGTTGCTGAGATTCGCAGCAAGATGGGGGCCGTACAGCAGTATGTGCGCACGATGAATCGCGAAGGCAAGAGCGCGGAAGAAATCGCAGCCACGTTAACGAAGGAATTTAACTTCACGCCGTTCAGAAACCAAATCCCCGCCATGATGCAAGAGCTACGCTAGTCATTTGCGGCACGGTCTTTAGTCGTCAACGGGAAACGACTGCGTCTTTTCCTTTGAGAGACTGGCCGCGCGCTCGCGTGGTGCCGTCGGGTGCATCCGTGCCGCTGAGTTTTATAGTTTCTACCGACGACTGCCGAGGGAGCAATTAGGGAGCAATAACCGTTTCTAGAGGTCTAGAGGTTCCTTATGCTTCCTTTGTGCTCCTCGCAGTTTCTCGTACGTGCTTGAAATTCAGTGTGGCGTTGCATTCGACTCCCACTTCCCTAAGAGTATCCTTTTTGCTATCAGTGCGCTGCGGGAAGATTGAGGGAGCTTAAGCGGCCGTTAGTAAACTCAATCACCGCCCTGTTACTAACACGCGATCCCTTGGCGTTGCACCAGGAGGTCGGTGCTTTATATATGCGTATATATGCGGTCGCTCCTCTATTTGACCCCGAACCCCCAGATCGGGATTAAGATATGCTCAATCCTCGGTCGGCCACTAAGTAAGAAAGGGAAAAGAAAAAGAAAATGAAGCGCAAACCTTCTTTGTCCAGAGAGCAAGACGCGTCTAATCGTTCTCATGATCGTCCCTCGCGGCGCGAAGTTCTCGGTGGATTATCCGCAGTCGGCGCGGGCCTCATTCTGGCTCCAGGCGTATCCATAGCCCAAACGGCCGATCAACGTCGAAGCGGCGCTGCCGATAACGTTGCCCGCGCTCAAACACCAATCAAGAACGTGCGCAGGCCCGAACGATATGACGATTCCCTGATTTTTGAACGAAAGCCGTTTACATGGCCCGGGGGCAAAACTCTGGCAGTGTGGATTATCCCGAACGTTGAGGCCTGGAGCTACGACTCAGCAGTGGGAGTGACGACGTCTCCGAATCCAGGGGAAGTGGTTCCCGACGTAATTAACTACGCCTGGCGAGAATATGGGATGAGAGTTGGCTTGTGGAGAATTGCGGGCGTTTTGGATTCCGCAGGGCTCCGCGCCACCGTGGCTCTGAATTCATCTGTATGTGAAGTATTCCCGAAGGCCATTGAAGAAATGAAGAAGCGACATTGGGAATTCATGGGGCACGGGATTACCAATAGCCAGCTCCTGTCTTCTCTGTCGAGTGATGATGAGAGGAATGTCATCCACGCCGCCCTCAGCACAATCGAGCGTGCGGTGGGCGAGCGGCCCAAAGGATGGTTGGGACCAGGCCTAGCCGAGACGTTTAATACGCTCGATGTTCTGGCTGAAGAAGGCGTTCGTTATGTGGGCGATTGGAATAACGATGATCAGCCTTACGCGATGAAAGTGAAAAAAGGAAAGCTATTCTCGGTTCCGTATTGCATGGAACTTAATGACATCAGCCTTTTTGCAAGGCATGGCTACACGGGCGACGAATATTTCAAGGCCGTCACGGACCAGTTTGAGACCCTCTACGCCGAAAGCCATAAGCTCGCGAGAGTGATGGGCATCCCACTTCATCCTTTTCTAACCGGACAGCCCTTGCACATCAAATATTTCCAGCAAGCGATCGCGCATATCCAGAAGCAGGACCGAGTTTGGTTCGCCACGGGGAATGAAATCGCGGAGGCCTACGAGCATCTCCATTCGTAGACGAAAAGAAACACATTTGCAGTCGCAAAGGTCGCTGGAACTCGGATCGCCACGATCATCAAGGAGGCGCGGCTATGTGCACGAGGAGTATTCCACGCGTTCTCGGTTCCTTCCAATTGAAATTCGCATTTGCCTCTGTCTTGCTCGCTCTCCTCCTTTTTGCGCCCAGTAAAGCTGCAAGCCAGTCCAAAAACTTTCACCTCCTCGAGGCCACCATAGAAGACGTCCATGACGCCTACAAATCGGGACAACTCACTGCTCACCAACTGGTCCAACTGTATCTCGATCGCATCGAGGCCTATGACAAGAAAGGGCCGGAACTCAATGCAGTAATTTCGATCAATCCCCAGGCTCTCCAAGAGGCGGACCGGCTGGACGCCGCACTTAAATCCTCGGGGTTGGTCGGCCCACTTCACGGCATTCCCGTCATCCTCAAGGATCAGATGGACGCGAAGGGCATGCCTACGACCCTGGGCTCGATCCTTTTCAAAAATTACTACCCGGATAGAGACTCATTTGTGACAGAAAAACTGAAAAAGGCGGGAGCAATAATCCTGGGCAAGGGCACTCTCGGCGAGCTCGGCGGAGGCGACACATTCGGCTCTCTCTTCGGATTCACGCGAAACCCATACGCGCTGGATCGCACCGTAGGCGGATCGTCTGGAGGACCGGGCGCGAGTCTTACCGCAAACTTCGCGACAGTGGCGGTGGGAGAGGAAGGCTTCGCGTCGATACGCCGGCCATCTACCTGGAACTCCGTGGTTGGTATGAGGCCCACGGCGGGTTTGGTGAGCCGAAGCGGCATGTATGATGGCGCGCCGCAGATGAATGGCTCGCTCGGACCAATGGCCCGCACGGTAACAGATTTGGCCAAGCTACTGGATGTGTTGGTCGGCTATGATCCGGAGGACTCGCTGACCGCCCTGGGCGTAGGCCATGTCCCCGGCAGTTACCAAGAGTTCCTCGACAAAAACGGCCTGAAGCGTGCGCGCATCGGCGTATTGCGCGAGCCGATGGGCGTTAGCTCCGAACCAGCGTCGCAAGACTTCGCTAGAGTGACCGCCGTTTTCGACAAAGCGGTCGCGGATTTGAAAGCCGCGGGAGCTTCGGTGGTCGATCCCATCGTGATTCCGAGGCTCAAGGAACTGCTCGCTAAGCGAGCCGTAGGTCCCACCGAACCCGACGACTCGTTCAAGGTGTTTTTTGGAAGGAGCGCCAAGCCCACCTTCAAAACGCGCGAAGAGATGTTGCGCTCGCCCGATTTTGCCAAAGTGGTACGGTACGCCCAGGATCGGCTCCGGGCTTCGTCCGACGAATCCAGGCATTACCAATACTTGATGGCCCGGGACGAGCTGATGATCAACGTTTTGAACGTCATGGCGGATAACAAGCTGGACGCCATCGTTTACAAGTCCATCGAACACCAACCAACCCTGATCAAAGATGCGACAAGTCCGCCATACGTAAATACGAAGGGCGCGCCTTATCTGAATACGTTCCTAGTGTTTGTTCCCGCAATCGCGGTTCCCGCTGGTTTCACCCGCGACAACCTCCCTGCAGGGATTACGTTTATGGGTAGGCCCTACGATGAAGGCATGCTGATAAAACTAGCCTACGGCTACGAGCAGGCGACGCACCATCGCAGGCCTCCCAACACTACCCCGCCTATTCCAGGCGAGCCCTAGAAACACAATTCAACTGACGCGCCATACGAAAGCTTTAGCCGTTGCACCGTCTCCGTCGGCACCGAATGGAACCGCCCTTGGTCAGAACTCGTGTTCTGTGGGCGGAGAGGCCGGGAGTCAAGGGGATTTGCGGCCGATAACTTAGCCGCTGTGTGCCCCTTCGCCACGATCCTTCCGGCTCGGATGTCACGAAGTAAATGTGCGACATGTTTCTAGAAAAACTGGTGGGGTACAATTCCCGTCGAAGTAGAAAATGTGGGCTCTAGCAGCCATTCTCGCCTTGCGAAGGAGCAATCCATGAGACGCTTTGTAGCTCCTGCCTTTTTTCTATTCACTTCGTTTGCCGCGTCGCTGCCAGCGCAGCAACCCGCCGCGTCGCGCGGAGACGTCTACCAGCTCAAGCCCACGCCTAAAACCGTCGCATGGGGACACTACGATGCAAAAGTTCCGCCGGTGCTTCGGATAAAGTCCGGCGATACTGTCGAGGTCCAGACGTTAATCAGTTTCAGCCCGGATCAACTCGAAACCGCAGGAGCGCGGCCTGTGCAAGTCGAACAGTCGCTGCGGGACATCTACCGCGAGGTTCAGGATAAGGGCCCCGGAGGGCATATTCTAGACGGACCGATCTCCGTCGAGGGCGCCGAACCTGGTGACGTCCTGGAAGTTCGCATCGAGAATATCCGGCTTGCCCTTGCCTATGCCTTCAACACGTTTATGCCCGGCCGCGGCTTGCTCCCGGAGGATTTCCCGTATGCACGGGGGAAAATCATCCCACTGGACGAGAAGCGCATGGTCGCGCTCTTTGGAAACGGGATCGAGATCCCGCTGCATCCGTTTTTCGGAAGCATCGGAGTAGCCCCGCCGGAAGTGACCGGGCGCGTTAGCAGCGGCCCACCATGGATTCACGCAGGCAACCTGGATAACAAAGACCTGGTTGCGGGCTCGACGCTCTTCCTCCCCGTCTTCACAAAAGGGGCTCTCTTCCAAATCGGCGACGGCCATGCAGGCCAGGGAGACGGCGAGGTGGATCTCTCCGCGCTCGAAACTTCCCTAACTGGCACGCTCCAGTTCGTTGTGCGCAAAGACATTCATATTCTGTGGCCACGCGCTGAAACACCCACGCACTACATCACGATGGGTCTTCACGAGGATCTGAATGAAGCGACCAAGATTGCGGTCCGGGAAATGATCGATTTCTTGGTCAATGAGAAGCATCTGACGCGAGATGACGCCTACATGCTTGCAAGTGTCGCGGCTGATCTGCACGTCACCCAGTTGGTGGACGGGAACAAGGGCGTGCACATGATGATCCCGAAAGGTATTTTTCGTCGGGGGCAATGAGGTTAGTGGGCCCGAGTCCTCCTAGCAGGCAACCCGCGCTTATTTGCTGCTTTGAGAGAACTCCAAAGCGACACGAGGCTAACTGCCGGGCTCTCAATATAAGTCTCTCCCCCAAGAAGGCAAAGCACTGTGCCAGTTAGATTGATTCGGGCAACGGTTTACCGCGAGGTTCTGGTAAGAGCGGTCCGACGGCGAGGCCCAAAACGTAAATAGTGGCCACGAGCATTGCGGCATTACCGAAACCGCCGAATTTCACAATCAATTTGCCCGCCATCAGCGTACCCGCCGCAGCGAGCAAGCGTGGAAGGATGCCAGGAAAAACCCGATTCGCGCTGAAGCTGATCTCAAGTCCGACGTGAGCGCGTTCGCCCGGTTGACGGCACCAACACCCTCGCGCCGATTTGCTTCTGTATCGAACCCAAATCGAAAAATACCGTCTCTCCCCACAACTTACCTCCCTTGAAGTGCCACACCACAAGAGCCCGCACCCGCACACGCTTTCCGGTGGGCCGAAGACCGAGAAAGGTGCCGCGATGCGTTCCACTCCATTCGTTCTCAGTCACAATGCACTTATCGTCGGCGGCGAGTATCCGCTTCACCCGGACTTTGAAATCCGGAAAGCCCGCCCAGTGTTTGCGGTAACGTTCGGCAACCTTTTTAGGACCGACGAAAGGCTTGGGCACACAGGCAACGTCGTTGAAGCAATCAGGGGTCATCCCGAGAAGGAGATTTTGCATGTCATGCGAGCTCTCCGCATTGATGTGTTCGCGAAGAACGGCGAGTCGCTTCTTAGGTATCCGCATCTGGCTACTCTCCCCCACTTATCCGTCCTGAGTTCCCTAGCCGATTGTCGGCGTCGGAATGCCTATAACGAGAGCCCGGTAGACATATCGCGCGTGCCGCGCTCTTCTCGCTGTCGGTTGCGGGAACGCTGAACAGTTTCTTTCTCATTTGATAGCCGCGAACGGTGCATCACTCCTGCCTATCGTAGACTTGTACGTCGTCGAAGGGCTCGCCGTCCGGATTCTTTCCCTTCGTCGTTATCGTCATCATTTTTCGGTCTGGGGATACCATAACTTTCGACGTGTAAAGGACTTCATGGCCCTTTTTGGAAGTCGATTCAATGTCGTTGGCATCAACGAGTTTGACAGCGATGGTATCTGCACCGCCGGGGTCCTTTCCAGTTACCGGATAATTCTTATTGTCGTACTTGACTGTGAATCCATATTTTGGGGTGCTTCCATCCGGATTGACGCGCTCTCCCTGGAATTTGTAACCATCGGCAGTTGCTTCATAGGTTCGAGTCTCACTTTTGTAGCCCGGTCCTGGGTTAAATTTTGATTTTGCGACGTTCAGTTTCCAGGTTCCTATGTGGGCGTCTTTTTGAGCTTGAGCCAGCATCGTAGCCGACGTAGCCAGAAGCAGACTAAGAACCGCCGAGAGCTTGAGGCGTCGTTTCATAGGTCTCTCCTGAGTTAGCCATTGAAGGGCGCAGCTTATCGCTAAATCAGACAGGGCTCAAATTTCCCGCCCGTCAATTTGTATTGCCCTGGTATTGCCGTAGTTCTTTTTTTGACCTACGATGACAAAACTTCTGGTGGCTAATTTGATGATTAGGCAAGTTAACGTTGAATCAGCAGTTGAGACGGCATCTACACCGCGCCATATCGCGCTCGTTCGTATCACGCACTGGATCGTCGTGCTGAGCGTACTTGGCCTGCTTGTCACCGGCACAGGCATTCTCGTATCTCACCCCCGCCTAT
>Ga0209577_10004131_pt1 | contig 13701 bp, 10 predicted proteins | sample GraSoiAngelo_109_FD_185874 | JGI IMG/M metagenome (GOLD analysis project Ga0209577, IMG submission 185874) | Grasslands soil microbial communities from the Angelo Coastal Reserve, California, USA - 14_0903_12_20cm (SPAdes) (version 2) | ecosystem: Environmental > Terrestrial > Soil > Grasslands... | reverse complement strand
TATCGTTAATGACGCTGCGATGCGTAATCATAGCTCCTTTAGGAAAACCGGTTGTCCCCGATGTGTACAGGATTAGCGTTGGTTCTGCCGGTTTCACCGATGCCTGCCGCTCGCGTAACACCTCTGGGCTCACAGAGATACCGCCAGCGACCACTTCGCGGAGGAGCGTGGGTCGCCAGCCCTCTTGCTCTAACAGTCCAGCGGGCGGCGCACCCATCAAGCTAATATAGCGTAGCGCGGGCAAAATTTCGCTGCTGACCTCGCCGTTCTTCTCGCCCGGTGTAATCATAGAACGGATCGTCGCCAGGCAATCATGATCGCGCACTCGTGCCATAAAGAACAGCGCCGCCACATCCCCTTGTTTGAGTACATACTCCAGTTCAGCAGCGCGATAGACGGGATTGATCGTGACCAGCACCAGCCCTGCTTTCGCTGCAGCAAATTCAAGCAATACCCACTCAGGCAGATTCGCCGCCCAGACCCCGATATGCTCTCCCTTTTGCAGACCCAGCGCCATCAGTCCACGCGCAACCATATTGACCCGTTCGCGGAACTCGGCGTAAGTCCAGCGAATATCCAACGCGCCCCCAAATTCAGGGTAGCAGGAATAGACAACGGCTTCTTGATCGGGAATTTCGTCGGCGCGGCTGTCTAAGAGGTCACCAAGTGTTGTATCGAGGAGTTCTATCCCCTCGGTGTCGGCCTGCCAGTAAGACAGACCATCGTTGGTCATGCCCATAAATACCCTCCTTTGAGGTCAGAAGATAGAGGACGAGTTAGTATGACACGAGTACTACTCTTTAATCGTTTTGATGGGGTACCTATCAAACCAACATACTTATCCATTTCGCAATGTATGTGCTTGTCCTACATATTACCACATACGGTGTATAGGGATGAGTTGGATGTGTCAAAAAGTGTTATTCGCTCTGGACTATACGCAACAAGCAATATACTGTCACCACTGCTGCAAGCAAAAACGTATACCCTATGTGTTACAACGGAGAGACACCAGCGTTCGAGAAAAGGAACACATTCATCATGCCAAAACAACATGTCTCAAAATGAGACCAGTCTGTTGAAAAACCCTGAATGTATGGGTTTAACCCATTATCTATACTTCATAGAGAGCTAAGCTATGGAAGAAGCGAGGAATATTCCTGCTCTATCCCTGTCCTGGTCGCAACTTCGCGACGAAACGCTTACCGAAGAACTTCATGATCTCATTGCTCACGACCAGCGCACAGTGCATCTCAAGCTCTCCATTGCCTGACTTGACACCCTTTCTCTTCAAGTGCTAGCATGAACACAGATACCCTCTATATCACATGGATAGAGCAGGGTGCGCAGGATGTAGGGCAAAATCCGCCGGGATAGACGATAACCATATTTCCCCTTTTCCAGCTTCACCCTGAGAGCGTAGAACCATAAGCAACAACGCGACTATGTGTCAGTAAAGGAAGGCATACTATGCAACTGGAGCGGGCGAACCTGCTACAGATCTACTATCTTATGCGTCTCACGCGAGTCGTGGAAGACCGCACCCGCACGCTCTTTTTGCAGGGGCGTGTTGTCGGCGGCGTCTACACGGGGCAGGGACACGAGGCCACCACTGTCGGAGCAGCGATTCTGCTGCGCGATGGCGATTTCATTGTGCCGCAGCACCGCGATCTGGGCATGCATCTCACGCGGGGCGGCTCACCGCGCGCGGTCATGTGTCAATGGTTGGCGCGCGGCAACGCACCCACGCTTGGACGTGATGGGACGCTACACATCGGAGACATGCATCACGGCATCGTACCCAGCATCAGCATGTTGGGCGAGTCGCTGCCGTTGGCCTGTGGCATCGCGCTTACTATGAAGATGCGCAAACATGACACCATCGTCATGGCTCCCTGCGGAGATGGCGCAACCAACACCGGCCCGTTCCACGAAGCCCTCAATTTCGCCTCCGTCCAGAAATTACCCATCGTCTTCATCATTGAAAACAACGGCTATGCCTATTCAACTCCTACTTATAAGCAGTTCGCCATCGAGAATCTCTCTAACCGCGCCAAAGCCTACGGCATGCCGGGAGAAAGCATCGATGGCAACGATGTACTTCAGGTCTTGGAAAGCGTAGGGCGAGCTATTGAACATGTGCGCAGCGGCAATGGTCCCACGCTGGTCGAATGCAAAACATTCCGCGTGCGCGGTCACTCCGAGGCAGACAAAGCCGATTATGTGCCGCCGGAACTGCGCGAAGAGTGGCTGAAAAAAGACCCCATCAAACGCTTTGAAGCCTATCTCACGCAAGAAAACATCCTGACAGAGGCTATTCAAGGCGAGATCGAAGCAAAGGTCAAATCCATCGTGGAAGATGCCGTTCGCTTCGCGGAGCAAAGTCCCGCCCCTGATGGCGCTACCGTCGCCGATTACGTTTTTGCCCCCGACGGCCCGATTGCCATTATCGGCGAGCCTGGCGCGGACGACCCACGTTACGTTAACGCCCTGGATCGACGCACCGGAAAACCATACAATACGGTGGCGGAAGAACCCTCCACTGTCTCCCAGTTCACGCCGGAGGAGGTGGGCAAGCGATGACGGCTGTAACCTATTTAGAGGCCATAGGCCAGGCCATACGCGAAGAGATGCGCCGCGATGAAGCTGTTTTCCTGCTTGGCGAAGATGTAGGCACCTACGGAGGAGCATTCAAAGTCAGCGCGGGCCTGATGGAAGAGTTTGGGTCGGAGCGTGTCATCGATACCCCGATGGCCGAGGCTGCTATCATCGGATCGGCCGTTGGCGCGGCCATCATGGGCATGCGCCCCATTGCCGAGATGCAATTCATCGACTTCATCACCTGCGGCTTTGACCAGATCGTCAACATGGCGAGCAAGTTTTACTGGCGCAGCGGCATACCAGCGCCGATGGTCATTCGCGGCCCATCCGGCGGCGGGGTCAAAGGCGGGCCGTTCCATTCGGCCAGCCCGGAAGCGTGGTTCTTCCACGTGCCCGGCATCAAGGTAGTTGTGCCATCGACCACTTACGACGCCAAGGGCCTGCTCAAAGCTGCCATTCGTGACAACAATCCCGTCCTCTACCTGGAGCATAAGCTGCTCTATCGCTTGCCCGAACTGCGCGAAGAACTGCCCGAAGAGGACTACACCGTGCCGCTCGGAAAGGCTATTACTCGCCGCGCAGGTGAGGATATGACCATCCTGACCTATGGCGCGATGGTTCATCAATGCCTCAAAGCCGCACAAACGCTCGAACAAGAGGATGATCTCGATGTCGAGGTGGTTGACCTGCGCAGCCTGATGCCGCTAGACCGCGAAGCAATCCTGGAATCGGTCAAACGCACCAACAAAGTCTTGATTGTGCACGAGGATACCCTCACCGGCGGCATCGGTGCTGAACTGGCGGCGATGCTGGCCGAAGATCTGTTTGAATATCTCGACGGGCCTATCACACGCGTGGCCGCGCCCGACGCGCCATTCCCATATGCGCCACCTCTGGAGGAGGCGTATCTGCCTAATGCTGAGAAGATTCTTGCGGCCGCGCGCAAACTCGCAGCCTATTAATCTGAACAGAAATTGACAAAGGAGTCAAATACATGCCAACACCTGTAAAAATGCCTCGTCTGGGCGAATCCGTAGCGGAGGGGACAGTAGGAAGCTGGCTCAAGCAAGAGGGCGACTGGGTCGAGAAAGACGAATCACTGGCCGAAATCATTACCGATAAGATCAACGCAGAACTGCCCTCGCCCGTTGCTGGCCGCCTCGCCAAAATCCTGGTGCAGCCGGACCAGACGGTAGCGGTTGGCGTCGATATCGCCCTGATCGAAGAAAACGCCGATGTCGCAGCTTCTCAGTCTGTCGAGGCAGCGCCAGGCCCGGATGCCGCGCCTGTTGAAAGTCCGGCCCGCGCCAATGTGGCCGTCATGGATAAGCAGAGCGCCAGCGATGGCAACGGCTCGAAAGCAGCCGTACAGCCCTCACGCGTAGGCGAAGAGGAGCGGCAGCGTATCTCACCGCTGGCGCGCCGGCTGGCGCGGGAACACGGCATTGACCTCAACGACATCGCGGGAACCGGCACGGGTGGACGGGTGCGCAAAGAAGATATTCTTGCCTACATTGAGCAACAACAGGCCGCTCCTGCCGTTCCTTCCTATGCTGCTGCTGCGCAAGCGCCCGCTACACAGCCGGTCTACAGCTCACCTGCACCCGTTGCACAACCAGGCTATACCCCAGCGGCGCCCTCTGCACCAAAGGCCGAACCGGCTCCTACCGTTATTGGCCCTGACGAAGAACTGGTTACACCGAGCCGCATGCGCCTGGCCATTGCCGAACACATGGTGCGCAGCAAGCGCACCTCGCCGCATGCCACCACCGTTGTCGAAGTCGATATGACCAACATCGCGAAGTGGCTGGAGAAGAACAAAGAGGACTTCAAGCGGCGTGAGGGCTACAGCATCAGCTACGTGCCATTCGTCATGAAGGCGGTCTGCGAGGGTATCCGCAAAGTCCCGACCATCAATTCAAGCTGGACGGAAGACAACAAGATCATCATCAAGAAGCGTATCAATCTGGGCATGGCGGTCGCGACCGATGCCGGGCTGGTGGTACCCACCCTCTACGACACCGACCAGTACACCATCGCTGGCCTGGCGAAGCAAATTGCAGCCATTGCGCAGCGCGCACGTTCCAACAAATTGACCGTGCAGGACATGCAGAACAGTACCTTTGTGGTGAATAATCCCGGCACATTTGGTACAATTATCTCTGTGCCGATTATCAACCAGCCACATGCTGGCATATTGAGCATGGATGCCGTCGTCAAACGCCCGGTCGTCATCGAGGACGATGCCATCGCCGTACGTTACATGATGTACCTGTGCCTCTCGTTCGACCATCGCATCCTCGATGGCGCGGGCGCAGGCGGCTTCCTGCAGGCCGTACGCACCAAATTGCAAAGCTACGGACGCGAAATCGACGCGTATTAGATAATCTGGCGCGCATTGTATGGGCGACCCTGGCGGTCGCCCTGGGGAAAACGCGTATTGTATGGGCGACCCTGGCGGTCGCCCTGGGGAAAACGCGTATTGTACGGGCGACCCTCGCGGTCGCCCTGGGAAAAAAACGTATTGTATGGGCGACCCTCGCGGTCGCCTTGGGGATAAAACGAAGGAAAACACTATGGCGACCATCATACCGGAGCGGCGACCTGAATGGCTCAGGGTGCGCGCTCCAAAGGGCGAGAACTACGACAATCTGAAGCAACTGATGCGCAGCAAAGAACTGCACACCGTATGTGAAGAGGCGCGCTGCCCAAATATCGGCGAATGCTGGGGCAACAAAACCGCCACATTCATGATCCTGGGGCGCGTCTGCACACGCAGCTGCGGCTTTTGCGCTGTAGAGACCGGTCGCCCAATTGGCCTTGACTGGGAGGAACCTAAACGTGTCGCCGAAGCGGTGCAAAAGATGGGCCTGCGCCATACCGTGGTCACCTCCGTCAACCGTGACGAACTCAAAGATGGCGGCGCTGCCATTTTCGCCGCTACTATCCGTTGGATTCGCCGTCTCAACCCCGATTGTAAAGTCGAAGTACTGACGCCCGATTTCAAGGGTGTCTATGACGCGCTGAAGATCGTGATCGATGCCAGGCCCGACGTTTTCAATCATAACGTCGAAACCATTCCCAGGCTGTACAAGCGCGTGCGCCCGCAGGCCATCTACAAGCGTTCGCTCCAGGTGCTCAAGTGGGCCAAAGAAATGAATCCCACCTCGCCAACCAAGTCCGGTTTCATGCTGGGGCTCGGCGAGACCTGGGATGAGATTATCGAAGTCATGCATGATATGCGCGCGCACGAGGTCGATATACTCACCATCGGGCAATACCTTCGCCCATCGTTCCAGCACCTTCCTATTCAGCGTTATGTTCCATTGGAAGAATTCGCCGCACTCAAAGCCGAGGGTAAGAAGATGGGCTTCCGGCACGTCGAATCTGGCCCATTCGTACGCAGTTCCTATCACGCGCACGAACACCTCCTTCCATCACTGCTGACACAAAGTGTAGAGACGCAGTCTCATTGCAGTGATGATCTCAATTTGGCCGATGGAGCTAAGCTACGTGAATGAAAACATTCATCAATAAAACTAATATCGCCTATAGTGATCACGGCATCGGATTACCCGTGATTTTTCTGCACGCGTTTCCACTGAACCGCAGTATGTGGGAAGGCGAAATGATCGCGCTCCTCCAGGAGCAGGCATACCGTCTCGTCTCGCTCGACTGGCGGGGATTTGGCGAAAGCGATATCCCGAATGACATATCGCCCATGACTTTATTCGCCGATGATGTTGCCGCGTTGATGGATCTACTTGGCATCGAAAAAGCCATCCTGTGCGGTCTCTCAATGGGAGGGTATGCGACTTTCGCCTTCCTGCGGCAGTACTCACAGCGTATCGCGGGACTCATCCTGGCGGATACACGACCAGGAGCCGATACGCCCGAAGCGCAGGCCAATCGCGAAAATGTGGCACGTCTGGCGGAGACGCAGGGAACGGGAGCGGTCGCCGATCTCCAGGTGCCTCGTTTAATCTCAGATGCTACGCGACAGGACCACCCTGAGATAGAGATACGTATCCGCCAGATGATCGAAGCCGCAACCCCCCGCGGTATTGCCGCCGCCTCACGCGGTATGGCGCAGCGACAAGATGCAACCGAGTTGCTTCCAGGCATCACCTTCCCGACACTGGTGATCGTCGGCGAGCAGGACGCGCTCACTCCTCCTGCAGCAGCTCAGGAGTACGCCGCGCTCATACCGGGGGCGCAGCTCGTTGTTATTCCACAAGCAGGCCATCTTTCAAACCTGGAACAACCAGACCTATTTCTTGCTACCATCAGCAGTTTTTTGCAATCCATGCATCAATAGAGCCAGGGCGACTGCAAGGGTACGACCTACCCTATACGACTGCGTCTTCTGCTTGCTCTGCCCGTATAGGGTAGAGGCGTACCCTTGCGGTCGCCCTGGAAGATGTTATAAAACGTTGAGGCACATTATATTTTAGCTGAGGTAATTTTGGAGGGTAGAGAAGTGAATCCACCTCGACATCAATCAACGCGCCGTCTTCCCATTGTACTGGTGATAGACGACAATCCGGCTATTCGCGACATGGTTTCCTGGGCATTGGAACTGGATGGCTACGAGTCGGCAGAAGCATCTGATGGGCTGGAGGCATTGGCCTGGATCGATAATGCAGCCCGCGAGGGCCGCTTCCCCGCCGTGATTCTCCTCGATCTTGCCATGCCTAGCATGGATGGTAATACTTTCCTGGAACGGCTTGTCGCACAATGGGAACAAACTCGTCCCATACCTCCTATTGTCGTGATTACAGCAGCCCACGATGCATCGAATATGCCCACAGCATATATCAAAGGCGTTGTTCTCAAACCCTTTCACGTCCGTGATTTACTCGATGTCGTGCATAATTTGATGACATAATCATGCTCTAATAATCCACCCCACCAAAAGTACTCTTTCTCATTTCCCCCCCCGCTCAAAACCACCGAAAGCTCTGATGCTGACGTTCAAGTAAGTTAGGACATCTTGTAGAGATTCTATTAGGAATTCCTGTTGAAAGAGGCATTGTATGAAATCGCGGACAGTATATCCAATTGTAGTTGTACCCATCGTCAGTATCATACTCATTGTAGCATTATTAGTACTTTACCTCTCTCCCTTTACCCATGCTACACCGCCTGCCAGGCGCATTGCCTTAGCAAACGCAGCCTCGTTGTATACCAGCAAAAGTCAAATTGTATCAGCTACATCGGCGAATCAATCTATCTCTCTAGCCATTGGCTTGAATCTGCGCAACCAATCCAACCTGGCCAGCTACCTGCAACAGGTATCATCACCGACCTCTCCGCTGTATCGTCACTATCTCAACCCTGCGTCATTCGCGGCTTTGTTTGGCCCATTGCCACAGAGCGAAACAGCGATCGTCAATTATTTACGCGCTCAAGGTTTCACCATCACCGCCACCTATCCCAATCATTTACTGGTAGATGCAGTCGGCACGGTAGCCAAGGCTGAGCAGGCATTTCAGGTGCAGATCAACAATTACCGCTCAACCACCGGGCACGAATTTTTTGCCAATGACAGCAATCCTTCACTGCCCGTCGATATTGCCCCACTTATTGCCTCGGTAAGCGGCCTGGATAACACCGTACAGTATCAACGCCATCCTCTCACTTCCAGTGTCAACGTCACCTTGAAAAGTCAAAGTTCAGCATCGGTCGCCTGTCCACAGCCTGGCTCTACAAACCAGCCTACCTCCTATACTCCATCGCAAATCGCCACCGCTTACGATTTCACAAAACTCTACAATGCAGGCGTACTGGGCGACGGTCAGAGCGTGGGACTGCTCGAACTGGATGGATTTTCGCCCAACGATATCGCTGCGTACACCTCCTGTTTCGGCGGCAATCATACCGTCATCAAATCCATCCCTATCGACGGCTATAATGGGGCAGCAGGAATCAACGCGGCGGAGGTCGAACTAGATATGGAGATGGTGCTGGGGCTGGCTCCTCATCTCTCCTCGCTGCGCGTCTATGAAGCCGCTAATGCTCTGCCATCCTACAACGATGCGTGGGCGCGCATCGTCAGCGATGTTGTACCTGTTGTCAGCACGAGCTGGGTCTTCTGTGAGCAGAACGCGGGTTTGGCCAATGAAATTTCGCAAGAAAATATCTTTTTCCAGGCAGCCGCCGCGCAAGGTCAGACTATCCTCGCTGCCAGCGGCGATCTTGGTGCGAACGGCTGTTACAACCCGCAGACAGGAGCGAACGGTCAGCCCGCCGTTGATGATCCCGCCTCGCAGCCCTATGTTACCGGCGTTGGTGGCACAACCCTCCACCTCAACTCCGATAATGGCTACCTCTCCGAGCAGGTATGGAATGACCGTACTATTAACAATGGAGCGAGTGGCGGTGGCGTCAGCCAGGTATGGCGTATGCCCACGTGGCAGCAGGCCCCAGGAGTCGCGAACGCCTACTCAACAGGTTTTCGCGAAGTGCCGGATGTCTCTATCAATGCCGATCCTCAGACAGGCTATGATGTCTACTGCACAGCAGGTGGCTGCGCCAACCACGGATGGATGGTCATCGGCGGCACATCCGCATCCGCGCCGGTCTGGGCCGCACTAATCGCCCTGGCGAACGAGAACTCTCTCAAGGTCAATGGGTTCATGGTGGGTTTTCTCAATCCCAGCCTCTATAACATCGCGCACGGCGCATCAGGCACTTCTTATGCTCTGGCCTTTCATGATGTTCAGCCCGTGCCGGGCGGCATCAACAATAATGACTATGTGGGCAATAGTGGTACCTATCCCGATGCCACCGCGTATGATCTTGCAACTGGCCTCGGCTCATTTGACGCCTACAATCTCTCGCAAAACTTGAATTTGCTTGGCCAGGCCTTACCGCAGGCCAACGTCCCCACCAGCACAAAGTGGTACTTCGCTGAAGGGCGCGCGGGTGGCTTCTTCCAGGAATTCCTCACGCTGGAAAACCCCAACCCCGTTCAAACGGCGCAAGTGCAGGTGCAATATCTCTTCGAGGGCGCAACCGGACCTGCTATTACGCATGATGTCAAGCCGCAGAGCCGTTATACCGTCAATGTCAACGGCGACCTGCGCTTCCCCTATAACGGGGTAGGACATTCTCTCTCAATGATCGTCACCTCGACCAACGGAGTCGGCATCGTCGCCGAACGTCCCATGTACTTCTCATGGCACGGCATCAATAGTGGCACCGATGCGCTGGGTTCCACCAAACTCGCCCAGGATTTCTATTTTGCCGATGTAGAATCCGAGCGCAACTATTCCAGCTTCGTCACCATTCTCAACCCGCCAGGTAGGAAGACCGCCAATGTCAGCGTGACTTATATCGCAAATGGGTCGCAGCTCGGTACGAAAATGCTTTCTGTACCTCCGGGGCAACGCGGCACCACCTATCCACAGGCCATCGGCATTAACCGGCAGGCCGCCATGTACGTTCACTCAGATCAGCCTGTCGTTGTGGAACGCCCCATGTACTTCACAACCGCGCGCTCGAATATCGCCGGCCCGGTAACCGGTGCGGCAACTGTTGTCGGCGCCCAGGCCCCCGGTACGGACTGGCTCTTCGCCGAAGGCTATACCGGCGCGAATTTCCACGAATACCTCGTGCTGGCGAACTTCGATCCCACCGTCACCGCCAACGTGACGGTCAAACTTGAATATAGTAATGGAGCCGTCAATCCCACCACTGTGGCTGTCGGGCCGCAATCGCAATACATATTCGATGTCAACGCCGCCTCCGCCGCGTTTCCACAGAGTACGACCGAGTTATCAGCAGAGATAACGTCCGACGCACCCATCGTAGTGCAGCGCCAGGAATACTTCCGCTTTAATGGCAATATCCCTGGCGGTACCGATGACATCGGTGAGCATGGCCCCGCCAAAACCATCTACAGTTTCGCCGAGGGGTATACGGCCAGTGGATTCACCGAATTCCTGACCCTCCAGAATCCCACTACCACCAGCGAAAATGTCGCCGTTACTCTCTACATGCAAAATAGCATCATCTCGCAACAGGTCGTCACTGTAGGCCCACAGACACGTGTCACGCTCAACATCAATAGCATCGTCGTCCCCATAGCCAAGGCCAACCCTGCCGCGACCTATGAGGTATCGATGGCCGTCTGGGCCGCCAGTGGGACCATTGTCGCCGAACGCCCGATGTACTTCAATTTCCATAATATGGCGTGGGGTGGTACTGACGTAGTGGGATTTACAGGGTGAGGCAAGAACTCATGGGTAACTGGATATGAAAAGTAGTGCCTTCTCCAGCAATACCCTGGCTTTCGATCCAGATTTTTCCACCCATGGCTTCGATGAGGCGGTACGAGATGTATAGCCCCAAACCAGAACCCGGTGTAGAGCTACTCCTGTCCCGCTCCAGGCGTACAAAACGTTGGAAGACGCGCGACTGATCCTGCGGCGCAATGCCTTTGCCCCTGTCAGTCACGCTGATGATGACAGTGGAATGGGAATCGGTGGTAATCTGCGCAGCAAATGCTATGGGTGTAGGCGGCGGCGAGTATTTTAGGGCGTTTATGCTGATATTGAGAAGCACCTGGCGCAGTCGTCCCGGGTCGGCTCGCACATGAAGGTCAGGTGGAATGTGGAGATCGACCTCTCGCTGTTCTTGTGTCACACGCGGTTCAAGCAGGTTAAGGACACTCTGTATCATCTCCTGGATCGAGACGCTTTCCATCTGTGCGGGATCTATGTCTGCATCAACTTCCAAACGACTGGCATCCATGACATTACTGAGAAGCATCACCAGTATATCGCAGCTCCGCCGCGCCTTTTGTAGGTATTCCCAGCGCTTCTGATGTGGAAGCTGGTCATGAAGTTGTGCCATCAATTCGAGGTAGCCCTGCACGGCAGTGAGTGGCGTACGCAGTTCGTGTGAAGCCGACATCAGAAACTGGTCTTTGAGCTCATCAAGCTCTCGCAGATGTTGATTGGCCCTCTGCAATTGCTGGTAGAGCTGTTCAACTTCTTGAAGCCGTTGTCGTTCCTGGGGGAGGAGTTCGTTCCCCTGTATAGAAAGCAAATAGCGAACAGCGACCAGTATACTGACGAGAGCGGTCAATACCAGTAGGAAGAGCACTTTTGCATTATCACCTATCACCTGGCTGCTCAGCGTTAGTGCCAACAGGATGCTGATCGGTGCTATGTACTTCATTCATACCTCGGATATTCCACCATAACCATTTTTCCCTGAATGAAAACCATCAGTCCCTGTTAGTATACTCTAATGCATTCATGTTTGTCACCTCTTTTACCCTAAAGTATCCTAAGTGGAAGTGCTATATGGCCGGTGGCTCCAAAATGAGGCGGTATTTTTCCTCGCTTTCACGATCCTGCGCAGTTCTCATCCCATCATAGGAACTCCCAGGCTGCTTCGTGTCCAACCAGCCATGCTGCTTGCTCTGGTAGCATGAGGGGTCTACTCATGCAAACGTAGGCCTGGTGGGGATCATTGATGGCTGAGAACCAGCGCTCGCCAGGGCGTAAGGGGAAATTACGCATCTGATCTCTCAGATTCACAGATGTATCAAGGGAGATTTTCACCAGATCACAGGTCACAGGCTGAGACGACACGATGATTCCCTGTTGGAGTATGTGGCTGAGGGCTTTCGCATGTTTGCGCGCGCTGACCATATGCAGGGGTTGCACCATAAGTAGTACCTCGTGGGTCTCCTCGTTGACGCGACGACCAATGAGCAAATCGCCTGTCTTTTTGCAAAATGCTTCTATGGTGGTCTGTGCCGCCTCTTCCTGAGAAACAGAACAAACAAATTCAATCAAGGCGGTCATCGTGGGTCTCCTTACCGCGAACAAAACCGTGCGACAACTCATCGTCGCTGTCAGGTTCGTGGAGTGAGCCACGACGCGAGCAACAAGCATTTTCTCGGCAAGGATTGCCGTGAACGGCTTGCTGATCTCGATACGTTCATTGCAGCCTGTCTGACTGCGAAGCAGTCTTCCTTGCAGCTTGCCTGAGCCGTAGGCTAGAGACTTGTTCCTTGCAGCCCTGCTGACGGCGAAGCCGTAGCACGCAGTGCGTTGCAGGGCTGGCTATCAATAGGTTCACCATCAGTCTCGTTGGCAAGCTGGATAAGGAACCTGCACGCAGTGCGCTTGATTGACTGACAGGTTGGCTATCAATGGGTTCGCCTTTGGAGCAATTACGGAGGTGATTACGGGGAACTTGTACACCCGCTATGACGATGGAGAGGAGTATAGATGTATGACTACTGACACCGATGCAAATTCCCCCACCAATCTCAATCACTTTCGTGAGAAAGTGGCCGCCGCTCGCCGCAGAACAGGGCGACTTCAAAAGGAACTGGCCGATGTCCTGGGAATCCATGCACAGGTGCTGAGCCGCAAACTGCATGGCGTGAAGCAGACTTTTCTAACCCATGCTGAGGTTAAGCAGATCATCAAAGCGCTGGTGAGCTGGGATGCTATTACCACGCAGGATGAGGCTATGGAACTGCTCTCATTGATGGGTTTGAGGGCAGAGGGCTTCTCCGACCAGGAGTGGAAGGCAGCTCCACTGAACCGGCTCTATGCAGAGTCTCATATCAGTATAGCCAGTGCGACTTCTCCAGCTCCTATGCCGTGGACCTTCTCTCCATTGCCCGCGCCATCTACCTCACTTATTGGGCGTGAATGGCTCGTGCAAGTGCTGCTAGATCGACTGCGGCAACCGTCTGTGCGCCTCCTGACGCTGCTAGGGACAGGCGGAGTAGGCAAAACGCGCGTGGCGCTGGAAGTGGCACGCGCAGCCCGGCACGATCATGCCGATGGCGTATGTTTTGTGTCCCTGGCAACGATTCGCGATGCTGCCCTTGTTCCCTCAACGATCGTGCAGGCATTGCATCTGTCGGAGCCTCTTGCCCGAGGTGATCCTGGCAGGCAGAGCATCTCTTCACATGAAGAAGTGCTCAAAGGGTTTCTGCGAGAAAAAACTCTGCTGCTCGTGCTGGACAATGTAGAGCAAATCCCGGAGATCGCGGCTTTCATCAGCGATCTCTTGAGTACCGCCGAGGGGCTGAAGGTTATGGTGACAAGCCGAACTGTTCTGCAC
>Ga0209577_10004129_pt1 | contig 13704 bp, 14 predicted proteins | sample GraSoiAngelo_109_FD_185874 | JGI IMG/M metagenome (GOLD analysis project Ga0209577, IMG submission 185874) | Grasslands soil microbial communities from the Angelo Coastal Reserve, California, USA - 14_0903_12_20cm (SPAdes) (version 2) | ecosystem: Environmental > Terrestrial > Soil > Grasslands... | reverse complement strand
TTGTTCTTGAAGAGAAGCAGAGTTTACTGCTCTGTCAAGCTGTCATTGCACCATTGTTCGTCTTCGAGGAGCGCTTTCGTGGTTCAAGAGAGGGATAGAGCCGCTTGAGCTTGATGCGCGCGTCCGCTTGCACATTCCTGCGGATTCAAACGGGTAATCAAAGCGTTCAGACTGTCCTGGTTGCATAGGCTGACTCTCCTGTTTCTCTCGGAGAAGCTGTTTGGCACTTTCGTCCATGCAGATCTGTGGAAAACGCGGATCGTAGGGACGAGTATACACCTCCAGTACATCTTCCAGACTGAGAAACATGAACTTCTGTCTTAAGAGTACTTGCCTCCAGCCAAAAATACATCCTCAGAACGCACTAATTTGGGACGCTGCGTGAGTAGCGAAGCAGACAAAGTGGTCGGTTTCTCTAGTGCATTTACGCTATCACAGATGAAAGTGGGGGTCAGCTGTGTGGGAAGCAGCGTGTATGCAAGATCGGTTCAATCGGTGCCAGGGCGGTGGATGTACGGCTGCTTTGCTACCCGCAGGCATGCCTATCCGCATCTATCTGGTCCGAGAGCCTATGATTTGTCACTAGCCACCGTACAAACTCCAGGTGACGCCGATCTATAGCAGCACGATCCAGCTCACTTGCAGTATATTTTCGACAAAAACCACATAGTCGATCTATTTGAGGCGTGGTCAACCCGGCTCGACGTAACACTTGAAGGGCTTCTTTGTAATCGATATGGTTCATGAAATCCTCCGCAAATTCTTTCAACCAGCAGGGAAGCGGTACGAAGCCGGTGTTTCGACCTGAGAAGATGTCGGGTTCTCAAAGCCTGCTGAAATGCATGGTGTGTCCGGCAGGAAACAATCATCATTTCACGTTCCATTGTACCCACTAGGCGAGCAAAACACATCCCTTAAACACACTATTGTTGAGCACTGTAGAGCAGGCGACTCGGGTAGTATACCTACACGAATACGCTGCTCGACAAACTCGTGATCCTACCAACGTGAACACATCCAAAATAGCTCATTCTGGGGATGCACCTTTGTCGATATGCCAGTACACTTAGAACCAGAGAGTCGAAGCGAATGAGGCCGTTCCGTGCTTCGAGTCATTCCTACAAGCCGATGGCTATCAAGGAGTGAAGCCATGCAAACGCAGAAACCTACAAGGAAAACCAGCGCCCACTCGGAGGTTGCCGATAGCGTCCTAGTACAACAAGCACTGGCCGGTGATCATGAAGCATTCGAAACCCTGGTGCATCGGTATGAGACAGCGCTTTTTCAGATGATTTACCGCTATGTGGGAGAGTATCACGAAGCGTGGGATGTCTTGCAACAGGTCTTGCTCCAACTCTACCTTTCCCTGGTCACGCTGCATCTGCGGGCAGAAATCAGGCCATGGCTCTTTACCGTTGCGCGTAATCGCTGCATAGATCACCTGCGTCACAGACGTCCGACGTATTTTTCCGAGTTAGAGCCGAGAGACAATGCCCAAGGCGAGACAACAGATTTGGCGGATCTCCCAGATACGAGTCCCCAGCCAGAAGAATTGACAGAGCGACGGGAGTTACGGCAGTGTGTTTACCGGGTAATCGAAGCCATACCCATCCAATACCGCCTGGTCGTCTGGCACCGCTGCGTCGGTAACCTGGATTTCCCTGAGATTGGACAAGTCCTCAATATACCTACGTCGACGGTAAAAAACCGCTTCTATCGAGCCCGGCCATTGCTGCGCGCCGCATTAGGAGCGCAACTGGATATGGCTACTGCCAAAGGATAGAGTTACCCTCGTGAAGTCTTGCTGAACACAAATAAGCTCCTTATCAGACCGAACCGACTGACAAGGAGCATTCAAGAGAATCAGCAATTTGTTACAAGTTTGTTGCCCAGTTTTCTATCCACTGCTCAAATGTGGTTTCCTTGCTCAGGGTACATTTGAATTCGTCCTCCTCTGAAGGATACCAAAGATACTCCTGACCTTCCTGATCCACGCAGACTTCCATTTGACAACCAAGTTCACAGATGGAAGCCAGCTGTTGTTGCCAGACATCGGTAGGGAGGTTCAGCAACTGGTCGCCTTAGAGTGACCGCCACCATTGATTGGCATAGCTTTTCAGGTCAACGAGCCCCTCCCGCCAGTAATGATTTTTGAGGATGGTCTCGTCACTTTCGTTTTCAAACGTCCCTGATGACCCATATCCCCCTAATACCCCACGTATTCCTCCTCCAGGGCCGAAGCCTCCATTTCCAAGATGTGCATAGAGAGCACGAAGTAATGGAGGAAGACGAAACCCCAGAATAGTTTCCGTTTCATGCAACTCCTGCTCGGTAGCAGGAGGGAAAGCGAAGTCGGAGGTAAACGAAAAGGGGCTCATGCGCACTTTGTGTGGTGCCTGCATCAAGCTCTGCGTAGGACGCGCCAGCGAAGCAGGTCAAAGCGGCCATTAAAGACTGGCTTGAAACAGGTCCAGAACTCGTGGAACAAGAGATGGATATTAGCACTACGTAACTCATCTATTGCTCCTAACTCGTGAGTTCCTCATCTCGTGTCCAACGAAGGAGCCACTCTTGGAGAGAGGAAGCTACAGCGGTCACGACGGTGTGATCATCCTCGGTGACATAGCTTTCAAAGATTTGCTCGGTAGCAGCATCTACATAGAAATAGATACAGCAGCCATATTCACAGATCATAAGCAGGCGCTCAGGCCACGCATCATCAGGTACAACCAAATGCGGGTGCATTGACGAGGAACTTGCTTGAACATCAATGGCACATTCGGAAAGGGAAATGATACGGCAGGGCTCTGGACTGTGAGGGTAGTAGCCCTCAAGTGTTGCTCCTCCTGAACCTGGTGCACCTTCTCGCACACCAATAAGGCCAGAGAATGGTCCAAAGCCACCATTTGCCACCTGTGCATAGAGCGCACGTAACAAAGGAGAGAGAGGGAAACCGAGGGCCTCCTCCGTGGATCGCAAATGCTTCTCGGTTGCGGGCGGGTAAGCAAATCCAGTTTGTTGAGGATGGTTCGAGAGCTTTTTCACGGGTGTAAAGATAATTTTGCCACTGCCGCGCTTATCGTATTTGTTCCATTTGTCAGGGTTATCCATACCAGGACCATACCAATGTTCGAGCTGGCATTTATGGCGAATGGCAGTAAAGAGAGTATCATAATTTTGCATTGGCATGCGCTCAGCCGTCCTTGTCTTACTGAAAAGATTCTAGTCTCACTGTATTCTAATCCCTAGACCTGAAACCGGAAACTCATGTTTACATTCTACATCGTCTCTAAATGCATCCAGGCAAGAGTGGAAGAATGAAGAAAAGGAAGGAATTTGTTACGGCCCCAATCACCTTACCCCGATTAGGTCCAGCAACCCTTGTCAAGTTGTGTCGGTGGTATGAAGAAACGCCCAATTCGGAAAGCCAGATGCGCTATCAGATGCTTCTGCTGGCCCAGCAAGATTACAAGGTGCCTCAGATTGCTCGCATCGGGCTACGGAGTGAGGACACAGTAGCCCATGTGTACAACCATTTCTTAGCCGGAAGACTGGACGCGGTAGCCCGGCGCACTCGGCTAGTACTGCTTTGTTAGTTTCAATTCGGCTGCCTCTGGAAGCCACGTGGTGGGACCAGATTTTTAACCATTGGTAACAGAGTAGGGCGCTTGCAAGCAGGCTTGAACGAGATCTGCTTCGGAGAAACTAACAAAGCAGTACTAGAGTACGCTCTCCCTATCACGGGCCGGTCACGATCACATCTTTATGTATCACAAGCTGTATACAGAAAGCAGGCAAAAATAAGCTTATTCATAAAGTGAACTGGCAGCAGCGCAGTGAGCCAAGTTGCGGCATTGGCTGGCGCAATGGGTGAGGTAACCTCACAAGAATTGCGGAAGAGATGAAAAGAGTGAATTGTCACTGATGCGGCATCTAGCCAAGCTACAATGAACAGCCCATGAGGGGTTCGGTCATGTATGCTATCTGCTCATTGGGATCAGGGCCAGCGATGTTCTTTAAGGAAGGCTGAGCGCAGGGACAGTCTTTGCAAGCGGTTGCAGATCTCTATACGACAGGAGGTTCCCTTGGAACTGGCGTAAGTCGAACAGCATACCAAATATCACGAACAATCGCTATCCGCTGACGCCAATTTCTGCGCTGTGTGCGAAATGTGAGGGGAAGGTATCGCGCCGTGATCTGCTTATGATATCAAGGCGGTATCCTTTTCTCTGACGAAAGCGTAGTTGGATAGCGTTTCTTGACCACAGGGGCGGCACGGCCGGTTAGGAGGATCCTGTGAATCAGAATCAGATGAATCACGAGGAAGGTGTTGTGATGTTGCACAGATCGGGGTTTTCTGCGCAAGAAATCGATCGGTTATGTAGACTGCGTAGAGTATACGCTGACAAAAGTGAAATGGATCAGGCTGCTCTCGACCTCCGGCGCCTGCAGTTCGCCCGCTGGCTGGTAGAGACTGGGAAGCTAACAGACCAGCTAGCCTGAAGCAGGCATTCTATCATGCACGATCCCAGGGGATCTGGGCATCATTCTTGAATCAACCCATCGCAGTAAGCGGGATTTCTTGCGGGGTATTTCAAGGTTGTGCACCTTCGTGAGGATCAAGTCTGGCCTTTCCCTCTAGTGGCAGCCGTACATGGAACGTACTTCCCATGCCAACTTTGCTCTCCGCCCAGATGGTTCCACCATGCAATTCCACAATGCGTTTGGAGATTGCCAGTCCCAATCCGAGGCCATTCACTTCCCGCGTGAGACGTGTATCGAGGCGATGAAAGTTCTCAAAGATACGCTCAAGCTGCTCTCGTGGGATGCCTATCCCGTGGTCGCGCACGCAAATCTCCATCATCTGTCGTGGCCCTCGCACTGAGAGAGAGGTCGCTCTTTGCACCGTACGACTCTCGTCGTGACCCAGCGGAGCCGGCGAGCTCCCTGCTTGACCCGCTATAACAATGGGACGTATCACCACTTCCACTGTTCCACCCTCTGGCGAATAGAGCACGGCATTTTCTAAGAGCTGGTCTAGAACTTCCCTCAAGCGATGTCGATCACCCTGAATGAGCGGTTCCTCAACGCAAGGCTTTCCATGTCTATCTTCGAGGTGGAGTTGGAAGGTATACTTTTTCAGAACATGGGAAGCGTCTTCTGCCGGCTTCGAGGCGATAAAACGCTGTTCGCTGGCAGTAAGAGCCTCGCGTACCAGGTATACCAGATCGACTGTGGAAGGTTTCATCGTAATAGCGTCTGTATCCAGTTGCGATATCTCCAGGAGGCGATCGATCACCACGGCCAGGCGATCACTTGCCTCAGTGATGGCGAGCAAAAACTCGTGCCGCTCTTCGCGCGAGATACGGCGTTCATGGCGCAGAAGAGTGGCAGCATAGCCTTTGACCGATGCTAAAGGGCTGCGTAATTCATGGCTCACCGTTGCCAGCAGTTCCGCTTTGAGCAGATCCATCCCGCGCAGGGACCGAGAGTCTGTCATGGTTTCAAGTTCATCAACGCGTTCCACCAACAGCGTATTTGTAATGACTGTTGCAACCACCTCTGCCACCAAGGGGAGGATTGTTTGTCCCTTCGCAACAGCCCAGGCGCAGCTCCCCTCATCCTTTTCTGCCCATGCCAGGATCAGGAAAGCCTGGATGCGTTCCCCCGCCTGCTCGCTGTGTTCCACACTCTCCTGCCTCGCGTCTTCCTCTCGATGGCGGGGCAGAGGAAGCGAAACGGGCAATTTCCAGAGGAGCCAGCAGGCTTCGTGCGCAGGCGATTGGAGGGCCGCCCCTTCTGATGAGAAGGGAACCAGGTGTGCCAGCGCCTCCTCCTCACTCATCCCCTGATATGCCAGGATGTGGAACTCCTTCCTGCTCGTGAAAGAAGAGAGAACGGAGTGCTTCACATCAGCAAGCTCTGGTGTGGTGAGAAGCAGAGCGCCGCTCTTTGCTGAGCAGAGCAAAAGGAGCCGCTCAAGCAGGGCCGTGGCAATTGAATCTGGGGCAGCGGACAAAGCCGTGCCATGCTGTGAGAGCTCTGCCATGTCGCGGAGTGCTGCCAGGACTTCAGACTGGAGCATCTCGTCAACCTGTGTCTGTTGTGCTTCCATTTCATTCCTCTTTCGCTTATCTTCGCTATGCATCCTCACGCTCTGCCATATCTTTGCGACTTTACCCACATTGTAGGCTGAGCAGCCTCACAGCGAAAGCACAAATGCGCCATCAACTTCTCAGTTCCATCACAAATGGAAAGAAGCCAACAGGGTCTTATTGGCTCTCCTGAGGCCTCGACTAAAGACCTGTCAGGTGGGGAGAACTACTGATGCGCCGCAGGAAGCGGTTCGCTACATACTGGTCAACGCGCTTTCCTATGCGCACGAGCAGGATGTTGGCGGGCTCCAGATTGATGTTTGGTTCGGTCGTGGCGTACTCGGTGAAGCCCTGCGAAGAGAAGAGCTGCCTAATCATCTCGCGGTAACGGCGGGGAGTGATGCCCATTCCCTCGAGGTCCCAGTGCCACGATAAGCCCATGGCAAAGAGGATCATATCTTCCAGCGTCTCGAGTTCAAGCGCAAAGGCCAATAATTTACGTGCGAGACCTAACTCTCGCCAATTCGAACTTACCTCGATGGTCACCTCGTAGATATTCTCCAGACCTTCCCACCAATCGTCGCCAAAGGTCAAGGTCACTTCCCCGACGATTGCTCCGGCAGACGTATGCGCCAGGGTCAGTGCGCAGTCAGGGCTTCTGGCAATATCCACGAGGAGCTGGTGCTCTCGCTCCGGCAGACGAGCAAAGGCGTGCAGTCCGCTATCGACCGTCAGCCGTTCGACCAGTGATGGCGGACAAAAATTCCGCAGCAAGATGCTCTCTTTGGGTGTCTCAAAGACTTCACTTTGCTCGCCCTGAGCGCCACCAGGATGGAGCAGGTCATACAGGTCGGTCAGAGGAGACTGGCGCTGTGCCGCAGCAAAAACTTTGCGGATGGGCGAGGGCACCAGGATCTGGCGCAGCATGGCAGCCATGCGCCGATTTTCGAGGCTGATTGACCACCTGCGCGGTTGGGGAGGGAAATGGTCCGCTTGATCCTCAAAGGTCGTCGGGAAGTCGGCAAAGAAAGAAGTTTTTCCCGCGAGCTCTTGTTCAAGCACTTCTTGCTCCTTGACCGCTTCCCATGCGGGGCGCCAGCGCTCGATCCACTGCTCGGGCAACTGCTCGGGCAGGGCCTGCTCCGACATTTCCGCCCACAGCATACTCCAGACACGCGGCACGACGCGAAACTGGTCGTAGCCACCTCCGCCCAAAGCTACCCAGCGGCCATGACAATAGGTATGTGCTAGCCGGTGGGCACAGCGCACCTGAGCCTGGATACTGCGCGTGGTCAGTTCAAGATGGGTCAACGGATCCCAGGCATGGGTATCGCAGCCATGCTGGCTGATGATGACGTCGGGGGCAAATGACATGACGAGTGGAGGCAGTAAGGCGTTCATCACTTCGATGTAGGAATCATCCTCGGTAAATGGGGCTAACGGCAGATTGACGGAGTAGCCACGCCCCAACCCATTGCCTAATTCGAGAACATCACCCGTGCCGGGGAAGAGATAGCGTCCTGTTTCATGCAGTGAAATGGTCATCACCCGTGGTTCATCGTAGAACGCGCGCTGGACGCCATCCCCGTGATGCGCATCGAAGTCGATATACAACACCTTCGCTTCGCTGGAACGCAGAACATGGGCAATAGCAACGGCAATGTCATTATAGATGCAGAAACCAGAAGCGCGCTCAGCCCACGCATGATGCAGCCCACCTGCCGGGTGAAAGATATGCAGTGGGCGTTCTTCAGGCGCACCCGTTTCACCTTCCTCCAGTCCCATCACTGTGCTCAAGGCGACGAGCGTCCCACCTGCGATACGCGCCGCTACCTCATACATCCCTGCGATGGCCGGCGTATCTCCTTCAGCAAAGCCGTATTCCCGGGCCAGTTGGGCGCGTTTTGCCTGTTCTTGCTGGGGGTCGCCCAGGTTTTCTTCCGGCATGCTCAATTGCTGGACAGCAGAGATATACTCAGGGAGGTGGATCAAGCTCAATTCTTCCATGCTGGCTGGACGGAAGGGCCATGACTGGCGCTCATCGCCGCTGTGCCAGAGGCCGCTGCTCTCGAGTAAATCGATCAGCGCAGCCAGGCGACGAGCTTGAAAGGGATGATCGTGTCCAAAATCGTACTGGAGTTCACAGGCATCAAAGATGAGACGTGCCCTGGTCTGGGCAGGTGTGCTAGACATAGGTGTCATCCTCTCTGGCGGGATCCGCGAAGGTGTACGGGATATGGGCTTCGTGGAGGCGAGCCAGTAACGGGGCGGGGTGAATAGTGCCCAGGCGTATGGTCGCGGTATGCGCAGCTCCTCCTGCAGGATGGACAGCGAAAACCCTATGCACATAGATGTGTAATTCTGCTGCCAGGAGGAGCGCCTGTGCCACCGGGGTCATATTCCCCGCCGTAAAGGGGATATGCACGTCCACTCCTGGCTTATCCGCCCCCATCGAGTGAGCGAACGCGAGAAGCAGATCGCTGCGTGTCAGCAGCCCGAGCAGGATCGTCTGTGTTTCTGCTTCTGACTGCGTATAATCGACGACAGGCAGATACTGGAGCCCGCGCTCAACGAGCAGCTGGGCGGCTGCACCCACGGCAGTCAGCGGCGTCACACACATCGGTGTGGGGCGCATGACCTCGACAACCCGTTGCTCTTGCCAGGGTCTGTGCAGACCCTCACGCGAAGAATCGTGGGGGACGGGTGCTGCCGCCATTTCAAGATCCTGTGCCGTGAGAACGCCTTCGAATAAGAGGGTCTTCTGCATGGTATACGCATTCCTCTGCGAAGCAGCCTGTTTCACCGTTCTCGCCACGGGCAGATGGTGAAACTGATGCTGGCGCAGGAGTTGAGCGGCGTGGCCCAGCGTATCGTCGGGCTCTACCGTCACTAACTTCGTCGTCATAATGTCTCGTACAATCACCTCGGTGATCTCCTTTCTCCCGAGAGGTCGCGCGCCTCTGTGAACAGGCGCTTCTCTCTTCATTCCATACAAGCATAGTATTTGCACATCACAGATCCATCACTGCGCGAGAAGCTGGCGTCACAAAACAGTCACGAGAGACGTTCTTATGTGTATCGAGCGAGATACAAAAGTTGTGCAGCCGCTTCTGGTGCGTGCTATACCTGCAAGCCCATCAACTTATGAGGAAGGCCAACAGGCGATCCAAGATGAGGGTTGGAACCGAGGAATGCTGGAGCAGTGCGACAATGGCTGTTGCTACATGGCACATCTCGTCGCGAGCGGTCTTGGCGTGGGGAGCGATGGCGAGCGTCCCTCTTTTTGCCTACAGGTGAAGGAGCGGAGCGATCGTCGGGAATCTTGCCATGATCGGAACTTGAGCCATCCCGGGCCAATGATCCAGGATGACTCAAAGCTCTACGTAGCAGGTGTGGACTAGCTTAGCTGGCTGTAGTGCTGGCATCAGCTATTTTCTGAGCGCTTGTGCTCTTCGTCTTAGCTAACGAGCCGGTCCAGGGTGTGCCAAGCAGAGGTAGCAGGTACCTGTCGATACCATAGTAACCGGCGATGCGCCAGGCAAGCACCAGGAACAGGGCCAGCGTGCCGATCACCGGGTTGATACTGACGGCCCCAGCCAGCAGGAAGTTCATGTTCATGAACACACCAAAGAAAGCTGCAATACCTGTCAGGACCCCAAAGATCAGGGCAAGCCCGATGAGCAGCTCGCCAAAGGTGACGAGATAGGCGAAGACCGCGGCATTCGGCAAGACGAAATGCTGCAGAAAGGCAGCATACCAGCCCTGGACAGCTGGGTGTGGCCCACTCGCCTGCGCCAGCGCCCCGCCGACAAATCCTTTGATGGCAGCGCCATCGTGAGCACTAAAGACCCATGGGCTGCTCACTTTCTGACCGAATGAGGCATCGAAGGTGAATGAGTAGCCTGTTAACTTCTCCAAGCCTGCGGTAAGCCATTCGTAGCCCACATAGAGGCGCACGATCAACCACAACCAGGCCAAACGCGTGTCAGCAAACAAAAATCTGGCAATGGGGGGTTCTGGAATATGTGTCGCCTCTTGCGGATGGATAGCACTAATATTACGCATTTTTTCTCTCCTGATGAACTGAAAGATGTTCATTCAACTCGTGGGGCGGTTACCGCGTCTCACTATCTGCGTGATCCTTCCTTTGCGTTCCGTCCTCTCGCTACGAAGCATAAGCTTTCGTAATCACGACGCCATCACAAACAGTTATGAGGAAATCACGGGGAAATCACGATACTTCGCGAAAGTGTCAACCCCTATTGCCAGGCATGTCCGTCTATCGCGCAGGCAACCATGGATACATTCACCCGCTTGACCGGGCGGCACTATCACCTCTTCGATTACGCCGGCGCGCCCGACACCGAGCGTGTGATTGTGGTCATTGGGTCTGGTGCTGAGACGGTCCAGGCCACGGTGGATCACCTGATTGAGCGGGGAGAGAAGGTGGGCGTCGTCAAAGTCCGCCTGTTCCGCCCATTCTCGGTAGAACACTTCTTGCACATGTTGCCCCCTACCGTCAAGGTCATCGCCACGCTTGACCGGACCAAAGAGCCCGGGAGCGTTGGCGAACCACTGAACCTGGATGTAACCGCCACCGATTTTGCGTTGACAAGTGGGATCCATACCGCGCAGGATGTGCTGAAAGCCATGATGGCAGGAGCGAATGTGGCTATGATGACTTCAACGCTGCTCACCAATGGCGTCGGGCGCCTGATGCATATCCTGAATGATCTCCAGGAGTGGATGGAAGAACACGAATATGCCTCCATCGGGCAGATGAGAGGCAGTATGAGCCAGCAGGCGGTAGCAGACCCGGCGGCTTTCGAGCGCGCGAATTATATGAGGGCGCTGAGTAGCTTCGATCTGTAGGGACGAGCCGACCATCGCCGGCCATACAATCGCTGGCGCAACGACCATGGCCAAAGCATGCTTCGGGTGAGCAAACACAGCCGTTGCATATGGCGTGAAAAGTACGCAAGCGCTGTGCTTCCGTTTGCTTACCCCTGCAGCTCTCGTTGGATCCCACATTCCAGCGCTTGGATGAGGTGGTGTACCTCCCATTCACCGAGTAACTCGACATCCAGCTCCAGATCCACACCCAGTTGTTCGAGGACACGCTGATGGGCCTCCTTGATCAATGCCGCTACATCAGCAGCTTGCGCTCCACCCCAATTGACAATATAGTTGGCGTTCCGTTCCGAGATCTGCGCCTTGCCGAGGGTTTTCCCTCTCAAACCAACCTGGTCAATGAGATGACTTGCCTCCTCTCCTGGAGGATCCTTAAAGACTGTACCTGCATGGCGCTGCGCTGGCTCCGCCAGCTTGCGGTGTTGTTTGTACTGAGCAATGTTTGCACTCAGCTCCTGTGTGGCTGAACGATGGAGATGTATCCCCAACAACATGATGATTTCGGCTGGCTCTATCATGCCACGTGGAGGGAGTACGAGATGCCCTTGTTTATCAAAGCGGACTTGTCGCTGTTGGCGAAAACGGCTGTGGCGATACCCCAGGTCGAGTTCGTCATGCAGATAGCGACGCATGAGCGGCACCGCGAGCTGATCTTCTTCTGCTACATTGCACCCTCGCGCATCCAGGACCTCAATCCACTCGAGTACCTGGCCCAAATCATCATTGTGTGCGCCCGCGTTACTGATCACTCCACCACCCAATGTCCCAGGAATGCCAACCCCAAACTCGAGCCCGGCCCAGCCTAAGGGTGCGAGTTCATGCAGCAAGCGTGGCCAACTCAGGCCAGCCTCAGCTATCAAGAGGGCGGTATCGTCACCATCATCTTCGAGGCGGTACCCATCGAGGGCGACACGTGCCACAAGGCCCCGGACCCCGGAGTCGGCAAACAGCACATTCGTGCCATTGCCAGTGATGAGCAAAGGATAGCGCCGTTCGGCACACAGCCGTACCAGGTCGAGCAGTTCTTCCTTCGAAGTGAGTGAGATCCACACATCCGCAGGTCCACCGACTCCAAAGGCTGAGTGGCGTGCAAGTAGCTCGTTACGGCGTACACGCTCCTGGAAGTGCGGACGAAGTTCGTTGAATGCAGTTTGAGCATGAAATGCCATGGTATATTCCTTTCGGTTAGAGGCTGTGTGTAAAGTGGTTTGAGATCGCTCGACAAAGGCTCACAGCAAAAACGGTATATATCCTGTCAAGCCCCTCTCTGAGTGGATCGAGACGACTTTTACACACAGCCTCTTAGATCGAATAGTTGTGGGTCTCTGACCGATCATTGTGGATAACTACCAGCTTAGCTCATATCGAAAACCAGTCGTGCCGGAATGAGGGCCTGCTCAACTTCCTCGAAGGCATGATTGACGTCCTCAAGGTGACGCGTCTCATAAATCACGTGCGTCTTGCCTGCCGCGTGTAAGTCGAAGACTTCCGCGAGGTCGAGGCGCGTCCCCACGATCGAGCCGACAATCTTGTTGCCATTGAGCACGGTCTCGAAGATCGGAAGCTGCATGTAGTTATCCGCTGGTAATGCAACAAAGGTCAGGGTACCACCACGCCGCAGCGAACGGAATGCCTGCTCGAAAGCCCGTGGTGAGACCGCCAGGCTGATGGCAGCGTCTGCCCCGCCGAGCTTTTTGATAGCCTCAACCGGGTCTTCTGTTCTGCCGTTTACCGTGTAGTCCGCGCCGAGCTTCTTTGCCAACTCCAGCTTCTCGTCAACCAGGTCCACGGCCACAACCGTCGCGCCAGCAATCTTGGCATACTGCAAGGCCATATGCCCCAGGCCACCGATGCCAAAGATAGCAACCAGGTCCGAGGAGCGGGCACCGCTCACCTTTACTGCCTTGTAGGTCGTGACGCCCGCGCAGGTCAGTGGAGCAGCCTCCAGCGACTTCACGTTTGCGGGCACCTTCCCGACATACCTGGCAAACGCCTTGGCGTATTCAGCGTAGGCCCCATCCAGGAAGTAGCCGGTGTTGAGCTGTTTCTCACACAGCGTCTCCCATCCTGATACGCAGTACTCGCAGCTGCCGCAGGCGTAGCCAAGCCAGGGAATCGCTACCCGGTCCCCCTCTTTCACTTCGATCACTCCTGGCCCAACCATTTCGACAATGCCGACCCCTTCATGACCGGGAATGAACGGGAGTTTGGGCTTGACCGGCCAATCGCCGTGGGCGGCGTGGATGTCCGTGTGGCATAGACCCGAGGCTTCAATCTTGACGACAATCTCTCCCGGGCCCGGCTCCGGTTTGGCCACCTCCTCAAGACGAAGCGGGGAGGTGAATTCGTGCACGACAGCTGCTTGCATGCTTTGTTCCTTCATGCTTTGTTTCTCCTTGTGTTCTGGGTAAAATTACATCTGGGTAACATTACAAACGTACATGCTTTGTTTCTACGAGGCTATCAACTCTCTCAACTGTGAGAGCGTGTGTGATCAGCACCACATCATGGGAAAAATGTAACAAATTGGTCTCACAATACCCTCACACTCCATCGCTCTACTATCACCAAACCATCACAAAAGCCAGGAACGAGAGGATGTGCTGCCGCTAAATGGCCCAGAGGATTGTAAGTTGAGCCCCTTTCGAATGTGATGATTCCGTGAGGATATGCTTTGCGTTTGTGTTCGTCATGTGAC
>Ga0209577_10004127_pt1 | contig 13708 bp, 15 predicted proteins | sample GraSoiAngelo_109_FD_185874 | JGI IMG/M metagenome (GOLD analysis project Ga0209577, IMG submission 185874) | Grasslands soil microbial communities from the Angelo Coastal Reserve, California, USA - 14_0903_12_20cm (SPAdes) (version 2) | ecosystem: Environmental > Terrestrial > Soil > Grasslands... | reverse complement strand
GCCGTAAGTCGGACGAGCGGAAAGTCGAGGCCTGAGTGCAGGAGCGCCGCCCGTACGCGCTCGCGCGCCTCGCGAACCGCTGGATCGGGTAGGCCGACGATCGTGAAGACGGGCAATCCGCGGCGGAGGTCGACCTCCACGGTCACCTCCCGGCTTTCGACCCCCTCGATTGCGAATGTCGCGATGCTGGCCAGCACGTCGTCGACCGTACGCCGAGACGACCGACACGTGGGTTACGCGGGTAACGAGTTCGGCACGGCTCTGTTACGGGCGGCGAAAATCGCGGGCCGGGCCCGCTGACCGCCTCGCCTGGCGAGCCGCGGCTGGTTTGTTACGAACTCGTCACCCGGCCGGTGCAGAGTTGTCACGTAAGTCGCACACAGGTTGGCCGCGGTGCCCTAGCTTCGCCACATGGCTGCCGACAGGCGACGTACGAAGGGCTCGCTGGGCGAGCGCATCGCCGAGCGTCACCTCGCGCGCCACGGCTACGAGATCGTCGAGCGGAACTTCCGAACGCGCTATGGAGAGCTCGACCTAATCGCCGCCGACGACCGGTGCATCGTGTTCTGCGAGGTGAAGACGCGGGTGGGCGCCGGGCGATCCGGGCCTGAGGGGCCGCTCGATGCGATCGGTCCCGCCAAGCGAAGGCGCCTGCGCGCGATGGCTCGTCAGTGGTTGACGAGCAGGCCGGTGGGACCGGGCCGCCCGTTCCGCAACCGGCTGCGCTTCGACGCGATCGGGATCACCCTCACGCCGAGCGGAGGCGTGCTCGAACTGGAGCACGTGCGCGATGCGTTCTGAGCGCGGCCCTCCGCGGGGCGCCCTCAGCCGAGCGGAAGCTGCTGATACGCGATCGACGCGAACGACAGGCGGTGGAGCGGGGAGATCCCGTTAGCCGCGATTGCCGCGCGGTGCTCGGGAGTGGAGTAGCCGACGTTGGTGTCGAAGTCCCAGTCCGGGTGGCGCTCGGCCGCGCGGCGCATGTAGCGGTCCCTGGTCACCTTCGCGAGGACGGACGCGGCCGCGATCGCGGCGCTGCGAGAGTCGCCGCCGATGACGGCGCGTTGCTCGAAGCGGAGCTCGGGCACGCGGAAGCCGTCGACAAGACATAGGGACTCGGCGCAGGCGACGCAGTGGAGCGCCGAGCGGAGCGCCTCGAGGTTCGTGACGTGCAGTCCGCGAGCATCGATCCCGCGCGGGCAGCGGACGACGATCGCGGCCCGGGCGGCCGCGCGCAGGACGAGCGGGTAGAGCTCCTCGCGGCCCTGCTCCGTGTGCTGCTTCGAGTCGTTGAGGCGAGCCAGGGAGCGGCGCGCGGAGAGCGTGAGCCGATCGTGGTCGAAGAGGACAGCCGCGGCCACCAACGGCCCGGCGAGGGATCCGCGGCCGGCCTCGTCTGCTCCGGCCACGAAGCGGCGCTCGCATGAGCGGTCGAAGGCGAAGAGGCGCCTGCCGGTCCGCGCGGGGCGCGGTCTAGAGCGGTCCGATTCGGTCGAGCGGCCAGTAGGTGAAGAAGGCCTCTCCGATGATGTAGCTCTTCGGGACAGGGCCCCATTCGCGGCTATCGGCGCTCTGTCCACGGTTGTCGCCCATCATAAAAAAGCTTCCCGGCGGAATGGTGATCTGCTTCGGCAGGTTGCAGATTCCGCACGCATCGTCCGGCCTAATAAACGGCTCGTGCTGGAGCTTGCCGTTGAGGTAGACGCGGCCGCGCAGCACCTTCAGCTTGTCGCCGCCGACCGCGACGATGCGCTTGATGAAGTTCTGGCTCGACTTTCCGGGGCTCGGCGTCTGGCAGGGATGGCCGTCGTTTGGCTCGCTGGCGATCCCGCACGCGTTGTCGTCGGCCCCCTTCGGGGGCTTGAAGACGACGATGTCGCCGCGTCCCGGATTCGAGAAGTGCCCCGTCACGCGATCGACCAGGACGCGCTGGTTGATGGCGAGCGTGGGCTCCATCGATCCACTTGGGATTCGAAACGGCTTGACGAGCCACGCCTGAATCGCCAGCGCCAGACCGAGCGCGACCGCCACGATCAACACGAACTCGAGGAGCGAGTTCATCGATCGCTTGCGCTTCGCCTGAGGCGGCGCCACCGCTCCCGGCTCCCCGCCGGGGGCGGCGGTCAACTTCCCTTCGAGCCGGCGGCTTCGTCCTCGCCGGCCCCCTCTTCCTCCCCGTCTCCGGTCCCCTTCGCCTCGCCGGGCTCGTCCGCCCCCGCGGCCTCCGGCGCATCGTCCACGCTCTCCGCCATCGGCTGGTCGGCGCCCTCGGCGCTCGCCGACTCGTCCTCCGCCTGCCCGCCCCCGCGGACCTCTTCGTCGGAGGTCGCCTTCGCCTCGGCGTCGCTCGGCAACTCCTCGGCGGCCGCGGCCGGCGAACCGGCCTCGTCGCCCGCCTCGTCTACGGCGGCCTCCTCCGGGGTGACCGGGGCCGCCTCGGCCTGAGTGCCTTCGGCGTCGGCGGCCTCAGGCGCCATCAGCAGCTCCTCGGCGGCCTCGGGACCCGTGTACTGCCGCTCGCGCACACGCGCGCGGCGGCCGACCCGGCCGCGCAGGTAGTAGAGCTTTGCCCGGCGCACGTCGCCGCGGCTCGCCACCTCGATCCGCTCGATCTTGGGCGAATGGACCGGGAACGTCCGCTCCACCCCCACGCCGAACGACTGCTTGCGCACCGTGAACGTCTCGCGCGCGCCGCTGCCCTGGCGCTTGAGGACGACGCCCTCGAACACCTGGGTGCGCCGGCGGGTCCCCTCGACGACCTGGAAATGGACCTTCACGCGGTCGCCGGCTTGGAAGCGCGGGAGCTTCCGCAGCTGCGCGCGCTCGAGGCTTTCGATCACTCCGCTCATCGCAAAAAGAGGGCGCGACCGCCGCAGGAAACGGCCGACGCGCGCAGGCTCCGCATGGTAGCGAAGGGTCCCGAGGTCTCAGGGGCCGCGGGGCGACCGCCGCTCAGCGCTTCGCGACCTCCGCCAGGCGTCGATCTCGGCGTGGTTCCCCGACAGGAGCACTTCCGGCACGCGGTGGCCGCGCCACTCGAGCGGGCGGGTGTAGTGCGGGTACTCGGGCGCGCCCTCGAGAGCGGCGCTGAATGACTCCTCGACCGCGCTCTCGGCGTGCCCGAGCGCCCCCGGGAGCTTCCGGATCGCGGCGTCGCAGACGACCATCGCGGCCAGCTCTCCGCCCGACAGGACGTACGGACCGATCGAGACGACGTCGGTCGCGAGCTGCTCGTGCACGCGCTCGTCGAACCCCTCGTATCGGCCGCACAGCAGCGTGAGCTCGTCCTCGGCGGCCAGCTCCCCGGCGAGCGCCTCGTCGAACGCGCGGCCGCCGGCCGAGAGGGCGATCACCCGCCGCCGGCTCAGGAGCTCGACGGGGTCCATCCCGTAGCGGTCGCGCAGTGCCGCCTCGACCACGTCCACGCGGATGACCATCCCGGCGCCGCCGCCGTAGGGCGTGTCGTCGACCTGGCCGGCGCGGAGCGGGGTGCTCTCGCGCAGGTCGATGGCGCGGAACTCCAGCCCGCCCTCGGCCGCATTGCGCACGTGGCGCTGCTCGACGAACCAGTCGAACCAGCGCGGGAAGAGCGTGAAGACGTCGATGTTCACGCGGCGCTCCCGCCCTCGGCATCGGCGTCGAGGCCCAGGAACCTGCGGTCGACCTCGATCGTGCGCGCCGCGGTGTCGATGCGCCTGATTGCGTCCGAGACGAGCGGCACGAGCAGTCCCTGCTCCCCGACCTCGAGAAGGTCGCACGACGGCGCATTCAGCACCCGACGGACCGTGCCGAGGCCGCGGACCTCGCAGCCGACGAGCTCGGCGGCGTCCCACTCGCCCTCCGCGAGCTCCGCCGCCGACCCGGCGCCAACCAGAGGCTCGCCGCGCAGCTTCGCCGCCGCGTCGCGGTCGGTCACCCCGCTCAATCGGATGAGCGGACGCGCCGCGGTCCCCGCGCGTCGCTCCACAACCGCCTCGCGGCCCGCCACCGCCACGACCGCGCCCTCGGCCAGGTCGCCCTCCGGCGACTCGAGGTAGAAGCTGCCGTCCAGCCCGTGCGGCCGGCCGACCCGGCCCAGCGTCGCGCCGGCGGAGCGCGCCTCGCTCAATCGACGACGTCGACGAGAACCCGGCGCCCGTCGCGCGTGGCGGCCGCGCGCACCACCGTCCGAAGGGCGTTCACCGTCCGCCCGCTGCGCCCGATCACCTTGCCCACGTCGCCCTCGGCCACGCGCAGCTCGTAGACGATCGTCCCGTCGTCCTCCTCGAAGGTCTCGACCGTGACCTCGTCCGGGTTGTCGACGAGCGCCCGCGCGAGGTACTCGACCAGGTCCTTCACCGCTCCCGGCCCTCGGCGGCCATCAGGCCGTGGGTGCGGCGATCCCCTTGATCCGCATCAGGCGTCGCACCGTGTCGCTCGGCTGCGCGCCGCGGTCCAGCCAGTGGCGCAGGCGCTCCTCGTCGAGCTCGATCAGCGAGGGCTCGAGCTGGGCGTTGTAGCGCCCGACGGTCTCGATCACCCGACCGTCGCGCGGCGAGCGCTGGTCGGCGACGACCACCCGCCAGATCGGGTTCTTGCGCGAGCCCACGCGCGTCAGCCTCACTCGTACGGCCAAGTCTCGGATCACCTCGCGTTCAGAGCCCTCCCGGACGGGAGAGGCGCGAGAACGTTAGCGACCTCCGGCCAGCTGCGACAGGGACGGCATCTTCCCCTGCTGGAGCTGGCGCATCACCTTCTGCATCTGGCCGAACTGCTTGACGAGCTGGTTCACCGCCTGGATCGTCGTGCCCGAGCCGCGCGCGATCCGGCGCCGGCGGGACCCGTTGAGGATCTCCGGGTGCGCCCGCTCTTCGGGCGTCATCGAGGTGATGATCGCCTGGAGGCGGTCCAGGTCGCGGTCGTCGACCTTCAGGTCGCCCAGTCCGAGGCCGCCGACCCCGGGCAGCATCTTCAGAAGCCCGCTCAGGGGGCCCATGCGGCGGATCTGCTTCATCTGCGCCAGGAAGTCGTCGAGGGTGAACTGCTGCTTGCGGATCTTGCGCTCGAGCTCGGCGGCCTGGTCCTCGTCGTACTCCCGCTCGGCCTTCTCGATCAGCGTCATCACGTCGCCCATGCCGAGGATCCGCTGGGCCATGCGGTCGGGATGGAAGCGCTCGAAGGCGTCCAGCTTCTCGCCGGTCGAGGCGTAGAGGATCGGCTTGCCGGTGACGGCCTTCACCGACAGCGCCGCACCGCCACGCGCATCGCCGTCCAGCTTGGTCATGACCACCCCGTCGAAGTTCGCCGACTCCGCGAAGCTCTCGGCCACGTTGACCGCGTCCTGCCCCGTCATCGCGTCCACCACGAGGAGGACGTCGTGCGGCTTCACGCGCTTGCGGATGCGGGCGAGCTCGTCCATCAGCTCCTGGTCGACGTGCAGCCGGCCGGAGGTGTCGACGATCAGGACGTCGCGCTCCTCGGCGCGGGACTGCTCCAGCGCCCACTCGGCGATGTCCACCGGGTCGGGATCGGTTCCCTGCTCGTAGACGGTCGCGCCCGCCTGCGCTCCCACCTTCACGAGCTGGTCGACCGCCGCCGGCCGGTACACGTCGCAGGCGGCGAGCGCCACGTCCTTGCCGTGCTCCTCCCGCAGGTGACGCGCGAGCTTCGCGCAGGCGGTCGTCTTGCCGGACCCCTGGAGGCCGGCCATGAGCACCACGGTCGGCGGGCTCGGCGCGAACACGAGGTCGCGTCCGGCGCCGCCCATCAGCGCGGTCAGCTCCTCCCCCACGAGCTTCACCACCTGCTGCCCCGGGTTGAGCGACTCGAGCACCTCGGCGCCCAGCGCCCGCTCCTTCACCTGGGCGGTGAACTGCTTGACGACCTGGAAGTTCACGTCGGCCTCGAGCAGCGCGAGGCGGACCTGGCGCATCGCCTTCGAGACGTCGTCCTCGGTCAGCTTCCCGCGCGATTGGACGCCCGCGAGAGCGGACTGGAGGCGGTCTGAGAGCGTCTCGAACACGCCCGCTCAGGCTAGCGGCGCCGGGCTGGCGCTACGGGCTCGTGGAGCGGGCGCCCGACTGGCCGCCGCCGTCGGGACGAGCCGTGCCCATCGCCGAGCTGAGCTGCTCGAGCGCCCCGGTGAACTCGCTCGGGATGATCCACACCTTGTTCGACTCGCCCTGGGCGATCTGGGGCAGCATCTGCAGGTACTGGTAGGCGAGCAGCTTCGGGTCGGCGTCGCCCTCGTGGATGGCACGGAAGACGGTCTCGATGGCCTTCGACTGGCCCTCGGCGTAGAGCACCTGCGACTCGCGCTGACCCTCGGCGCGCAGGATCGCGCTCTGCTTCTCGCCCTCGGCCGTGAGGATCTGCGACTGCTTGTAGCCCTCGGCCTGCAGGATCGCGGCGCGCTTGTCGCGCTCGGCGCGCATCTGCTTCTCCATGGCCTCCTGGATCGTGCCCGGCGGGTCGATCGACTTGATCTCGACGCGGTTCACGCGGATGCCCCACTTGCCGGTCGCCTCGTCGAGCACGGCGCGGAGCTCGGCGTTGATCTTGTCGCGGGAGGTGAGCGTGTCCTCGAGCGTCATCCCGCCGATCACGTTGCGCAGCGTCGTCACGACGATCTGCTCGATCCCCTGGATGTAGTTGGCGATCTCGTAGCTCGCGGCCTTGGGGTCGTTCACCTGGAAGTAGATGACCGTGTCGATCCCGAGGACGAGGTTGTCCTCTGTGATGACGGGCTGGGGCGGGAACGAGACCACCTGCTCGCGCAGATCGAGCAGTGGGCGCACCCGGTCCACGAACGGCACGACCAGCGCCAGGCCGGGGGAGAGCGTGCGCTGGTAGCGGCCCAGGCGCTCCACGATCCCGGCGCGCGCCTGAGGCACGATCCTGATCGACCGCATCAGGACGATCAGCGTCACGAACGCGAGGGCGAGGACAGCGATCAGTCCAGCGGTCACGAGGCGATCAGCATAGCCCGGCAAGCCCTGCATGGGAAGGTGCGCCCGACCCCTCCCCATGCGAGAATTCGCGGATCTGCGTGGCGTGCGGTCCCACGCCCCGCGGTGCACGAGCGATGGAGGTCACCGAAGCCAACGGGCAGGGACCGGAGCCGCCGGACGACCGGCTTGCGGTCCAGAGCGCGGTCGCCCGGGTGCTGGCCGAGGCGGGGACGGTCCCCGACGCCACCCGCCGGATGCTCGTAACGATCGGCGCGACGCTCGGCTGGCGGCTCGGTGCGGTGTGGGACGTCGACCCCGATGGCGAGCACATCCGCTGTGTCGAGAGCTGGCACGCGGACGGGATGCGAGCCGAGCCCTTCGAGGAGGCCAGCCGCGAGGTCGCCTTCGAGCCGGGTGTCGGCCTGCCCGGCCGGGTATGGGCCGACGCACAGCCGGCCTGGATAGCGGACGTCACGACCGACGCCAACTTCCCACGCGCGCGGGTCGCGGCCGAGTGCGACGTTCACGGAGCCTTCGCCTTCCCGATCCGATCCGTCCGAGGCGTGATCGGCGTCGTGGAGTTCTTCACCGAGGCGGTCGCCGAGCCCGATGCCTACCTGCTCGACCTGATGGTGACGATCGGCCACCAGCTCGGGCAGCACATCGAGCGCATCCGGGCGGAGGGGGCGGTACGGGCCAGCGAGGCGCGCAAGACCGCGATGCTCGAGGCCTCGCTCGACTGCATCGTCTCGATGGACCATCTCGGCCGGGTGGTGGAGTTCAACACCGCCGCCGAGCAGACGTTCGGCTACTCGGCGGACGAGGCGCTGGGCCGCGAGATGGCGGAGCTCATCATCCCGCCGGGGCTTCGCGCCCGACACCGCGCCGGCTTGAAGCGCTACCTCGAGACCGGGGAGGCGAACGTGCTCGGGCGCCGGATCGAGATCACCGGCATGCGGGCCGACGGGTCGGAGTTTCCGGTCGAGCTCGCCATCACCCGGATCGGGCTCGACCGGCCACCCACGTTCACAGGCTTCATCCGGGACATAAGCGAGCGCAAGCGACGGGAGGAGCTCGATCGCTTCCTCGTCGCGGCGGGCGCGCTGCTCGGCGCGTCGCTCGACTACGAGGAGGCCCTGGAATCGGTCACCCGGCTCGCCGTCCCGGCGATCGCCGACTGGTGCGTGATCGACGTGTTGGAGGAGGACGGCTCGGTGCGCCGGGTTGCGGTTGAGCACGTCGACCCCGACAAGCTCGAGCTGGCCCGTGAGCTTGCTCGTAGCCTCGACGACCCGTTCGGCCTGGGCAAGGTGATCCGCACCGGCGAGCCGGAGCACTTCGCGCAGGTTCCCCCCGAGGCGATCGCCGAGCTGACGCCGGACCCCCGGCACCGCGCCGCCCTGGAGTCGCTTGGATTTCGCTCGAGCGTGATCGTCCCGCTGCGCAGCGGGGGCGGCGGCACGCTCGGCGGCCTTGCGCTCATCAGCGGGGAGTCCGGCCGGCAGTTCGACGAGCGCGACGTCGGCTTCGCCAGCGAGCTGGGGCGCCGCTGCGCGGGAGCGATCGAGAACGCGAGGCTCTACCGCGAGCGAAGCCGCATCGCGCACACCCTCCAGCAGAGCCTGCTTCCCCCGGAGCTGCCCACCATCCCCGGAGTCTCGGTGGAGCCCCGGTTCCGCCCGGCCGGCCAGGGGATCGAGATGGGTGGCGACTTCTACGACGTCTTCCCCGTGGGACCGGACACCTGGGCGCTGACAATCGGCGATGTCTGCGGCAAGGGCCCGGACGCCGCCGCGCTCACGGCGCTCGCCCGCTACACGCTGCGCGCCGTGACGATGCACGAGGAGCGGCCGGACCGCGTGCTGTCCGAGCTGAACGAGGCGATCCTGCGGCAGCGGTCGGACGGCCGCTTCTGCTCCGCGGTCCTGGCGATGCTCCAGCATCGCGACTCCGGCGTCTCGATGGAGATCGCGAGCGGCGGCCACCCGCCGCCGCTGGTGCTCCGGGCCGACGGGACAGTCGAGGCGACCGGCGGCAGCGGGCTGCTGTTGGGCCTGTGGACCGATCCCGAGGTGAGCTCCGAGCGCGTCGACCTCGTCCCCGGCGACAGCCTGATCCTCTACACCGACGGGGTGACCGACGCGGGGGCTCCGGACCGCATCCTCACCCCCGGGGCCCTCGCGCGACTGGTTCGCTCGTGTGTGGGCATGAGCACCCACGCGATCGCGGACCGGATCGAGACTGCGGTCATGGGACCGGTCGAAGCGGCACGCGACGACATCGCGGTCCTTGTCGTAGGCGTGGACGCGCCTCCGGTCGCGAGCGGAGAAGGCCTGCGGGTGGAGCTACAGCGCCGCCCGGAGGCGCCGTCCGAGGCGCGCCAGGCGATCGCCGGCATGGCGGATGCGATCCAGGCCGCCGCGCTCGAGGAGCTGAAGCTCCTCGCATCCGAGCTCGTCACCAACAGCTGCCGGCACGCCGTCGCCGGCGACGAGCCGATCGCGCTCGAGCTCGAGGTCGAGGGCGACGTGGTCCGCCTGAGCGTCACCGACGCCGGCCAGGGCTTCGAGCCGGAGGTCCAGCGCTTCGACCTCGACAGCGAGTCCGGACGCGGGCTCTTCATCGTCGATGCGCTCGCGGACCGCTGGGGCGTCGAGCGGAGCGGCGGCACGAGGGTCTGGGCCGAGCTCGACACGAGCGCGGACCGACCCGAGCTCTGAAGCCGAGCCGCGCCTACTCGGCGACCAACGCCGTAGCGCCCTCGATCTTCAGGACGTCGACGCGGGCGCCGGGCTCGATCACGTGGTCCTCGTCGTAGGCCCGCGCCGTCCAGACCTCGCCGCCGATCTTCACCATCCCGCGCTCGCCGTCGACGCGCTCGAGGACCACGGCCCGCTGCCCGATCAGCGCGGCCGCGCCCGTCCTCGTGTGCGGGGGCATGCTGAGGTGGCGGCGGGCGATCGGCCGCACGATCGCGAGCGACGCGACCGACCCGGCCACGAAGGCGGCCACCTGGAGCTCGACGGAGGCGCCGGCGATGGCGACCAGCGCCGCCAGAACGGCGGCGAGCGCTAGCGGCCCGAGGAAGAGCCCGAGCGTGAGCATCTCCCCACCGGCCAGCGCGGCCGCGGCGACCACCCAGAGGACCCAGTCAGGCATGTGACGATCGTACCCCGGAGCGGTGTCGGCTCGGGTCGGCTCAACCGGCCGAGACGTCGAGCGCGCGCTCCACGTCCGCGATCAGGTCATCGGCGTCCTCGCAGCCGACGCTGAGGCGGATGAACCCCTCGGGGACGTCGTTCCCGCCCCAGCGCGCCCGCCGCTCGGCACTCGAGCGAACGCCGCCGAAGCTGGTCCCCTGCCCCACCAGCCGGCACGCCGCGAGGAAGCGCTCGGCGCGCCCGCGTCCGTCGAGCGTGAAGGAGACCACCGAGCCGAAGCGCCGCATCTGGCGCGATGCCACCTCGTGCGCGGGGTCGCGCGGCAGTCCCGGATAGCGAACGTCGAGGACGTCCGCTCGAAACAGCAGGCGCTCGGCGAGCGCCAGCGCAGTCTCGCACTGGCGGTCGAGCCGGAGCTGCAGTGTGGCCAGCGAGCGGTGGGCGAGCCACGCCTCGAACGGACCGGCGACCGCGCCGGTCTCCGTGCGCCAGGCGACGAGGGCGTCGCAGCGCTCCGCGTCGCGCACCGCGACGTGTCCCAGGATCAGGTCGCCGTGTCCGGTCAGGTGCTTCGAGTCGCTCGACACGCAGTAGTCGGCGCCCAGGTCGAGCGGCCGCTGGCCGAGCGGCGTCGCCAGCGTGTTGTCGACCGCGACCAGCGCTCCCGCACCATGCGCGCGCGAGGCCGTCGCGGCCACGTCCACGACCTCGAGTGCCGGATTCGAAGGCGTCTCGAGCCAGACGAGGCGCGCCCCCCGAAGCGCCTCGTCGGACGGCGGCTCCGCCGCGGGCACGAGCCGCACCTCCACCCCGCACTCGGCGAGGTGGCCCTGCGCGAGCGATCGCACCGCGGGGTAGCCGTCGGACGGGGCCACGAGCACGTCGCCGGAGCGGAGCAGCGGCAGGAGCACGGCGGAGGCGGCGGCCATCCCCGAGGCGAAGACGACCGCGGCGCCGCCCTCGAGCTCTCCGAGCGCGCGCTCGTACAGGGTCCAGGTCGGGTTCCCGTAGCGCCCGTACACGTACGCCGCGGCGGCCGGGTCGCCCTCGAGGTGGAAGTACGACGCGAAGGTCGGGCCGGGGAGGATCGGCGCCCCCTGCGCGGGCGGCGGCACCCCCGCGTGCACCGAGCGCGTCCCGTCGCCGAGCGGCTTCTCGTGCGGCGCCACGTCCCTCAGGCCTCCAGCAGCGCGCGGGCGAAGTCGTCCGGGTCGAACGGCCGCAGGTCCTCCAGGGCCTCTCCGATCCCGATCAGCTTCACCGGCACACCCAGCTCCTGCGCGATCGCCAGCGCGATCCCGCCCTTGGCGGTCCCGTCGAGCTTCGTGAGCACGATGCCGGTGACCTCGACCGCCTCCCGGAACAGCAGCGCCTGGCGCAGCCCGTTCTGGCCCGTCGTCGCGTCGATCGTCAGCAGTGTCTCGTGAGGCGCCCCGGGAAGCTGGCGAGCGATCACCCGGCGGACCTTCGCCAGCTCCTCCATCAGGTGCTCCTGCGTGTGGAGACGGCCGGCGGTGTCGCAGATCACGACGTCGTGGCCGCGCGCACGCGCCGCCTCGAGGGCGTCGAAGGCCACCGCGCCCGGATCCGATCCCTCGGCGGCCCGGATGACGTCGCACCCGGCCCGGTCGCCCCAGGCCACCAGCTGCTCCACCGCCGCGGCGCGGAAGGTGTCGCCGGCCGCGATCAGCACCGACTTGCCGAGCTCGTTGCGGAGGTGCCACGCGATCTTCCCGATCGTCGTCGTCTTGCCGGTGCCGTTGACGCCCACCACCAGGATCACGGTGGGGCTGTGCCTGAGGTCGATCGTGTCCTCGCCCGCGCGCGCCGCCTCGGCGAGAAGCTCCTGGAGGCGGCGCGCCAGGTCCTCCCCGCCGCTCAGCTCGCCGGACCCGGCCTCCGTCTCCAGGCGCTCGACGATGCGCGCGGTGGTCGCGGCGCCCACGTCCGCGTAGATCAGCGTCTCCTCGAGCCGCTCCCAGGTCTCGTCATCGAGGTTCTGGAAGACCGTCGACTGGAGCTCCGCGCCGAGCGCCTGCCGGCTCTTCGCCATGTTGTCCCGAAGCCGTGCGAAGAACCCGCGCCGCTCCTCCTCGGCCTCCGGCTCCGGCGCCGCGCCGCCGTCGGCGCCCGTCACGAAGAGCTCGCGCCAGCTCCGCGCCATCAGGGGAGGAACCGAAGCGCGCGCTCGAGCACGACTTCGGGCTTCTCCTCTGGCAGGAAATGGCTCGCCCCCTCGACGAGCTCGACCTCCATGTCGTCCGCGTGGTCGCGCCACTCGTCCGTCAGCGCCTTGCCGAGCGGGTCCGACCTGCCCAGCAGGAGGCGCGTGGGCACGCTCAGGCGCCTGCTCTTGTACTTGCCGCGAATGAGCGGGCCCAGCTCGCGCAGCAGGAACGTCCGGTAAAGGTTCACCGAGGCCCGCGTGGAGCTGGGGCGCTCGATCGCCTCCTCGTACGTACGGAGCTCGTCCTCGGACCAGGTGCCCGACTTGCGCGCGGCCTCGAGGATGCGGCGCGGGAAGCCGAGCCGTCCCACGAGCAGCGGGCCCGCAACCGGGCTCGCGATCGCTACCTGGTACCAGGCCTGCATGAGAGTGCGCGGACTGACCCGACCCGGCGACGGCCACGGCGGCGGGATCGAGAGCGGCATGAAGCGCTCGAATCGCTCCGGGTAGTAGAGGGCGGCGACGAACCCTGTGAAGCCGCCCCAGTCGTGGCCGATGTAGCGAACGCGCTCGATCCCGAGCGCGTCGAGAAGGCCGATCGTGTCACGCGCCAGCTGTGGCTTGTCGTAGCCGGACCGCGGGGCGTCCGTCCAGCCGAAGCCGCGCATGTCGGGGCAGATCACGCGAAAGCGCTCCGCGAGCGGACCGATCAGGTCCCGCCAGAGCCACCAGTGCTGCGGCCATCCGTGCTGGAGGATGACGGGATCGCCCTCGCCGGCCTCGGCGTAGTGGACCCGCAGGCCGTCGACGTCGGCGTAGCGGTGCTCGACTCCCTCGACGTGCGGCATGGCGAGCGCCATGCGGCGTCACTCTACGCGGCGCGTGCGCCCTCCTCGGCGGCGGCGTCCTGGGTGGGCTCGAAGCGACGCGTGCGCGGCTCGCCGTCGAGGTCGCCGTCGTCGCGCGGCGGCAGTTTGCGCGAGACGACCTTCGAGATCCCGTCGCCGCCCATGCTCACCCCGTAGAGGCAATCGGCGGCGTCCATCGTGCGCTTCTGGTGCGTTACGACGATGAACTGCGCGCGATCGCAGTAGCGGCGGAGCAGCTGGAGGAAGCGGTCGATGTTGGCGTCGTCGAGCGCCGCCTCGACCTCGTCGAGGATGTAGAACGGGCACGGGCGGGCCAGGAACACGGCAAACAGGAACGCGAGCGCGACCAGCGACTTCTCGCCGCCGGACATCAGCGAGAGCCGCTTCGTGGCCTTGCCGGCCGGAGTGACCTCGATCTCGACGCCGGGGTCGCCGGGCTCCGGGGCGGTCTCCTCGTCCTCGAGCGAGCCCTCGGCAGCCGCGTCGGCCTCCTCCTCCTCGGACTCGGCGGCGTCCTGGCCGCCCAGCACGCGCCGGGGCCCGTCGGGCTGAACCAGCCGCAGGCGGCCGCGACCCCCGGGG
>Ga0209577_10004126_pt1 | contig 13708 bp, 7 predicted proteins | sample GraSoiAngelo_109_FD_185874 | JGI IMG/M metagenome (GOLD analysis project Ga0209577, IMG submission 185874) | Grasslands soil microbial communities from the Angelo Coastal Reserve, California, USA - 14_0903_12_20cm (SPAdes) (version 2) | ecosystem: Environmental > Terrestrial > Soil > Grasslands ... | reverse complement strand
GCACTGCACCGCGCATGAGCTGCTTCATGTCCTGCATGTGCTTGCTCTGGTTCACCATCTTGTAACCTTCGCTGTGTCGCTTGTCGTCGAGATAATCCAGCAGGTCGTCCACCTTCGACCAATCGTCAGGTGTTAGATAGGTGACGTTCTCGTCGAGGTGTTTGAAGTGATCCTGCTCCATCATCGGCGTTTCGTTGATGTGATAGTCAGTCGCGATGCCATGGTCGTGAGCAATCTCCGTCAACTCGCGTACGTCGTCCATGTTGTTGCGGCAGATGTTGATATTGAACATCACGGTGTAGCCGTAGTGATGCTGCCGCTTCACCAAATACTCAAAGTAAGGACGAATTGGATCGAGAGCTTTCGGCAGGGACTTTCGGTCTTTGACTGAGTCAACCGCCAGATTCACCGTGGCAATCCCCGCGTCGCCCAGACGATCGATTACTTCCGGCTTCATCAAGCGGCCGTTCGTCGGCAGGTAAACGAAGATGTCTTTCTTCGCGCTGTAGTGAACGATCTTGTGAATAAACTTCGGACGCAGCAGAGGCTCGCCCCCCATCAGCGCTAACACCCGCGAGCCGATCGAATGCAACCAGTCGATGGAGCGCTTGGCCGTGTCTTCCGTCATTCCCTTGACCTTGTTGTTGTACGACCAGCAGTAGTGACAATCAAGGTTGCACTTCCACTCGGTGAACAGATAAGGAATGATTGGCCGCAGATCCTTGTTATACCAGCGTGACTTGAAGTAGGGCGCGCCCCACGTCTTCCACGTGCGAATGGCATTCAGCTTCTGATATTCGGACTTGGTCATCGGCTGCGGATCGGGATGAATCGGGTACGGCGGCTCAGGCAAAGCTACCGGCTCGGGCAGTGCCTCAAGAACAGTACGCGGTTCCGGCTTGTAAAGAATCTGATGAAGTTTCTGGTCAAGTCTGAACGGCGGCGCCGAAGAAGCGGGCGCGTTCTCTTGCTGAAGTGCAGGTGCCATAATTCTCCTGTTATCTCCTCACTGAATGATTAGCGTAAAGCGACTAAAAGTGGGCTCCTCAGCTACAGAATCCCGAAAGTCGAGCCGGCAAAGGACTAGCCGCCAAAATCGAACGCCAATATTCGCCGATCTAGTCAGTAATTGCAAGCCAATCTTTGGAGTACGCCGGCAGAGCGCAGTGGCGACGGCGCTTTGGACTTCGGGATTAACCGTACGAGCGGATCCAAAGCACCGTCGCCACTGCGCTCTGCCGGCGCACTCCAAATTCTCGGTGCGAAAAAGCCGAAAAGAGCGTCTTCAGTTGCCGTACCTTTCGATAAACGCTAAGCTTTGCCGTTCGGCCCGGAGGACTTTCGGAAGACATTGGCATCCCCTTCCATATCAATAACAACTGCCGGCTTGAGACCGGATTTGTTTGCTGAGGCTGGTTCACATTCGGTGAGTCGCACGATGCTGGCCGTTGCCCTCGGCGTGTTGGTGATCGTGGGCTTTGGTTTCCGCGCCACAGGATTGAGCAGCGAGGGCCTCAGCGAAGACGAGTTGAACAAGCTCATCGCCGTCACTGACTACCGCCAGCATGGACTAACAGCCGCGAACAGCGAACACCCTTTGCTGATGAAAGCCGTATTAACTGTCAGCGTAGTTGCCGCCGAGAAATGGAATCAAACGGCGCTGGTTGCCGCGTACCCGGAATTAAATTTTCCCGTCGAGAGCTCTATCCGTTTGCCAAATGCGATCGTAGGCGCTTTGACCGTGGTAGTGCTGTATCTAGTGGCCTCGGAACTGTTCGGAATAGAAGTTGGATTAATCGCCGCGGCCTTATGGGCCTTCGATCCTCTGGTCATCGGTTTCAATCGGATCGCCAAGGAAGACACCTTTCTAGTCTTCTTCTTTCTGTTAGCGAACTTCTTCTGGCTGCGTGGCCAGCGGGTCGCCGAGAGCCAGCCGCATCGAAGGCCAGAGCCCTTCTACTGGGCCACGGCCGCCGCGTTTGGCGCGATGATGGCGTCAAAGTATTTTCCACAAATGATCGCCATTAGCGTCGCCTACAACTACACATTTCAGGGAATCCCCGCTACTCGTTGGCGCATTGGCAAAAAACGGTTCCTGAAATTCTTCACAATCATGGGTGTCGTCTTTCTGATCTGTAATCCTACGATCCTTTTGCCCGAAACGTGGCGCACAATTTTGAAGGTCGCGAGCTATCGAATGATAGGACACGACAGCTATGAGTTCATGGGCGGCCTCTATCCGCACTTGTACACTGACTGGTTCCGTGGCGAACCCTGGTACTTCTACGTTGTTCTGCTCGGCACAAAACTTCCGGTCCTGACTTTGTTGAGCGCCGCCTTGGGCCTGGTTTTAATGTTCCGCCGCAAAACCGGAGATGGTCGCTATTTTGTGCTCCTTTGGCTGTTCATCTGGTCAATGAGCTTCGTTTTCGCAGGCGGCAAATTCACGCGCTACGTCACCTCCGCTTTACCGGCGGTGATTATCATGGCCGCGATCGGAGTCCAGTCCACGGCCCGCAAGCTAGCGCGATTATGCGCGCGCGTCTTTGAAAACCAGAGCGTCAAAGTTTACGCGCGGGCCGCACTGGCTTCGTTGGTAATCATCTCGGCGTTCTGGTCGGCGACGACGGCTGTGCCACATTATCGACTTTACGTGAACGCGCTTGGCGGTGGTCCAGCGCGCGCGGGCACAATGTTTCCGCAGGATGAGTTTTACGATGCTTATGTTCAGGACTCCATGACCGAGATCGCCAAACATGCTCCGCGCGGCGCCCGCGTCGCCAGCGAATTGCCGCTGGTTGCCGCCTACTATGCGGAGCGAGCGCATCGCCCCGATCTGGTTTGCGTGGAATTGTCTGACGCGGCAGAGATCGCGAAGCTCTCCCCTGGCGATTTCGTTATCGATGCGCATGGCCGAACTTACTTCAATAATCAGGCGATGTTACTGCGCTTGCGACAAGCGAGCCGGCCATCGTTTACAATCGCGGTAGGAACGACGCCGGCGGCCGACGTTTACGTTTTGGACAAAGTTTCGATCGACGCGTTAAGCGGCAAGGAGCCCGTGCAGATCAAGAACGAAGCTTTTTGAACCGCCGAGGACATAACCCTCTGCGGTTAGATCTTAGTTTTCATTGGGATTGGCCCAAAGAGCACCATGACCTCTCTCGATAAACTCCTCGCGCAATCAATCCCCGAGCTAAGGGAGCGCTTTGTCGATCGCGCGCGTCCGGTTCCAAAAGGCCTGGTCGAAGCTCTGGAAACAGACAAGCGCCAAGGTGCGCATCAGCTCGCCAAACAGATTCGCGGGCGTTGGCGAAAAAATCGCGCCGAAGGCCAGCGTCTTCACAACCTGCTGCGGTTTGAGATTGAGCTGTGGGAGCAAGGCTTCCGGTTTATCGCCGGTGTCGATGAAGCCGGCATGGCGCCACTCGCAGGGCCCGTCGTGGCCGCGGCGGTGATTCTGCCTCGCAATTACAAACTGCGTCAATTGAATGATTCAAAGCAAATTCTCGACGAATCGCTACGGGCGGAACTTGCCAAGCACATCAAGCATGACGCGGTCGTATGGTCCGTTGGCCGGGCCGAAGTAGGCGAGATCGACACCCTGAACATCTACCATGCCGGCCTGCTCGCAATGCAGCGCGCGGTTAATGGTCTTTCTTCGTGTCCTGATTTTGTTTTAGTTGATGCCCGACGCATTCCTCACTGCTCGGCGCCGCAGCGTGGCATCATCAAAGGCGATACGCTTTCCGCCAGCATTGCCGCTGCCTCAATCATCGCCAAGACGACTCGCGATGCGCTGATGCGCGAATTCGACTCAATTCATCCCGGATACAACTTCGCGACGCACAAAGGCTATCCCACGCCGGAGCATTGCCGCTTATTGAAAGAACTTGGCGCCGCGCCGATTCACCGCCGCAGCTTCGCGCGGGTGCGACAAGTCCTCGGCCTCGATCCGATTCAAGACGAGTTGTTTAGGGAAGAGTTAGAAACTGAAGAACAGATCGAAACCCAAGCCGACGCCGCTCGCGCCTGAATTTGGAACCCTCGTTACAGAACCGCGAGCGGTAGCGACCGGCCCTCTGTCTCGGCAGGCTGCTCAACAACACAAGGGCCGGTCGCTACCGTTCGCGGTTCTGTAACGATCGGTCTGCACAGGAAGTCTTGCTCGCCAACTTGAAACTTCAAACCTGAAACCCGAAACTAGACTCCATGTCTCTAACCGAATACAAGAAGAAACGCAGCTTCAAAAAAACACCTGAGCCTGGTCCGGAAAAGAAATCTTCGGAGTTCGGCAATATCTTTGTCGTCCAGAAGCATCGCGCGACGCAATTGCACTACGACTTTCGTCTCGAAGCTGACGGCGTACTCCTTTCATGGGCCGTGCCCAAAGGCCCATCGATGGATCCAAAGGTGAAGCGACTCGCGATGCACGTCGAAGATCATCCCGTAGATTACGCCAGATTTGAAGGGGTAATTCCGGAGGGCGAGTATGGTGGCGGAACAGTGATGGTTTGGGACACCGGCATTTATGGTCCCGAGAATACGACGAGCGTTTCCAAAGCCGTGGCGAAGGGCGAACTGAAATTCGCTTTGCTCGGCGATAAGCTAAAGGGCTCATTCGTGCTGGTGCGCACGCGCGAGCCTCAATGGCTTCTGATCAAGCATCGAGATAAGTACGCCAAGGAAGGAGACATCTCCAAGACGCAACCATTCTCAGTCTTGACCAAACGCACGCTCGCCGAGATCGCCAAAGACGAAGGCGGCGATGTGAAGAAAGCAGCGACCGGCGATCCGAAAGGGCTTCCGCGTCGTCGCGACATCAAACGTCGAAAGAAAACCTCGAAGAAAAAGGTCTGGCACAGCAAGCGTAAGCATTCATGATCGATAACAGCAGAGGAATTTGATTGTGAAACATCCACTGTTATTCACTCTGTCGCTGTGCTGTGCGTTGACTGTCTCGTCTGCCCCGGCCCAACCCGACCCGATTCCCGAAAGGGCGCTCGTCAATGCCGTCGAGAAAGGCGATCGCGCGACTGTCCTCGCGCTCCTTAATCGCGGAGTCGATATCAACAAGAAATGGATCAATGACACTCCGCTCGAAGCAGCCATTTTTCACCAGGACATCGAGACAGTGACGCTTTTGCTGGACAAAGGCGCAAAGATCGATCCGGGTGACCTTGCCGATGCGGCGCATGGCGCGCAGGGGAATAAAGAAAAAGCGCTCGCTATCGTCAATCTTCTGATTGCCAAAGGAGCGGATGTGCGCTCCGAAAGCGCCAAGGCGCTGCGCGAAGCTGTAAACGCCGATAATCTCGAAGTCTTTCGCTTGTTGCTGTCGAAAGGCGCCGACCCAAACGGCAAAGACGAATCAGGCGAAAGTGTCCTGATGGCGGTCATCCGTTACGATTCGATGGAAACCATCCAGGCTTTGTTGCAGGCCGGCGCCGACGTTAAGGCGGTCGACCAAGATCAGCAAACGATTCTCATGCGCGCGGCCCGGACAGATTATCGTTCCGCAACCGCTAACCGGATCACTTTGCTCAAGCTCCTGATAAATCGCGGCGCCGATGTTCGCGCCAGGGACAGCAGCGGGCGGACCACTTTGCATTGGTCCGTAGAGCAGGTTATGACGGAAGGCGGGGGTTTTACGGCCCGTCCCGAAGTTGTGCGATTCCTGCTCGACATCGGCGCTGAGGTAAACGCCCAGGACAAGAGTGGCCAGACCGCACTGATAAAAATCGTTGCCGCGTGGAAGAGCCCGATCGCAATCCCTCAGCTTCTGATCGAAAAAGGCGCGAATGTTAATCTCGGCGACAAAGATGGAGTCACCGCATTGATGCTCTCCGCCGAGAAGGGTCGAAGCGATGTGGTCCAATTACTCCTGGAAAAAGGTGCGACGCTGGATGCGAAAGATAAGCTGGGCCGAACGGCGATCGTTCATGCTACTGAAGCGGGACAAACGGAAGTAGTCTCACAGCTGGCGAACAAAGGCGCTGACCTTTCACTGACATCATATAAAAACGAAGCAGGATTGCGGGCGGCGTTGCACAAGTTCATGCTGATACGTGCCGTGACCTACCATCAAGAGCAGGAGGTCAGGAATTTATTGGACCGTGGCATCGATCCGAACTCGCGCGACGGACACAATGTCCCGGCGTTGGTGATCGCTGCCCGCAACTGGGAAGGCGTCGAGACGATGAAACTCCTGCTGGCGCGCGGGGCTAACGTGGACGCTTCAGATAGCGATGGCACAACTGCGTTGATGACGGCGGCGGCAGCCAACAGTCGCGAAGGCATCGCGCTTCTCTTGAGGCACAAGGCGTCGGTGAATCTGAAAAACAAGGAAGAGAGATCCGCTCTGATGATTGCCGCGGACGGTGGCCACACCCAGATCGCGGAACAACTGCTCGCCGCCGGCGCGGACTTCAAGGCGCGTGACGCGGAGGGTCGAACTGCTCTGCTGCTGGCATCGATGAGTACGCTGGCACAGGATGAGCTGGTGAAATTGCTGCTCGCGAAAGGCGCAGACGTAAACGCCGTCGACGATCAAGGAAACACCGCCTTGATGCTGGCCGCAAATGCCGGCGAATTTCAAATCGTCGCTTCTTTGATAGACGCCGGCGCAAATGTCAATGCGAAAAACAAAGAAGGCCTGACGGCTTTGGGACTTGCGCGAGAGAGCAAGAGCGCAGGAGAACCGAGCCGCGCAGAGATTCTCAAACGACTGACGAAGGCGGGAGCGAAGGAATGAGAAAAGGATTTTATTGAGTCTCCCGCTCTCTTTGAGAGGGCAATTATATAGTTGACTCACAAACCTGAAGCACCGGGCAGCAGCGCGCGGAGCGCGCGACAACATAAAGCCCGGGGCGTCAGCCCCGGGATAGGAGGCAGAGGTTTCGCTAGCCCGCGGAGCGGGCGACAGATGTGAAGACGAGTACTTTCTCGTAAGGAACATTCGATTCGCCATCACGAAATGAACGCACGACCACCCTCGTTACCAGCTATCGCCCGCTCCGCGGGCTCAACACCTTTGCGGTCTCGGATCCTGGGGCTCACGCCCCAGGCTTTACGCTAGCGCCCGCTTCGCGGGCTGGGTGAGTCAACTATGTAATTGCCTTTGAGAGCGAGGTCAGGGGTGAGGGGCATAGCTGTAACAGGAAAAGAAAATCTCCGGATAAGAAGTGGAAAGGTGGGTTGCGTTCCAACGCCAGGCCCTCACCTCACCCTCTCCCAACGGGAGAGGGAGTATCAAATTCTCGCAACGGTGGGCCGGCAAAAAACTCTGGCTTAAGAGCCGAACATGCTTTAAGATGCGCAGGACACTGAGGGCCCATGACCTACTTGGATCGCCTTTACTTTGTTTTTCGCGCCCCGCGGGAGCGTTTTCGCCAATTATTGGCTATTTATGGCCGAAAACCTGAAGACCGGCTCCCCGATGCCAGGACTTTCCTGACCAGATTCGCGGCCCACAAATCTAACTATCTGCTGGGCTTCATCACCGATCCCGCCACCGCTTTGTTCCTGGTAGTCTGGGACATCAGCGCGCTGCGCACTAACGTCCTTGCCGCGTTAGGGTCCTTTGGCTTCGGGCTGGTGGCGTGGACACTGCTCGAATATGGATTTCATCGCTTCGTCTACCACAAGGGCAACACGCTGGCGCACAAAGGCCACTTGATGCATCACGAATCGCCAAGATTACTTCTCGGAATGCCGTGGTACGTAACGTCCGGTTTCTTCTTGCTGATGTGGTATATCTTCGCCGTGCGTTTGCGGGTGCACTTTGCGGCGAGTTTCTTCGGGGGGATCGCGGCCGGATACTTCTATTACTGCTCAGTGCATCACATTCAACATCACTTTCGTGTCGCGAACGTCTGGTTTCGCGATCTAACCCGGCACCATAACATTCATCATCGATTGCAGGACGTGAATTTTGGAGTGACCAACCGGTTCTGGGATCGAGTGTTTGGGACTCAATATCGAAAAGAAGAGTACAAGCTTAGGGCTGTCGCGCGTCTCAATCGGAACAATTGATTTTCTAGATTCGTTACTCTCGACTGCTGCTTAAAGAGTAATCTCTCTAGCCCAGGCGTTCAGAGTCCGTGTCAGAACCCGGAGCGGTAGCGACCGGATCATCAAGTTTCGCGGAATTGTTAGATCCCATCGCTACTGCTCCGGGTTCTGGCATGGCTTTTGACACAGCCTCTTCACGCCTGGGGAACTGAAGGCGATTGAGTCACAAGTCTCCTTCAGGAGGCTTTGGCATAAATGCTTTAGCCATGCTTCAGCGGTTTCTTTCAATGTCAAATTGTTCGATAACACAGTTCCCACAACGTCGCGGGCACTGAGCAATCCCGATTCTTTAATAGACTTGTTTCTTCCGCTTGTCGACGTGCGGGATTAGATATTCGTAATTGACTTTCAGGTTCGCGGACATCTCGGTTTAGTGTAACAAGGCGTCGGGTTGGGCAACAAGGCTATCGCCAATCGCCCTCGATCACAAACGGAGCCCAATAAAATGGCCCGCTGTATTTCTTTCCCGAAATCAATCCGAGTTGGGCGGCTCGCATCGCAGCGGATGACGAACTAGTAGAACCAAGCAAGCGGCGATAGAAGTCTGTCATCAGCTCAGCCGTCGATTTATCTGCTACCGACCAAAGGCTCACACCGACGGTCGGCGCGCCGGCATACATGAACGCCCGCGTCAAACCGATCACGCCTTCGCCGCGCTTCTCTTTCCCCAATCCCGTTTCGCACGCGGAAAGCATAACCAGTGGCGCTCCCATTCGCAGATTGAAAATCTCATCCGTGCGGAGAAACCCATCGTTGTCCTTATTGCCCACAAGCGAAAGCACCACGCCGGTGAACTGTGGCCGTTCGGCATCGAGCAGACCATGCGTGGCGACGTGAACAACGCGATAATTGGTTACGTCGCGGCTCCGCAAATTGTCTTCACTGGCATTCAAGTCGATCCAAAGGTCGGCCTGACTGCCATTAGATTTCGCTATTTTCCCAATCTCTTCCGCTTCGACACGAGTGCCAACCAATCTTGCCAGTCTCAATCCGCCCGCCGGTGTTGGTTCACCAGCCACGTCGTTAACCGCGCTCTCGAGTCCAAGTCCCAAACCGCGCGCCTCAGTGCTTGCCGGCATTGCGCCCTTGCCTTTCACGCGCGGATCGTCGGAATTGAAAATTGGATCGGCCACCACCAACAGATTCTTTCCGGACGGTTTGTTGCCGGATTGACGAATCGCGGCCACGACTGAAGCCGAGGGCGCGTAAACAATTTCATTGCTCTTGATTAAATAACTTAGCGAGGCGTAGTCCGCACCTTCAGTGGATTTCACCAGGGCTTCAAACGGTATGTAATTCAATGCGCCATCTGCGACGACCAGCAGACGTTTGTCTCCGATTGAACTGTTTGCCGGTTCAACTGCTGCCTTGTAAAGCGCGTTCGAAGCTGCCACAAAGGCGCCCAAATTCTCCGCAGGACCTTCGACCAATCCCAAGCCTCGCTGCTGTTCAGCAACCACGTCTATACCCACGATGCGCCGCTGTAATTTCGGCGGGATCAACTGCGCGCGAAAATCGGTAGCCAGCTTGTCGACATTTGATCGCGGCGGCAGCTTGAAAAGCGAAACGCTTGACGGCGAAATCTCAAACACATAAGAAGTCTCATTTCCTAAACTGTATTCCAGCAGCACGGTGGCGTCATCAAGCACCTTTTGCTGCGTCTCGGCGAGCGTCAGCGGCTGTGCTCCGGTTAATGCCGCGTACCGCGGACTGCCCGCGCGAATCTGGTTTTCAATCTCGTCGAACTCGGTCTGTAGCTTGTCGAGTTCTTTTTCGAGCTCGGCCGGCTTCTGCTTTTGATCGCCGGAAAGGCTGATGCCTGTAAGCTGCTCAGCGATTTCCTGCTGGCGAGCGAGGTTGTCCTGCTTGCGCTTGAGCAAGTCGGCGGGAACGCCTTCAGTAATCTGGGCATTGACTTCGCCAAGCATGTCCAGCAGCGAGCGTGCGCGCCCCGCTTCCGTAATTTTGAAAGACTCAGCGGCGTAATCAAGGGCCTTGCTACTTAGCGCACTGCCCGCCGGTGAATTCAGCAAGGCCATCTCTGCGAAAGCGCTTGCGGCCTCGTCATAAATATCCTTCGTCGTCGCCAGGAACGTCGTGCGTGATTCGTCGGCGCGCAAACTGCCGGCCCGAATTGTCTCAACAGTCTTCAACGCATCGCGATACGCATTGAGCGCCTGCTCGCGCAGCTTCGCGGCGTCCTTTTCCTGCGCCGCTTGCAACCAGAGGCTGCGACCAAGGCCGCGCTGCGCCGGCCACATCAGATCGAGACGGCCGTCTTTCTGGGCTCCGCTCGCCGCGTCGGCGAACATCTTGCCCGCATCTTTGTAACGGCCCTGCCGCAGCGCCACGTCGCCCAAACTGGTGCGTGCTGCGGCCCGAAACCGACGCGTCTGGCCAAGATTCGCGACCACAGGCAACGCGCCGCTGCCGGCCTCAAGCGCGTTTTGAAAATGCTTGCGCGCAGTTTCCAGATCGTTGTTCGCGAAGGCGAGCCGACCCAGGCCCAATTCGTATGTCATGTAGACGATCGCCACGCGGTATTCATCCAACTCTTTCTTAGCTTCCAACAATCCCACCGCCGCGCTCGTGGGCGCTTCGACAGAGACCCGCCCGGTGGACATGATGCCGGCGATTCCTCCCAGGCCTCCGAATCGTCGCGTAGTCTTCGCGGCGGCGCTCTCAGGCTTTTTCACACTCATCATGAGATAGGCCGAACCGGCTTCCGGCAGATGGCCCAGGCGGTAATTCGCGTCGCCGATTTTCGCGAGCATCAGGTTCGCGTTAAAGCCATTGTCGGCGAGGCTGCCGGCAGTTTGGGTGGCGGCATTCGCCGTCGCACCAGCTCGGCTCGTAACGCTACTGGCCGCCGCCTGATCCGTTTGATCCTTGCCACGCGCCACCACAAAAGAGTCATAAGCTTTTCGATAATGGTCGAGCGCGACTTTGTCCTGGCCCTGGATCATGTAGAGGTCGCCAAGCGCATCTTGCGCGGCCGCAATGCCACGCGCGTTGTTCGTTTGCGTGAATTGGTTGAGAGCAGCTTCCAGGTATCCAAGGGCCTGATCGGCATGACCCTGCTTGAGTAGAGAGCGGCCGCGGCTCAGCGCAGTGTTCGGATCGGTTTGAGAATCGAGAGCGAATCGAGAAATGTTTGCAGCGCTTGATAAGCGAAGTGATGAGATGACAACTACGGAGCAAACAAATAATAGCAAGACCAACCTTTTCGCAACCATGATCTTATTTCCTCGAGTTTCTTTCGGCTTTGCGCCTTGCGTCTTTCTGTTCTTCGCGGCTCTGCGTGAAACAGGTCCGCGCAAAGCCGTGTCAGAAGCCCGCGCGTTAGCAAGGGCACGTCGAGTGTTGAGAGCCCTTCCTTACGGTCGGGCTTCTGACACTACTTATGAATCAAATCCAGCACCGTCACGAGCACCGGCGCGGTAGTCAATGCGTTCATCCGAATCACTGACGGCTCGGGGGCGCTTTGATCTAATCCCAAACCGCGTGTCGTAGCAATTTTTTCTTTCTCGGTTTGGGTTTGTCCGAACGTTTTGCTCGCGACAACCTTTACGTCCGCTCTAGTTGCGTCCTGAACCTGCTTCCAAACATCGGGCGACGGATGCCAGGGGCATTGGCTCTTATTAGTCGCACAAAACCCAACCAGATCTTCGCCGGTGGGAACTGAGGCCAGCGGCGCTCGAGTCATCACCACATAAAGCCGCTCGACGCCCGCGGTCCCGTAGAAGGTGAACCAGCGGAGTCGTTCATCTGATTCCTCGCTCGACGGGACTTCCATCGGCACATGCGCTTCAATCCAGTTTTCGCCGCCATCAAGACGCGGATCAGGGTAAATCATTTCGGGCGCGTTGTCGCCTTCGGTGTGAAAGATATAAAGGTAACTGTCGACGTTGGGCTCGAGCGAGATACGCACGCCATCGCCGTTATGAAACTCGCGGGTAGGTTCGGCGCGCACGCTCCGACCGTTCGCCCCGCGCATGAAGAGCGTGTAACCAAGCCCAATCGCTTGCAGGGGCACATTCATTGACGACGTATTCTTGTTTCCCAAACTCTTCGTATTCGCGTTAATAGTCGTCTTGCCGGTATTAGCGTTCGCTGCCATCGTTGACGAGTTAGCATTCGTGTTTCGCGGTGGTCGATGTCGATGCGTTGGCGCACTGGTGTTCGTAGTCTTTGGCCGGCTACTCAAGAACGCGCCGCGAACGTCGTCATCCGGCTCCTGAGCGCGAACCAGCAGCATTCCGCACGCCAAACCTACGACCGCAAACAATACGATGGAAATTCTCGACTTCATTAATGCCTCCCTGGATTCGATTACTTGTGTTCTATCCGAATCTTAAAAACTACTGACGCGTTGCCTTCGGCATTTTGCGGAATCTTCACCGAGACGAACGGTGACGCGCCGGTTTTAACTGTCTCCGTGCCGAGCAGATTCGGTTTCGACTGGCTCAGAAAATCATTGAGCTGCTTCTGTTCATCTGACGTCAGCTCGTGCAATGCCGGACTGCTGAGAAAGTCCGGATGAGACAGCGCAACGCTTGAAAAAATCACCGTGAACTCGTCTGTTCCCGCAGTCTCATCGAGGTTGAGCCAGTTCTCAGCCTTACCTGTATCCGCTGGAAAGGCGAAGTCTTGACCACTCTTGACCTCGTTGGTTTTCACACCGTACGCAGTTGCAGGCTTCGCCGTCAGAAACGTAGTAGGCGCATTCTTGTTGCCTGGACCGATTATGTAGAGGTAACCGTTGTCGCTCGGCGAAAAATGAAACTTGAATTTCTGACCGGAGGCCATCGTCAACGGATCGCCGGCACGCACGGCGTCGGATTTGTTTGGAGTGTTTACTTCGACCCAGTAGCGCCCAACTTCATGCCCGCCGGCCAAGTCAGTTCCATTCGACCCATTCGATGAATCACTTCGCGAAGGATTGGTGGGCGTCTTACCTGTCATGAAATGGATGATCGCAAAACCTCCGCCTCCGACTATCAGCAGCAGGACGATTAGCGCCGCGCCGACGAACAGAAACGGTGAACGGCGCCGTGGTGGCGCAACTACAGGAGCGGACACAGGGGCTGATTGAATGGAACCCGCAGCCGCGTAGGGCACGGCAAAAGCCGGTTCCGCCTTTTCGCTCGCGCCTCCGATTACAGTTGGCATCGTGGCCGCCTGACTCGGAATGTTAGCGCCGGAGACTATTTCGCTCTCCGCTCCAACCTCTGATTCGCCGACGATGGTGGCTGCTGTGCGCTGAGGCAAAGTTAACCTGCCTTGCGATTCACCACGCGAGGTCGGTGATGCGGCGATTGAAGCGCCAGTGGAAAGCCCGGCACTGAGCGAAGAAGTTGGGGCAATCCCTCCGGTCGCCAGTGCTTCTATCAATTCATCTTTCAATTCATTCGCCGTTGCCTGTCGTTTGCTTCGATCTTTGGCAATCGAGCGGGCAATGGCTTTACTAAAGCTTTCGGGAACACTGGCATCAACTTCATGCAGGGGCTTTGGTAAGACGCTGACGTGTTGTCGGCGCAACTCTGCCAGCGTCACGCCGCTGAATGGCCGTTGGCCCGAGATCAACTCGTAGAAAACAACGCCGAGGCTATAGATGTCAGCGCGCCCATCAATC
>Ga0209577_10004125_pt1 | contig 13710 bp, 16 predicted proteins | sample GraSoiAngelo_109_FD_185874 | JGI IMG/M metagenome (GOLD analysis project Ga0209577, IMG submission 185874) | Grasslands soil microbial communities from the Angelo Coastal Reserve, California, USA - 14_0903_12_20cm (SPAdes) (version 2) | ecosystem: Environmental > Terrestrial > Soil > Grasslands... | reverse complement strand
GTACATCCCGGGCCGCTTGCGGACCGCCTCGAGGCCCTCGAGGACGGTGATGTCCTTGGCTCCGTAGGAGGAGCTCGTGCTCCTCTTCGGCCTCGCGTTCGACTTCGCGTTCGACTTCTTCGGCGGGTTCGACTTCTTCGGCGGCAAGCGGTCCCTTCTAGACGTGACAAACCCCGACTCGGCGCGCGTCGCGACCGGGGTCGGGGCGGTGCGATTCAGCTGTCAAAAGGATAGCAGCGGAGACGGCTGGATTCGGGCCCTCATGTGTTACAAAATGCCCGCAAATCCGCCAATTTTGCGACGTTATGTGAACACTTCTGGAACGACTTCGGCGCGGGTCGCATGAGCGGTCTGGGACGGCTGTATTCGGCGGGCACAGATGGGGTACTGGAAGGCCACCGAAAGAGGCAGCGTAGGACGGCCGTCAGCGACGCCGCCGAGAGGCCCGCTCGGGGTCCGCAACGACCGCGCGGAGCCCGCGCACCGGTCCGCCGCCCTTCGCGGCGCGGGCGAGCGACTCGTTCAGGCGCGTGACGAGCTCGGGCCCGAGGAGGTCGAGCTCCTGCGCCCACACCGCTGACCGGCAGGCGACCGTGACGAGTCCGGCCCGCTCGGAGATCGGCTCCGCTTCGGCGGCGATCGCCGCTCCGACGGTTTCCGGCCAGCGCGCCTGAACCTGGGCGAGGGTGGTGGCCGGCGCGAGCCGCTCCGAGACCTCGGCCAGCGCCAGCCCGAGCCGCCGGGGAGCGGTGCGCCTCACGCGCGCGCCTCGCTCTGGGCCGCTCGCCGTGGGGCCTTGCGATCAGCGGGCGGCGGGTGCTGCACGGTGGTGCCGGCCGCGACGACGATCACCGCGGCGTCGGCTGAGTCCGCGCCCGGCACGTGGGAGGTGTCGGTGGTGGTGACGACTGACTGCCCCTCGGACCCGACCAGCGCGGCCAACCGCTCACGCCGCGCCGAATCGAGCTCGGACATGACGTCGTCGAGAAGCATCAGGGGCGGCGTGCCCCGCGCCGCGAGCACGTCGCGCTCCGCGAACAGCAGTGCGAGCAGCGCCACACGCTGCTGCCCCTGTGAGCCGAGCGTGCGCAGGAGCCGGCCGCCGTGGAGCAGCGCCACGTCGTCGCGGTGCGGCCCGTGCGTCGTGAAGCCGCGCTCTATGTCCCCGCTGCGCCGCGCGGCGAGCTCGTCGCGGATGCCCTCGGCATCGTCGGCCTTACAGCGGGGCGCGTACCGGAGCTCGCCGGGCTCCGGAAGGCCCAGGCCGCCGGCGCGGGCGGTGAACGCCGGCGAGATGAGCTCCACGGCGGCCGCGCGATCGGCCATCAGCTCGGCGCCGTGGCGGGCGAGCTCGGTGTCCCACTGGTCGAGGAGGCCCTCGCCCGCGAGGCCGCCGCGTACGCGGCCGATCAGCGCGTTGCGCTGCGAGAGAGCGCGCGCGTACGCGGCGCGAGTGGACCCCCGCGCCGGCCAGAGCGCCGCCACCAGGCGGTCCAGGTGCGCCCGACGGCCCGCGGGCGCACCCTTGACCAGGTCAAGACGATCGGGCAGGAAGACGCTGACCAGCGGGCGCGGCGGATCAACTCCGCGGGCGGCCAGAGCGCCGTCGACTCGGATCCGCTTGTCCTGGCCCGGCTCGAGGCCAACCTCGAGCGTGTGCATCCCGTCCTCGGCGGCCACCTCGAGCTCGACCCGCGCCACTTCTGCCCCGAGCCGCAGCATCTCGCGCTCATTCGAGGTCCTGCACGAGCGCGCCGTAAGGCCGAAGTAGATGCCCTCGAGGAGGTTCGTCTTGCCCGCCCCGTTCGCGCCGGCGACCACGTTGAGCCCGGGCCCCAGCTCGACCTCCACCCGCTCGTAGTTGCGAAAGTCGCGCAGCCGAATGCGCGTAAGGTGCATCAAACGTTGAGGCGGATCGGCATGACGAGATACTGGAACGATCCCGCGCCCTCGCCGTCCACGGCCGACTCGATCAACCCCGGACGCAATGGGCTGATGAGCTTGAAGACGAGCTCGTCCGTCTCCGCGCTCTCGAGACCCTCCCGTAGGAAGTCAGGGTTGAAGCCGATCTCCAGCGGCTCGCCGTTGAACGGAACCGGCAGGGACTCGCTCGCCTCCCCGATGTCCGGCGTCTGAGCCGAGATCTCGAGTGTGCCCTCGCTGAAGCGCATCCGCAGCGGCGCGTTCTTTTGCGCCAAGAGGCTAATCCGGCGCACCACCTCGAGCAGCTCCGCGGTGTTCACGCGCAGCTCGTGCTCGAACGCCTCTGGTAGCAGCTGCTTGTAGTTCGGGTAGCGCCCTTCGACCAACCGCGACGACAGCGTGACGTCACCGAGCCGGAAGATCACCTGGTGCTCGAGCGCGGCAACCTCGATGTCACCCGCGCCTCCACTTGCTGCGATCCGTCCCAGTTCCTGAAGCGTCCGAGCAGGCACATTGGCCTCGAGCGAGCCATCGAGTGGCTGCTCCAGCGGGGTCTCCTTCACACTAAGGCGGTAGGAGTCCGTAGCCACCATCCGAAGCTCGCGGTCGGTCGCAGAGACGAGCACGCCAGTAAGCGTGGGGCGCGTCTCATCGCGAGAGGCGGCGCGAGCCACACGATTGATCGTTTCGACGAAGGCGGGCGACGGAAGCTTCATTACGGTCGCATCACCGACCTCGGGCAGTCGCGGGAACTCATCCGCCGGCAACGTGCGGAGGTGGAAGCGCGAAGGGCCTGAGACAAGCTCGACATCTCCCTGCGACGCCCGGTACTCGAACGAAACCTCGGACTTCGGAAGCGAACGCACCACGTCCAGGAGCAGACGGGCAGGAACGACCGCCGCTCCCTCGCGCTCGGCGTCGACCTCCAGCCGGACCCTCACGCCGAGCTCCATGTCCGTCGCCTGAAGCTCGACGGATCCTGCCTCGGCTTGAACCATCACTCCCGCGAGTGTCTGAATCGCGCTGCGTGTGGATGCTCCACGAACCGCGATCCCCAGCGCCGTGAGGAATCGCTCCTTGTCGATCGAGAACTTCATCTGACTTGATATTGAGTTAGTGGAAGTTGGTCCTGTGGATATGTGCTTTGCCGTGTGACGCTCGGGTGGTAGAGCGGAATCAGGCTGTGCGGAAGCTGTCGATTCTGTCACTCGTCTCGGTCACTTGGCGGCTGCCCGAGCTGTGAGCGTGCTCGCTCTACGGCCGCGGTCGTCTCGCTTCGCTTGCCCAGCTCGATTGAGATGTGACGGTGGGCGTGGAGGACGGTCGTGTGATTGCGACCGCCGAAGTGGCGTCCGATCGCCGGCAGGCTGGCATCCGTCAGCTCTCGTGCGAGGTACATGGCGACCTGGCGAGCGAGCGCTACGCGTGGCCGCCGGTCACGGGCCAGCAGGGAGTCAGGCGGGACGTCCAGCGCGGTCGCCGCGGCGTTCTGGATGTCGTCAAGAGTGGCCTGCCGCCTGGGATTGACGCCGTAAAGGCTGTTCAGCACGTGGTGGGCGAGCTCAGGGGTCGGCGGCTCGCCGCGGAGCGATGCATACGCCACGACTCGGATCAGCGCGCCCTCCAGGGTTCGGACGCTAGTGGTCACAGCGGTGGCGATCTCAGCAAGCGTGTCGCTGCTCACGCCGTCGAGCGCATCGGCGCGGGCGCGTTGCTCGAGGATGGCCAGCCGGGCCTCGAAGCTGGGAGCGTCGAGCTGCGCGACCAGGCCACACTCGAAGCGCTCCTGGAGCCGGAGCTCGAGCGCCTCGATGGCACGCGGCCGCCTGTCACTCGTGATCACCAGTTGGCTGCCGGCCTCGTAAAGAGCGTTGAACGTATGGAAGAACTCCTCCTCCGTCCGGAGCTTCTCCGCCAAGAACTGCACGTCATCGACCAGCAGGACGTCAGCGTCGCGAAAGCGTGCGCGGAAGGCACGCGTCTCGCCGCTGCGGACGGCGCGGACGAACTCGCTGGTGAAGTCCTCGACGGTCACGTAGCGGACGGTCAGCTCGGTTCCGTAGGCTTGGACGTAGTTGCCGATCGCGTGGAGCAGGTGGGTCTTCCCCAGCCCGGGCCGGCCGTGCAGGAAGAGCGGGTTATAGGCCTGCGCGGGCTGCTCGGCCACTGCGAGCGCTGCACCGTGGGCGAGCCGGTTCCCGTCGCAGATGACGAACCGGTCGAATGTGTAGCGAGGGTTGAGGGGCTCGCCCGCAGCCGGGGCACCCGAGCGGGTGCTGGCAGCCGGGGATTTCCAGCGAGTGTCGACTATCTCGATCGACTCCGCCGCTTCAGCACGCGCCGCCGCGCGGCGCAGGACGGGGAGGTACTCCTCCTCGACACGCATGCGGATGTGGTTTGGTGCGCGCAGGAAGAGCGTTCCGCCGACGTGCCCGACGGGCTCGAGCGGATCGAGCCAGAGATGGAACGTGAAGTCCGTGACCTCGCGACGAAGCTCTGTCGCGAGCCGATCCCAGATGCCCACGAGCACGTCGTGCGGCGACGTCTCGAACTCTCCGGGTAGCGGCAAGGGGCGATCCTCCGACGGGCGGCGGGAACGAAGCTTGATCGGGGAGATCCCTTCCGGCGGTCGAGAAGGTCTCTCGGCGTGCGCCAGTGTACCGCTGCGATCGAGGGCGGAGAGCGGTCTGTGGGGGCCCCTCGGTGGGCATTCCGCAAATCGCGGCAAAAGCGCGCGAAGACCGCTCGAAGGGTGGCGGATTCAACCGGATGACCCTGTGCACAGGTCGTGAACTTCGGCTGTGGATGGCGCGTCCGAGCGGGCCGGGGAGGGGAGCCATGGCGCCTATACTCTCGGGCTCCCGGCCGCCGCGGGGCTTCCTCATGAAGCGGACCTACCAGCCCAAGAAGCGCAAGCGAGCACGCACGCACGGCTTTCGCGCGCGCATGCGCACGCGCGCGGGTAGGCACCTGATCAACCGGCGGCGGGCCAAGGGCCGGCGGCGGCTCACGCCGTAGCGATGGCCCGGGGCGACGGCGCCGCTGGTCGCCGGGGCAGACGCGGCCGCCTGTCGAGGAGCGCGGACTTCGATCGCGTCTTCCGCGAGGGCCGCTCGACCGCGACCAGGCACCTCGTCCTCTACGCGTTCCCGCGGACGGGGCCGCACGGCGACCCCCGCCTGGGCGTCTCGGTCGGCAGAAAGGTGGGCGGCGCGGTGGAGCGCAACCGGGTCAAGCGGGTGCTGCGCGAGGCCTTCTGGGCGATGGCGCCTGAGCTTCCTGCCGCACATGACTTCGTGCTCGTTGCGAGACCGGACGCCGCGGCGCTCGTGCGCGAGGGCGGCGAGCCGGGGGTTGAGGCAGCGCTGCGAGAGCTGCTCGAGTCGGCCGAGTTCCTGAGCGAGGCACGATCGTGATTCGGGTCTTCCGCGAGCTCGCCCTGCTCCCCCTCCACCTCTACCGGAGGGTTATGTCGCCGCTCGTGGGTCCGCGCTGCCGGTACCACCCGAGCTGCTCCGAGTACGCCGTCCAGGCCGTGCGCGAGCACGGGGTGATCCGGGGCGGCGTGCTCGCCGCATGGCGAGTACTGAGGTGCAATCCGTGGAGCCACGGCGGGCTGGACCCCGTCGCGGCGCAGACGCTCTTCCGGCCCCGGCCCCGACCGCGCCCGCGTCACGCGCCCTGACCGATGTTCGTAGTCGCCAACGTCCTCCAGCCGCTGATCGACGTCAACGACGCGATCGTGAAGTTCTGGCACAACAACGTGGGACTCGGCTGGGGCCTGTCCATCATCGGCCTGACCGTCGTCGTGCGGCTCGCGATCCTGCCGCTGACCTTCAAGCAGGTCCGCTCGATGCAGGGGCTGCAGAAGCTCCAGCCCGAGATGAAGAAGCTCCAGGAGCGCTACAAGGAGGACAAGAAGCGCCAGCAGGAAGAGATGATGAAGCTCTACCAGGAGCACCAGATCAACCCGCTGGGCTCCTGCCTCCCGCTCATCCTGCAGCTGCCGTTCTTCTTCGCCCTCTACCAGACGTTGAAGAAGGGCGGTGAGATCAGCAAGCTGATCAAGGCGCCGCCGAGCAGCGACAACGGCTTCCTCTTCATCCCCGACCTGACGAAGTCGGTGACCAGCCACACCGCGGTGCTGATCGGGCTCCTGGTGCTCTACCTGGTCACGCAGCTCGCCTCGAGCTGGGTGTCGGCCGTGAACATCCAGGACAAGACCCAGCGCCGGCTCCTGTTCCTGTTCCCGATCGTCTTCTCGTTCATCATCATCCGCTTCCCGGCCGGCCTGATCGTCTACTGGATCACGACGAACATCTGGACGATCGGGCAGCAGCTGCTCGTCCGGCGCTTTCTGCCTCCACCCGAGCCGGCGGCTGCGCCCGCGGGTGGCGGTGGCGGTGGCCGGGCCGCGCCGAAGCCCGCGCGGGCTGCGCAGGCGGCCGCGGTCTCGGAGCGCGCCGGGAGGAGCGCGCCGCGCCGCGCGCGGGTTGCGTCGGGAGATGGAGCCTCGGACAAGGGCTCGGGCGACAGTGGAGATGGCCGGCCTCGCAAGCCGCCCCCGCCCTCGCCCCGCAAGAAGAAGAAGCGCTCCGGACGGCGGCGGTAGGAGACGGCGGTCCGCCGCGGTGCAGGCCGCGGGCCGTGGGGCTTGCAGCTCGTTGTTGCGACGTAGAGGTCTGAGTCAGAATGCGACCAATGGAGGGTGGTGCGGATGACGGCCCACGCTGAGGGCGAGGGCGCGACGCTCGGGGAGGCGAAGTGGAGCGCCGTGAAGGCGCTCGAGCGCGAGCATCCCGGCATCACAGCCGACGACGTGACGTTCGAGGTCCTGGACGAGGGCGACGAAGCGGAGGGGCGGCCGGCGCGCGTCCGCGGCGAGGTCGATCCGACGAGGGCGGAGCAGACTCTCGAGATGCCCGAGGCGCCTGCCGAGCGAGTGCGGATGTTCCTCGGGCGTGTGATTCTCGCCCTCGATCTTCGCGCCAGCGTGGACATCGAGGAGGACGATGAGGAGATCCGTGCCACCGTGAACGGCGATGACCTGGGGCTGATGATCGGGAAGCACGGCTCGACGATCGATGCCCTCCAGCATCTGGCGGTGCGGATCGCGTTTCGTGGACGATCCGAGCGGAAGTCGGTGGTCGTGGACGCTGCGGGCTATCGCGAGCGGCGCGAGGGGGTCCTGCGCCGGTCTGCCGACCGGGCCGTGGCGGAGGCGCTCGACTTCGGCCGGCCCGTGGAGCTCGAGCCGATGAGCGCGTCCGAGCGCCGGATCGTCCACACCTACCTGCGGGATCGGGCCGACGTCCAGACGCACAGCGAGGGGGACGAGCCGGATCGGCGGCTGGTGGTGACGCCCGTGCGGAGTGGCTGAGACGCGCCTGCGACAGCGTTTCACGTGAAACACGGCCGCGGCGGGCGGGTGTCGGCGCGCATTCCCCACTGCCTCCTGAACGGCAATAGTCGGCAGCGGGGAACGCCGCGCCTTTCACCCGCCCGAGTGGCCGTCCTGTAGCCCACAGGCGGCACTGTCGTCGTGCCTGTGGGTCGCCATCCGGGGGCCGAATCCAGGTTGTTTTGTTGCTAAGCCGTGCCAGCGCTCGCCCGGATCCGCTCCGTTTCACGTGAAACGTTGACGGCATCCATGTGGGGCGCGTTTCCGCGGACACGCCGGCGACGACCCGCTGAGCGTTTCACGTGAAACGCTCCCCGGGTGGAGCTCGAGGAGGCCCTTAAGCGTCACGGGGTTCCGATGGGGACCGCGGCGTCCTACCGCCGGCTTCTCGATGCGTGGGCACTCGAGCCCGATCCGCACACGGCGGTTGCGCCCGAGGATGCTGTCGACCTGCACGTCGCGGACAGCCTCGCCGCGCTGACGTTCGCCGAGGTTCGCCAGGCGCGAGCCATCGCCGACATCGGGGCGGGCGCCGGCTTTCCGGGGCTGGCTTTGGCGATCGCATTGCCCGATGCTCGGGTCGATCTCATCGAGTCCGCCGGCCGGAAGGTCGCGGTCATCGAGCGCCTCGCGGCAGCGGCGGGGATCAGTAATGCGTGTGCCGTCCGCGCTCGTGTTGAGGAGTGGGCTGCGGCGGCGGGGCGGGGCGCCTACGACGTAGCTTGCGCCAGGGCCGTTGGTCCGCTGGCCGTGTTGCTCGAGTACGCCGGGCCACTGCTCAGCGAAGGTGGGACGCTGATCGCCTGGAAGGGTCGCCGCGATCCGGTCGAGGAGGCCGCCGGCGCAGAGGCGGCAGGCATCCTGGGCCTGGAGCTCGCCGAGACCCGGCCGGTCGAGCCCTACCCGGGCAGCCGGGAGCGGCATCTCCACCTCTACCGCAAGTTGGGGGCTACGCCCGAGCGCTTCCCACGCAGAGCCGGCGCCGCTGCCAAGCGGCCTCTCGCTTGAGCCGAGACCCGCAAATTCCGGCAGGAATCAGGCGCCCAGCGCCGAACCGCCTGGGAAAGTCACTACCTTCCGACCGCGTTCGCCGCTACCGTCGCCGCCGATGGGGATCGTCTACGCAATCGCCAATCAGAAGGGCGGGGTGGGTAAGACCACGACCGCCGTCAACCTCGCTGCCTGCGTCGCGGACGCCGGCTACGAGACGTTGCTCGTCGACCTCGATGCCCAGTGCAACGCCACGGTCGGGCTCGGCGTTGGCAAGGACAAGCGCCCGAACGTCTACGACGCGCTGGCGGGCGACTCCCCGCTCCAGGACGCGGTCATCCCCACGGCGGTGCCCGGTTTATGGCTCGCGCCCGCGTCGCCCGACCTCGCCGGCGCCAGCGTCGAGCTGCCGCGTGAGCCCGGCTCGGAGACGCGCCTGCGCGATGCGCTCGAGGGGTTCCGCGACCGCTATCTCTTCACGATCCTCGACTGTCCACCGGCGCTCGGTCCGCTTACCGTGAATGCGCTAATTGCCGCTGATCGGGTGATAGTTCCTGTCCAAACGGAGTACTTCGCCCTCGAGGGCCTCGCCGGCCTGCTCGACACGCTGTCGCTCATCCAGCGCGAGCTCAACCCGCGCCTCGCGGTCTCCGGCATGGTGCTGACCATGCACGACGGTCGCACGCGACTCGCCCAGGACGTCGAGCGCGAGCTGCGCGAGCACTTCCCGGAGCTCGTCTTCGACTCGGTGATCCCGCGGAATGTCCGCGTGAGCGAGGCGCCGAGCTTCGGCCTTCCGGTCACCCGGCACGACCCGCGCTGCTCGGGCTCGGTCGCGTACCTACAGCTCGCTAGGGAGGTCGCCGCCCGTGGCTGAGTCGGCGCGACGCTCGGGCCTCGGCCTCGGCCTCGCGGCGATCATCCCGACCGCCGGCCGGGACCAGGAGGGCCTGCGCGACATCCCGATCGAGCTGATCCGCCCGAACCCGAGCCAGCCGCGCCGCCACTTCGACGAGCCATCGCTCCTCGCGCTGGCCGATTCGATACGCGCGCGCGGGGTGCTCCAGCCGGTCGTGGCTCGTCCACTCGCCGGTGGGCGCTACGAGCTGGTTGCGGGCGAGCGGCGACTCCGCGCCGCCGAGCTCGCCGAGCTCCAGAGCATCCCCGCGATCGTCCGCGAGACGGACGACGCCGAGCGGCTGGAGCTCGCGCTGATCGAGAACATGGCCCGGGCCGATCTGAACCCGGTGGAGGAGGCGCGCGCGTGCGCGACCCTGGTCGACGACCTCGGCATGAGCAAGGAGGAGGTGGCGCGCCGCGTCGGTCGAAGCCGCGTGGCGGTCGCGAACCTGATCCGGATGCTCGGGCTGCCCGACGAGACGCTCACGATGGTGGAGCGGCGCGAGTTGACGGCCGGCCACGCCCGGGCGCTGCTCCTGTGCAAGGACCATGCGCGGCGCCGGACGCTGGCGCGCTCCGCGCGCGACCGCGGGTGGTCGGTGCGCGAGACGGAGCGCCGTGCGCGCCAGGCCCAGGGTCGCTTCACGCCGCGCGAATCGGGCGACCCGATTGTGATCCACCCCGACCTCGCCGACGCCATCGGAGCTGCCGAGGACGCTCTCTCGGCGGCGCTCGGGAGAGAGGTGAAGGTGCGGCCGCGGCGCGGCGGCTACCGAGTCGAGGTTGACGTGGACGACCCCCGCGAGGCCATCGAAATGGCCGAGGCGATCCTCCGCCGCCACGCCGCTTGAGGCCCCAGATCCGGCGCTATCATCGCGGGCCGCCGGGCGATTAGCTCAGTCGGTTAGAGCGCTTCTCTGATAAGGAAGAGGTCCCAGGTTCGAGTCCTGGATCGCCCATCGGCCGCCAGCTCCCTCGCAGCCGAGCGCGACCTACCTGATGGTCAGATGGTCAGTCGGAGAGGTTGCCGTCGTGTACGCATCGCCGCTGGCCACGGCACGCAGGTCGACCTTCTTCCCACGCGTGCTCTTCAAGAACGAGTAGGCGATGTTCGCCACCGAGTGGCTGACGGACGCACTGCCGAGCCGCTTCCACGTTCCACCGTCCGGTGTGCGAGCCGTGACAGCTAGCGTTCCGCGGCGCGGCCTCGAATCGCGATGCGGTATCGCGACTCGGACGCCGTGCTTGATGTACGCCGTGAAGTCGTACGGACCGGGGTCGACCGAGTCGCCGAAGTCGCAGTCGTAGTTGGAGAACGACAGAGGCATCGTCCCGGTCTGGGATGCCTTGACGACGAGCTCTCCCTTGCCGTTGCTACCGCTTTCGCGCTCGTCGACATAGTTCGTCGACTCGATGTTGAAGTCGGTCGTCCCGACCGGCCAGACGCGCGCGTACTTCACGCCCTCGCCCTCGAAGTCGATCGTGATGCGATCGCCGGAGGCCACCGGGAGCAGCCACCAGGAGTCCTTCTCATTGCATTGTTCGATATCGCTGTCGGTGGCTGTGTTTCCGAACTGCGACTGATCGTACGCGACGATCGGGGCGGAACCGATGTCCTTGCCGCCCGCGGCATTGGCGGGCACTGGCAAGACACAGGCAGCCACAATCGCGCCGAGCGCGGTCGCATTGACCTTTCCAAAGATGAGGCGCTTGCAAGACATTTGATCCGTCCTTTGCCGTCGCGGATGGGTGTCGGACGGAAGCCTGCTCGCTTGCGGGTCCCCCGAAAAGGGGCCCTAGGTGTCGCTTGTGCGTACCCCTGCCGGCGCCGCTAAAGAAACCGCTTGCGCACCGAAACGAGTTGACATAAGTTAGGTGGCAGCCATGGCCCAGCCTGCCTCGACCCTGCCACGCCCGGTTCGAGGCAGCGAAGTTCAGGCGCTATTGCGCGCCGAGCGAGGCGCCCCGCCGTACATCGCGACGCGAGGACGAGCTCCACGCTCTTGGCCCAGGTGGAAGGAACCATTGGCGCACCATCGGGCAGCAGTTAGGTAGTGGCGATGGCCCCATTCGCTCCGTCCGTTCCACGTCCGACTCGAGGCAGCGAGCTCCAGCGAATCATCCGAGCCGAGCAGGTCGGATCGCCGTTCATCCTGTATCGAGACGGGGACGAGGAACTCCGGATCAAGACCCTGGCGAACGCCAGGCCACACCGCACAATTGGCCGCGATGAGGCGAACGACCTCGCTCTACCGTGGGATTGGCAGGTATCGCGCGTCCACGCCGAGCTCGAGCGCATCGGCAACTGTTGGGCAGTGGCCGACGACGGGCTGTCGACGAACGGCACCCTCGTGAATGGGAAGAGAATCGCGGCACGTAAGCGCCTGCGCGATGGCGACTCGGTCCAGGTGGGGTCGAGCATCCTCGTTTTCCGCGAGCCGATACCGACCGATGTATCTGCCGCCATGCGCGACACAGAGCAAGTGCTGTTCCCGCAGGCGGCTATCCATCTGAGTGCGGGCCAGCACCGCGTTCTCGTCGCGCTTTGCCGCCCGTTCAAAGTTGCGAACGGCTTCGCCGCCCCGGCGACGAATCAACAGATCGCCGACGAGCTGTTTCTCAGCGTCGACCGGGTGAAGGCGCACCTAAGGCTGCTCTTCGAGAAGTTCGGCCTCTCGGAATTGCCCCAAAACCGGAAGCGCCTGGCGTTGGTAGAACGGGCACTCAGCTCGGGGTTGGTAGTCCTCGGTGAGCTGTAGTCTCGGGTAACGGCCGCATTAAGTGCCGGTTTTTGTGGTCCGCAGGAGATCCGTCCTCAGCGGAACGAGAGAACTGTGCTGAAGCGTTCCACGAGGGCGATTCGGCTTCGGTCGGCAAGCGACCGCAGTAGCCTCGCGAGGCCCTTGCGGGCCGGAAGCCGTGTTACGGCGAAACGCCACCGACCCACGGATTAGGCCGGTGGCGCAGCCGCTCTTGATGAGCGAGACTTACCTCACATCCAGATCGTTTGCCCGTTGTAGCTCGGGCGGAAGGTCCGGCCCACAACGTTGATCCAGTACCCGCCCCCTCGGTACCACGGGCGGGTGCAGAAAGCGCGTCCGTTGAACGTATTCGTGTCGCCAATTCGCACGCGCGGGTAGATGATGTTGTCACCCCAGTCACCGCCGGACCACATGTAGTCCACTGCGCCTTGGATGAAGATTACGTTGCCTCCGCCGACGCAGTTCCCGTTCGTGACGACGAGATAGACATTGCCGGCGTACCAGGCCTCTGCGGAGGTCGCGCTGACGCTGCTAACCGCTCCGGCGACCAGCACGCACAGTAGGGCGAGACGCAACCTCGCTCGATGCGCGCCACTCCTGCGCGTCGCCGCACCTTCCCTGACTGGAGCCGTCTTGTTGTGACGAGAACGCTTGTAGAGCATTACGGTCCTTCCTGTCGTGCCCCTCGGGCGCGGGGGCGGGTTCGTGTCCGCGCGAACAGTGCCGTGTGTCAGAAGGCCAGAAAAGGCGTCCTAGGTGTTGCTTATGGGCACCCTGCCGAGGGCGCTGCCGGTCGGGGTGGAGTTCGGCAGTCACTAGACGACCTCGCTGCCCACCGCCCTCGCGGGCTGGCGGATCGCACTTGCGGACATACGCTGACCTGCGCCGGGATTGGTCTTGTCCGGGCGAGTTAACGCGGCTGAGTCCCGAAGGGGGCGAACGGTGGGACTTGGGAAGTATCTCCCTGCATTTCTGGGGTTTCTACAGTGGCAGGGGTGCAGCAGCGCCCTACCCCCCGCGCGGGCTATCTACGGACGGCTGGCGCTCCGGCTCGGTTTACCTGCCGAGCGTCCCAGGGTCGTCAGTCTTTGCCAGCTCCCACGCCACAACTCGCCCGCTCCTGGGATCGGGAGGGAGTCAGGTTCAACACCCTAGGACCACTCGCACCTGGCGGGACTATCTACGGGAACGCGGCGCCTGTCACGGGCGCCGGCCGCACGTCACCAGTGAACGCTACTTGCCGAGCTTGCCGAGCTCTGAGCGCCCTGCCGGCGAACCTCGTTGCGATCCACCACCTTCACCGTCTCCTGCATCAGCACGGGGTGCAGGGAGCAGAAGATCTGGTAGTAGCCGGGCCGCACGAAGCGGTGGCTGAAGCGCTCTCCGCCCGACGAGTACGGGGCGGCGAACCCGTCGGGACCGTTGGCCAGCGTCACGTCGTGCTGCACTTCCCTGTCGGGGAAGCGCCACGTGAGCGTCGCGCCCTCGGGGATCGACAGGTTCCGCTGGCTGAATCGGAAGCCCCCGACCACGATCGTCGCCGGTGTGAGCGCCTGCACCGTCGGTCCAGGTGGACGCTCGATGGTGCGTGCCCTGCCGTCCGGGCCGATGCCGGTGAGCGGCACCACGACCCGCGGCGGCGCGGCGCGCCCGGGAACGTCGATATTCCGGCTCCGGAGGTCGTCCGGCAGCGGCTGGCAACCGGCCTGCGGGCGACCCCCGAACGCCATGTAC
>Ga0209577_10004124_pt1 | contig 13710 bp, 15 predicted proteins | sample GraSoiAngelo_109_FD_185874 | JGI IMG/M metagenome (GOLD analysis project Ga0209577, IMG submission 185874) | Grasslands soil microbial communities from the Angelo Coastal Reserve, California, USA - 14_0903_12_20cm (SPAdes) (version 2) | ecosystem: Environmental > Terrestrial > Soil > Grasslands... | reverse complement strand
AACAAAAGAAACGCGTTCTTCCAGCTCAGGAGGTTCCGGCACACGAAAAGGGATTCCGGCATCGCGAATTTTGTTTTTCGCTCGAACCAGGCGCTGGCTCATCGCTATGGGAGAAACCAGATACGCCGAGGCGATGCGCGCGGCATCGATGCCAAGGATAGCTTGTAACATCAGGGGAGTGCGGGCGGCTGGATCGATCGCCGGATGCGCGCAAACAAAAAGAAGTTTCAATCGTTCGTCGGGAAAATATTCCTGTGCTTTCGCGACGGCTTGCGCTTCCTCGGCGATTTGCTGGAGAAACTCCTCGGATTTCTGCCGAACTTGCTTTCGGCGAGTGGCATCAATCATACGATTGCGCGCAACGTGCAGCAGCCATGCCTCCGGTTTTTCCGGAACTCCCTCCGATGACCATCGTTTCAGCGCCGCGACGAATGCGTCGCCAAGCGCGTCTTCTGCGCCCGCGACGTCGCCCGATCGTGCTGCGAGATAAGCGATCAGTCGTCCATACGAATCCCGCGCCACGGTTTCGACCGCGGCGTGGGACGTACATTCATTCATGCGACTGGTTCTTGGTAGCGTCTGCGAAAGCCGCACCTAACACCGGACGCAACTCAATCGTGGCGAATCCGGCTGACGGATGGCGAGCGGCCCATTCCAGTGCCGTATCCAGATCAGGCACATCGATGATGCCGAATCCAGCGAGAAACTCTTTCGTTTCTGCATAGGGACCGTCGTGCACCTGCCGTTTCCCCTCGCGCACTGAGACGGTCGTCGCAGTCTGCGGTGAATCTAGCCCGGCACCTCCGACAAAAATGCCCGCTGCCTGGAGCGCCCCAGCGTAGGCCATACCAGCCGCAACGGCGGCTTTATCATTACGATGGTCGAAGTGTTCCTGTGATTGGTGAACTAGTAATGCGTATTTCATGGTGTTAGTATCAGTTGTTGTCCTTTGTTTGCGGCGATACCGCGATGAGATCGGTGGCAAAGCGCCAAGCTCAGCTACCCCGAGCGCGTGTTCTCTTTGGGTGAAGGTCAACGGAGAGAAAACCTGTCTTGAGAAAGTGACTCGTGCTGGTTAGGCATTGGCTCCAGCGCCTTGTTAGGCGTCCTCTACTTGGATTGGAACGGTGCGGATCTAAACATCATCTAACCCCTTTCCATTGAGAATTTGCTGCATGCATTTTTCGATCCTTGACTCCCGAGTTTTCGATTGTTTGGGTTGCGAGAAATAAAAGAGGTATCCTCTTTGTCGTCCCGGAGTCAATGCATCAAAGGCAGCTTTCAGGGCAGGGATTTCATCCAATTTATTTTGAAATTCCCCAGGAACTTTGAATTCAGAAGTCTTCTTATAGTTCACTTTCAAACCGGCTTTTTCCACTTCAATGGCTTGTTTGATATAAGCTTTCAAGATCGATTCCATCTTCACTATTTCTCGAAGATTGGTGAACCGAATCTGACGCCCCGCCTGCACATTCTCCGTTTGTTGGATCAGAATACTCTTGGCGTCCTTTAACAAGGCACCTTTGAAAAACAGAAGCGCACAGTAATTTTTAAATCCATGGATTAAAACTATGTTTGCTTTCTGAAACGTGTAACAAGGACAACCCCACTTCAATTCCTCGGTCAGCCCACAATCAAGAACGATCTTTCTCAATTTCTCCGATTCTTCCCTCCACTTCTTGGCCTTACTAAAATACCAATCAACCTTTGGGTTCGTTCCACTCTTCGTCATGGTATGTCACTTTAGTTTGTTTACAGTGTCTTGCATTCGGTCATCTGCAGCACTTTGTTAGGCCAACTTCGAACGTCGTGCGTGCATAACCAACCAGCTCTTCCACACGATGAACAGTGCAACCTGGCTCAGAATAGCCACCCCAACTCCAGACAGGCGATATGCGCCGAGCCATAGCGCAACACCAATGATGGCGAAGAATACGCCCGAATACATCCAATATCCGGCACAGATAATTACAGGAACGAAGACAAACCGGACAGCGGGCGCGTAGTTTGGAATTTCTTCAAACGGACTATAAATATAACCGAGTATCGGAATGGCAAACGTAAGGTGAATCCAGCGAAGAATCGCACGTTGGGTAGTTTTACTAATCATTTAATCCCTTTCCTTTGAGAATTTGGAGGTGGCTTCGATTAACTCAGGAATACGCAAAGAGCGGACGCACTTCGACCGCTGAATTAGCTGCCCAAGGATGGCGCGCGGCCCATTCCAACGCGGCGTCGAGATCCGGCACGTCAATGATGACGAAGCCGCCGAGGAATTCCTTCGTTTCCGCGTACGGACCGTCGTGAACCTGCCGCTTCCCGTCGCGCACTGAAACCATCGTCGCCGATTGTGGCGGCTGCAAACCAGCGGCCACGACAACGACGCCCGCGGCCCGGAGCGCTTCGCCGTAGGCTTTGCCGGCGGCGGCTGCGGCGGGATCACGCTGTTCGAATAATTCCTGTGGTTGGTGAACAAGTAATGCGTATTTCATAGTGTGAGTTTCAGTTGTTTGTGTTGTGTTCTGCTCGTCAGCGACTGGCCCATGGATTGTCCCCAGCCACTTGTTTGGTTGTGGCGTTGATGCGGTTGAAAAGGTTAGTCGTGGCAATCCAGAGGATGAGCCCTGCCAACGCCTTCTCGTCATAATGCAACGTCGCCTCGTTCCAGATCTCTTCTGGTACAGGATCGGACCGGTCGCTAAGCCGCGTAACCGCTTCGGCAAGCGCCAGCGCGGCACGTTCTGCCTCGGTAAAACAGGGCGCTTCACGCCATGCGGCTACAGAAAAGAGGCGATCATCTGTCTCGCCGGCTTTTTTGAGTTCTCGAGAGCCCATATCGACGCAGACGCTACACCCATTGATTTGGCTGGCGCGCAGATGAACAAGATCGAGTGTGCGCGGAGACACACCGCTTTTTCTTACCGCCGCGATAAAAGCCATTAATGGCTGCATCGCTTCAGGAATCAACATCGTTGGGTTTTTCATTCGTGGTTGTATCGTTTTCATTTCTTGGTCTTCGTTTTTCTGTTTCGTCTCTTTCGTTGTCTTTGAGCCGGAAAATCTCGCGGCCTCATAATGGTGACGTTTGGCAACCGGACATTTCGACATTTCCAAAAAAATGTTTTATCCCATCACAAAAAAGCGGCAGCTGCCACGCGTCTTTCACAACACCACCAGTCGCAACGCCAGTGATCCCACAGCCAGCAACAGATACGTCGACGGCCAGGCGAGGTGCGAGTACCATCCAGCACGTATCACGACGGCAATAGCGCCAACAAAAAACAGAACCAGGCCGGTTGCAGCTGCAACACCTATTAGGGGAACGCCAATACCGACTAGCAGTCCAAGCGCGCCCGCTGCCTTAAGTGCACCGAGCGTGAACAACCATGAATGCGAGCCGCCCCATTTGGCGATGTTGTCGAGCACCCACTGAGGCCGGCGGAAGTCAACGATGGCCGCATAGGTGTTGGCCATAGCCGTGAAGATCGTAACAACGAGGTATACGGTAAACATGATAGATCCGCTCCATAATGAAGACGCGCGGCCAGCTCGCATTTCGACATCTCGCAAAAATTTTTGCGCTGCTAAGCGTAAGTTAGGCTTCCAGCCTGATACGTAGCGCAGGCTTCCCAGCCTGCCGGTCTTCCGGGCAGGCAAGATGCCCGCTCGACGAAACAGGCAAGGATGCCTGTGTTACGCGGGTTTCCACATCCCATTACCCAGCGTAGCTCCAAAAGCGGGGCTACGCCGGGCTGGATGATTACATCCCGATGGGATTTTTCCCAACGGACTACTTACATGCTTCGCGCGGCCATTCGCGTGTTTCTTCCAGCGACTCGCCGGTTTCCAGAAGACTTTTGAGACTGGCAAGAATATGCGGCCATCCCGTCGACACCGCTTGAATGAACTTCGACCCTTCTTTGTCGATCTCGTGAATGACAGTGAGCTTGACCGATTTGCCTTCCTTTTCCAGCTGGTAAGTCAGGCGCGAATAGCCTTCCGCCTTTAGTTCAGGTCTGAATTCGTTGCGCCATTTCAATACGAGCCGCCGAGGCGGTTCGATTTCGAGCACTTCACCGCTGTCGGTAACCAAGTCTCCGGGAGCTTTGATGCGCCACGAAGCCCCCGGTTTCCATTCGGATTCCTGGGCTGTGTTAGCCCAGAATTGCCGGGTGAATTCCGGTTCAATGAGCGCCTTCCACAATTTCTCCGGCGTTGTGCGAATATACGTTACGTAAACGAATCGGTCTTTCTTCATAGGATTAGGTCAAGGAGCAGCGGTCTCTAGCCCGCCGCTTCTCTTTTCTTCTGGTTTTCTGTTTGGTTTTGGTTTGTCCGCCGCGACGGATCCGTCCAGCGGAGGATTCGAGACCTTTTTTCAGATCGCTCAACGCCTGAAGGCGATGACGTTCGTATTTGCCAATCCAACGCTCGTAGATCTCGTGCAACGGCATCGGATTGAGATAATGCAGCTTCTCGCGTCCGCGCCAGACAACCGCGATGAGGCTTGCTTTTTCCAGCAAGACCAAGTGCTTGGTCACCGCCTGCCGCGTCATGTCCAGGTGCTCGCATAATTCGCTCAACGTTTGCCCATTCTGCTTGCGCAACTCATCGAGCAATTTTCTGCGGCTGGAATCGGCCAGTGCTTTAAAGACTGCATCCATCGGGGAGCATTATGCAACCATTTAGTTGCATGTCAAACGGACTATTTCGGGTATTTTCATTTATGAGCTTTCTGAATCTCGAGCAGCTGCCGTTTGTCGGAATGTCGTATGAATTCGTCGGCGAAACGCAGGGCGCTCCGTTCTCAGCCTACATCGTCAACGCGAAACCCGGACAAGGTCCACCATTACACACGCACCCGTACGTCGAGGTCGCGTTCACGCTCGAAGGCTGCGCCACCATCACAGTCGGCGATAAAAGGCATGACGTGAAATCTGGTGACATTGTGGTCATTCCCGCGAACACCCCGCACCGCTTCGTTAACTCCGGGACCACGGTTCTGCGTCAAACCGATATCCACGCCAGCCCACGATTCATTCAGACGAATCTCCCCTGAACATAGACCTTTGACAGGCGGCCCGCATTCTGGTTTGACAGCCTGTCCTATTACAGTATATGGCATTGCAATATATGGCATCGCCAGTTCCCGATCGCGAGTTGAAAAAGGGCAGCGCCGAATTGATGATTCTATCACTGCTCGAAGATCGGCCCCGGCACGGATATGAGATCGCCCAGTTGATCGATCTGCGCTCACGCGGCGCGATCCGATTTAATGTCGCTTCCCTTTATCCCTTGCTTTATCGCCTTGAGAAGCGGAACTGGATTCGAGGTCGCTGGGTCGAAAGGCCGGGCCAGCGCCGACGCCGCTATTATCGTCTCACCGCCTCGGGCAAGAACGTGCTCTCGAAGCAACGCGCCGGCTGGCGTGAATTCGTTGAAGCCATCAACCTGATCACCGGGATTCAACATGCCTGATTTCAAGATCGACATCAGGACCCGCCTGAAGGACCTTGGTTTGTCTCCCTTGCGTGAGGCGGAAATCGTCGAGGAACTTTCCCAGCACCTGGAAGACGAATATGAGCGGGCCCTCAGCTGTGGTGCCTCGGAAGAGGAAGCGCGCCAGCAAGTGCTCGAACAGCTCAACACGCCTGAGCTGTTACGGCGTGAGCTGAAACGCGTGGAGCATCGGGTATCGGCGCACCCAGTCACATTGGGCGCTGAAGAAAAAATCAACATATTTGCGGATCTCTGGCAGGATTTGCGCTACGCGCTGCGCACGCTGGCAAAGAATCCGGCATTCGCAAGTATTGCCATTGTTGTGATCGCACTGGGCATCGGCGCGAATACCGCGATCTTTAGCGTCGTCAACGCCGTCCTGCTACGGCCGCTTCCCTTCAAAAATCCCGAACAACTGGTGATGATATGGGAAAATGCCACACATCTTGGTTTTCCGAAAAATACACCTTCGCCACCTAACTTTCTCGACTGGCAGAGGCAGAACACCGTCTTCACCGGAATGGCAGCGATGTCCGAACGCAGCTTCAACCTGACTGGCGTCGGTGAACCTGAACGGCTCGATGGGCGACGTGTTTCCGCAAATCTCTTCGACTTGTTAGGCGTCCCCGCGCTGCTTGGTCGCACATTCGTGCCGGATGACGACCGGTCTGGAGCACATGTTGTGGTCCTAAGCCACTCGCTGTGGCAGCGCCGCTTCGGTTCGGACCCGAGCGTCATTGGCCTGTCAGTAACATTGAATGGGGAAAGCTACACAGTGATCGGCGTCATGCCGCGCTCGGTGCACCTACCGGCGTACGGCACCTGGCAAGACAAGCTGTGGGTACCCATCGCGTTTACCAACGAGGAAGTGACAGAGCGCGGCAGTCATTTTCTCGATGTAATCGCGCGGATGAAACCTGGCATCGCCCTTAAGCAGGCCCAAGCTGAGATGGAAACTATTGCCGCGCGCCTTGCCAAACAATATCCAAGGTCCAATACGCGGATCGGCGCGACCGTCACGCCGTTGCACGAGGAAATAGTCGGCGACATCAAACCCGCGTTGCTCATCCTGCTCGGCGCGGTCGGTTTTGTTCTTCTCATTGCCTGCGCAAATGTTGCCAATTTGCTGCTAGCTCGCGCTGCGGCGCGAGAAAAAGAGATCGCGTTGCGACTTGCGCTGGGTGCAAGCCGCTCCCGCCTGACGCGGCAGTTTTTAACGGAAAGTGTATTGCTCGCATTCCTGGGCGCCGGTCTCGGATTGCTCCTCGCGCTGGCGGGAGTCCGTGTGCTGAAAACATTTGTTCCTTCAATGATTCTGCAGATACAAGCTATCAACATTGACGACAGGGTGCTCCTATTTACCGCGTCGATCGCTCTGTTGACTGGAATTGTGTTTGGGCTGGCGCCAGCGATGCATGCGTTAGATTCCAATCTCAACGATTCGTTGAAAGAAGGCGGCCGCGATTCTGCCGTGAGTCGCAAAGGAAATCAGCTCCGCGGTTTGCTTGTAATCGGCGAAGTCGCCGTCTCGTTCATACTTCTCATCGGCGCTGGATTGCTCATCAACAGCTTTCTGCACTTGCGAAATCTTGATCCCGGATTTCGCACGGATCATCTGCTAACCATGAAAGTAGACCTGTCGGAGCTGAAGTACCCGGACGGGCAACGGCGCTCAGTATTTTTTGATGAGGTGTTGCGTCGTATCCGTGCCCTGCCCGGCGTGCAATCAGTAGCTGTCGCAGGTAACCTGCCGTTCACTTACAATGGCGATTCGGCGAGTATTGCCGTGGAAGGCATTCCCGATCCTCCGCCGGGTCAGTGGCCGGATGTAATCTACCGTGCAATTGGGCCAGGTTATTTCGGCACAATGGGAATTCCAGTGATTCGCGGCCGCGACTTCGCCGATCAAGACAAGGCAGATTCGAAAAAAGTCGTCGTGATCAGCGAGAAAACCGCGCAGCACTACTGGCCCGGGCAGGATCCAATAGGGAAACGTCTGAAGACAGGTGCGACCACGTCGCGTGCACCCTGGCGGGAGGTGATCGGCGTGGTAAAAGATGTCCGCCAAAACGACTTCATCGCGCAGCCCAAAATGCAAATGTATTTCGATTATCGGCAGCTGAAGGATCTGGCGGCAAACGCACTGGTCGTGCGGACGAGCGTGGAACCGATGAGTCTCGGCACATCAGTTCGCGATGCGATATGGGCCGTGGACAAGGACCAACCCGTCGCCGACATCGACACGATGGACCACATTGTGTCAGAGGCGATCGCCAGGCAGCGGTTTAGCATGCTGTTGTTAGGTATCTTTGCCTCTTTGGCATTGGTTCTCGCAGCCGTGGGAATTTACGGGGTGATGAGTTACTCCGTCGCACAACGCACGCATGAGATAGGCATTCGTATGGCGCTTGGCGCGAGACGGACTGACGTATTGAAAATGACAGTGAAGCAGGGACTCAAACTAGTGAGCGTAGGTATGATGCTCGGACTAGTGGCGGCATTTCTTCTGACCCGAGTACTAGCGAGTCTGCTGTTCGGGATCAGCGCGACAGATCCAGTCACCTTCATTGGTATCTCACTGGTGCTGCTCGCGGTCGCAGTCCTTGCCAGCTACCTTCCGGCGCTGCGTGCAACGAAGGTCGACCCGATCATCGCTTTGCGCGCGCAATAAATTGAACGTTTTGTCGTAGCTCAAAGCTTAAAGCAACGACCAAAAGGTCTCGCTTTCAGAAATTCTTTGCACCTACCTCCTTGCTCGACTCTCAACGCTCAACTATCAACTATTAGCTTGTGAAATGGGTCGTCTTTCTTCGTGCGGTGAACGTCGGTGGGGCCAATCGGTGTCAGCCCGCGCTGATCGCGAAACAGTTGTCGAAGTTCGGTGTGGTTAACGTCGGCGCAGTCGGCACTTTTGTGGTGCCCGAAAATGTCAGTGAATCGAGTTTGCGCGCGGCGATCGCGAAAAAATTGCCGTTCAAATGCGAGATCATGATTTGTCCTGCGCGCGACATTATCAAGCTCGCATCAAGGGACCCGTTCTCACGACAACCCTCCGGTCCGGACATAACGCGATTCGTCAATGTGCTGGCCAGAGGACTTCCTTCGCCGCCTGCGCTTCCTCTGAGTCTACCTTCGGAGGACGACTGGTTGCTCAAGGTCATTGCGATCGAAGGCAGATTTGCTTTGGGGCTATATCGCCGGCAGATGAAGGCGATCAGCTACCTCGGTAAGATCGAGAAACTGCTCGGGGTGCCGGCCACCAACCGCAACTGGAACACAATTAAAAAGGTCGCCGAAATTCTTAATAACGATAAGAAGCCGTCTCAATAGAGAATTTAGTCCAGTTGCCTGCGGGCCGAGGGCGGCCCGGCTCCATCGGTATGCATTGCGACGAAGAACCCGTCTTCTTAATTCTTACGTTTAACCTCAACGCCCGGTCATTTGCTCGAACTTTTCAGGGTAACGGTCTCCTTGTACGTTGATCTTTGATGCAGCGTTATCGATTTCACGCAGATCGTTAGAAGTAAATTCGATTTCTGCTGCGCCGATATTCTCCTCAAGGCGCTTCAGTTTCGTGGTCCCTGGGATCGGAACGATCCACGGTTTCTGGGCAAGCAACCACCCAAGTGCGATCTGAGCAGGTGTCGCCTTCTTCCGTTTTGCGATTTCGCCTAACAAATCAACCAGCGCCTGATTGGCTTTTCGTGCCTCGGGGGTAAAGCGCGGAAGCATGTTGCGGAAATCTGAGCTATCGAATGTCGTGTTTTCATTCATCTTTCCGGTGAGAAATCCTCTGCCCAAAGGGCTGTATGGAACAAAGCCTATTCCGAGTTCCTCAAGCGTGGGCAGTACTTGCTTCTCAGGCTCTCGGAACCAAAGCGAGTATTCGCTCTGGACTGCCGTGACCGGTTGCACTGCATGTGCGCGACGAATTGTTTCCACTCCCGCCTCAGAAAGACCGAAGTGCTTGACCTTACCTTCCTGAATCAGGTCCTTTACAGCACCTGCCACGTCTTCGATTGGCACCTTGGGATCAACACGATGTTGATAGAACAGATCGATCACATCGGTCCGGAGCCGCTTGAGCGAAGCTTCAGCAACTTCTTTGACGCGTTCAGGCCGACTATCCAAATCGCTCCACCTGGTTTCGGGTTTTGAAGCAGGTTTGAATCCAAATTTGGTAGCTATCACCGCTTGCTTACGAAATGGACCCAGCCCTTCGCCCAAGAGTTCTTCGTTTGTGTACGGCCCGTACACTTCAGCGGTATCAAAGAAAGTGACGCCGCGATCAACGGCCGAACGAATCAATGAGATCATCTCCTGTCTGTCCGGAGGCGGACCGTAGGCAAAGGTCATTCCCATGCAGCCCAGCCCGATGGCCGAGACTTCCAAGTTGGTTTTTCCAAGTTTGCGCTTTTTCATTCTCTCCTTTCTGTTGTCATTCTGAGCAGAAGCGAAGGATCTCAGGCCGTTTCTTCGGCGATCCACAGACGGTTGGCCAGAGATGTCTCTCTTTGCTCAGCATGACAGTGCTGTTACGACTGTGTTCCGAAGCGAACCAGCTCTCAACTCTCACCTATCAACCATCGACTTTTGGGTCACTCCGATTTAAGCGAAGCCATGTCGATGGAGAAACGGTATTTCACATCGGACTTGAGCAATCTCTCGTAAGCTTCATTGACTTTCTGTATCGGAATCACTTCGACGTCAGCCGTGATGTTATTGGCGCCGCAAAAGTCGAGCATCTCCTGTGTTTCGGCGATGCCGCCGATGGCAGAGCCAGCGAGACTGCGGCGTCGCATGATGAGACTGAATGCAGGAACTCGCAATGGTTCCGAAGGGGCGCCGACCATGGTAAGATTTCCGTCGCGGCCGAGCAGATTTAGATAGGCGTTGATGTCGTGATCCGCGGAAACGGCGTCGAGGATAAAATCGAAGCTGCCGGTATGCTTCTTCATCTCGTCCGCGTTGCGAGAGAGAACAACTTCATCGGCGCCAAGCCGGAGCGCGTCCTCCGTCTTGTTAGGCGAAGTGGTGAAAACGACAACATGCGCACCAAGCGCGTGAGCAAACTTGACGGCCATGTGACCCAGCCCGCCGAGACCGACCACCCCAACTCTCTTGCCCCTGGTCACGCCCCAGTGATGCATTGGAGAGTAGGTCGTGATTCCGGCGCAAAGCAGCGGCGCGGCTGCGGCAGGATTCAGGTTCGAGGGGACACGTAACACGAAATGTTCATCCACCACGATGCTTTCGGAGTAACCACCGTAGGTAAAGCCTCCGAGGTGCTTGTCCGGTGAATTAAAGGTGAGAACCATGTTCGGGCAGAACTGTTCGAGGCCAGCCTTGCATTGGGCACAGGTATGATCTGAATCGACCATGCAACCGACCGCGACGAGATCGCCAGTCTTGTACTTGCTAACGGCCGAGCCGACTTTCGTGACGCGTCCGACAATTTCGTGACCGGGAACAATCGGATAGTTTGTGGCCATGAACTCGCTCCACTCGTTGCGTACCGAATGAAGATCGGAGTGGCAGATGCCGCAGAACAGGATCTCGATCTGCACGTCGCGCTCAGTTGGATCGCGGCGTTGGATTTTAGTCGATGCGAGTTGCGATTTTTCGCTGGCGGCGGAATAAGCTTTCGCGTTGTACGTAGTTGGATGCATGGTTGATTTTATCTCCTATACCAAGTCGCTGTCGCCGTGCGTGTATGGGGATTTTGTAGTGCCACGTCAGAGTGAGTCCTGATTCCCTCTTTAAGATGAGAATCGAAGCGCATTCCACCGTCGCGCTTAGTCATCGGATTGTTCAAGTCGGACTCAACAGAAGGCAACAAAGCAAAGAAAGACCAAGCTCAGTCTTATATGAAATCACTCACCGAACATCTTTGGTTTGAAGTACCGGATCGACGTGGCTTCATCAACATCACGCCGAAGATCGAAGAACTCGTTCACCGGAGTGACGTGATGGAGGGTCTTTGCCTGGTGAACGCCATGCACATCACGGCTTCGGTGTTCATCAACGATGATGAATCAGGTCTTCATCACGACTATGAGTTGTGGCTCGAAAAATTAGCGCCGCACGCCCCGACGAGTGCCTATCGACACAACCGAACCGGCGAAGACAATGCCGACGCCCACCTCAAGCGTCAGATCATGGGGCGCGAAGTCGTCGTCGCAATCACCAAGGGCAAACTCGATTTCGGGCCGTGGGAACAAATTTTCTACGGTGAGTTCGACGGTCGGCGCCGCAAACGCGTGCTCGTTAAAATAATCGGAGAGTAAGCCAATCCACAGGATTCACCCTGCGATTTGGATTAGGCGTAGAGACACGGAGAAGAGGGAGTTCTTCGCTTTCCTTGCTTCCTTCTGTTCGAGAACTCCGCCTGGTTAGCAGACGGCCTTCGCCACCGCCTGCTCGACCGCACGTTTCGCATCCATTCCGACTGGTTGCCAGTGAGCCACCAAAAGTCGTTCGTTACTGGCGGTTGCATCGGAACAGACTTATGGCGATGAGGACACAGGATTCCGGGTCTCGACTACGACGTGCGCCGTCGTCTATTCGCATTGCAGCGCCACGATTGGATCAATGTTCATCGCGCGCCGCGCCGCAATTCCACACGCAACTAATGAAATAGCGGACAAGATCAGGCCAACGACGGCAAAACTAAATGGATCATGCTCGTTCACACCGTACATCTGACTAGCGACGAATTTCGCCAGCGCCAGAGCAATTGCGAAACCTGCGATTATCCCGCCCGCGAGAAGTATGGCGCCTTCTTTGAAAATCATCCCGAGGATCGTCGCCCGCGTAGCACCAAGCGCGAGACGCACGCCGATCTCGCGGTTTCGCTGTTGAATTCCATAGGAGATGACGCCGTACAGTCCAGCCGCCGCGAGAAAAAGCGCTGCCGCCGCAAATGAGCCGACGAGCAACAGACTGAAGCGCCGGGCGGCGAGGGCAGCCGCGATGGATTCGGTCATTGGCCGCACGGCACCAACCGCGACGTTCGGATCGACATTTTGAATTGTATCGCGGAGAAGTCGTTCGATCCCCATTGTTCCTCCGGAAGGTTTGACTATCCAATACGCGCTGTTCCGCAGCCATGGCACTCCATCTTTCGGCATCTGCCGAAGCGGCAGATAAATGTCGGCTTTCGCTGGCGTCTCCAGGTTTGTTTGTTTTACCGGACCGACAATTCCAACGATCTCGATCTGGCGTGGATCGCCGTCGGTATCGTCAACCAGTATTCGCTGACCGATGGGCGACCGATCGGGAAATTGGTTTTTCGCCAGGGTCGCGCTGACGATCGCCACCGGCGGATGCTCCGCGTCATCCGATTCCGTGAGATTACGACCGTCGAGCAATGGGATACCCATGGTGCGAAAGTAGTCTGGCGTGACGATGCGGTAATTGGTCGACGGTGTGTCCTCGGGTCTCGCAGGCGGTCGGTCCGGCCGAGTGAAGTGAACAAACGAAATGCTTTTCGGAGCTAGCGGTAGAATCGAAATGAGTGCGTCACTTTTAATCCCATTGATCGCCGTTGCACGCGAATGCAGCTGGTCATAGAAACGTGCGATCGTGGCTACGTCGTCATACCCGGTTTGCGGCAATGAAAACCGGATCGTCTGCACATTGTTGGAATCGAATCCGGGTTGCTCGCTGCTCAACCTAACAAAGCTTCGTAAAAGCAGACCGGCATTCGCGAGCAAAACTAGCGCGAGCGCGATCTGGCCGGACACCAGCCATGTCCGCAACCGGGACTGCAACGCTCCGCCCGTTGATCCCCGGCTGCTCGATACCAGCGCGTCCCGAAGGTCCGATCGAGAAAGCAGCCACGCCGGCGCCAGCCCACACGCGAGCGCGGCCACAAATATGAGAGCGCCCGCAAACAGCAGCACTGTCCAATCAATTGAGAAACTCTCGATTCGCGGCAGGTCGGCCGGAACCAAGCGAAACAAAGTTCTCTGGCCCCACACCTCTAGCAATATGCCTAACGACCCGCCCGACAGCGCAAGGATGAAACTTTCCGTCAGCAGCAGTCGCGTCAGTTGACCCCACGTCGCGCCCAATGCTGTGCGCACTGCGAGTTCCCGTTGTCGCGCCGCCGCGCGCGAAAGCGAAATGCCGGCCAGATTAACGCAGCCGACTAGAAGCACCGCGCTGGCCGCACAGAAAATTGTGAGCAACACCGACCTGATGTTCGCC
>Ga0209577_10004123_pt1 | contig 13715 bp, 10 predicted proteins | sample GraSoiAngelo_109_FD_185874 | JGI IMG/M metagenome (GOLD analysis project Ga0209577, IMG submission 185874) | Grasslands soil microbial communities from the Angelo Coastal Reserve, California, USA - 14_0903_12_20cm (SPAdes) (version 2) | ecosystem: Environmental > Terrestrial > Soil > Grasslands... | reverse complement strand
GAGGAGATTCGCAAAGCGATTCCCGTAGAGCGAGTCGAAAAAACAACGCCGGCAGAGCGAATTCGCAAGGCCAGACCGGCGGAACGAATCGCCTTAACCAATGCGTCGCGCCATTGAACACCTCGCCATGGTTCGCGGCCGCGAATCCGTCCCGTTGCGGACATGTTAAAGCCTCATGCAGCTCAAGACTCTTCTCTCCGCGACTCCAGTTCGCCAGATCATCGGGACACTTGATCGCACGGTGGAAAACATCGCGTATGACTCGCGGCGAGTGCAAAGGAATGGCATGTTCGTGGCGCTGCGGGGTGAGAAATCCGATGGTCATGAATTCATCGGTCAGGCAATCGAAAAAGGGGCTTCGGTAATCGTTGCCGAACGCGAGGAGCAGAATCCGCGCGCGACCTGTCTTGTTGTCGAGAACACGCGGACCGCGCTCGCTGATTTTGCAGAGAACTTTTACGGTCATCCGGGGCGCAAATTAAAACTGGCGGCGGTCACGGGTACCAACGGGAAAACCACGACCACATTTCTCATCAAACACATTTGCGAGAATGCCGGCTTGCGTTGCGGATTGATCGGAACGGTGCGCTACGAGATCGGTGAGAGGGTACTGCCGGCCATTCGCACCACGCCGGAATCGCTCGATTTACAGGAGCTGTTGGCCCAGATCGTCAACGCGGGTTGTAAGGCAGCGGCGATGGAAGTCTCTTCACATGCGCTCGCGCAGGACCGCCCGCGTGGCCTCGAATGGAATGTCGCCGTTTTTACAAATCTTACGCAAGACCATCTCGACTTTCATGGAACCATGAAAAGTTATTTCGAGTCCAAGGCGAAGCTGTTTACCGGACTCGCGAGTCAGGAAAAAAAGCGCAAACCAATAGCAATTGTAAATATTGATGACCGCTACGGCGAACAACTGCTCGACAAAATCGACAAGCGCATCGCGGTGATCACTTATGGAATGGGGATGCGCGCGGATTTCCGCGCTTCCAATTATCGGGTTGAGTCCAGCGGTACTTCTTATCAGCTGGATGCTCGCGGCAAAAGTTACCTGGTCCGTGTTCCGTTGATTGGCCGGTTTAACGTCATAAATTCCCTGGCGGCACTGGCTGCCGCTAATGCACTTGGAATCAATTTGCGCGACGCTGTGTTTAGTCTTGGCAAGTCGCCGCAAGTGCCGGGACGCCTGGAATTGGTCCCGGCAAAGCGACAGTTTCAAGTTTTTGTCGATTATGCTCACACACCTGACGCCTTAGGGAATGTCCTCAAGACATTGCGCGACCTTGAGCCGCATCGGCTGATTGCCGTTTTTGGTTGCGGCGGCAATCGCGATCGGGAGAAGCGCCCGTTGATGGCCGAAATTGTCGATCGCCATGCCGACCACGCCATCATTACTTCGGACAACCCCCGCAAGGAAAATCCGGACACGATTGTCGCTGAGATCGAAAAGGGATTCCGCTCGACTCACTATGAAAAAATTGTCGATCGGACTCAGGCCATTAATCGCGCCATTGAACTGGCACGGCCGCACGACATTGTTTTGATCGCCGGCAAGGGGCACGAAAATTATCAAGAGTTCGCCGATCACACCATTCCATTCGACGATATTCAAGTCGCGCGGCGTGCGATCGAAGACCATCCAGTAGAATTTTCACCATGATGTTTTTGGTTGGGCATTTTCAGACACGCACAATTTCGAGGAGCGCATACGCCTCCCGTGCTCTCCGTATGCGCTCCTCAATCCTATGAACCCGCTTGCCCTCGCTCAGGTTGCCAAGTTCGCCGGAGGCTCGCTCTCCTCTGGAGACGGAACCATTTTGATCGACAAAGTGAGCACCGATTCGCGCACCATTAAGCGTGGTGAATTGTTCGTTGCGTTGCGCGGTGAAAATTTTGATGGACACAATTTCGTAGAAGCCGTCGCAACGGCCGGCGCGACTGGCGCGATTGTCGATTCCAATTGGAAAGGGAACGCGGGCGATAATTTCGCGCTCATTCGCGCAAAAGACACTTTGCTTGCGTACCAGCAGCTCGCCGCCAATTACCGAAAGTCGCTCAAACTAGGTGTGGTCGCGATTACTGGAAGCAACGGCAAGACCAGCACCAAAGATTTCGCTGCGGCCGTTCTTGCCCGCCGGTTTCGAGTGACGAAAACACAGGGAAATTTCAATAATCACGTCGGTTTGCCTCGAACGATTCTGGAAGCCACGTCGCAGGACGAGGTCGCGGTTTGGGAAATCGGAATGAATCACCCCGGGGAAGTGGCGGTGTTGGCGAAAATAGCCGCGGCCGACGTTGGAATCATTACAAACATCGGTGTCGCGCATATCGAGTTTATGGGATCGCGTGAAAAAATTGCCGAGGAGAAAGGTGCGCTTGCAGAAGCCATCGGCGCCGAGGGGACGGTTATCTTGAATGCTGACGATCCCTTTACCAAGAGAATCGCGACTCGCGCGCGCGGCAAAGTGATTTTGGCCGGCACAACTGCTGGCACGATTCACGCCAGTGAGATTAACCAGAGCGGGGGTGCGACAGATTTTACGATTCTCGAGGGCGCTCATCGCTGCCGGGCCCAATTGCCAGTGCCTGGGTTGCACATGGTACAGAACGCGTTGCTGGCCGTCGCGGCCGGTCGTGTCTTCGGTCTTTCTCTTGAAGAATGCGCCGCAGGCCTTGTTGCCGCGCCGCTGACCAAAGCGCGTTTGCAAGTCAAGGAAATCCGGGGTGTGCAATTTCTCGACGATAGCTACAACGCAAACACCGATTCCATGAAAGCGGCGTTGCGAACGTTAGTTGAACTGGATGCGGAAGGACAACGGATCGCTGTGTTGGGCGAGATGCGTGAATTGGGCGACGAATCGGAGCGCGGACATCGCGAGGTGGGCCAAATGGCAGCTGCGTTAAAAGTCGATCACCTAATTGCGATTGGGAATGTGGCGGCAGGCATCGCAGATGCCGCAAAACAGGCAGGGCTAGAGAACAGCTCGACCGTAGCCTCAACCGCGGAAGCCGCGGAACTATTGGCCGGGATCGCAGCACCCGGCGACTTGGTGCTCATCAAGGGCAGTCGTCTGGCGCGCACCGAGCAAGTAATTGAAGCGTTCCGAAATCCGTCCGCCTTCGCCAAGGCTACGGCGGACAAGCATTCCGCAGCCGCCAATTCGCCATGATGTACTTCCTTCATCACCTGAGCGACCGGTTCATCGGGTTCAACGTTTTTCTTTATGTCACGTTCCGAGCCATTGCCGCGGCTGTCACTGCCTTCCTGCTTACGTTGATTTTTGGAAACTTCGTCATTCGAATACTGATCGCGCTTAAACTGGGACAACCTATTCGCGGAGCGGCGGAAGTTCATCGTCTTGCTGAACTGCATGGTGGTAAACAAGGAACGCCCACCATGGGTGGCGTGCTGGTCATCGGCTCTGTCTTTGTATCCAGTCTCATCTGGGCGCGCCTCGATAACCGCTTCGTTTGGCTGGTCCTGTTTTGCATGGTTTATCTCGGCGCGCTCGGTTTTGCTGACGACTATCTCAAGGTGACCAAGAAGAAGTCCGATGGCATCAGTGGACGAATCAAACTGGTCTTTCAGATTGCTCTGGCGTTAATTGTCACAGCCGTTTTTCTCACCAGTCCGCTGCTGGAGGTGCAGGCGCGTTCGCTCTACGTGCCTTTCGTTAAGACGCCAGTCATTGCCAACATGGGTTGGTTCACCTTCGTATTTTTTCTCCTCATCATTGTGGGTTCCTCCAACGCCGTCAATCTCACAGACGGGCTCGACGGTCTGGCGATCGGTTGCACCGTCACCGTAGCTTTTGCTTATGCCTTGCTCTCTTACGCAGCAGGAAATTTTCGGATCGCCGAGTACTTACAGGTCCCGTTCTATCCATTTGCCGGAGAACTGACTGTGGTCTGCTCCGCATTGGTCGGAGCGGGTCTGGGCTTCCTCTGGTTCAATTGTTTTCCAGCGAAAGTTTTCATGGGCGACACCGGGTCGCTCTCTATCGGCGGCATGATTGGTGTCGTGGCGATCTGTTGCAAGCAGGAGTTGCTCTTGACTGTTGTAGGCGGTGTTTTCGTGATCGAAGCCGTCTCGGTGATTTTGCAGGTGATGAGTTTCAAACTCACTGGCAAACGGATTTTCGTTATGTCTCCGCTTCATCATCACTTCGAATTGACTGGCTGGAAGGAAAACACAGTAATCGTTCGGTTTTGGATTCTCTCGATCGTCTTCGCGTTACTTGGTCTTGCGACACTGAAATTGCGATAAAACATGCGCTACAAGAATCAGAATATTGCCGTTCTTGGTGCGGGATTGAGTGGGAGCGCCGCGGCGCTGCTGCTTAGATCGGAGGGTGCACAGGTTACAGTGCTCGATAGCGCCGAAGAAAAGAACTTACTTAAGTCGACCATTGATAATCTGCGGGCGCAGGATGTGCGCGTGACCTGCGGAGCGGCGGCGGAGGAAGACTCATCTACTTATGAAATCGCCATCTTAAGTCCGGGCATCGATCCCGCTTCACGATTGGTGCGGAATTTCTCATCGCGCGGAATCGACATCATCGGCGAACTCGAACTCGGCTGGCGCTTTTGCGAAAAAATTCCGATCATCGCAGTCACCGGCACGAACGGCAAAACGACAACAACCGAATTGCTCGCTCAAATGCTGAATGCTTGCGGCCAGCGAACGATTGCCTGCGGAAACATTGGAAAGCCGCTCTCGGAAGTGGCACGCGAGAAGCAGCCATACGACCTGCTTACGGTGGAGGTGAGCTCATTCCAGCTGGAGACGATTCGCACTTTTCATCCGTCCATCAGTCTCTGGCTTAACTTCGCTCCGGACCATCTCGATCGTTATCGCTCGGTGGCGGAATATCGTGCGGCCAAGCTGCGGATTTTTGAAAATCAAACCGAAGCTGATGTCGCGGTCGTGAATGCGATCGAAAAAATACCGAATATCCACCCCCGCACGATCACATTTAGCGCCTATGCCAATAGCGGAGACTTCCGAGTTTCGGAAGGAGTGATTCTTTACCGCGACGAAGCAGTCTTGCGATTGGGGGATACCAGGCTGCGTGGCCTGCACAACATCGAGAATTTGATGGCGACCCTTGCGGTCGGCATGGCACGCGGCTTGTCGTTCGGGCAGATGGTACCGCCGCTTTCCGCTTATGAGCCACAGCCACATCGCTGCGAATTGGTGCGTGAAATCAACGGCGTCGCCTATGTGAACGATTCGAAGGCGACCAATCTTGACGCAGTGGACAAGGCATTGCGCGCGCAAACCAAGCCGGTCGTCCTGATCGCTGGCGGCAAAGATAAGGGATTTAGCTTTGATCCGCTTCGATCGCTCGTGAAAGAGAAGGTGAGATCGACGATTTTGATTGGAGAAATGGCTGAGAGCGTCAGCCGCTCCTGGGCTGGCACGGTCAAATCCGAAATAGCAACCTCGCTTGCCGACGCGGTCGAGCGTGCACATGCCACCGCAAAACCTGGAGAAATCGTTCTCTTTTCCCCGGGCACATCATCATTCGACATGTTCAAGAGCTATGCCGATCGAGGCGATCAATTTCGTGCGCTCGTCCGCGCTTTGCCTGAAAACTCATGATGAAAGTTCCGCGCTTCTTCAGACACAGAAAACTCTGGGCTGCGACTGCGCGCCGCTCGTCGGCGTCCGCTGGAATGGACTTTGAAGAAATGCCGGAACCGAACATGAAATTGTCGCGGGCGCTGCTGATTGTTTTGCTTCTGCACGTAGTCGCCGTGTCGGGAATTATCGCATTCAACGCGATCAAAACCCGGGAGAATTCGTTCGTTCCGGCATCCTCCGCAAACGTGGAGCCTAAACCGTCCGCGACCGCCAGCGCAGGAATTCATACTGATGGCGTCAAACCGCAAACTACAGTGGCGCAACAAAAGCGAGCGCCCCAGGAGGATCCAGAACCTTCACATTCGCCTTCGAAATTGTCTTCAAAAGACGATCACTCGAACGCGCTCTCCGTTGCAAAGGCTGTCGCGCCCAAGCCTGTGTCTTCTGGAAAAACCTACGTCGTGAAGAAGGGCGATAATCCGGTGACAATCGCAAAAAAACTAAAGGTTCCTTACGACGATCTGATGGCCCTCAACCATATCGAGGATGCACGTAAACTACGGGTTGGCCAAAAGCTATTAATCCCCAAGACAACAAAACCAAAAACGACGAACGAAAAAGCAGCGAACGCCAAAGAGAAGAAAAGTGAAGTGCGCCACGCAAAGAAACAAGCGCACTCAACCTGATCATGCATCGTAAGAGCGCCTATATCCTTTTTCTCGCTGTGCTGGGGCTTCTCGTTATCGGGATTGTCATGCTCTTCAGCACGAGTGCGTTTGCGCGGGACAGTCACGGAGACGTCTATTTTTTCATTAGGAGGCAGGCGATTTGGTTCGGAATTGGCCTTGCAGTCTGCATCCTTGCCGCGCTCATTGACTATCACTTTTGGCAGCGCACATGGTGGTTGTGGTTTGCGCTGGCGCTGGTCGGACTGATGCTTTGTTATTTTCCGCACATCGGGATGCGTCTTAACGGATCGCGCCGCTGGATCGGCGTCGGACCGCTTACTTTTCAGCCCTCAGAACTGGCGAAGCTGGCGGCAATTGTCTTCCTCGCCGCCTGGTTTGCGCGACGCGAAGATGCAGGGAACAACGTCCTATTCGGACTAATTCTTCCGCTTGCAATCATTAGCCTCCCCGCAGCACTTGTTCTCGGAGAAGTCGATCTCGGAACGACGGCCTTGCTGGGAACCACCGCGTTTGTGCTCATGTTCGTTGCCGGTGCGAATCCATTATGGCTCGGTACAATATCGTTCGCCGGCCTTGGCGGGCTCCTGATTGTTGCCAGCCGAATCTCCGAGCGAATGGGGCGGCTCTCCGCTTTTCTTCATCCGCAAAACTACAAAGAAGACGCTGGCTTGCAGCAGATGCAGGCATTAATCGCCTGGGGCAGCGGCGGAATGGAAGGACTCGGGTTGGGCAACGGTCGCCAAAAAATGCTCTATCTGCCGTACGCACACACCGATTTCATTTTTCCAATTATCGGCGAAGAGCTTGGTCTGCGGTTCAGTCTGCTCGTGATCTTTTTGTTCGTAGTCATCATTGTTTGTGGCATCTTAATCGCCCTGCACGCCAAAGATCGATTCGGCCTGCTTCTTGGCTGTGGCGTCGTTTCGCTGATGGCTTTGCAAGCCGCAGTCAATATCGGCGTCACAACATCGCTGCTTCCCAACAAAGGGCTGCCGCTGCCGTTCATTAGTTATGGTGGCTCTAACCTGGTCGCGTGCATGTTCGGCGTTGGTTTACTGTTAAACATATACCGGCAGGGCATTCTTGAGCCGCCGCACAAGAAACCGGTGGCCATGCGTGTCCGAGTAACGCCACGAATTTAGCGCCGATGAATTCAATAGATTGTATAAGCCGTATAAGTCGAAGGTGAAGATTCAGATTTTATGAATGCAGTGATCGCATGTGGAGGAACTGGCGGACATCTTTTTCCCGGCATTGCCGTTGCAGAAGTGCTGCGCGACCGCGGCCACGAAGTGATGCTGTTGGTTTCTGAGAAGGACATTGACGCTTTGGCGCTCTCCGGTCGCGAAAATTTCCGGGTAGAAAAATTGCCAACCGTGGGATTGCCATCGCCATTTTCTCCGGCGTTTTTTGGTTTCCTTCGCCGTTTTTACGAAAGCCTGGCGCTTTGCCGATCCATCTACCGGACGTTTAAGCCTCAGGTCGTTCTTGGCATGGGAGGATTTACGTCCACTGCGCCGGTGTTGGCCGGCCGGATACGGGGGATTCCAACTTTTATCCATGAATCAAACGCCATTCCTGGAAAAGCGAACCGGTTGACAGCACGGATGGTGCGCGCGGTCATGCTGGGCTTCAAGGAATGCGCGCCGTTTTTTCCAAAAACGAATACAGAAGTTACAGGCACTCCAGTGCGGACTGAGCTGGTTCGTTTGGATCAACGGGTAGCGCGTCAAAAGGTCGGGCTCCGCGAGGACGTCCCCACGCTGCTTGTCATGGGAGGCAGCCAGGGTGCCAGCGGAATCAATCAGGCAATGATCAAAGCGCTGCCGTTTTTACGAAACGTTCCGCTACAAGTGATTCATCTTTCCGGCACGCGCGATGAACGTCTGGTAGCCGACAATTATCGTCGCGAAAATGTTCCCGCCCACATTGCCGCTTTTCATCATCGAATGGAGGAGGCTTACAGCGCTGCCGATCTCGTTGTCGCGCGAGCTGGCGCAGCCAGTCTCGCGGAGTTCGCCGCCTTTTCATTGCCCGGCATTCTAATTCCATTTCCATACGCGACTGACGACCATCAAACCCGTAACGCGGAGATCTATGCTCGTGTTGAGGCAGCAATTCTTCTAAAGGAGTCGGACGTCTCGGGCGAGTTACTCGCGCGCAAAATTCGGGAGTTGATTGAGGATCCAGAGCGAATTCGACAGATGGCTGCGAATTCTGCGCGCCTGGCACCGACGGACGCGGCCGGGCGTGTGGCCACGACCATGGAAAGATATACAACCCATGAAGCACGTTTCTGAAAACCGAGACGCGCCGGCGCAGCCTCCACCATGGGCTGGCCCAGTGGCCTCGAGCGAGCGCGCTTTTCCGCTCGATCTGCCGGGATTCCTGACGCGCGAGCAGCACCGGATTCATCTTGTTGGGGTCGCGGGCAGCGGCATGAGCGGTATCGCCGCCCTTTTGATTAAGCTCGGGCACACCGTGAGCGGCTCGGACAACGTCAGCACCATGGAAACGGATCGATTGCAGCGACTCGGTCTGCGTTTTCACGAGCAGCATCGACCCGAGGACGCCGACACCGCTGATCTCATTGTTTTTTCCTCTGCAATCAAGGGCGACAACCCAATTCTCGTTTGCGCGCGCAGTTACGGGAAACCTGTCGTACGCCGTGCGGAAGCGCTGGCCGCAATCATGCGCGGCAAACGCGGCATCGTCATCGCCGGAATGCACGGCAAAACGACAACCTCAGCAATGACAGCCCATGTCTTGCGCGAAGGCGGGCTGCATCCGTGCCATTACGTCGGCGCGGAGATTCCGATTCTGGGAACGAACGCCCACTGGGATTCGCGGGGCGAATATTTCGTGGCCGAAGGAGACGAGAGTGACGGTACCATCGCGCTTTTTCAACCTGAGCACACGGTGATTCTAAATATCGAAGAGGAGCACTTGGATTTTTATGCCGATCTCGGCGCGATTGAAAAGGTCTTCGCGCAACTGATCACCCAGACCACCGGCAAAGTTTTTTATAACATCGATGACAAAAACGCAGTCAGAGTATGTCGATCGTTGGCGCGCGGAATTTCTTATGGTTTCGCTGACGAGGCGGATTATCGCGCGATAGATATCCGTCTGAAAGACTTTGGCTCCATGTTCCGCGTCAGTCGTCGCGGACAGGACCTTGGCGAAGCGGTCTTGAACGTGCCTGGACAGCATAACGTTCACAATGCGCTGGGAGTGATCGCCCTCGCGTCAGAGCTTGGTGTTACGTTTGAAAAAATCTCGAAATCGCTGGCGAAATTCGAGCATGCGCGCCGTCGGTTCGAAATCAAATATCACAGCCCGCGATTCCTTTTGGTGGACGATTATGGGCATCACCCGACTGAAATTCGCGCTACGCTCAAGGCGGCGAAATCCGTCGGGCGCAAGCGCGTGCTCACCATGTTTCAACCGCACCGTTATTCGCGCACGAAGGCATTACGTAAGGAATTTGGTCGCGCATTCGACGATGCGGACCGCGTGGTAGTGACGGATGTTTATGGATCGAACGAAGCGCCGATCCCGGGAGTGACCGGACAAATGATCGTTGAGGAAGTCGTTGCGCACGGGCACCGGGGCGCCAGTTACGAGCCACGTTTGCAATGGGTGCACTGTGCCGTTGGGAACATGCTCGAGTCCGGCGATCTGGTTTTAAGTCTTGGTGCCGGAAATATTCACGAGCAATTATCCGCCCTCGCTGCCGACTTGGTTATTGCAGAAAAATTGAAGGCAATCGTCGGCGAAAACGGAGAAGTCCGTCTCTACGAGCCACTCTCGAAACACACGACCCTTCGCGTAGGCGGCCCGGCGCAATTTTGGGTTGAGCCGCGAAATGAGAAGGTCTTTGCCGAGTTGATCCGATTTTGTGGGGACGAAAATTTTCCGCTGTTCGTGATGGGGCGCGGATCAAATCTTCTCGTTCGCGATGGCGGCATCCGCGGCGTGGTCGTTCATCCGTGCGGTGGTGAATTCGACAAGATCGAGGTCAACGGTGCCGAGATCACCGCAGGCGCTGGAGCGAAATTAAAAGAAGTAGCTTACGCAGGCAAAGCGGCCGGGATTGGCGGGCTGGAGTGGTTGGAAGGAATTCCAGGCACCGTCGGTGGCGGCTTGCGCATGAACGCGGGCGCGATGGGGGCGCAAACTTTCGAGAATGTAGTGCGCGTACGCTATCTCGATGCCAATGGTGAGGCGCACACACGAACGCGGGACGAACTGGAAGTGTATTACCGGAATTTCCCGTTACTGGAGAAAAATTTTGCAGTGTCCGCCGTATTTCGGGGTCAGTCTGCACCGCTCGAAGAAATTGTTCGCAAGCTGGAAGCGTCGCAGGAGAAACGGCGCACATCTCAACCCGCGGCAAAAAGCGCCGGCTGCATTTTTAAAAATCCCGATTCGTGTCCTGCAGGAAAGCTGGTCGATGAGTTGGGATTGAAAAATTCGAGCGTCGGAAAAGCGCGGGTATCGGAAGTGCACGGTAATTTTATTGTCAATGATGGCGGCGCGACAGCGGTCGAAATGCTGGAGTTAATCGAAAAGATCAAGGCAACTGCTCTGGCCAAGCGCGGAATCGAGCTGGAGACCGAAGTGCAAATCGTGGGGGAACCGGGCTAACGATGGCGACAGAACAAAGTTTACCGAAAAAAATTGCAGTGTTAATGGGCGGCCCCGGGTCCGAGCGTGATGTGTCGCTGGCTACTGGTCACGGCGTTGCTAAGGCCCTTCGCTCGTTAGGCGTAGAAGTCGTCGAGGTCGATGTTCGTGATGAAAACTTCGGGCTTCCGAAAGACGTCGATCTTGCGTTTAACACCATCCACGGAACCTTCGGCGAAGACGGTCGGCTCCAGGAAATTCTGGAGGAGCGTGGCGTGCCTTACACAGGTGACGGCGTGGAAGCGAGCCGTGCCGCGTTCGACAAAATTTTGTCGAAAGAAAAATTTCGCGAGCACAACGTCGTCACTCCGGATTGGGAAGTCGTCGAAGTCGGTCAGCGCCCGACGATTTCGCTTCCGCTGGTAGTAAAGCCGGCGCGTCAAGGTTCTACCGTTGGCGTGGTGATTGTAAAAAATGCGAGCGAGCTTGAGTCGGCGATGGCGGAAGCCGGCAAGTACGACCGCAAATTGTTGATAGAAAAATTTGTGTCGGGCCGCGAGCTGACGATAGGTGTCCTCGGTGGTCAAGCCCTGCCAATTCTTGAAATAATTCCAAAGGGCGGTTTTTACGACTTCAACAATAAGTACCCGTTTCTGAATCCGCAGAGCGGCGGCGGCGCCGAGCATGTTTGCCCGGCCGAAATCAATCCGAACGAGACGAAACAAATTCAGGAATTGGCGCTGCGTGCTTTTCGCGCCCTGGGCCTGGTCGTTTACGGCCGCGTCGACGTCCTGCTTTCCGATTCGGGCGATCCGTTCGTGCTGGAAGTGAACACGATTCCCGGAATGACTGAGGCGAGCCTCTTACCCGAAGCCGCTGCGGCTGCCGGCATCAATTATGTCGACCTTTGCGCCCGCATCGTTGCGCTCTCTCGCGTCAGAACAGAAAGGAGCCGGAGCTGAGAACCACGCAGAGACGCTCTCAACCGCGAAATCGGCGAGTCTCCAATGTACGGCAGCGCCGACAGCAGCACCTGCTCGACGTGAAAGTGCGCTCCCGGAGAGTGGCACAGCATCGCGCGCGAAGGGTACTGGCGGTTCTCTCTCGGGTGATATTGCTCGCCGCTGTGTGCGCCGCGCTTTACGCGGGGACGCGTGAAGCCGCGAGACGCCTGTTTTTCGAAAATTCCGACTACACGCTGAAGACAATTGAGTTACAGACCGACGGAACCTTGCAGCGCGAGCAGATTTTGAACGCCGCCGATCTACGCGAAGGCGAAAATATTTTCCGCATAAATCTGGCTCGCGTCCATGATCTGATACAGCAGCTGCCTCAGACTGATGAGGTGCAGGTCGTGCGGAAATTGCCCTCCGAAATCGATATTCGTGTAGTGGAACGAAAACCGGTCGCCTGGATCACGACCGAAAAGGAAATTTCCGATCCATTTGCATCAGACTCCGCTTTTCTAGTGGACGCGCGCGGTGTTTTGATGAAAGAAAAAAAGTTGTTGCCCGAATATCTCGGATTACCCGTCATCCTGGGATGCTCGAGCGAGTCGCTCGAGGTGGGCAAAGTCGTCGAATCGCCCGAAGCTAAGACCGCGCTGGAACTGCTGCGTTTAAGTTCGGGCAGTTTTTTGCAAATGCGCTTTCAAATCCGTGAGATCGATGTTTCTGAAAATTATCGCCTGCTGGTGACAGACAAGAATCGTAGCCGTGTGACATTCGGTTATAACGATCTCGAGACGCAATTACGCCGGTTGGAACAATTTCTTGTTTATTGTGACGATTCAAAACAGGAACTGGCGACGTTAAATCTGCTTGTGCAACGAAACATCCCGGTGACGTTCGCGCCGCGGCCAGTCGCAGTCATTAACGATACCATCGAGCCTGCGGTCGAACCGCGGATTATGAAGGCGATCCCGGTGCATCCTTCCGGAACCCGTCCTCCACCGTCCAAGGCGCGCACCAATTCGAAAACACCCCCCAAGGCAATTCCCACGCAGCGACAAAGAACGGATTAACACAATGGCGAGCAATAATTTGATGATTGGTCTTGAGATCGGAACCTCCAAAATCTGTGTTGTGGTCGGCGAAAGCCGGCCCGACGGCACCGTCAAGATTCTCGGCGTCGGCCAGACACCATCGCGCGGCGTGCGTAAGGGCGAGATCGTTGATTTTGAAACGGCGATGAAATGCGTGCACGAAGCGGTGGTCGATGCCGAACAAAAAAGCGACGTAATGATCCGGAGCGTTTATGTGGCCGTTGCCGGATCACACCTTCAAAGCTTCAACAATCGCGGGTGCGTCATGCTCCCCGAGGAGCGCGATGAAATCGATGAGCAGGATGTCGAAGACGTGAAAATCAATGCGCGCGAGGTGAGCATTCCTGCACAGAACGCATTCCTTCATTCCATTATTCAGCATTATCACGTCGATGGGCAGGACGGCGTGCTGAACCCAGTCGGGATGCTCGGCCAAAGATTGCAAGCCGATTTCCACATTATTCACGGTGTGCGGACACGGATCCAGAACACGATCCGCTGCGTGAAAGAATTGCCGCTCGATGTTGAGGATGTCGTTTTTGGTGGACTCGCTTCTGCCCAGGTCGTTCTGACGCAACATCAAAAAGATCTCGGGGCATTGGTGATCGATATCGGAGGAGGGACAACGGACTACATTTTGTACGCGGACGGCGCAGTCAAGCAGAGCGGTTGCATCGCAATCGGCGGAGACCATATCACCAATGATATCTCCATGGGATTGCGCATCCCAATGGCGCGCGCGGAGAAACTCAAAATTGAGGAAGGA
>Ga0209577_10004120_pt1 | contig 13722 bp, 14 predicted proteins | sample GraSoiAngelo_109_FD_185874 | JGI IMG/M metagenome (GOLD analysis project Ga0209577, IMG submission 185874) | Grasslands soil microbial communities from the Angelo Coastal Reserve, California, USA - 14_0903_12_20cm (SPAdes) (version 2) | ecosystem: Environmental > Terrestrial > Soil > Grasslands... | reverse complement strand
GTACCTCGCCTCCTGGGCAGGCGAGATTCCGGTGGTTGTTACACGCGCGCGCGACGGCCGGCTGCGCGCGTTCCTCAACGTCTGTCGTCATCGCGGCTTCACCGTGGCGAACGGTGAGGGCAAGCGCGAGACGCTGCAGTGCCCATACCACGCGTGGACCTACGGTCTCGACGGCAAGCTGCGCGCGGCGCCACGCTCGGACCGCGAGGAGAATTTCGACGCGGGCGGCCTCGGCCTCGTCCCTGCCTCCGTCGACACGTGGGGGCCATTCGTGTTCGTCAATCCGAGCGCGGACGCCGGGTCCCTTGCGACCACGCTCGGCGAAGTGCCGGCACTCCTCGCCGAGTTGCTCGACCTCGATTCGCTCGAGCATCGCTTCCGGCTCGAGTGGGAGGTTGCCGCGAACTGGAAGGTCGCCTGCGAGAACTTCCTCGAGTGTTACCACTGCGCGGTCGCGCATCCGAGCTTCAGCGCAATCGTCGATGTCGCGCCCGACTCGTACCGGTTGCGAACGAGCGGACTGACGTCGAGCCAGTTCGGGCCGCTACGTGAGAACGGGGGCTCGCCGTTCGCCGACGGCGAGATCCCGCGCAGCCAGTTCCACTTCGTCTGGCCAAACTTCGGCGTCAACGTCTTTCCCGGCCGGCCCAATCTGTCGTGCGGGCCGATCCTGCCGCGTGGCCCCGAGCGGTCGGCTCGGTTCCTCGACTACTTCTTCGCCCCGGACGTCGACCAGGAATGGATCGATGAGCTGCTCGAGCTCGACAACCAGGTCGGCCGCGAGGACAGGACGCTTGTCGAGGGCGTCCAGCGCGGCATCCGATCGGGTCTCGTCGAGAACGGGCGTCTGATGTCCGCGAGCGAGCCGCTGATCGCGCATTTCCAGCGCCTGACGGAAGAGGCCGTCGCGGACGCCGCCGCGGAGTAGATTCTTACCACCATTCTCCCGAGGAGGTCGTCGTGATCAAAGCTTTGACCCTCGCGCTCGCCGTCGCGCTGGCCACAACCACGGCGGCCTTCGCCGGATCCTCCGCGTCGGTACCGACGAAGAAGCCGGGCGTCCTGACCGTCGGCTTCGACGTCCCTGCTCCTTCCTTTTGGAACGGTCGGGTGACGGGGACGACGATCAAGAATCCGACCGGCTTTGAGGCCGCGTTGTCGCAGGCGATCGCCAAGAAGCTGGGGATCACGAAGATCGTCTACAAACGCGCGCCGTTCGGGACGCTGTTCTCGCCTGCGCCGAAGAGCTTCGACTTTGCGATGGAGGAGGCGACGATCACGGCAGCACGGTCAAAGGTTGTGTCCTTCTCGGCGCCCTACTTCGACGCGAACCAGGGCGTCCTGATCCGGAAGGGACTGGCAAAACCCAAGAGCATCGCCGCCCTGAAGAAGCTTCAGCTTTGCGCGCAGTCCGACACGACGGGACTCGCGTACATCCAGCACACGATCAGGCCGAAGAAGAAGGCGCTCGTCTACTCCGCGTCATCGACCGCTGCGTTCGACGCCGTCGAGGCAAAGAAGTGCGACGCCCTGATTCTCGACGTCCCGATCGTCGCCGCGCAGGCCAAGAAGAAGCCGCACGCGTACGGTGGCGTCGCCGGACAGATCGTCACACACGAGTTCTACGGCGCAATCATGGACAAGGGAAGCAAGTTCAAGCCCCATCTCGACGCGGCGATCAAGGCGCTCAAAGCAAACGGGACGGTCACGCGCCTGGTGAAGAAGTGGCTTCTGAATCCGATTCCACCCATCCTGAAGTAGTCGTCTAAGCCCGCGGCCGACGGAGGTCCGAGTGGGCAAGTTTCTCCACCTTTTCTTTAGCCCGCTCGGCCTCCGGCGGGCGATTCCGCAGGTCTGGGACGGCTTTCAGACCAACATCAAGATGATGTTGATCGCCGAGGCGCTGGTCCTCGTTTTTGCGTTGGTCGTCGCGATCATCCGCGGGCTCCCAGGACGGACGACGTTTCCGCTCCGGGCGATCGCGATCGCTTACACGGACTTCTTCCGCGGCACCCCGCTGATCCTTGTCGCCTATGTGTTCGGGCTCGGCCTTCCCGCCTTGCAACTCGCGGTGATCTCGAACCAGTCACTCGTCACCTACGGGGTCCTCTCCCTCACCATCGTCTATACGGCCTACGTCACGGAGGTCTACCGCGCGGGAATCGAGTCCGTCCATCCGAGCCAGCGGATGGCCGCACGGTCGCTCGGCTTGACCTACGCGCAGACGATGCGGCATGTGATCCTGCCGCAGGCGATCCGCCGCGTCGTTCCGCCCCTCCTCAACGATTTCATCGGGCTGCAGAAAGACACCGCGATCATCACCGTCATCGGCGTTACTGATGCGCTTGCGCAAGCCGGTTTCTACTCCAACGACTTCTTCTCGTACGCCGGCTATATGGCAGCCGCGTTCTTCTTCGTCATCCTCACGATCCCGTTTGCACGCTTTACCGACCATCTAGTCAAAGAGCGCGAACGGCGCGAGCGCGCGCAACTCGTGTGAGCGTCGCGGACAAGGGTTTTGTGCGGCTCGAGGGCGTGACGAAACGCTTCGACGACCTTGTAGTCCTCCGCAACGTCGACTTGAGCGTCGACCTCCATCAAGTGGTCTGCCTCATCGGCGCGTCCGGATCGGGAAAATCGACGCTGCTTCGCTGCATCAATCTCCTCGAACCAGTGGACGAAGGCAGGATCGTGGTCGACGGGCAGACCATCACGAACGGCGCCGTCGATGTGAACGCGATCCGCCGCAAGATCGGCATCGTCTTCCAGGCGTTCAACCTCTTTCCGCACATGACAGTGATGCAGAACATCACGCTTGCGCCGCGGAAGACGCGCGGGCTCTCGAAGAAGGAGGCGGAGGCAGGCGCACGCGAGCTGCTGGCGCGCATCGGACTCGAGGACAAGTCGAACGAATATCCTGATCGCCTCTCAGGAGGCCAGCAACAGCGGGTCGCGATCGCGCGCGCGCTCGCCATGGATCCCCGGCTGATGCTGCTCGACGAGATCACGAGCGCGCTCGACCCGCAACTCGTCGCGGAGGTACTCAACCTGGTACGCGGGCTGACCGAGGTCGGGATGACGATGATCATCGCGACGCACGAGATGAGCTTCGCGCGCGAGATCGCGGACAAGGTTTGTTTCCTCGATCAAGGTGTCATCCTCGAGGAAGGCCCGGCGCAGCAGATCTTCACCGAGCCACGCGAGCAGCGAACACGCGAGTTTCTCGCTCGGATCATCGAAGCGGGACGCCTGTAGCAATGCCGCGCCGACGCCAAGCGACGAAAGCTCCGCTGGCCGTCGCCGGTATCTTGGCGATGCCGCTCTTCTTCACGGCGCTGATGGCCATGTCGCTCGCCGTGGAGAAGCCGTCAGTCCGCCATGCCCTCAGGCGCGGCAACCTGGTCAGAACGATCGGCGATCCCTCTGGAACGACAGAAGCCAGGATCTGGTTGCTGGCGTTGCTGTTCCCACTTGCCGTCGTCCTGATCGGAACCGCCGCCATCCGCGTGGGCCGGGCCGGCGTCGTCGTCTCTTCCCTTGCGGCGGTGGCCGCAGCGATCGTGCTCCGAGTACCGCTCAATACGTGGACGAGCCATCACACCAGTCGTTATCCGATGGGAGTCGACTTGATTCCGCGGTCGGCCGGGTCACAGGACATCTACCTCCGCGGAGAGTGGGAGGGAACGGCGCGGCACACCGCAGAGCAACTGGGTCTCGCGACGATCGTGATCGCCGCCGTCGCGCTCGTCGCTTTCGTTCTGCTCGAGATTCGCCGGAGGCGGGGTCCGCTGCCACCACCTGACGCGCCGCCGCCGGAAATCGTTGTGGGCCAGGTGCGATGACCGACAACGCCGACACGAAATACGGCTGTCGAAGCATGACCGCGAAGCTTCGATCCGTTCTCCTCCGGGCGCCCAACCCAGGCGCGTGTGCGCGCTGGCGCGACTTCGGCTGGCGCGAGGCACCTGACCCCGTCCAAATCCAGCGCGAGCACGAGGAGCTGGCAGCGCTGCTCGAATCCTCGGGCGCGGAGGTCGTCTTCGGTGCCGTCGTGCCGGACGGCCTCGATGCGATCTACACCTTCGACCCCGCGATGGTCACGCCGAACGGCGCAATCATCCTCCGTCCCGGAAAAGAGCTGCGCCGGCCAGAGGCAAAGGCGACCGCAGCAGACATGTCGCGGATCGGCATTCCCGTGGCGGCCAATTTTGCTCCGCCTGCGGCTGCGGAAGGCGGCGATCTCCTGTGGCTCGACGAGAGCACGCTCTTGGTGGGTCGCGGCTACCGGACGAATGCCGCCGGTGTCTCGGCGTTGCGACAGACCCTCCCCGACGTGGAGTTCGTCGAATTCGACTTGCCGCACTTTCGCGGCCGCTCCGAAATCCTGCACTTGCTCTCGTTGATCAACTTGATCGCGCCGGATCTCGCGGTCGTCTATCTCCCGATGCTTCCGGTTCGATTGGTCGAACGGCTTGCGGAGCGCGGCATTCGTTTGGTCGAGGTGCCTGATGAGGAGTTCGACACGATGGGCCCAAACGTGCTGGCGCTCGAACCCGGCGTCGCTCTCGCGCTGCATCACAATCGTGAGACTCGACGCCGGCTCGAGCGGCTGGGCGTCGAGGTACTGACATACGAGGGAGCGGAACTCTCGAAGGGAGACGGCGGACCGACCTGCCTGACGCTTCCGTTGCTTCGCGCCTAGCGTCGGCGGCGCCAGAAGCTCCTGCGTTCCTCCGCCTCGGATCCTTGTCCGAGCGCACGAGCTGCCGAAACGATGTCCTCGGGACCAAGCGTCATCAGCTCGGTGCGACCGAGGTTCGCGACTTCTTCTTGCGGACCCGCGAGCCGCAGTGCTTGCGCGTTCAACGCCTGCTCGAACAGCGTGCGAGCGAAACGTGCGTTGCCGAAGCGTTCGTTACGCGCCGCGCTGGAGAAGATCAAGCGAAGCGATGCTTCGGCGTCTTGCCCGAGCACGTACTCGTTGTCGCGTGCAAATGTTTGCGTGATCTCCACGAGCTCCTCCGTCGAGTAGTCGGGGAACGCGATCTCACGCGAGAAGCGCGATCGCAGGCCCGGATTCGACTCGAGGAACTGGTGCATCAGTCGTGGATAACCGGCGACGATGACGACGAGGCGATGGCGGTAGTCCTCCATCCGCTTCAGCAGTGTCTCGACCGCCTCGGGCCCGAAGTCCTGGCGCAGGTCTTCTCCGCGCGACAGCGCATACGCCTCGTCGATGAACAGGACGCCATCGAGCGCGCGGCGAATCGCGCGGTCCGTCTTGATCGCCGTCGTACCGACATACTGGCCAACGAGACCTGCACGGTCGATCTCGACGAGATGGCCGCGCTTGAGCAGTCCGGTCGCGCGATACATCTGCGCCAGGAGTCGAGCGACCGTCGTCTTCCCCGTCCCCGGATTGCCGAGGAAGACGAGATGCTGGGAGGTCGCCACTTCGGGGAGTCCTTGACGCTCGCGCTCGGCTTGCACTTGTAGGAAGGCGACGAGCGCCCGCACTTGCTGTTTCACGGTTTCGAGCCCGGTGAGGGAATCGAGCTCCGCCTGGAGCGCGGCGAGCGGCACGTGCGGCTCCGGCCGGCGAAGCGCATCGGCGAACGGCTCCGTCAGCCAATCCGGCGCCTCGCCCCCGGCCGAAAGGCGCTCGCCGATCACGCGCAGCCCGCGAGCGACGTCCTCGAGCGGGTTACGCGGCATGCGAGGGATTCTGCCTGTGCAAAGAAGGTTGCACTTTCGGCACACCCAGGGACAGTCCCTGTCCCAAGCTCGCATTCCGCCTTGGGGAGTAACAGTCGCTGTTTTGTGACGCTGAGGGACAGTCCCTGGGTTCGCACGCCGAGCCGGACGCTGATTCGACCCTTGTTCGGGGGATAGGCGACGCGGCGACAGCCGCCGATTCGTTAACCTGGTTAACGATATGCCCACTGCCGTCACCGCCGTCGATACCACGGAACTTGCGAACCGGCTCCGCCCCGTTCTGCTGAAACTCGCCCGTGAGCTCCGGCGGGAGATCCACTCGCTCGGCGTCACCGGCGGTCAGGTCTCGCTGCTCATCCAGATCAAGCAGTCGCCGGGCATCGGGATGCGCGAGCTCGCGGCACGTGAGCGCGTTTCCGTTCCCGGAATGTCGAAGTTCGTCGCTCGCCTCGAGGATGCCGGTCTCGTCCGCCGCGACGAGGTCGGTGGCGACAAGCGGCGGGTAGGACTGACGCTCACAGAAAGCGGGCGCCGAGTCTTGCGGTCGGTCAAATCGAAGCGCACGGCCTGGCTTTCGGCGCGTCTGCGCGTGCTCGACGACGAAGAACTCGAGGCGGTCGACCGCGCGATCGACCCGCTGATGCGCCTGCTCGGCGAGGCCGCATGACACAGGCGCTTCTCCGTCTGAACTCGCGCACGTTCTTGAGCGTGCGGAAGTCGCGCAACTACCGACTGTTCTTCTTGGGGCAGTCGATCTCGCTGCCGGGAACTTGGCTGCAGCGCGCGGCCCAGGCGTGGCTCATCCTGACCCTCACCCACTCGGCCTTTGCCGTCGGCGTTCTCGCGCTCGCGCAGTTCCTCCCCTTCACGCTCTTCAGCCTCTTCATCGGTGTGTTCATCGACCGCTTCGACCCGCGGCGAATCGTGCTCGTGACGCAGACGGCGTTCATGTTCCTCGCGGCTGCGCTCGCCGCGACCACGCTCGCGGAGGTCGTGCGACCGTGGCAGGTGTACGTGATCGCGTTCCTCGGGGGACTCGTCCAAGTCCTGGATTCGCCGGCGCGCCAGCAGCTCACGTACCGAATGGTCGGTCGAGACATCCTGCAGAACGCGGTCGCGTTGAACTCCAGCGTCTTCAACGCCTCCCGGATCTACGGCCCAGGGCTCGCCGGTGTGTTGATCTTCGCCTTCGGCGTTGGCGTCTGCTTTGCGATCAACGCCGTGAGCTTCCTCGCAGTACTCGCGGGCCTGCTGATGATGCGCCCGTCGGAGTTCTATCCCGTCGCGGCGTCACGCCGTCCCCGGTTGATGCGTGGCACGCGCGAGGGCTTCGCGTACGCGTTGCACTCGCGCGAGATACTGGCCGTGCTCGTCCTCGTGCTCATCATCGCGACGTTCGCGGTGAACAACAACGTCCTGCTTCCGGTGCTCGCGCGGCAGACGCTCCACTCGCACTCGATTACGTACGGCGTCCTCGTCGCGTCGTTCGGCGTCGGTGCGCTGATCGGGGGGCTCGCCTCCGCCGCTCACGGGCGGGCCCGGCGCTCGTTGATGCTGGCCGGCGCGATGACTTTCGGCGCGTCGAACCTTCTGATCGCCACCGAGCACTCGATCTGGCTGTCGTGCCTCCTCCTCGTCCTCGGTGGGATCGGATTCACGACGTGGTCGTCCAACTCGAACTCGATCGTCCAGCTGACCGCTCCCGACCACCTCCGCGGCCGTGTCATCGGGTTGTACTTCTTCGCCTTCGCGGGCACCGGCTCGTTTGGCGGCCTCTTTGCCGGCTGGCTTGTCCACTTCGGCGGCACCGGCCTCGCCTTCCTGGTCGCGGGCCTGACGACCATCGCCGGGACGCTGGCGGTGGGCCATTTCCTGCGCGTCCCCGCCGTTCGAATTCGGCCCGAAGAGGGGATTGAGCCCGAGCGGGTCGCCGCCTAACCTCAGCCGTGAAAGAAAATCTGGGGCTCAAGTATCGGCGCGGATGGGCCGATGCCACCCTCGGAGAGATTTACTGCGGCTGTAAGGAGTACCTATGAGCCTGTCCCCTCCGGTTTCAGCAGGCCCGACCGGCCTCTTGGAACCGCCATTGAGCCCCGGGGCGCCGGTGATGGCGCGGGAACCGTCGCGCTCGATCGAGGCGGAGATGGTTCGGATGGGCTTGATGACCCCGGACGAGGTCGCAGCGACGATGCGAGAGGAGTCGGAGACGGGCCGCCCTTTCACCGAGTTGGCGGTCGAGCGAGGACACGTCTCGGCAGAGCATATGGCCAAGATCGCTAAGCCCGTCCTTCCGCCCGTGCAACGGGCGCCTAGCGAGACCCAGCCGGCAGCTCCGGAACAGCGAATTCCGATCTTCGCCGACTCAGTGCTGCCGCCTCGTCCCGCAGCCACGGCACCGGTCGAGCCGCTGCTGCCGCCGCCCGTCGTCGAGGCGCCGGCACCTCCGCCGGTCCTCGAGGCTGCCCCCGTACTCGAACCCGAGCTCGTCGAGCCCGAGCCGGTCGTGTCGGAACCCGAGCCTGCTCCGGTCGAGCCGGAGCCCGCGCCGATCGCCGTCGCGCCCGAGCCGGTGGTCGTGGCGCCCGAGCCGATCGTCACGGCGCCTGAGCCGGTGGCCGTCGCGCCCGAGCCGGTCGTCGTGGCGCCCGAGCCGATCGTCATGGCGCCTGAGCCGGTGGCCGTCGCGCCCGACCCGATCGTCGAGCCGAAGCCCGAGCCGGAATTGGTCGTCGCGGAAGCCCCGGCACCGGTCGCCGAGGCCGCGCCCGCTCCGCCCGAGGCCGCGCCCGCTCCGCCTGCACCTGCACCGACGCCCCAGCCCGCGCCGATGCCGGTCGCCGAGCCTCAGCCTCCGGTCGCTGTCGAACAGCCGGTCACTTCGCCCGTCCCGACCGCGCGCGTCACCGCGCACGTCTTCGTTCGCCTGTCGAACGGCGAGCGGATCGCCGCCGGCGCTTTCGACAACGAGCACAGCGCAGAGCAGTGCGCGCAAGACCTCATGTCCGCGATCGACACGCCGGGATCGTGGCCGCGTGTCGACGGACGCTACGTTCGACCCGACGCCATCCTCTCGATCGACCTCGAGCTCACCGGCGTCTAACCCTCAGCTCGTGCCAGAGCAGCCCGCCGGTCGCGTCGCGGCCGACCGAGGGCCACTCGTTCTTTCGCCCACCGTCGTAGGTCGCCGTCTGTTCGAACGGTGACGCGTCGACCGCGCGACTCCACGTCGCCGGCGTCCACAACGTCATCTCGTGGGTCTCCTCGAGCACCTCGCCCGCGCGGTCGCCGGTGACGACGTCGATCCGCGAACGCTGACGCGACACACCACGCTCGAAGTCGACCTCGTCGTCGACCCAGTCCACGCGCAGCGTCGTTCCGCCGCGGCTCGCCTCCCAATGCGAGCCCGCGGACGGGTCGTGCGTCTCCGGCTCCATGAGGCCGACCTGAACGAGATAGATCCCGCCCGCCCGCAGTTGAAGCGCCATGCAGCCGAGGTGGCGCGCGAGTTCCTCGGGCGTGAGGTGAAGCAACGTGTTGATCGGAGAGACGGCGCCGTCGAACTTCCTGCCGAGATGGAAATCAGTCATGTCGGCGACGTGGAGATCGGCATCGGAACCGAGGCGTCGCCGCGCGAGCTCGATCATCCGCGGTGACACGTCGATGCCGGTGACCTTCACGCCGAGGCGTGCGAACGCCTCGAGCATCCGGCCGCTTCCGCAGCCCGGCTCGAGGACCGTACGAGGACAGCCGAGTCGCTCGAACAGCCAGCCGACCTCCTCCGTGACATCCCAGTCGAACGCGATGTCGTAGAGCTCGGCCTCTTCGAGGTAGAGCTTCGTCACGGGTACGGTGCGATAGTGACAGCCGAGCGTCAGCACTACAACGTCACGCTCGCGATCCTGACCGTCGCCGGCACCGCCTATTCCCTCCTGCAGACGATGGTCGTCCCCGCGCTCCCCGCGTTCAGGCAGGACCTGCACACGACGAACGCCTGGGCAACGTGGGTGTTGACGGCGTTCCTACTCGTTTCCGCCGTTGCGACACCCGTTCTCGGCAAGCTCGGAGACCAGTACGGCAAGGAACGTTTGCTCGTCGTATCGCTCGCGCTCTTCTTCGTCGGCTGCGTCGGCGCAGCGGCGTCCTGGAACATCTGGACGCTGATCGCATTTCGCGCCGTCCAGGGACTCGGCGGCGCGGTCTTTCCCCTGAGCTTCGCGATCATTCGCGACGAGTTCCCGCGGGAGAAGATCGGCGTTGCGATCGGGCTGATCTCCGCTGTGTTCGGAGTCGGCGGCGGGTTCGGCATCGTGCTGGCCGGTTTGATCGTGGACTATCTGTCATGGCGCTGGCTGTTCGTCGTCGGCGCGATCCCCGTCGGATCGTCTGCACTGCTCGTCGCGCGATTCGTCCCGGAGTCGCCGATCAAGTCGCCGTCACGGATCGACGTACCCGGTGTCCTGACGCTTTCCGCGGCGCTGATCTCCCTGTTGCTGGCGCTGACCGAAGCGCCGACGTGGGGTTGGACGTCCGGTCGGATCGTTGCGTTGTTCGTCGCGGCCGCCGTCTTGATCGTCCTCTGGACCCTCGTCGAGCTCCGCGTACGCGAGCCGCTCGTCGATATGCGAATGATGGCCGCGCGGCAGGTTCTGTTCACGAACATCACGGCGATCGTCGCAGGCTTCGCGATGTTTGGCGCCTTCGTGCTGATCCCGAACTTCGTCGAGACTCCGCGCGCGTACGGCGGCGCTGCTGCGCACGTTCTGAAGTACGGCTTCAACGCAAGCGCAACGAAGGGTGGCCTCTATCTCCTTCCGAGCTCGCTGACTCTCCTCTTCGCGGGACCGCTGGCGGGCTTGCTCGGTCGACGCCTCGGCTCGAAGTGGCCGCTCGCGCTCGGGATGATCTTCGTCGCCGCCGCAGCGGGATCGCTCGCGCTCTGGCATGCGCGGCCATGGCAGGTGCTGGCGGCGATGCCGGTCCTGGGTGTCGGCGTCGGCTTCGCGTTCGCCGCGATGGCGACGTTGATCACTGAAGCCGTGCGACCAGGCGAGACAGGCGTGGCGACCGGAATGAACACGGTGATGCGAACCGTCGGAGGCGTGATCGGTGGCCAGATGGGCGCCGCCTTGCTCAGCGCCTACACGGTCGGGCATACAGCCTTCCCGTCCGTGACGGGCTACGACGCTGCGTTCGCCGCCAGTGCCGTAGGCGCGCTGGTCGGAGCCGGGGTGGCCGTGTTCGTCACGCCGCCGCCCCGCCTGCGTCGGGCCCGAATCGCCGTCGAGCCGCAGATCGCGGAGTAGGCGGAGACTTTTACGAGTTCCACGTTCCCCCTTTTGGGGGTAGGCCGATCGGCCTATGTCGGCGATGACCACTGTTCACAGAGAGTCGGACGGTCCGGGGTGCCGCAGCTCCGACCGAAGGGGAAGAACGACCGCTGAATGCCCCCGACTCTTTGCCGGGCGGCCTCGACCTCTCGCCCGAGGCCGCCCCGATTTTTACCGACTTCTCAGCTGCATCTTCGACTGCTCTTAGCCGCGGTCGGTTCGATGGAACGCACTCCGACAGAAAGGAGGTCGCGCATGTTCCGACCGAACCGGGGCCTAGCGCTCGTTTCGGCTGTGGCTGCACTCGGGCTCACTGGCGCCGGTGCTGCAATCGCCGCTGGCCGCGGCAGCACGAATACGTCCTCGTCGAACGCCACAACGGCGACGACGTCGACAACAACGACGACGCCCTCGAGCTCGAACCACTGTCCGCACCACGGGACGAGCGGCTGATCCGATGCAGTGTCCGCCGCGGCCGCGCGTTTCGCGAGCAGCGAAGACGCGGTCGCGGCACCCATCCGCGTAAGCTTCGGCCCGCGATGAGCACGAAGATCGTTCCGTTCCTTACGGTCAAAGGCGCCCCGCGCGCGATCGAGTTCTACGAGCAGGCCTTCGGTGCGAAGGAGCTGTCCCGACTCGATGCGCCCGGCGGTCGCATCGTCGCGGAGCTCGAGATCGACGGTGCGCAGATCAACGTCACCGACGAGAATCCTGAAGGGAACAACCTGAGTCCCGAGACGCTCGGGGGAACCAGCGTGCGCGTCCACCTGGTCGTCGACGATCCGGATGGAGTTGCGAAGCGCGCGATCGCAGCCGGAGCACGTGCGCTCTTTCCGGTCGAAGACCAGCCGTACGGCTGGCGTCAGGGCCGCGTCGTGGATCCGTTCGGCCACCACTGGCTAATCGGCCGACCGCTGAACTGACTTCCAAGGGACAGACCCCTTTACGGGTCTGTCCCTTTTGGAAAGTGTGCGGCCTACTTACCGCCTGGAGCGTCGTTCGGATTCGTGTCGATGCGCGCGTTCGGATGCTGCGCGGTGAGACTGAGCAGCTTCTCGTTCTGCGAAGTCAGAGGCAGCTGCTCGTACGCGATCACCCGCAGGCGCACGACACTTCCGTCGCCCAGAGGATCGTCGAGGTACATCAGTCGATAGTTCGTACGGTCGAAGTAGCCAACAAGCCCGTGCGGTAGATCGACCCTGTACAGCGACGTCCCGTCGATCGTCATCGTCCCAGCGACCTGTGCGCCGCCGGTGGCGAGTTGCTCGCGAACCATCGAAATCGGATCGACGAATGTCGGCGGGGACGAGTCAGGTCGTTCGTAGATCGTGTTCGAACCCGCGTCGTAGCTGAAAGTCGTTGTGCCGTTGTCGGCTGACTCGCCCGTGTGTCCGAGCTCTCCTTCTTTGATTTCCTCGGCGTAGGGCGGGCTCGTTCGTGTTCCCCAGGGACGGAGAGCGCGGGAATCCGTTACACATTCGCCTGATGCCGGTCAGTTCGGAGAGACTCTTGGAACGCGCCGCTCGGGCTCGGCGGGAGTCAAAGCGCGTTGCGTTCGCAGAGGACTTCGATGCCGCGCATGAAGGTGACTGGATCGAGCTCGTCAAGGACGTCGTCGCGCTTGCGAACTCAGGCGGCGGTGTCGTCGTCGTCGACGAGGCCGATCTCGTTCGCGACGAGATTCGCGTTCGGCTCGAGCGTTACGCGGAGCCGAGGTTCGATCGCTTCGAGCTGCATTCGCTCCGCCGCCGCAACATGCCGGTAACCGCGGTCATCGTCGACGACGTCGAAGGCATCCCGCTCGTTTTCACGCAGGAGGGACGGTACGCCGACCACGTCGCCTTTACACGCGGAGGTCTGTTCTTCCGCCACGGCTCGAAGAGCGAGGCCGCGACGGGCGAGGACATCCGCGCCTTCATCAGGCGGCAGCTCGACGCGACGCGTCACCAGTGGCTCGGCAACATCCGGGCGGTCATGCACGCGCCGGGCGGCGCGGAGATCGCCGTTGTCGAGACTGCGGAACGAGACGAGGAGGGAAGGCCGACGCTGATCAGGCTCACGACCGACCCGAGCGCGCCGCTCTACGGGCAGATCGATCCGGACCTGTCGCATCCGTTCCGCCAGAAAGAGGTCGTCCGCGAAGTGAACGTCCGGCTCGTCGGGCGCGAGGTCAACGCGTTCGACATCCTCAGCGTGCGCCGGATTCACGGAATCAACGAGGAGATGCATCCGGATTTCGTGCATGTGCCGAAGTTTGGCTCGCCGCAGTACAGCGAAGCGTTCGTCGATTGGCTCATCGAGCAGGATGCAACGGATCCGCAATTCTTCGCGCGCGCGAAGACGCGCTACGTTGCGCTGCGCCGCCGGCGCTAGGCGCGCGTGCGGCGTCGTCTCGCGGCGAGCCGATCTTCGAATTGCGTCTTCAGCTGCCTCGTCGACACGTGGTGCTCGGGCTCAGGAAGCCGGACACTCGCATCCGCGTGCTCGAGTTCGACGAGATCCACGTGACCGAGGACGTGGTCGCCGTAGGAGTTCTCGTAGCAATCGCCCTCCGCGAGGGAACTACCGGGTCGGTCCCGCTTGATCAGGCGCACAACCGCATTATGCGACCGGCGAGGCGCTCCCGTCAGCTTGGAGGAGGCGTGCCGGCGCGAGACTTGCGCGACACGTAAGCGAACGG
>Ga0209577_10004119_pt1 | contig 13724 bp, 14 predicted proteins | sample GraSoiAngelo_109_FD_185874 | JGI IMG/M metagenome (GOLD analysis project Ga0209577, IMG submission 185874) | Grasslands soil microbial communities from the Angelo Coastal Reserve, California, USA - 14_0903_12_20cm (SPAdes) (version 2) | ecosystem: Environmental > Terrestrial > Soil > Grasslands... | reverse complement strand
GTGTCCTGGCCACACTGCGGCAGCACTCGCCAAAACAAGGTTTTGTAGTCTCCTCTTTCTTTCCGGAGATTCTGTTGCAGCTTCGCGCCCGCGACCCGGAGATTCCTTTAGGTCTGATCGCAGACAGGCAAGCGCAGCTATCTCGCTGGCGAGAACTGCCCGTACAGTACGTTATTCCCCATTACAAACTTGCCACACCGCAACTGATTGAAGCTGTGCAAGCCGCGCAAAGAAAAATCTTCGTCTGGACGGTAAACGAGAAGGAAGCAATGCTGCAATTCGCCGCCTGGGGAGTCGACGCCATCATCTCTGACGACACTGAATTACTCGTAAGAACACTGCGCGAGTCGGAAGCCTGAACTCTCCTCAATCTGCCGCTGTTTCCACTGGCAAATCCATCCTCACCGTCTTCTGCAGAAATGCGGCCCGTTCCGCTTCAAACGACTCGAGCTCGGCCGCCATGTCCTGTTCGTTCCAGCCTACCGCGGCGCCGATGCGCTGCGCCGCCTGACGACTGCATTCGTCCGACCAGCAACCGCCCAGGGCCGCCGGCACGCGACGCAGCAAAACGTCGCCGAGAGTGGCGGCGCATTCGTTAGAAAACGCATCTACCGCTTCCGCCACAATGTGCTCACTGTGCGAACACAACGGCGCACGCAAGACCGCGCTGCTAAGCGCCATGCGGGCAATATCCAGCGACCGCTTACCGTGCCACTCGACGATGCCACGGGCCGTACTCTCGCTGACGCCGCCCGCCTCGGCTATTTCCAGCACCCAGCGGTCAAGTATGGGATCGATAGCATCCTCTGACGCAATGGCCAGTGTTTTGCGTTTGCCAGATGGCGCCCCGATTTTCTCAGCACATTCCCGGGCTAGTTCCGCCGCGGTCGTCAGCTTTCCACCGATCACGGAAATCATGCGCGAAGCTCCGTCATCCGCGTGATCATGCAAGAAATGGCGGCGCGTAATGCCATTCGGCTTCTGATTGGGAGAAAACGGTAACGGTCGAACTCCCGCAAACGCATAATGGATTTCGTTCCTTGAGATCTGGGCGCGAGGAAAGAGCCTTTTGACCGAGTGCAGCAGGTAATCGATTTCATCGCTCGCGGGCTTGGTTTTTCCCGGATCCCCACTATCTGGCACCTCGGTTGTTCCCACCAGAATCTGGTCATTCCAGGGGACCACGAAAATTGGGCGATGGTCAGGAGCCTCCGTATATAGCGCGGTGGTCGGTGCACCGGCAAATCGAGGCAGGACGATGTGCGATCCCCGCACCCCTCCAATCATGGGACGAGAAGTGCGAATGGAAGAACGCTGGCAGACGCGATCTGCCCATGGACCGGTGGCATTGATGATCCAACTTGCATCCACGCGCTGTTCTTTGCCGGTGAGTTGGTCTCGCAGCAATACTCCCAGAGCCTTGCCATGGGTCACATTCACGGCCAATACCCGAGCATGATTTCGCACCACGGCGCCAGCCTGGATGGCCTCTACCAGCCACTCCGCCACAAGGCGCTCCGGAAACTCGCATTGGGCATCTTCAAAATCAAGAATGGACCAGCGCTGTCCTGCATCCAGCCACTGTTCCAGCCTTCTTTTTTCCATTTCAGAAACCGAGCCGCGCAGCTTAGGCCCGCCTAGACGCCGGTAGAGCCACAGCCCAGTCCGCACTGCCAGGGCACTGCGACGGCTGCCAGGGTTGATGGCCAGCAGAAACTGCATTGGTTGGACCAGGTGGGGATGCTCGCGCAGAAGATGCTTTCGCGCCCGCAAACTTTCGCGCACCAATCCGATCTCGCCATGCTCTAAATAACGTAATCCCCCGTGGATCATGCGGGTGGATCGGCTGGTTGTTCCGGAACCAAAATCATGTTCCTCGACAAGCAGCGTGCGACGGCCTGCACGCGCACATTCGCGGGCGATGGCAACGCCATTGATTCCGCCGCCTATTACAAGCACCTGGTAACGGTCTTCCAGGCGTGGCCGCTCTTTCAGGGAAAGGTTCATCTGCTCGCTTTAGATGCTCTTCCAGACAATTCTATCGGTCGGGATGGCCCCAATACTGCCAGCCTAGTCTGCCGCCCCGAGGCAGACCGGGGAAAGATGACCGAGGTACACCGCAGTAACCCACGCACACCAGCGTCTTTCGATTTTATAGTTATATAACATGTTGTTTGTTGTCAATCGGTTGTAGGAATGATCTAAAGGTTTGCTCGATCTTGCTTGCAGCCGCTTTTTGGCTCGTCTGCTGTCTCGACCCCAGGCCAACGGACGGATCTGCGACGAAACCTTGGCTGCGCCAGGACCGAAGCACGAGACCTCCGTTGCCCGCTTACAACCCGTCATTTACAGTGTTAGAACATGCCCGAGACCACGGGAGAGCGTTTTGAACGGGCTGTTTCCATAATGGCTCGCCTGCGAGCCCCAGGTGGCTGTCCTTGGGACCGCGAGCAGACCTTTGACTCCATCAAGCCATATACCCTTGAGGAGGCGTATGAGGTCCTCGAAGCCATTGATAAGCGCGACTGGTATGAACTGACTGGCGAACTGGGCGACCTCCTGCTGCAGGTGCTTTTTTACTCCCAGATGGCAAACGAGCAGGGCAGCTTCTCCGTGGATGATGTGCTGGACCGGCTTTCCAATAAACTTGTCGAACGGCATCCGCACGTCTTCGGTGACGTGAAGGCCGAAACCTCTTCCGACGTATTGCGCAATTGGGAAGCATTGAAGGCCGGGGAAAAGAAGAAAAGGCTGGCCGCCGGAGGAGGAAAGTCTGCCAGGGAAGAAGATAATCCGCAGTCGGTGCTGGCTGGGGTTTCCAGTGCCATTCCGGCTCTGCTGGAGGCTTACAAGTTGAGTTCGCGGGCCGCCCATGTCGGTTTCGACTGGCCGAATGTGGATGGTCTCTTCGACAAGCTGCACGAAGAAACAGCCGAGCTTCAGCGAGAACTTGAGCGTTTTCCCGCGCCCGGGCCGCGTCCTCATAACTCGGGAGTTGCGGGATCTGGGCGGCAGGCACTCCCGGAAGACCTGCGTGCGCGGCTGGAAGACGAGGTCGGAGATCTGTTTTTTGTCCTGGTGAACATTGCGCGGTATCTGTCGCTCGATCCCGAGTCGGCGCTGCGGAAGACAAATCGAAAATTCAAGCAACGGTTTCAGTGGATAGAAGCACAACTGCGCGCCTCGGGTCGAACTCCGCAGCAGGCCACCATGGACGAATTGGAATCACTATGGCAACAAGCGAAGCAACAGGAAAACCCGAAGTAGCGCGAACACTAGCGACTTCGATTAGCATCCGCAAGTGTCACCGGCTCGACGAAATGCGAGCCTGTGTCGCGCTGCAAAAGGAAGTTTGGAACTTCACCGACGCCGAGCTTGTGCCGCTTCGGATGTTCATCGTGGCTGACAAGATTGGCGGCCAAGTAATTGGAGCGTTCGAGGGCAAGGAAATGATCGGCTTCGCCTTTGCCATTCCCGGCGCCCGTGCTGGCCACGCTTATTTGCATTCCCACATGCTGGCGGTCCGCAATTCATACAGAAACGCAGGCTTAGGCCGCCGCCTCAAGTTCTTTCAGCGCGATGATGCCCTCGATCGCGGCTTCGAACTCATCGAGTGGACATTCGATCCCCTGGAAATCAAGAACGCATATTTAAATATTGAAAAATTGGGAGCCATTGCACGTCGCTACAACGTCAATCAGTACGGCATAACCTCTTCGCCGCTGCAAGGCGGACTGCCCACCGACCGCCTGATCGCGGAGTGGTGGCTGAAGTCAAGAAGAGTAGAAAACCTGCTGCGCACTGGTTCAAACCCTGCGTTCAGCACCACTAGAACAATTTTTGTTCCCGCCCAGGTTTATGCCTGGAAGGCTTCGGCCGAAACTCGCGGCCCTGCAACGCAACTGCAAGATCGCAACCGCGCAGAGTTTTTGCAGGCCTTCTCCGAAGGCCAGGCGGTCCTGGGCTACGAACGTGACGCGGAAGGCAATGGCAAATTCCTGATTGGGACTTGGGATGAGAAGTGGGCCTATGGAGAGAATTGTTGATTTTTGATCGTTGATTGCCAAAAGTAATCAGCAGAGACGACTCGATTTGAAAAATCAGTAATCAATAATCGATAATCAATAACTTTTATGAAAGTCGAAGCCATCACATTACGCGAAATTCACATGCCGCTCGTGCATTTCTTCGAAACGAGCTTTGGGCGTACTTACAGCCGCCGCATCCTGCTGGTCACATTGCATTGTGAGGGGGTAAACGGCTGGGGGGAATGCGTCGCCGGGGAAGATCCTTTCTACACCGATGAATGGAGCGAAACCGCCTGGCCCACTCTCAAACGCTATTTGGGTCCCGCCATCCTTGGACAGGATTTGGCCGGCGCGGCGGATTGTCTGCCACTGTTCTCCCGGGTTCGGGGTCATCGTATGGCCAAAGCTGCGGTGGAGAACGCACTGTGGGACGCGGAAGCCAAGCAAAAGAAGCTGCCCCTCTGGAAGCTTCTCGGCGGAACCCGCCGCGAAATTCCTTGTGGTGTCTCCATCGGCATCCAGGACTCGGTGGAGCAACTGCTGGAAAAGATCGAAGTCGAATTGGCCGCCGGATACCGCCGCATCAAAGTTAAAGTGAAGCCCGGCTGGGACATCAATGTGCTTGAACGTATTCGCTCCCGATGGCCTGAGATCCTGCTGAGTTGCGACGCCAACTCCGCTTACCGCCTCGACGATCTCGAACACTTGCGCCAGTTCGACAAATTCAATCTGCTGATGATCGAACAGCCCCTGTGGAACGACGACATCTACTATCACGCCCAATTGCAGCGCCAGATCAAGACGGCACTGTGTCTGGATGAATCCATCCGGCACGCCCGAGATGCTGCAGCCGCTTTGGAAACCGGTGCCTGCCGCATAATCAACGTCAAAGTGGGCCGCGTAGGCGGTTTCTCCGAAGCGACGAAAGTGCACAATGTTTGCCAGAAGCACGAGATCCCCGTCTGGTGCGGGGGAATGCTGGAATCAGGCGTTGGCCGCGCTCACAACATCGCCCTTTCCACCCTGGAGAACTTCCGTCTGCCAGGCGACGTCTCCTCCTCCAAGCGCTATTGGAAAGAGGACATCATCGAGCCTGAGGTCTCGGTCTCGCGCCAAGGTTTTATTGCCGTAAGCGATGCACCGGGTACGGGATATCATGTGCGGGAGGATTTGATCGAACGTTTTACGGTCAGAAAAGAGATCGTGAAAACGGGGATGGCCCACGCCTGAAAGCTTGAATTTCCGTCTGCTATTTCTGTGCGCTGTTCTGTGAAGTGTTTTCTGCCAGCACAGCTTCCTGTTTTTTCAGCAGTTCTAAACCCTGGGCGAAAGTCAAGTCCTGCGGCACCGGGCGGAAATTGTTATACAGTTCGTCGGACTGGATCCTGAGATTCTTGAACATCATGATCTTGCCGGTAAAACTAAGCGTCATCCGGGTTACATCCCATGAACCATCACCCACATCGGCCTGCTGCACCAGGAAGTGACCTCCCTTATCCAGATGCCCGAGAATTCCCCAGCCAAAGCCCACTTCTCTAAACAGCGTGCCGTCAATCGCGGCGAGGCGCTGCCGCTTGGCGTCAATCAGAAGATGTCCCTGCATTCCGGTGAGCACCTGCTCGACGCGCGAAGGTGCATCGTAACGGGGATTCGGCCCAAACTTCAGGCGGACCAGGTCCTCACCGGGGCTGCCCAAACCATCTCTGCCGCTCTCAACGCCGTCCGCTTCATAGATGAATGCATCGGGCAGAGCTTTCATAATTTGCAGGGTGCGGTCGGCGTCCTCTTTTTCCCTTTTTCGTTTTTTCTGCAGTTCTGACGGATTATTCACAAAGCGTTGAATGCGCGCCTCTTCGGCCTGACGCTGCTCGGGGGTAAGTGGCTGATCGTTGTTCGCGAGCAACAAACCCACCATGCCGTCCTTGGTTTCGACAAACAGTTTGGTTTGCGACCCTTGCGCGGTCTGCTTGCGTGAACGGAACATGTGGCGGGGCACGGACACGTCGTTAGCCGCCTTAATTTCGTTTTGAACCGTCCGCCGAACTAATTCGGTAGGGGAGATCGCCAGTGTAGTGGAGTCCTGTGCTGTCGCCAAAAATGGGCAAACCACAAGCAGCAAAGTGCCCGTAACAAACACTGGGAATCTGCTGGATCTGGTCACACGGCCTCCCCGGCTTGCCTTCGCTCTCACTATTAGAACGCCGCGATTCCATTTGTGTTGTATTCGAGCCATTCGCAAGCTATTGAATTTCTCCGGTTAACCGCTGTGGAAGCGTTGACCGCCTGAACTGTCTCCGGCTGACATTTTACAGCCCGTCCAAACCCACACATAGATCTGGGGCCGAGGTGGCAAGCGCCGGGCGCACAGCAACGAAAAGCGCGGCCCGGAAACCAGCACCTTCTGCGCCTGGCTCTGACCCAACCAACCCCGCCTGTAGAGGCATCTTAGACGGGCTACAGTAACTACTGTAGAGCTTTTTAGGTGTATCCACCGATATTCTCATCAAGCGCTGCTTGTCGAAATTTTCCCCGTTGAGGGCCTTTCCGCCGGGCCTATCACTCCGTGGTGGAGGAGCGTATGCAATCGCGGACTCTTTGGCTGACCCTGGTTTTGGCTTTGGGCCTAAGCTCGATCGCCTCGGCGCAGCAGGCAGTGCCGGCGAAGGAGGACACGTCGTCCACGCCCGCTATTGCCTACTCTGAAATGCAGGCCCCGGTTCCCGAACCTGCTGGCCAGGCAGCGCCCGATCCTATTCCCCCGACTCAACAACAGCAACCTGAGGATCGACCGGCACCCGGTCGCCCGCCCCAGTCTCAGCCCGGTGCCCAATCCAGCGCAACGCAACCACAGCAGGATGCCGCACGCACCCTCACCGGGACCATCGTCAAAAATGGTGACCAGCTTGTCTTGACAACTCAGGACAATGTGAATTTCCAGCTCGACGATCAGGAACGAGCTAAGCGGTTTGTTGGAACGCAGGTTAAGGTCACGGGTGTGGTGGATTCCTCAAGTCACAAAATTCACGTCGAAAAAATCGAACCCGTTGTTTAGGTGTTCAGTTCGCGCCGAACGTCCGGAACAGGAAAGTTCTGCGCGTATACGGTGAAAGAGGTCTGCCGGGGTAATCATGAAATGACGCAGCTCCGTTCGCATAGCCGCCCAAGACGTACTTCCATCCTAAAACGGTGTCCGAGCTGCTCAGCTGAATGGTGTAAACCTGCCCCGGCGTGACTCGTACACCGCCCCTGGGGATACGGAACTGAACATGGCTGCAGTCGGGGAGCGGTACGCTTTTTGTCAAAAACGCCAGACCTCTGTTTTCTCCATCCAGCAGCATCATATCGATCTCGGCACTGGCTGGCCCGGGGTTTCCCAGCACGAGTTCCACTTCGACACCGGTCACCATCGGCAGGGACGGCGTGAAGGTCTGCCGCAGCGTGGGATGCACGATCGTCCATCCGTTCGTCCACGGCGCGGTATTAGCCTGGTCGGGCCTCATCGACGCCTGTGGTCCGAGCAGATGGCGGGAAGCTGGTTTGACACGAATTGTGGCAGTAAAGGTAAGCTTCTCCGCCACCTCCTTCGTCACTACTGGATACCAATTGACAACCGGAATCGTGACCTCGGCCTCGCCTTCGGCGGCCGCGTCAAACATGTAGATACGGGTGGCGCCACCGGGGTTTGGCGGCCAGTCAATCGCGACGCTATCGAGCCGGATTGCAGGGGAAGAGACCAGCGGGTCGCCGTATTGCTGGGAACCGATGGTTCCCAGGCTTATCTCTATCCGTTGACCCACTGTGGCGGTCAAGTGTTGGCCATTGTTTTTGAAATCGAACGACAGCAGCGGTTGCTTGCTTTTGGTCGAGCGCGTGTCGGGCCTTTGTGCGTCGGCAGAACGGCAACAGATGCACAACAAGGTCAGTGCTACCAAGGAGAATGCTGATCGTGAGTGCGCCATGGTTTCACTCTCGGTGCAAAGCTACATACGATTAGAAGCGGCCTCGCTCTACTTCTTGCGTGCATAATTGTTGAAGGTCGCACTTGCAATGCGTCGGCTGAGTTTTTCGGAGCCTGGGAGGTTCCGGTAGAATGGTCTTTATGCCACGCTGGTTTTTCATTCTTCTGCTAGTACTTGGTCTGGCCATGTGGGCCAGCGCCCAACAGGATCCCGCGCCAACCTCTGAAAGCCAGCAAGATTCCAAGTCGCCGCAGGAGCCTTCTCCCAATCCTCCGCCGCCGCGTTCTGATCGCAACGCCGAAGCGGGTGAGAGTTCCAGTCGCGACACCAAAATCGACCTGAGCCCGCCCAAAGACGACGACAAGAAGCATCCCTATAGCCAGGGGGCCGTATCGGACGAGGAAGAGGCCACCGAGGGAACTAACGACGTCAGCGAGCTCCATCCCTGGGACCCTCACAAGGCCTTGAAAGATGTTGAGGTGGGAGACTTCTACTTCAAGAGAAAGAATTATCGCGCCGCCCGTGAGCGCTATAAGGAAGCTTTGTACTACAAGGAGAACGACGCAATTGCTACTTTTCGCCTCGCCCAGTGTGAGGAAAAGTTGGGGCAGCGTGATGAAGCCCGCCGCAATTACGAAGGCTATCTAAGAATCTTGCCCCACGGACCCTTATCTGAGGAAGCCGAAAAATCCATAGCCCGGCTCAAGACACAGGCCGCCGATCGCACCGCGGTCAAGAAGTGAGATTGAATCGAACCGGATCCTTGACGCGCAGCAGCGAATCACTGACTACTTCTCCACCCTTAGGAAATCCCCGCTGGACGCGTCTACGGCTACCCGCAACTTTGGATTATCGCGGCTATCGCCGTAGATCACATGCCAGACCAGTTCGTTGCTGGATCGATTCCAATCCACGACATAGAAAATTGCTGTGTCGGGGCTCTTCTCCAAAACCTTATCGCCGCCATGGGCCTTGGACACTTCGTATGCCTTATCCGAATCAACCTTCAGGAACGCGATGTCGAACACCTGGGTGTTCGAATTGCTGGGACTGTAAGTGTCTTCTGTTCCTGGAGAAACGCCGCGCGATGGCGCATCCGGCGCATTGCTGCCGGACCACACGTATGGCTTCACGCCATGTTGTGACGCGGAGGCAAAAAATCCGCGCCAAATCGCAGACTTGCCGTCCTTACCTTTGGAGTCGGCGGAGATCTGCGATTCCAGCCGGTAGGGCTGCGCATCCCGTGCCCACCCGCGCGCTGCCACATAAAGCTTCTGGAAAGCGGTGCGGCCGGTGACCAGTTCCGGTCCCTTCGGCTTCTCCTGCGGCTTGGGCTCCTCCGACGAGCATCCCGCAAGCATGGCCAGTGCCAGCACTGCCATGACAACGACGGCCTTCTTCATAGCTTGTTGTCCTGTTAAAATTTTAACTTCTTGAGCTTGTGCGCTTCATTCTAATCGAAGCGAAAGCTCTTCCTATGGATTTCTACCTGCAACGACTCCAGGATGTCATCACCTCCGCGATTGCCGGCATGAAGTCTGACGACTTCAGTCGTCATCCGGAAGGGAAGTGGTGTGCCGCCGAAATTCTCGAGCATCTCTACCTCACCTACACCGGAACCATTAAGGGATTCGAGCGCTGCCTGAACGCCGGGAAGCCTATTGCGACCGCGCCAACCTTCAAACAACGGCTCTCGACTCTGATTGTCACTGGCCTCGGATATATGCCGGAAGGCCGCAAGTCGCCAAAAGCGGTAATCCCGCGCGGCGTGCAACCCGAGAAAATTGCGGTTGAGATCGTGCCGCAGATTGCGGTGATGGCTGCCCTGATTCAGCGTTGCGAGGAGCGCTTCGGTGCGAAGACCCGATTGGTTGACCATCCGATTATTGGTCCCTTGACGGCCCAGCAATGGCGGAAGTTCCACTGGGTCCACGGACGGCTTCATGCTAAACAGATTGTGCGGTTGAAAACGAATGCACCTTCCGCGCCGGCAAGTGTCGGCGCGGGCCGTCGGGTTCCATAAAAAAGCCTCCAGCTACATAGCCGGAGGCCGGCTGTAGTCATTCGAAAAACTACTCGCGCACAGAAGCCGGAGCACCCGCCTTGCGCGCCTGCTCCTTCATGTCTTCCAGCTTTTGTTTCGCATCATCCAAGGCTTTCTGCTTGTCGGCGATTTTCTGCTTGTAGTCGGTGTCTTCTTTGTCCCACTCCGCCGAGTTCCGCATACGATTGCCTACGTCGGCATACATGGCAGCGGCGCGCAGGCGATACTCTCTCTGCACAACATCCAGTTCGCGCGTCAGCAGGTCAATCTGAGCCTTCTGGTCGGCGAACTTCTTTTCCCACTCCTTGTTGGACTTTTCACGCTGCGCGGCCTCGTCTTTGGCAGGCTGTGCCGCCATTTTCTGGTCCGGCTTGCCGTCCTGACCGGCCTGCACAGGCTGATCGCCATTCTGCGACTTCGGCTTGCCATTGGCTGAATCATCGGAGGACGACTGCGTTGGTGGCGGTCCAACCACACTCAAGGTGTCAGTCTTAGGCAGACTGTCGTCGTCGAATTTCTTGGTGTCCGGCGCCTTCTGCCCTTTTTGCTTGCGCACGGAACGGGCATAGTCGCCCAGCGATTGCGATTGCGCCCCGGCCACAGTGACCGTCACTGTTGCCATCACGCTTGCGATCAACCAACAATATACGATGCGTTTCATTGTCATTGTCATTGTCCTCACTTGTGGCGTGTTCCGCAGTGTTCCGCGAAACTACCGTTGTTCTAGTGTCTTTGTCCTGCCTTCATTGCCGTTGCCTCGGTCAGAAATCCGCCAATCGTTCGATTTAACTGTGTCGCTTCCGCGGCGATATCTGACGCCAATTGCTGCGACATCTTCAGATCAGGGTTCTGCGCCAACTGGTGCGCATAACGGGAAATCGTGAGCAGGGAACCACGCAAGGTCAAAGCCATTTCAGCCGAGATTTCGCCGTGTAAATCCTGGTCTCGGCGGATCTGTGCGATGGCGGTCACATCGGCGACCAGGCACGCTGCGCCCAGAAGACTGCTGTCGGCGTCCGAAACGGGCGAGACCGTGATTTCAAGCACACGTTGTTCCATTGCGGGCGACACATACTCCACCTGCAGTCGCTTTACCGCAACTCGATCGCGTAGCGTGGCGCGAATCGCACCCGCTGCCGTCGCGAAACTCACATCCGCACCTGCATCCGAAGCGGGGGTCTCACGAAAAATCTCAACCGCGTTCATTCCCACCAATGACGCAAATCCCAGAATATTTTTCGCCGCTTGATTGGCTTGCCGCACCAATCCCTGGGTGTTGAAAAACAGCACGCCGGAAGACAGGTTTGAAAGCACCGCCGCACTAAGGTTTTCCGTGGCCTTCGCCCGCCGCCTATCCGATTGCTGTTGAGCGCTCAACTCGTGCTTTTGCTGCTTTAACTCCTGAATCACTGCGTGGTAGGTCTGTAGAGGAAGGCTTTCTAGCGAGGAAGGCGATTCACCCAACGCAGCTGTTGGTTGCACCAAGCTTCGACGGATGCGCCGCATCAAGACGATCGCCATCACAAAAGCAAATGCCGCGACAAAGAAAACCAGCGTCCCTCTCAGAAACAATGGGCTGGTCAGCAACTTCATATCCGCCTCCAGTACCAGCTCAGGAACTGGTTACCGAAGAACAATGCGATCAGCGCCATGCTGCCCAGAAACACTCCGAAGGGCATTTCATAATGCCGATAAACCGTTTTGGCAGACTGCCAGGCACGCTTTCGGGCCGCGCCCAGGCTCGCGTGTTGCCGCGTCATGAAGCGTCGCGTGCGCTTGACCCACACCACCAGAACCGTCCCAACTCCGAAAAGCGACCCCGCAATGGACGCGGTAAACAGAGTAAAAATCGTGAGTTTCACGCCCAGGAAGGCACCGATCATGGCCATCAGCTTCACATCGCCGAATCCCATGCCTTCGACTCCGCGCGCCCGCAAATAAATTGCGCCTGCCCCATAAATGAATGACGCTCCTACCACCGCTCCCAGCAACGAATCGACAAACGACAGCAGGTGCCAGGAAATGTCGGAACTGAGAGGAAGGGAAACTATCCCCGAAAGCACTTGCGAAGCCAGGTCGTTCACCGGAACGATCAGGCTAAACAGCAAACCGAGGACTAGACCGGGCAGAGTCAACTTGTCTGGAAGAAGTTTGGTTTCCGCGTCGGTGAAAATCAGCCCCAGCAGAAGGAAGCCAAACCCGCAAAATTTCACCATCGCCAGCGTCAGACCGAAGTGCCAATAACACCCCAGGAACAACATGCCCGTGAGTAGCTCGACCAGCAGGTAGCGCGGCGTAATCGCAGCTTTGCAGCGTCGGCACCGGCCTCGCAGAAGCAGCCAGCTCAGCACGGGTACATTGTCGTAGGAGGCGATCTTCTGTTGGCAGTTCGGACAAATCGACCGCGCCGGATGCGTGACCGACAAGCCTCGCGGCAGCCGGTAGATACACACATTCAGAAAGCTGCCAAATGCCAGCCCGAACACGAAGCTCGCCAATGCCAAAACGGGGTCCACTGATACTTTTTCGCCTGAACGCAACTCTCCGTTGGATTTTGCATTGATTATAAGGTGGCGTCAGCGACTCTCCGCAGGCACCGAAGGTACTGTACCTCCGGCCAGTGCCGGTGTAAGCAATTGATTTCAAAGTCCAAGCCACTCACTTATCGCCAGGGGACCGTAACGTTCGTAGTAACCGGGTATTCACTGTATTGAATTGACAATCCAAGTGTGTCACAAATCAGGACACGTCCTCAGCATCCTCCGCGTCGGCGGGCCACATCGCCGTCAGTTGCTGAGCGGAATGAAAGCAACGGGATCCTGTGTTTTGGTATCTGACAGCCGTTAGCTAAATCGGAATAGACAGCTAATCTGATCGGTCGCCGCCGACTGAATGCAGGCAGGAGGTTCGGCCATGCCGATTCGCGTTCTGATCGTGGACGACGATGCCGTAATCCGCGGTCTCCTCCTTCGCATCATCGAAGACCATCCAGACTGGATTGTGTGCGGCGAGGCGGTCAATGGCTTCGACGCTATCGGCGAAGTTCAAAAACTTGCTCCTGACGTCGTGGTGATGGATCTCGCCATGCCCCGCATGAATGGGATCCAGGCAGCTCGTGAAATCTCTCGCCTCACGCCTGGGTTGCCTATGCTGTTGCTTACGGTTCAACAGGTAGAGAAAGAACTCGTCTCTGAAGCTCGTAACGCGGGGTTCCGCGGAGCGGTCTCCAAGAGTACCGGCTCCGAGGTCGTCAAGGGAATCGAGGCGTTACTTCGCAAAGAAAACTTCTTCTGCGCAGGAGATCCAGTCTCAGCTGCCTGACTGGGCTGGAGGGAGAACGTTCTGTAGAGACGGGGCCAAGCCCCGTCTCCATGTCTCAAGCGACCGCGCGACTCTGGCCCGCTGAGCCGAAGTTGGCGGATTTACTTTACTTGCAGCGATTCGATGTACTGGTTCAGGTTCGCGACTCGCTGTTGTACTTCACCTTCATGCCCCTGGCTCATATGCCAAAACAGCGAACCCCATACCGGCATTTCACGGTTCCCGTGCGCCGGCAGCGCTGCTTCGCCCCGAATAATCGAGCTCACGCGCATTGACGGATACTTACCGTTCTCTTTCTTTGCCAAAACGGTTAGATCTGGCGGTGGGACCTTCAGGGCTTCTGCCGCCGGACCGCCCCCTTTGGCGTCTTTG
>Ga0209577_10004116_pt1 | contig 13727 bp, 10 predicted proteins | sample GraSoiAngelo_109_FD_185874 | JGI IMG/M metagenome (GOLD analysis project Ga0209577, IMG submission 185874) | Grasslands soil microbial communities from the Angelo Coastal Reserve, California, USA - 14_0903_12_20cm (SPAdes) (version 2) | ecosystem: Environmental > Terrestrial > Soil > Grasslands... | reverse complement strand
CCCGGCGATCAACGTCAACGACTCGGTCACCAAATCGAAGTTCGACAACATCTACGGCTGCCGCGAGTCGCTGGTCGACGGCATCAAGCGCGCCACCGACGTCATGATCGCCGGCAAGGTGGCGGTGATCGCCGGCTACGGCGAGGTCGGCAAGGGATCGACCCAGGCGCTGCGCGGGCTGCAGGCGCAGGTCTGGGTCACCGAGATCGACCCGATCTGCGCGCTGCAGGCGGCGATGGAAGGCTACAAGCTGGTGACCATGGATTACGCCGCGGACAAGGCGGACATCTTCGTCACCGCGACCGGCAATTTCCACGTCATCACGCACGAGCACATGAAGCGCATGAAGAACAACGCCATCGTGTGCAACATCGGCCACTTCGACAACGAGATCGACGTCGCCAGCCTGAAGCGCTACCTCTGGGAAAACATCAAGCCGCAGGTCGACCACATCATCTTCCCCGACGGCAAGCGCATCATCCTGCTCGCCGAAGGGCGCCTGGTGAACCTCGGCTGCGCCACCGGGCACCCCTCCTACGTGATGAGCTCGTCCTTCGCCAACCAGGTGCTCGCGCAGATCGAGCTCTTCACGAACCACAGCAACTACCCGATCGGCGTGTACATCCTGCCAAAGCAGCTCGACGAGAAAGTGGCGCGGCTGCAGCTCTCCAAGCTCGGCGCGATGCTGACCGAGCTGACCGACGAGCAGGCACGCTACCTCGGTGTGCCCAAGAGCGGTCCTTACAAGACCGACCACTACCGGTACTGACGTGAAGATCGCCGTCATGGGTAGCGGCGGCGTGGGCGGCTACTTCGGCGCGCGCCTGCAGCAGGCGGGACACGGCGTCGCGTTCATCGCCCGCGGGCGGCATCTGCAGGCGCTGCAGCGCAGTGGCCTGTCGCTGAAGAGCCCGCTCGGCGACGCGCAGCTGAAGGTGAAGGCCGTCGCGAAGCCCGCCGACGCCGGCGCGGTGGACCTCGTCGTGTTCGCGGTGAAGCTATGGGACACCGAAAGCGCCGCCGAGCAGCTGCGTCCTCTTGTCGGCAGCAATACTTTCGTCATTCCATTTCAGAACGGGGTCGAGTCGATCGAGCGCGTCGGAGCCGTGCTCGGGCGCGAGCGCGTCATGGGCGGCGCGGCCTATATCGCCGGCCGAATCGCCGAGCCGGGTGTGATCGTCCAGACCGGGCAGATGGCGCGGCTGCGTTTCGGGCCCGTTCTCGCGGCGCAAAGCAAGGCCGCGGAGTCGTTTCTCACTGCCTGCCGAGAAGCGAAAATCGATGCCGAGCTGGTTGACGACATCGTGCGCGTGCTGTGGGAGAAATTCGTGCTGCTGGTGGCGCTGTCGGCCACGACCACGGTGACACGCAGGCCGATCGGCGTGGTGCGCTCCGACCCGGACATGCGCTGGCTGCTGGAGGCAACGATGCGCGAGACCTGGGAAGTGGGAAGGAAGCGCGGCGTCGCCCTGCCCGCGGACTTCGTCGCCAAGACCCTCGCCTTCGTGGACGGCCTGCCGCACGAGATGAAGCCCTCGATGCTAGGTGACCTGGAAGCCGGCGGCCGGCTCGAGGCGCCTTGGCTCTCGGGCGCCGTCGCGCGCATGGCGCGCGAGCTCGGCGTGGAGGCTGCGGCGAACCGCGCGGTCCATGCCGCGCTGAAGCCCTACCTCAATGGATCTGAAGTCAAAGCTTCTTGATCCGGCGCAGACGGTCCTTCTTTACGGCACCACCCCGCCCCGGCTCGGCACGAGCGACGAGCAGGTCGGCGCGGCCGCCGGGAAGCTCGCCGCACGCATCGCCGCGCTGCCGCTCGACGCGGTGGTGGTCTACGACATCCAGGACGAGACCGGCCGCACGCAGCTGCCGCGGCCGTTTCCGTTGATGCACACCATCGACCCGCGCCAGTACTCGATGCAGCTCATGCAAAGCACCGGACTGCCGGCGATCGCCTACAAGGCGCTCGGCAACCTGGATGAAGCCGGCTGGCGTGCCTGGCTGTCCCAATCGCAGGGCATCGAATTCATCTCAGTGGTGGGAAGGCCTGCCTCCGGCGTGCGCTATGCCTTGCCGCTATCCAAGGCCATCCGCATCGCGGCGAGCGAGGCGGGCGGCTTTACGATCGGCGGCGTCGTGATCGCCGAGCGGCACAGCGCGCAGCGCAGCGAGGCGGCGCGGCTGCTCGCCAAGGGCATCGAGGGCTGCGGCTACTTCATCTCGCAAACCGTCTACTCCGCGCGACCAACGCAGCGGCTGCTGCGCGATTACCTGCGCGACTGCCGCGGCGCGGGCAGCGAGCCGCGCCGCGTAGTGCTTACCTTCGCGCCGTGCGGGCGCGAGAAGACGCTCGCCTTCCTGCGCTGGCTTGGCGTCAACGTCGCCGCCGACACCGAGCGCGCGATCCTCGGCGCCGCCGATCCGCTCGGCAAATCGATCGAGATCTGCCGCGACAACCTGCGGCGCATCCTCGACGAGCCCTATGCCGGCGAGATCCCGCTCGGCGTCAATGTCGAGAGCGTGTCGATCAATCGCGACGAGATCGACGCCAGCATCGACCTGTTCCACGCGCTGCGCGCAGTGCTCGCCGGGAAATGAACGCTTTACGCTGGAGGCAAGAGCCGCCAAGTCAGGTCCTGATCGCGGCAGGCGCCGAAGCGAAACGGCATGGTGTCGCGGCCCGGCGTGAGAAAGCGCAGGTCCACAAACCACGCGCAAGCCGTTCCCCTGCTGAAGCCGTCGAAGGCCGGCAGGTCGGCGAACCAGCGGAAAAAAGCGAGCGGCGCCGACTCCCAGGCGTCTTTCACCAGTTCACGGGTCGGCGGGTAGCCGTAGCGCGGCCGGGTCACCCAGATCGCCTGCTCGAGCGGCAGATAAGGCGCCTGCAGCTTGGCGATGAAGCCGTCGCCCGGCCGGTAGGGCCGCGGCTCCTTGCGCACCAGGTTGATGTGCGCGAAGCGATGCACTTCGTCGTCGCTCACGAACACGGTCCAGTTGAACGGCGACACCGGGCGCGCCTGCGCGCTGATTCGCGCGCCGCTCAGGCCCAGGGTCTTCGCATACTGGTCTGCAAACTCCAGCGCGCGCTCGCGCTGGACGAACTGAAAACCCACATACGCCACGAGCAGCGCCGCCGCCGCGACTGACGGCCACCTCGAGCGGTAGAGGAACGCAGAGGCGATCAGCCCGGCAGCGATGATGCCGGTGAACCACAGGTCGATGATGAACGTCGTGCCGATTGCGGCGCGCCAGTCCGACAGCGGCGCGAGCACCATCGTGCCATAGCTCGTGATCACGTCGCCGGCGATATGGGCGGCGATGGCGAGCGCGCTGATCCCGTAGAGCGCCTTCCAACCGCGCGCTTCCCTGAGCATTTTCGCGAGCAGCCAGGCGGCGAGGAACGCCCACAGCGGCAGCAACAGCACCGAATGCGTGATGCCGCGATGGTTGAGCAGGTACTGCACCGGTCCGGCGTAGCCGAAGAGGAAGTCCAGATCCGGCGCCGCGCAGGCGAAAAAGCCGGCCGCGACGCGCCGCGGGATCGAACGTGGTTCTCCAGACGCAGTGGCCCGCGCCAATAACGCACCCGAAAGCGCGTGAGTGAGCGTATCCACTTAGAAAATCGGGGTTAGCGCCACACTGACTCCATTTAATCCGCTCAGTCGCGAGTCGATGGGCAGGCGCCGTGTCGAATTACGAATCACGATTCCCGAATCCCCCATTTCAATGATTTTCCATCCAGCCGGCGGTCGAGAAACCACGCGTTCACCTTTGATGTGGGCGTTGGAGCGGCACGAATCGCGATTCACCGATAACTGTGCGGTAATAGTGGGTGCCGAGCTGTCCCGGTGTCATCACCCGGCGACGTCAGCGTGATTTCTCTTCGCCACCGTGACGCAATTGGTAACAGCCCGGCATCCGGAATTTGATAATGGCCTTGCCGGCGCCTGCGGAAGGATCCGCTCGGCGTTCCTGATGACCGGGTCGAATCGGCACCTAAAAGACCGGGGCCTGATTGCCGCGTTCACGATCTTGCGGATCGGCTGCAATGGATGCTCGGAGCGATACCACGTGAAGCTCACAGATCCCAGGGTCCCGAGGCATGCGACCGAGATTCGTCTGGGTTGGGCCTTGCTGGTGCTGACCGCTGCCGTGACCGGATTGCTCGGCTGGGAACTGACCGGTACGGCCGCCCGATTCCTGAGGAACGAGGACTGGGCGGCGGCGACCGGTCATCTGGTATTCATGGGAATTGTCGCGGCATTGCTGTACGGCAGCGTTGTGTATCAACTGACCCGGATCGGCGGCTTTCAGCGCCGGGCGACATTTGCGCCAGCAACAGAGCATGAACTGTCCCTAACATACCACGAGGCTGCCGGAAAACTGGTCGTGCTGGTGCCCTCCTACATGGAGGAGGTCAAGGTCGTGCGCCGCGCGCTCATGTCCGCCGCCCTGCAGGATTACCCGCGGCGGCGCGTGGTGCTCCTCATCGACAACCCGCCCACGCCGCAGGATGCTGCGGAGCTCTCCGCGCTGCACGCGATGCGTGCTCTGCCCGAATCACTGCGGCAATTATTCGATGAGGCGGCACAACCGTTTGTCGCTGCGCTGGGCCAGTTCGAGGCGCGAGCGGAGCAAAGCAATTTGGATCTGGTGAGCGAGACCTACCGCCTCGCGGGCCTGCATCGGCTCGCGGCCAGGTGGTGCCTTGTGCAGGAGGCCGGGTTCGCATCAGGCGAGAGCGGGGACATTCTGTTCCGGGAACTCGTTCTGCGCAGAGCCGCAGAGGCGCATCGCGCGGCCGCGGCATCGCTCGCACGGGCGGCCCGGCGCGGCGGCCTGAACCGCACGCGCCTGCAGCTTGAATGCCAGCGCCTGGCACGCCGGTTTCGGGTACGCCTGGACAGTTTTGAGCGCAAGCGCTACGCGAATCTCTCGCACGAGCCGAACAAAGCGATGAACCTGAACAGCTACCTGGGCCTGATGGGCAGTTTCTACGGAGAGCAACATCGTGCGGACGGTGTGCATCTTCAGCGCGCCGAGGTCGGCGTCGGCTTCGAAGATGCGGAGTTTGTCTTTACCCTCGACGCTGACAGCATGACGTCGCCGGATTACGCTCTGCGGCTGATCCACGAACTGCGCCAATCAGGCAACGCGCGCGTCGGGGTTGCACAGACGCCTTACAGCTCGCTCCCGGCGCGGTTCGGGACGATCGAGTATGTCGCCGGAGCGACCACCGACATCCAGTACCTGGTTCACCAGGGCTTCACGCGCTATCGCGCGACCTACTGGGTAGGCGCCAACGCGCTCCTGCGCAAGGCGGCCCTCGAAGACATCGTCGTCACTCAGATGGAGCGCGGCTTCCCTGTCAAGGTCTACATTCAGGACAGAACCGTAATCGAGGACACGGAATCTAGCATCGACCTGATCGACAGGGGCTGGCAGCTCTACAACTATCCCGAACGACTCGCGTTTAGCGCTACGCCACCCGATTTTGGTGCGCTCCTGATCCAGCGGCGCCGCTGGGCGAACGGCGGGCTGATCATTCTGCCCAAGCTGCTGCGCTACCTCGTGCGGGGACCTGGGCGAACGCTCAGGGCGATCGAGGGATTCTTCCGGATCCATTACCTGACGTCGATTGCCGCGGTGAACTTCGGACTCCTCGTCATGATGGGGATCCCGCTTCAGACCACTGCCCTGAGCCTGCTGTGGCTTCCGCTCTCGGCCGCGCCCTATTTCTTTCTGTACGCTCGCGATCTCGTACAAAACGGCTACCGAGCGTCCGACACCGCGAGAGTCTATGCGCTCAATCTGCTGTTGATACCTGTCAACCTGGCAGGTGTCTTCAAGTCAATCCAGCAGGGTCTGACAGGCCGCAAGATTCCTTTCGGGCGCACACCGAAGGTACAGGGCCGCACCGTCGCACCGCTGCGGTTCGTCGTCGCGGAATATGCCTTGTTCGCGTGGTGGCTCGCCGGAGTCGCGCGGGACGTCCTGGAGCACCGCTGGGCGCATGCCCTGTTCGGACTGTGCAACTCGGCGCTGCTCGGGTACGCGATTTTGCGTTACGTCGGCTTGCGGGAAAGCATGCAAGACGTGAGAGCCGCGATTGCCGCCGTGCGAATCGCCGGTCCCGAAGCAATCAATTCGATCGCTCCCGTCGAGTGCGCGACGCAGGTCATCGCGCCGGCTGACACCATGCCCGGCACGCGGATAAGGAAGGAAGTCACCTGACGATGGCGGCAACTTTCCAAATCGCCGCCTCGGTCACCGCGGGGAATTCGGTTTCCGCTCGCCGCGTGCCCTGGATAGCGCTTGCGCTCATCGTGGCGCTCGCCGCGCTGGTCAGAGCCGTTCCACTCACCTATTCCCATTTTTGGGACGAGACCGTGTTTTTACAGCATGCCAGGGTGATCCTCGACGGCCGCACCAATTACCAGGAGTTCTTCCACCGCCCGCCATTGCTGTCTGTCTTGTATGCCCTGGGGTTCGCGCTATGGGACAACATCTACGTCGCCAATATTGTGCAAGCCATCGTCACCACGCTGGCAGTGCTGTTCGCTTTCCTTTACGTGCGAGGGGCGTTCGGGGTGGTATCCGCGATAGCGGCTGCGTTCCTCTTCGCATTCACACCGTATTTGGTGGAAACCTCGCATGAGCTACTTACGGATATGCCGGCCGTGGCATTCATGCTTGCCGCGATGTGGCTGTTCGATAAACCAGGTCCCCGTTTTGCGATACTCGCCGGCGCAACTTACGCCCTGGCCATACAAACCCGATTCACTTCACTATTCCTGATTGTCTATTTCGCGCTGGACGCAAGCCTTTCCCTAAAAAAACTACGGCAGTTGGTGATTCTGCTCGTTGCAGCTGGCATCACCATCGCCCCCTATCTCATTTGGGTCCGCTGGAATTACGGTTCCGTTCTGTTTCCTTTTGTCCTTGCAAGAAGGATTGTGACCGAGTGGACGGCCCCGGTCCCCGCCCGCTTTTATTTCGACGCCGTGCTTGAGATTTTTCCGCCCAGCCTGTGGCTGTTCTTTGCATTAGGGCTCTGCTCGCCTGTCACGCGCTGGGGGTCGCGTTACCGCAGCGAAGGCGAGACGGTACCTGCCGAGAACCCCGGGCTCAGTAGTCAGACAAAACGGCAGCTCGTGCTTTTGATGTGGGGACTGCTCTTTTTTGCCTACATGCTGACGATTGGCCATAAGGAGGTTCGCTACCTGTTGCCATTGGCTATTCCCGTCGTGATCGTCAGCGCACTGAGCGTCACCGCGTTATTCCGCTGGATCGCGCGCCAGGCAAAGCCGGTGTGGGTTGCGGGGGTGCTGCTCGGCGTTGCCGTGGCCGTAGCAGATTATGCGAGTCCATTCCAGAAACTACGCAACCCCTGGTCAGACAGGTCAGAGTCAGAAGAAGTCCAGATCGCCGGGTACTTGCGCGAGCATTCGACGCCCGCTGACACGATCTACGCCGCGCACAATTTCCCAGTGCTCGCGTTCTACTCCGGGCGCAAGACCGTCTCGCTGCTACCGATCCAGGCCGAGTTCGAACAAGTCTGGCGCCGAGCCATGGCGCAGCCCGGATTCCTGGTGTATTACCCTCCTGCTGGCATCAAGGAGACGCATTCAAAAGACCCGCATTTCATGCCGGACCAGCAATTCATCGATGCCAGTCCGGAGTTCGGTCTGGTGCGGTCCTTTCCGAGCGCCACCGTCTATTATTACGAGCCTGGCCGATGACGAGGTCCGCTGGGCCCGCCGAGTTTCAGGCAGCCCTCTTCCTGCGTTGCGCTTCCTTGACGTGCATTTGCGCGTAGGCGCCGTGGGCCGCGGCCTCGGCGTCGCCGACATGCACCGGCAGCGCCATGTCGTTGAGCACCGAGCCGAGCGCCGCGAGGCACAGCATCACGTTGTCCGGGCGGCAGCTGTAGCCCATCAAGCCGAAGCGCCAGACCTTGCCCTTGAGCGGCCCGAGGCCGGCGCCGATCTCGAGGCCGAACTCGGTGAGCAGCGTGCTGCGCACCTTGGCTTCGTCCACGCCCTCGGGACACATGACCGCGTTCATCTGCGGCAGCTGATCCTGCTCCCGGACGAGGAACTTGAGGCCCATCGACTCGAGCCCGGCCTTGAGCGCGAAATAATGGCGCTGGTGGCGCGCCCAGGAGTTCTCCAGGCCTTCCTCGTGCAGCAGCAGCAGCGCCTCGTGCAGCGCGAAGAGCGAATTCGTCGGCGCGGTGTGGTGATAAGTGCGCGTGCCCGCGTTCCAGTAGCCGAGCAGCAGGTTCATGTCCATGAACCAGCTGTGGATCTTGTCTTTGCGCTTTTTCACGTGCTCGACAACGCGCTCGGAGAACGACACCGGCGACAGCCCCGGCGTGCACGACAGGCACTTCTGGCTCGCCGAGTAGACGGCATCGATCTCCCATTCGTCGACCTTGACCGGAGTTCCGCCGAGCGAGGTGACGGCGTCGACGATCACCAGCGCGCCGTGCTTGTGCGCGATCTGCGTCAGGAGTTGCGCGTCGGACTGGCAGCCGGTGGAGGTTTCCGCGTGCACGAAGGCGACCAGCTTCGCGTCCTTGTGCTTCTTTAGCGCGTCCTCGAGCTTCTGCGGGTCGACCGGCTCGCCCCACTTGTCCTCGACCACGACGGGCGATCCTCCGCAGCGCACTGCGTTCTCGAGCATGCGGCCGCCGAAGACGCCGTTCTGGCACACGATCACCTTGTCGCCCGGCGCCACCATGTTGACGAAGCAGTACTCCATGCCCACGGAACCCGGCCCCGACAGCGGGAAGGTCAGCGGGTTCTTCGTCTGGTAGACATAACGCAGCAGCGATTTAAGCTCCTCCATCATCTCGACGAAGATCGGATCGAGGTAGCCGATGGCCGGCTGGCTCATCGTGGTGAGCACGCGCGGATGGATCTCCGTCGGGCCCGGCCCCATCAGCGTCCTCTGCGGCGGGTGGAACGAATAGATGCGCTTGGCGGGGGTGTACTGGCTCATGGGATCGGTCTCCGAGAGAATGCCGAAGGGCGCATCGCCGGGCCGCGACTTCACGCGCACCGGGTTCTTCGCGCTCGCTTCGTTGATAACTTCGACTGCGCTGATGCGGCCCTGGGTGAGGCGCTCGACTTCGCCCGCCCAGCGCGCGGGCACATAGCCGACCTTGACCCAGTTATGGACGACCGCGCGATCGAGCTGGAACGCGCGCGCGAGCTCCGCCTGGCTGCCGAAGATCTCGACGAGTCGCTCCGCGCAATTCATCATGTCTGTCCTCATTGCAAACGTAGCATGTCAAATTCAGTTTGACAAGAGAGACCTCATAGTGAAACCGGACCATCCCGTCAGCTTCAAGCCAGAAACTGCCGCCGACGCCTGGCTGGGGTTGCTCGCCGCGCGCGGCGTCGAGTACCTCTTCGCCAACGGCGGCACCGACTTCGCCCCGGTCGTCGAGGCCTACGCCAAGGGCCAGGCGCTCGGCTGGCGGCTGCCCGAAGCGGTGATCGTGCCGCACGAAAACCTCGGCGTCGCGATGGCGCACGGCTACACCATGATCACCGGCCGGCCGCAGGCGATGATGGTGCACGTCGGCGTCGGCACGGCCAACGCCGTGAACGGCCTCATGAACGCCTCGCGCATGAACATCCCAATTCTCTTCAGCGCGGGCCGCACGCCGCTCACCGAGTCGGGCGCGCTGCCCGGCGCGCGCAACAACTACATCCACTGGGCGCAGGAGCACTTCGACCAGGGCGGCATGCTGCGCGAGTTCATGAAGTGGGACTACGAGCTGCGTCACCCGGAGCAGGTGGAAGCGATCCTCGATCGCGCGCTCGCCATCGCCAGGAGCGAGCCCCAGGGCCCGGTCTATGTCACTTTGCCAAGAGAGGTTCTCGCATCGCCTTTTGCGTCCAGATTTTCCGAAAGTTCGACGATCGCGGCAGCCTCGCCACCCGCCGCGGATCCCGACACGCTGGACGAGGCAGCAAAATTTCTGGGAAAAGCCGAGAGGCCCTTGCTGATCACCGCGAACGCCGGCCGCACCGTCGAGGCCGCGCGCGCGCTCCAGCAGCTTGCCGAGACCCTCGCCATCCCGGTGATCCATTACCGGCCGCGCTACCTCGCGCTGCCGACAGAACATGCGCTCGCCGCCGGCTGGGATCCGCAGGCCCTGCTGGCGCAATCCGATCTGATCCTGGTGGTCGATTGCGACGTGCCGTGGCTTCCGTCGCAAGGCAATCCGAAGCCCGACGCGAGAGTCGTGCACATCGGCCCCGACCCGCTCTTTGCGCGCTACCCGCTGCGCGGCTTCCGCACCGACGTGGCGCTCACCGGCGCGGTGGCGCCGACGCTCGATGCCCTGTGCGAGCGCGCACAAAAGCACGCTTCTTCATTGGCCCGCATAGAAACGCGCCGTCAGGCCGTTGCGGCGCAATCGAATGAAACCCGGCGCAAAGCACGCGGCGGCCCGCCCGGGATGACTCCCAAATTCGCATCGCAGTGCGTAAACCGGCTGCTGGGCGATGACACGATCCTGGTCAACGAATACCCGATCCTGCTCGAAGAGCTGACGATCCGCGAGCCGATGCGCTACTTCGGCAACCCGCCCTCGGGCGGCCTCGGCTGGGGTCTGGGCGCCGCGCTCGGCGCGAAGCTCGCCTCGCCCGGCAAGACGCTGATCGCCACCCTTGGCGATGGCTCCTACATGTTCGGCAACCCGACGCCCGGCCATTTCGTCGGCGAAGGCATGCGGCTGCCGGTGCTCTACGTCATCTTCAACAACGCACGCTGGGCGGCCGTGCACCGCTCTACGCTCGGCGTCTATCCGCAAGGCTACGCGTCGAAAACCTCCCGCCCGCCCTTCGCCACCCTCGAGCCTTCGCCCCGCTTCGAGCACATCATCCAAGCAAGCGGCGGTCACGGCGAGCGCGTGAACGATCCGCACCAGCTGATGAGCGCTCTCGAGCGAGCGATGAAGGTGGTGCGGGACGAAAAGCGCCAGGCGCTCGTGAACGTCTGCCTCGAAGCAAGCTACGTCAAGACCAGCTGATTCGATGAAGAACTTCATTTGGGCGCTGGCGGGTATGGCACTCGGCCTCCTCGTGCAGGCCGGCGCATGGGCGCAGTCGGTGTTCGTCACCAGCCTTTCTCCTTCGCAAGCGCAGATACTGATCAATGGGGCGGCTGCGCGGTCGCTGTGGATCGGGGAAACGTCGCCCGAAGGCGTGAGGCTTGCCGACATTCGCAATGGCCTCGCCACCTTCGAGGCCGGGGGGCGGCGCTTCACGCTCGGCATTGGTCAGTCGAGCGCTGCGGAAACCGTATTGCGCGCGAGCTCGAGCGGCCATTTTTTTGCCGACGCCGTGCTCAACGGCGTGACCTTTCCCGCGGTGATCGACACTGGCGCGACGCTGGTCGTGCTCAACTCGGATCAGGCTGAGCGCATCGGAATCGATATGCTTCAAAGCAAGCGCGTGATGACGAACACTGCCAACGGCCCGGCGCCGGCGTACGTGATCACGCTGGCGAGCGTGCAAGTGGGCGAGATCGGTCTGCTCAACGTTCCCGCGATGGTGATCGAAGGCGGCCAGGAAAAGCTCCCAGCCGTGCTGATCGGCATGAGCTTCCTCAAGCATGTCGACATGCGACGCACGGGCCAGACCATGACCCTTACGCGCTCTACCAGGTAGGGATCCGCATGCCCCGCCGCAACCCGGATTCGGCGCCGGGCGACTGGTACATCGACACGGCGTGCATCAACTGCGCCGCCTCGCGCCACGTCGCGCCGGGCCTCATCGTCGAGCGCGGCGACAAGAGCGTGTTCTCGCGCCAGCCGGCCAATGAAGAAGAGGAGATGATGGCCTGGCGGGCACGCCTGGTTTGCCCGACCGCATCGGTTCGAACTGAAGCGAAAAGAAAACGACCCGAAGCAATCTTCCCGCAGGAGCTCGCGCCGGGGGTGTACCGGTGCGGCTTCAACTCGAAGGATTCCTACGGGGCGCACTCGTACTTCGTCGCGCGCGCCGAGGGCAACCTGCTCGTCGACTCGCCGCGCTATGCGCTCGAGCTCAGGAAATTCTTGGATGGCGCCGGCGGGATCAAGGACATCCTGCTCTCGCACCGCGACGACGTCGCGGACGCCGACAAATATGCGGAGGCCTTCGGCGCGCGGGTCTGGATTCACCACGACGATGCCCCGGCGGCGCCGTATGCGAAAAACCGAATTGAGGGAATGAACGAAACAAAAATCCGCGATGCGCTGCTTGCGATTCCGGTGCCCGGCCACACCAAGGGCAGTGTCGTCTACCTGCTCGAGGACACTTACCTCTTCACGGGCGACTCTCTGGCGTGGAACGAGGAGCGCTCGCAGCTGGTCGCGTTTCGCGACGCCTGCTGGTATTCGTGGCGCGCGCTGACGGACTCGCTTTCCCGGCTCGAGGCGTATCACTTCGAATGGGTGCTTCCCGGCCACGGCGCGAGCACCCGTCTGCCCGCACAGGAGATGCGCCGGGAGCTGCATGCGCTCGTGCAGCGCATGAGGACCTAGCGCTCGACGGGCTTTTCGGTGTCGATGGCCTCGCCCAGGCGCGGCGTGCCCAGCCGCCCGAGAAGGGGCAGCTTGAGGCCGCGGGGGCCGACGCCGAAGTTCAGGCCGAGCAGGTTGACTTCGAGCCCGTCGACGCCGCTCGCCGCGATGCCAAGCACTCCGGCGAGCGAGAACTGAAAGCCGCTGCCGCTGGGCGCAGCGGCGAACACTGTGCTGCCGAGATAGTCCTTGCCGATGGCGGTCGCCGGCAGGTCGAGCTCGAGCTCCGGCACGTGGCGCGCGATCCAAGCGGTGAACGTGTTGGAGTTCGGGCCTGGCCAGAGCGTGTATTCCTTCGCGTAGGGATAGTCGCGCGCCGCCTGGTCGATGCGCTTGATGAGCTCGTCGACGCCGGGACCCCGCTTTTCCACGTACAGCTCGGGCTTGGAGCCGAACCACGGTGCGTCGGGCTGCCGCGCGCGGACCACGAGCGCCGAATCCGACCAGCGCAGCCGCCAGCCGATCACTTCGTAGACGGTATAGGCCGTGGCGTCGCTCGGCTTGACCGCCACCCAGGTATGCACCGCGAACCATCCTTTGACACCCCTCGCGCGCGCGCCGTAGACCTGGACCGCCGCTTGCGCGGTGTCGCGCGCCTCGGGCGCGGCAGCGGCGTGCGCGAGCCAGGGAGAAGCGATGGCGGCGAGGATCAGCGTTCTTAGCGCACGGCGCGCGATCATGGGCCGCATTCTATTTTGACTCCATGACGCGAATGAGTTCGTACAGGGCGCGGTGCGTGGGAACGGCTATACGATGGCGGCGCGCGAGCCGTAACAATGCGCCGGTCAGATGCTCGCGCTCGGTCTTTCGGCCGGCGAGCAGATCCTGAAGCATGCTCGAGCGGTTCTGCGCCGTGATGGTTGCCACGTCCATCACGCGGCTCACCGCTTGCGAAGCAGTGATTTCCAGCCCTTCCTTGGAAAGAACCAGAGCGGCCTCGCGCGCGAGCGCCTCGGCTAGACCCCGGTAAGGACTTTTGCGGATCTCGCCGTTGCGTATCCGGAAAAGCGCGCTCAGCGGATTGATGCAGACGTTCGCGAGCAGCTTGTGCAGCCGGGCCGCGCCGATCTTGCGCGTGACCCGAACCGGAAAGCCGGCGCGGCGCAGGTATCCGGCGAGCGGCTCGAAACCGCGGGGAAGAAGG
>Ga0209577_10004114_pt1 | contig 13729 bp, 12 predicted proteins | sample GraSoiAngelo_109_FD_185874 | JGI IMG/M metagenome (GOLD analysis project Ga0209577, IMG submission 185874) | Grasslands soil microbial communities from the Angelo Coastal Reserve, California, USA - 14_0903_12_20cm (SPAdes) (version 2) | ecosystem: Environmental > Terrestrial > Soil > Grasslands... | reverse complement strand
CGCGTCCGGGAAGCGACGCCCTTGCTGCTTCGATCGCTCTGGGTTCTACAGTAAAAGCTTGAGCGTTCCTAAAGCGGTGAGTAAGTGAATCCCGCGCTCGCTCGTCGCCACTAATTAATCAACCCCGCTCTGGGATGGCGTGTTGTTCTTCGAAGCAGGATTTTAGTTTGTCGAGATTGACGGGAACACGCGCGTGCGCATCTCTCGGCGCGGCGCGGAGATATTGTACCGGCCATGAAGCCGATTGCCGCAGTTCCTGCGCGGCGTGCAACGGCCAGTAGGGCTCGCGCAGAAATTCGCGCGCCATCAGAATCGCGTCGGCTTGCCCCGTGTTGATAATGTGTTCGGCTTGCGCGGGCGATGTAATCATGCCGACGGCACCGGTAAGAATTCCGGCTTCGTCGCGGATGCGCTGCGCGAACGGTGTTTGATAACCGGCGCCGATCGGAATCTTCGCGTGCGGCACGCTGCCGCCGGACGAACAATCAATAAGATCGACACCAAGTTGTTCCAGCTCGCGTGTGAGCGCGATCGATTGTCCCAAATCCCAGCCGCCTTCGACCCAATCGGTCGCTGAGATGCGCACGAACAACGGCGCGCCTTTCGGCCAGGTGCCGCGCACGGCCTGCACGATCTCGCGCAGCATGCGCGTTCGATTTTCAAACGAGCCGCCGTAATCGTCATCTCGTTGATTGCTGAGTGGCGAAAGAAATTCGTGAATGAGATAGCCATGTGCGGCGTGTATCTCGATGACGCGAAAGCCGGCCTCGCACGCGCGACGCGCCGCCGCGGCAAAGGCAGCGACAATTTCCCGAATGCCATCACGGGTGAGCGCCTGCGGCATCGGATAATTTTCCGTGAACGCAATGGCACTCGGCGCCAAGACATTTTTCCAGCCGCCTTCGCTCTCCGGCACGACACCGGCGTTTTCCCACGGCCGGCGCGTGCTCGCCTTGCGACCGGCATGCGCTAATTGCATTCCCGCGACGCTACCTTGCTTGTGAATGAAACGAACGATGCGGCGCAACGGCTCGGTGTGATCGTCGCTCCAAATGCCGAGGTCCTGTGGACTGATGCGGCCTTCCGGCAAGACCGCGGTCGCCTCTGTCATGACGAGTCCTGCGCCACCGACGGCGCGACTACCGAGATGCACGAGATGCCAGTCGTTAGGCAACCCGTCAGTGCTGGAGTATTGACACATCGGCGAGACAAAGACGCGGTTGACGAATTCGACATCGCGAATCGTGAGCGGATCGAACAGGTGAGCCATGCGAATACTCTCGCCTTGCATATCGCGCTTAGCGATAAGTTAGTCCTGCCACGCAACAGGAACGCACCGTTTTTATTCAAATGACGCGAAGACTGTGGCGAGGATAAGGCTACGTCGACGAAACTGCGTCAGCGCGATGGCCTTCTCGTTGAGCGTATCAGCCCTTCGACGCGTATTTGTCGATCAAAGCTTGAAAGTGCGGATCCTTGCGCAGCGGATCCCAAATGGGATCGACTTTGAGCGATGGAACGGTAAGGCCGTTTGGCACGCTGAGTAAATGATCGAGGAGGCGAACTGCCTCGTCATGTTCTCCCACCCACGCATAGATTTCCGCGAGTGCAGCGGTCGCTTGAGGGCCATCAAAAGCGTCTTGAGATTCCGGTAACAATTCGACCGCTTTCTTGCCTTCGTTGATCGCGTCTTCTTTCTTGCCCAATCCTGCGAGCACAGCGCCGAGCTGCGCATGGCGACCGGGATCGTCGGGCGCGTCACGCACAAGTCGCTCTGCTACAGTTTTGGCCTGTTCGAGAGCCGCCTGCGCTTTTCCTTTATCGCCCAGACGCAGATAAAGGATTCCTTCCAGGAAAGCTTTCGGGCAAGGGCCTCTCTCTGGATAAATAAATATCTCTCCGCGAAATTGCTGTACTACTTGGAGAGCCTCGGCAAACTTCCTTTGCAGCGTTAGAACCCATATCCGCGCTGCCGTAACAAGGCCGTCTGGATCGAATCCGGGAGGGACTGAGGTCAATTGATTTGCGGCAAAGCCGACGTCGCCCTTCCATGCGATGGCCAAGGCTGATTTCATTCCGTGTGCAGAAAACGAGTGCGGGTCGACAGCAATCGCTCGATCAAAAAGCTTGTCAGCTGCCTCGAAGTCGCGCTGAGCCATGTAGTTGACGGCAAAATTAAAGAGAACGCTTGCGTTCTTTGGATCGAGAGAAACGGATTTTTCGAAATTGGCGGTCGATTCAGCCCATTTACCCTGGCGTCGCTGAATGGCGGCGATAGCAGAGTAGGCATCGGCTTCATTTGGCAGGTCACGCTTTGCGATCTCGAACTCGGTGAGCGCGCGCTGATAGTCGCGATCACCATAATAGTACGAGTAACCGAGAGCGAGGTGTCCTTCAGGAAGGTCAGGTTGCAATCGCAGCGCTTCATCGGCATTACGACGCGCTTTTTCCCAGCGGGCCGCAGTCGGCTCGTAACTGTGATACATCCAGCTTTCGATTATCGAGAGACCGGCAAAAGCGAGAGCAAAATTTGGGTCGAGCTTGATCGCTTGCTCGTAAAGCTGTTCGGCTTTTAACGAAGTCTCGCGGAGACGATCTGGCTGGTTCGCGTAGTCATGCGCCTGAACATAGAGCAGGTAAGCATCTGAATTCTCCGTTGGCCGGCGATTGAGCCGCGCGTTTTCATTTGGAGAAAGCTTCGCCTGGAGGGCGGAGGCAATTTTTCGCGCCAAGTCGGTTTGAATGGCGAAGACGTCGGTTAAATCGCGGTCGTAATCTTCGGCCCAAAGGTGTCTGTCGTTCTCGGCGTCGATCAATTGCACGCTGACCCGCACGCGATTGCCCATACGACGCACACTGCCTTCCAGCAGTGTGCTAACGCCCAGCGCTTTGCCAATTTCGCGCGCGTTGCGCGCACCGTCGCCCCGATAAGACATGACGGACATGCGTGAGATAACCTTGAGATCGCCAATCTTGGAAAGATTCGTCAGGACGTCATCCTGTACGCCGTCGGCAAAATAGGCGTTCTCTTTTTCGTCGCTCAGGTTTTGAAATGGCAGGACCGCGATCGACTTGTCGATCTTGCGTGCCGTCGCGCGCGGTAACAAAAAGAAGCCGGCGGCGGCGGAAATGACAATTCCTGCGGTAGCGAGCGTGATGATATTGCGACGCCGGTGTGTTCCGGGCAGCGCTTTTGGCGTAGCGCGAATTCCCTGTGGAGTGACGTCAAATACCCACGCCAGGACCAGCGCAACTGGAAACCCGATCAGCAACAGCACGATTACCACGCGGATGACCGAGCTTGAAACTTCAAAAAGTGGAAGAACTTGAGCGAGACCCTGCGCGAGTGCCCAGCCTGCAACAATGTAGGCGATGGCCACACGATAGACTTTGCGCCGCTTCAATTCGTCGAAGAAACCACTCATAGCGATTCGGATGCGTGGCGAATATATTCCAACGACTCCGGGTTACAGCTGAAAATACGTTGCCTTTGGCTCGCTTCTTCTGACCGAAGGGGAGTTGTCGACTGTTCCCATCGCGTCATCGTTCCTCAACCTGAGAAATCCAAATTGCCTCAACGCTTTGTTCCGTAGGTGTCGGGGGCGCGTAGCGGTTAGATCGTGAGAAAATTAAGCAACGCGGCGTTCACCTCATCGACGGGCGTCCAGGTGATACAGGGCGGACATCCTTTAATCACCGACGGTTACGTATGGTATGGCTGATTGGTGTGTTAGGTTTCTATTCTACTTAAGTGCTGAGTAGCTTGTCGGATCCATGAAGTATCGATCGATGTGATCCACGAGGGGGCCCTGCATTTCCGATTCGGCCTTCACTTTTTTCCACTCCGGGTCGGCCTGAAACTCGGCCCAATTCTTCTCTGCTTCCTGCCGGCTGGAGTGCTCGAGGATGTAGATAAACAGGTTCTGTGAGCTGGGCGCATCTTCCGGCATCCAATAACCGATGCTCTTCATGTTATGCCGCTTGAAGATGGCATCAGTGTGATCGCCAAAGCGCGCTTTGAGCGCATCCATTTTACCCTGGTTAACATGATACATTCGCAATTCATAAACGTGCTGCGATGGCTTTGATTGGCCGAGAGTAGTAAAAGCAGTCATAAGCGCAACCCCACAAAGGAAGGATAGAAGGCAAGCTGTTTTCATAGTGGCAAGATATGTAAGACTTGTTCCATGTAGCGATCGGCTGCACCAGCCGCTTCATCCGCGCTGTTGCCGTTCAAACGCGCGTTGAGGTACCCCGCATACCAGTCCCACCAATTGTGTTTCGCATGCCTTTTCTCGTATTGGCCGTGGTGCTCCTCAGTTTCGTGAAGAAGGTGTGCAAGAGTTGCGACGTCCATGCCTCCTGCTCGTGTAGGTTTCCATTCGCGGCCGGGAAGTCGTGTCTGAATTTCTTGGAGCAAGTAGCCGTTGCCGTCGGGATCTTCGAATGAGGCAAAGGAAAAGTAAGAGCGACCTTCCGCATCATGCCCGCTTACGCGTGGGTTTGTTCCTGTATTGTTGAATGGACCGCCGGCGTAATGAAAGACTTCGCTCACTTTTACACCGCGAGCGATCAAGTCTTTGCGAACCGCTTCGATATTGTCTACTGCCAGTGTCAGGCTGTTGATCGAACCAGGCTTCATCGAAGTAACTCCCTTGCCGAAGATGAGGGAAGCTTGCGAGTTATGGGGTGTGAACTGAATCACACGGAACTCATCGTCCTTTGCGAAATCGGCGTCGAGTCGCCACCCGAGTCTCTCGTAGAACACTTTCGCACGATCGACGTCAGAAACGCCGATCACTACAACTTCGAGTTTCATGTCCACCCGCTCAGTTCTTGTTGTTGTCATAACTTCTCCTATCAGTTGCGAACTACTCGATTTCGACTTCCGCTTCAATTTCTACCGCCACTCCGAACGGTAACTCGGCCATTCCTACAGCAGACCGCGAGTGCGCGCCTCGTTCCTTCCCAAACACCTCCAGGATTAGGGCTGAGAACCCGTTGACGACCGCTGCTACCTGCGTTGTCCCTGGCGCAACGTTCACCATCCCTAACACGCGCAGCCATGCGGTGATTCGCTCCAGCTCACCCAGCTCGCGCTGAAGACTTCCTAGCATCGCCAGGCCGACCACGCGCGCCGCGGCTGCGCCTTGCTCGATAGACACGGTCTCGTCGATTTTTCCACGCGGCTCGGCGAGCGTCCCATTCGGTTCCAGCGGAAGGTGTCCAGAAATATAGGCGCGGTTGCCTCTTACTCGCACCCAGGAGAATGGATAAGGCGTACCAGTCGGTGAGCGAAATGGCTCCGGCAAAACCAGTCCCAATTCTCGAACGCGTTCGTCAATCGTCATTGGCTTTGACGTTTTGTTTGAAAATCGCATTATCCGGGGAACGGACCTTCGAAGACGCTTTCGGACAGTTTGCGACGCTCATTCGGACTTTCGCGTCGCCATAACTTTTCCGGAAGCGATTCTTTCGACCCAGGTTTACCGACAGCGGCCATCGCTTCCACCTGGAATTCATCTGGAATTCGGAGCTCTTTGCGGGCGCGCTCGTAATCGAATCCTTCCATCCCGTGCACCACGAGCCCTTGCCTGCAGCCTTGGAGCGCAAAATTCTCCCACGCTGCTCCGCAATCGTAGGAGTGCGTGACTGACGGTTCGTTATTGTGATCGAAAAATCTTCGCGAAATAAACAAGATCAGGACGGCAGCGTTTTTTGCCCACGCCTTGTTGGCGTCAACGAGGAGATCGAAGAACGTTTGCCAATGTCCCGTGTCCCGTCGTGCATAGAGAGCCCGCCATTGCTGGGCATTGAATGAAGACGGCGCCCACCGCGCCGCTTCGAACAGCCGCATCAGTTCTTCCTGGGGAATCTCTTCGCCGGACATCGCTCGTGGCGACCAGCGGTCGAGCAAAATCGGCTCGATCGGATGATCCGGTTTCCGGACTGCACTTCCATTGATCAGTTTCATTGGCTAGGAGATCCTGAGCTAGTCTGGCGTAACGCCACCTGCGATGAATCTTTAATGTCGGTGACGATCAGAAACCGCTGCGAAGGTGAAGAGGCTTCGTTAGCTACGAGCACCTTCAGCGGACCGATCGCCTGAACGATGCCTGCTCCATCAGGATTTGTTTTCAACACTGCAAGTGGCTCAAGTTTACCGAAGGGCGACTGATTGGATTCGGCCAGATAGATCTGATACTGCTCCTGCGGCGAAAGTCCTTTGGCCGCAATCTGAACGAGATCCAACAGACCAAGGGAATTCACTGCTACCGATGCCGCGGCGTTTGGCAACGCGCTTCCACCTGCCTCCAGATGCAAATGCACGGTGTTCGCAGCAGCGCCCAGCGGGATTAGATTTTCGGAGCCGGAACCACCCACCACAGCGTTCGGCACGTAGACCAAAGCCTGCGACGTTTGGCCGATCGGGATGTTGGCGATGACTTTGTTTGTTACCGTATCGATGGCAACGCAATGTTCGCCATTCTCGAGCGCGACATAAACTCGCGAGCCATCGCCCGATGGCCAGATCCCATGCGGAAGTTCTCCCACGGGGATGGTGGCAACCAATTCAGGTTTGGCGCCTCTTTGAAATGCTTTCACTTCATTCGCACCGCCAATAGTGACGTATGCGAATTTTCCGTTGCGATTGTTTGCGAAGTTTACGTGATTGCTGATGGGCCCGGTATCCAAGGTCGCCTTTTGCTCAAATGGCGGCTTTGCATTGAACACCTGCACTTTGCCCACGTCTTTCAACGTGATCCAGACCTCGTCATTTTCCGGAGTAACAGCGATGTTTGGCGAAAACGGACTCACTTGCGGTAATCGCTTGACGATCTTATGCGACGCCACATCGATGACCGCGAGTTCCGGAGTGAAGCTGGAACACACAAACGCATACTTACCGTCAGGCCCAAACATGGTCATACCCGGACCGTTGGCCAGTTCGATGCGGCGGGTTTCTTTCATTTGTCGGGGATCAATTACTGACACGTAATTCTCGCCCCGCACAGTCACCCACAACTCTCGTCCATTTGGAGCAAAGAACGCTTCGTGCGGAGAGCGGCCCACGTAAACCACGCCTTTGACTTTGTTCGTCGCGGTGTCGATCAATGTGATGGAGTTTGACCCAACCGAGACGACGGCGAGCGTCTTGGAATCTGGCGAGTAACCGAGACCGTGAACGAGAAGTTGCCCTTTATACAGCGGACTGAGCGCGCCCGGCACCGGATCACCAAGCCTTATCACGCCAAGCAACTTGTTTTCGGACGGATCAATCACCGAAACCGTGTTCGAAGTTTGATCGGCCGTGTAAACGCGGTCGTGACTGGAGAGTGGAATATCCGTCCGTACCCAGGGCGCCTGTTGTGCTATCGCCGGTGTCGACAGACAAAGAAGCAAAGACCAACGAATTGCTCTCATGCTAGTTTGCATGCTGTTGTTTCAGCCAACGTTGCATCAATTCGATTTCAAGCTGTTGGTCGGTGATGATTTCCTGTGCGAGTCGCCGCATTTGTGGATCCTTGCCGTGCAAGAGTTGCGTTTTCGCCATCTCGATCGCGGCCTGATGATGTGGCAGCATCAATTTCACAAAATCGACATCGTTATCGCCGGATTGTTTCACCTCTCCCATGGCCATGTGCATTTTCTCCATGCCAGCGACTAGCTCCGACCAGTTCGCCTCGTTTGAAGACTTGTCGCTGCTAACGTGGGTTGCCGCGCGAAGTAACGTTGCGGTCACCACAATAATGGCAATGGTGAGACTTGTAGATAAGTTGGTTGTTAGCTTCATTGGCGGATTTAAGAAGTCACTGAGAACTTGCTGCCTTTTTCACGATCGCGCTCAGCACAGCGGTCATTTTACTCACAACCGGCTGTGCGTTTGTCACGTTGTGTCGCCGAGCAATCCACGCCGGCTCGTTGTATGAAAGCCTTGTTTTGCCCGCAACATCTTCCCATATCAGCACCTTTAGCGGCAAATCAATGCCGGCAGTTTGCGCGGCTTGCATCAGCGGTGTTCCGCCGCGCGCATTTCCAAATATGATTACAGTTGTCGGACGCAAACTTAAGCCAACTTCCGCTGCACTTGTCGCGTGATCGATACGTGCAAAGATCGTCAGCCCCTTCGCATGCACCTCCCGTTCTAACCGATCCACCGTCTCTTTCGAACCGAAACGGCTTGGCATGGTTGTTAATCCTTCCGCAAGCGGCGAAGAATCAGATTCCGGCATAGATAAGCCTAGTAAAGAAATCGCCCTTGATAACGCTCAATATAAGAGCGGGAACACCACTGCTACGAGGAAAAAGATCGAAATTGTGTCCTCGAAACAATCTCTTGGAGACCGATCGGCATTCATCCTGTATCACCGCTGTTATGCCAGCGCCTCGAAATCCGACCGCTCTCTAACACCACAGTTCGATTTTCTGTGATTTTTCGCCTCCCACAGCGAATCACTCAGATGAATGGAACTGGTGAGCACAAGTGATGTTTGTGAATATCCCGTTGCCACGATGAAGCCGTCGGAAGCTGCCCAGTTCGAAAGTCTCTTGCAGCAGCACGGCGGGATCATCAGAAAGGTCGCCTTTGGCTATGCGCGCAACGAGAGCGATCGGAAGGATTTAATGCAGGACATCTTGTTGCAACTCTGGAAAGCCTATCCGCGTTACTCGCCCGATGGCCCGTTTTCAACCTGGATGTATCGGATCGCGCTTAACGTTTCGATTTCGTACTTACGCAAGCATACCCGGCCGGGGCGTGAGACGGTGCAGTTCGATGAATCGCAGCACGACATAGCCCCGAGCAATCCAGTCCGCCCGAAATGGAAGAGCGCCTAACGATGCTTCGACAAGTAATCGGGAAATGCCCGCCGCTCGACCGTGCTTTGCTTCTACTTTATCTGGACGATCGCTCCTATCGCGAAATCGCCTCTGTCCTCGGACTTACTGAAACAAATGTCGCCACGAAGTTAAGCAGATTAAAGGAACGTTTACGAAGAGAACTGACGGATTATGCCAACAACTGACCTCGATGATTTGAAGATTGCCTGGAAAGAACTCAACCGGCAGGTGGAGCGGCAAAACGCACTGACGCTGCGGCAGATAAAGGAAAACAAATTGGGCCGCTTTCGTTCCGGGCTTCGGCCGCTGGTTTTGGGACAGACCCTTCAACTTATCCTCGGTGCGGTGATTACCGTTGTCTCCGCGGATTTTTGGGTGAGTCATCTTAATCAGGTGCATCTACTGATCGCCGGTCTGTTCCTGCAAGCCTATGCCATCCTGTTTATTGCGTTCGCCGTGCGTGACCTCATGCTGATTCGGCGAATCGATTACTCTGCGCCGATCGTTGCTATTCAAAAGCAGCTCGCGGAGCTGCGCGCCTGGCATATTCGGGCTGCGATCTGGTACGGTATGGCCGGTTCGGTTGTCTGGCTCCCTGTGTTGATCATTATCTTGCACCTGTTAGGCGCTGATATGTGGATGCAGGAACCCCGGGCAGTATGGTGGCTGCTGGCGTCGGCGTTTGTGTGTCTCGCGTTCAATTACGGCCTGGTGCTGCTCGCGCGATCGCCGGGCAGGTGCGGACGGGCGCTCGCTGGTAGTTGGATCGGGCGCAGTGTCAATCGCGCTCAAGCCGCTCTCAATGAAATCGAAGATTTCGAGCGCGAGCTTGCCTGATGTTCGAATCATTGCCACCAAGACTTCAATGAGGCGCGAGGGTAAGAGAGGAAGAGAAGGGGAGGGGACAATTTTTCCGGAGCCTACGGGGCTCGAACCCGCAACCTCTGCCGTGACAGGGCAGCGCTCTAACCAATTGAGCTAAGGCTCCTCAGAAGTTGGCCACGATAGGTTCGGAGCGTGCGCGCTTCAACCGGATTTGCCGTTTGCTCTGTAGCGGCGGTTGATGACTGCCGTAATTTCGCTACCTAAAATTGTCTGCGGTCATAAACCGCCGCTACAAAAAGGTCGCCGTCAGTCCTTTTTCCAGCCGTTGCCATTGCCGCCGCGTGCCAAGGCGTACTCCGGCGTGAACTCGGTTTCCTCTGGTTCCTCCTCGACTTCGGCCATCGATTTCTCGCGATGCTCCTTGGCAATGAGCATGTAGAGCGATGGAACGATGAATAGCGTGAAGATCGTTCCGATCGTCATCCCGCCGACTAAAACAAGACCGATGGAATTTCGCGCGGCGGCCCCGGCACCGGTGACAAGCGTGAGCGGGAAGTGACCGGCCACAGTGGCAACACTCGTCATCATGATCGGACGCAAACGAATGCGCGCGGCTTGGGCGACGGCTGCGAGCTTCTCCAATCCTTGTCGTTGCAACTCATTAGCGAATTGCACGATCAGGATTCCATTCTTTGAGACAAGGCCGACGAGCGTTACGAGGCCAACCTGCGAATAGATGTTGAACGACGTGGTCCAACTGTCGGTGAAGAACTTGCCAAATGGCATCTTCAAAAACATGAAAATGGCGGCGCCGAAAAGCGCCAGGGGTACCGAGCCGAGAAGAATGATGAACGGATCGCGGAAACTGTTGAACTGCGCCGCGAGGACGAGAAAGATCAAAACGATCGCGAGGAGGAAAACGGCACCAAATTTACTGCCTTCAAGTCGCAGCTGACGTGACCCGCCCGTGTAATCGATTTTATAACCTGCGGGCAGAATTTTGTGGGCCTCATTCTCGAGAAACTTTAAGGCACTATCGACGGAGCCGGTCGGGACGCCGCTAATGGTGACGGCATTCAGTTGTTGCATGCGGTTGAGCGAACGCGCGACTGCTTTGTGCTGGATTGTGGAGATAGTGCTGAGCGGCACTAGCTGATTGTTGGGGCCGCTGACGTAAATGTCTTTCAACTGTTCCGGATTCAACCGGTCCACTCGTTTGATCTGCGGGATGACCTTGTAACTATACCCTTCCATGTTGAAACGATTGACAAAGTTACCGCCAATACTTGCGGAGAGGTCGGCCCCGACTTTTTGCATATCGAGACCCATGGATGAAACTTTGTCGTGATCGAAAACGATCTGTGCCTGCGGTTGATCGATCTTGGTATCGATGTCGCCGAATTGAAAGATATGCGCCTGCATCGCGTTCAGGAAAATTTGCCTCGCTAACTCCAGAATACGTTCCTGGCTGGCGGTCGAGGCGATGACGAAGCTAACCGGAAAATTATCACTCCCCGGAAGCGCTTCCGGCATGATCGGAAACATTTGGATCCCCGGAATGGCGGCGAGTTTTTGCTGAACGACGGGCAGGTATGCTTTCGTTGGTGTCTTGCGCGTGCCCCACGGTTTTAACACCATCCCGCCGAAGCCATTGTCCGGAAACGTGATCTGAAAAGTGAAACGCGTATCCGGGATGTCCTGAAAAACTTTTCCAGCGGCGTCGGCATAACGAATCGTGTCATCAATAGTTGCGTTCGCCGGCGCGGTGATGATGCCGAAGATGACGCCCTGATCTTCCTTCGGCGCCAATTCCTTGGTTGCTACTTTTGGAATCGTCGCGAACATGAAGAGCGCGATTAGCGATATACCAGCCCAAACAACGTAAACAGCTGGGCGCGCATTCAAGGTTCGATCGAGGTGGCTCCCGTACCAATCGCGAAATCGATCGAAGGTCCGGTTAACGAAACCTTCGAAACCGTGGTCCGAGTGCTCGGCACGGAGCAAGTGTGCTGACATCATCGGCGACAAGACCAGTGCGACTACTCCAGAAATAAAGACTGCACCGGCGAGAGTAAGGGCAAATTCACGGAAAAGCGCGCCGGTCAATCCGCCTTGCAGCGCGATCGGAGTGTAAACTGCCGCCAGCGTGATTGTCATCGCAATGATCGGTGAGATCAATTCGCGCGCGCCGACGAGGGCGGCGTTCATGCGCGACAAACCTTCGCGCATGTGGCGTTCGACGTTTTCAACGACGACGATGGCATCATCGACCACCAACCCGACCGAAAGCACGATTGCCAACAGGGTGAGCAGGTTGAGGCTGAAACCAAACACCTGCATCAGGAACAGCGCACCGATGAGCGAAATCGGAATTGCCACTACCGGCACAAGGACCGATCGGATTGAGCCAAGGAACAGGAAGATTACGACTACGACGATGAGCAGCGTGTCGAGCAACGTTTTTACGACTTCATGGATGGCGTCATTGATGTAAGCCGTGGCGTCGTAGGCCATCTCTCCCGTCATTCCGGTTGGCAGTTCCTTCTTGATCTGCTCCAATTCGACCCGCACCCGCTTGATCACGTCGACCGAGTTTGCGGTCGGCAGGACCCAGATGCCCATGAACACGGCTTTTTGGCCGGAGAAACGCACTTCGGCGTTGTAGTCTTCGGCGCCGAGAACGACGTCGGCGATGTCGCCCAGCCGAACGAGCGTGTTTTTGTCCTGTTTGACTACGAGCTGTTTGAACTGATCCGCCGTGTGGAGGTCCGTGTTTGCAGTCAGATTAACCTGCAGAAGCGAGCCTTTGGTGCTGCCGACGGCAGACAGGTAGTTATTTCGAGAAAGCGCACTCTTAACGTCGCTCGGGCTAATATTCAGTGCCGCCATCCGCTCCGGTTTCATCCAGATGCGCATGGCAAAGGTACGACCGCCGAGAATATCCGCCTTTTGCACTCCACCGACGGCGGTCAAACGTGGTTGGACCAGACGCACCAGATAATCGGTCACCTCGTTAGGCTGAAGAATGTCGGATGTAAAACTAAGGTAAGCAGACGCAAACTGGGAATCAGCTGTCTGGATTGCTATGACAGGAATTTCCGCTTCCGGCGGGAGGTCACGCCGGATGGCATCTACCCTGGAGCTGATGTCGGACAGAGCTTTGTTGGGGTCATAGTTCAGTTTCAAACGCACGGTGATCGTCGAAATACCCTGCTGACTTTGCGATTGGATGTAATCGATTCCGTCCGCCGCCGCGATTGCACGTTCCAGCGGGGTGGTGATGAATCCACGGACCAGTTCTGCGTCGGCACCGACGTAGACCGTCGTTACCGTGATCGATGCGATGTCGCTGCGCGGATACTGGCGCACAGTTAGTCCACCGAGTCCCTGCAGACTCGGAAACAAAATTGGCAACAACGCTTTTGATCCGGCGATGAGGATGACGAAGCTCACCACCATCGCCAGCACCGGGCGCTTGATGAAGAGATCGGTGAACGATTTCATCGGGTTTCTGTCATTACGAATCTACCGGGGTTGGATTAGCCTGTGGTTTGGGCGCGAGCTCATTGTTGATCGTCACCGGCATCCCGTTGCGCAGTTTGAATACGCCAGTGCTCACAACTGTTTCCCCCGGCTTCAACCCATCGGTAATCGCTACCAGATCGCCACGGCCTTCGCCGACGCGCACAAATTGTTGCCGGATCGTTTCCGTCTCTTTCCCGGTCTTCTCATCCTTCTTCTTCTCGATTACGAAAACTGAATCACCAAACGGCGCGTAGGAAATCGCCGAGCCCGGAATAACCAGCGTTTTGTGTTTCTCCGGAAGCTCCACTTCTACTTTTCCGAACATCCCCGGACGCAGAACGTGATCAGGATTCGGCACCGTCGCTTGAACCGTTATATTCCGTGTCACCACGTCAACCATTGAGTTAATCGCGGTGAGTGTGCCTTTGAATTCTTGGCCAGGAGCGGCATCGGTGTGCAAGCGGACTTCCAATCCATTGGAAAGTCTCGAGAGCTGCTGTTGCGGTAACGCAAAGTCAACGTAGACGGGGTCAAGTGA
>Ga0209577_10004113_pt1 | contig 13731 bp, 9 predicted proteins | sample GraSoiAngelo_109_FD_185874 | JGI IMG/M metagenome (GOLD analysis project Ga0209577, IMG submission 185874) | Grasslands soil microbial communities from the Angelo Coastal Reserve, California, USA - 14_0903_12_20cm (SPAdes) (version 2) | ecosystem: Environmental > Terrestrial > Soil > Grasslands ... | reverse complement strand
ACCGGCTCGCAGACTTGGGCGCGTTCGGTCCGCCCGTCGGCGTCTACTCGGCCTATGAGAGCGACGCGTCGGGCCCGTTTCAGATTATCGCGGGACGCGAGGTCGCGTCGAATGCCGCCGTCGCCGCACCGCTGCAAACCGTCTCCGTGCCTGCCGGCGAGTACCTGGTGTTTTGGAGTAGCGGTTCGCTCCCGGAATCGGTCATCAGAGGGTGGCAGGACGTGTGGGCGTATTTCGAGCGGCCCCGGCCCCGGCCCGATGCGCTGGCGCGCGCGTACACCTACGATGTCGAGATCTATCCCAACTCCGAATCCGTGGAGATCTGGGTCGCGATCGAGGATTGAATGCTAAGCGCGATCGGGAACACGCCGCCCACCGGCTCCTACAAGGATCGCATGGTGCTCTCGGACACTGCCCCGGGGCCGCATAGCGTCGAGGGCGTCGCGCCGGGGTTCGTGCCGCCGCAGTTCGACCGCGGGCTCGTGAGCGAGACGCGCGCGATCGACGAGGCTGAGGCACGACGGATGGCATTGACGCTGGCCCGGCAGGAAGGCCTGTTCGCCGGCACGTCGACCGGACTCAACGTCGTGGGAGCGATACAGCTGGCGCGGGAGATCGGCGCCAGGCATAGCGTGGTGACGGTCGCGGTAGATAGCGGGCTCAAGTATCTGGCCGGCGATCTGTACGCCCGAACCTAGAGGCATAAGAACTTAGTCCTTCCACGGGCTCGGGCATGTTTCCTGCTAGAAGTCAGGGCGTCCCGGGACCGGTCTCGTATGTTGCGCACGCCGTTAGCCGCATCGTTGTGCCTCCTCGCCTCCTTGAGCGGAGCCGCACCGCTGTTTTCGCAGGATCCGATTCCCGAATCAGAGCCCAACGACTCGATCGCGACCGCCGATACCGCGGTGCTCGGCGGACGCGTGAGCGGACATAGCGACGCAGCCAATGACGTCGACTATTGGGTGCTCGAGGCGCGCGCCGGCGACACGATCTATGTGGACGTTGATGCCAGCGAGTTCCATTCCACCATGGTACCGGGCCTATTGCTGACCGGTCCGGACGGAGCGTCCGTATGGCGCGATTACGGGGACGGCTGGGATGGGGAAGACCCGTACATCGAATACGTCGCGCGGAAGAGCGGCGCGTATTACCTGCGGATCACCGGAAAAACCGAAGCGGGGCACGGCGCGAGCGCGTTCTACACGATCAATTTCCGACGCGCGCGCTGTCCCGTCGTGAGCAGCGAGCATGAGCCGAACAACACGCGCGCCACCGCGAGGGCGCTCGCGCTGCAGTCGCCCGTCAATGCAGTGAGTTGTCCCAACGGCGACGCCGACCTGTACGTTGTGGACGTGACGCACCCCAGCCGTATCAACGTGGAGATGTTCACACCCGAGCAATGGCAGCCGGTACTCCACGACCCGCGATACCCACCGGTGTCCAGTTTACGGGTGTACTCGGACACCGCGCTCCTTGCCAGCAAGGACTGGCCGATGGCTCAGAAGGATTCCATGCGGCTGGGGTTCGATGCTGATAAACCCGGTTCCTACTACGTCATCGCCCGAACATCTCCGGGTGGCTTTCGCTTCACCTACACCCTGCGCGCCAGTGAAACACTGTATCACGGACCAGGCGACCCGGTCGTCACGATCACCGACAACGTGGGGCCCTACTCGCGCGACATCGCGGTCAGTACTACTGGTGACCTATACGTGCCGGACGGTCCTGGCCAGAGGATTCTCAAGGTCACTCCGACGGGTGTGGTCACAGAGTTTGTGACGGGCATCGGGGTGGTGCAAGACGCACTCGCGTTTGACGCGGCCGGGAATCTGTATGCCGTCGGTGGCGGATCGCTCTATCGCATCACGCCGGACGGTCACTACACCGTCCTCGCGCATGTGCTGACGGCCTGGGGGCTCGCGATTGGACCGGACGGCTCCATCTGGGTGGCTGAATCCGGCCTGCTGCGGTATTCCCCGACCGGACGCCTGCTGACTTCCTCCGGATTATCATCGGGAACGGCTCTTGGGGGAATCAGGGCCGTCGCGTTTTCACCGACCGGTCAACTGTACGTGGCCGATGACGCGACGATATACCGGTTTACGGACGGTCGTTTAGAAGCGGTGCTCCACGATGAGCCGTGGATTCACCGGTTCGCGATCGATTCCGCTGGACGCTTCTACGTCTCCAGCGAGGGATTTCCCATCGGCGCCTACGGCCGGGAAGGACGCATCGATCTCTTCGCGGCGGATGGAACTGTGCTCCAGTCACCCTTTGCGCGCACGCCGGTGATGCCGACGGCGCTCGCCTTCGGTAGAAACAGCGACGGCACTCCGAATCGTCGTCTGTTTTTCATCGACGGCCACCTTGGTGAGGTAAGACCGGGGCTGGCGACGCTGGGTGAGGTGAAACCTGGAAGCATCGACATTCCTGGAGGACGTGATCCGATTGCGTCGGAGCGCGCCATGCGCGAGCTGCTGCATCCGGGGTCCGTGCTCACGCCGGAAGAACGCGCGGCACTCGATGCGAGCGGAAACCGCAACGGGCGTTACGATATCGGTGACGTTCGCTTGCTGCTGACTCGCGCTGGAGCGTTGCCATGACCCGGTTCGCGCGTCTGACGGCTGTGACGGCGCTTATCGCGGCGTGCACCGATTCATTGCCTTCGCCGTTGCCGCCGCCCCCGCCCCCGCCGCCAGCACTGACGTCATTGACGCTGACCCTCAGGGGCCCGGCGAGTGACGACGGCGCGCTCCTGTTGGAGTTCAAGGGTCCAAGACTCGGTACGGTTTCGCCGGCCGACTCCACCTCGGCGTTCTCCAGTGAGATGATCAGCGATTCGGTTTTGCGCGTAGCAATCATTGGCAACGTGAGCAACGCGGCACTCCTCAGAGTGGCGCTCACCAGCCCCGGTAACGTCAGCGCCTATCAAGCCACGATCCTCGAGGTGACGGATCGCGCGGGGCAGCTCCGCGGGAGCCTGACGGCGTACAGTATCCAGATCACGGGGCAATGAACTCCCGGTCTGCAACCTCGCGGTAGTCCCTTGTATCCAGCGGCAATGTTGCTCCACCTCTGTCTCATCGCGACGACCGCCTACGCTATGAGCGAACATAGTTGATCACGTTAGCTTAGAAACACCTCCAACCAAAGCACCCCCCATGCCGCGACGCAGAGATTTTCTCTCACAACTGGGACTCGCCGCAGCTGCCCTCGCCGTGGATGCGGACGAGTTCCGGGCTGAATCTGCTCCGCAGCAATCCAACTGGGATACGTCATGGCTCGATCGTCTCGCGAAGGCGCGCTACCGCGTCGTCTTCAACGCGAGCGTGATCGACGATGGCGGAGTCTTCAACTACGCGTCGACGTTTTTCGACCAGTACCACGAGGTCCATAACACCGCGGACGCCGAGACGATTCCGGTCGTCGTATCTCGTCGACTCGGCACACCGATGGCGCTGAACGACCATTTATGGGATCGCTATGAACTGGGCAAGGAAACGAAGACTGACGATCCCGATACCGGCACCGCCGCACGCCGCAACGTATTTTGGCGCGCGGGACGATCCGCCGGAAATACATCGACCAAGATCGAGACGCTGCACAAACGCGGGATGATCAGCCTGGTCTGCAACATCTCGTTGCGAAACATGGGGCGCCGGTTCGCTGAGCAAGCGAACCGCAATGTCGAAGAAGTGCAGCAAGAGGTTCGGACGAACCTGGTCCCAGGGGCGATCATCGTTCCTTCCGGTATCTACGCATTGATTCGCGCGCAGAATGCCGGCTGTGCGTTCATGCCGGGCAGCTGACTCCCTTAAAACCTGTACTTTGGAGGAATGGTCTCACCGGCCCCTCCCATTCACGAACCCGCCCTGCGCCGCGTCATCGGCACGCGCGGGCTCGCCGCCGCAGTCTTCAACATCACCGTCGGTGCCGCGATCTTTGTCCTCCCCGCGCACATGGCAGCGAGCCTCGGTGCCGCAGCTCCCCTTGCCTACCTCGTGTGCGCCGCGGCCACGGCGCTCGTCGCGCTCTGCATCGCAGAGGCCGGCAGCCGTGTCCCCCAGAGCGGCGGCCCGTACGCGTACGTCGGGACGGCGCTCGGCCCTTACGCGGGGTTCTTGTGCGGCGTGCTGCTCTGGCTCGGCATCACACTCGCGATGGGCGCCGTCTCCACCGTGTTCGCCGACGCAGTCGCCGGATTGCTGCCGGTCCTCGGCGGCCCGCTGCCGCGCGCTCTGCTCCTCATCGCGGTGATTGCCGGCCTCGCAGTCGTCAACATCCGCGGTGCCGCGGTGGGATCGCAGGTGAGCGGCATCGCGACGGTCGCGAAAATCGTCCCGCTCATCGCGTTCGTCGCGCTCGGCCTGTCGCACGTCCGGGCGGAGAATCTCGCGATCGGATCGCTCCCCCCGCTCTCGCGGCTGGGAGAATCCGGGCTGCTCCTGATGTTTGCGTTCTTCGGCATGGAATCCGCGCTGCAAGTGAGCGGCGAAGTGCGCGATGCGGCCCGTGCTGTGCCGCGGGCGATCGCCCTCGGAGTCACGGGTGTGGGCGTGTTGTACATCGCGGTCCAACTCGTCGCCCAGGGAATTCTCGGCAGCGCGCTCGCGGCTCCCGAGACGGCCAAGGCGCCGCTCGCCGCGGCGGCGGTGCAATTCGCCGGACCGACGGGCTCCACGCTGATTCTCAGCGCGATGATCGTCTCGACCTTCGGCTTCATGACAGCCACGATGCTCTCCACGCCACGGACGCTCTTCGCCCTCGCGGTGGACGGTTACCTGCCGCGGTCGCTCGCGTCAGTGCATCGCGCACACCACACGCCGCACGTTGCGATCGCGATCCAAGGCGTGATCATGTGCGCCCTCGCGATCACCGGCACGTATGTCAAACTGGCGATCATGGCGGACGTGGCGATCCTGCTCGTATACCTGGCGTGCTGCCTGGCGGTGTGGCGGCTGCGGCGGCTCGCGGTGGGTGCGGCCGACAAGCCGTTCGTCATGCCCGGCGGGCGCGTTGTCCCATGGTTAGCCGCCGGCTTGATCGTCGCATTGCTGGCACGGGCCACTGCCCAGGCGTGGCTGCTCACGGGAGGAGTCATGGCCGCGGCTTCTGTCGCGTTCCTGGCGCGGCGAGGCTTGCAACCCTCGGGGCGCGCTTCCCATCCAACTCCGTAAATCCACTCTTGGAGTCCCTATGCGGTTGGCCGTCCTTCTCCTCCTCGCCGTCCTGGCAGCTCCCGTTCTCTCCGCACAACACGCCGTTCCGTCCGGCGGGCAATGGCTGATCGAGCCGGGTGAGCGTTCGGGCATCGTCCGGCTCACCATCCGTTACGGCGAGCGCCGATACTCGGACAACTGGAACAGCCAGGATGACGTGCCCTTGAACCAGCTGGTGGGCCTCTCCGCGGCGGACATGGGCGGATCCGGAGTCACGGTGCATTTCAAGATCGTGCGGTCGGCCGGCACGCTCGACTGCGAAGGCTGGTTCGACGGTGGCAAGGGCTCGGGCCATTTCACCTATCAGCCGAATGCCGATTTTGTCGCCGAGCTGGCGAAGCGCGGCATCAACGCGCCGACGGCCTGGGAGCAGTTCCAGATGACGATGGCGGGCGTAGGACTGGATCTCGTGGACGAGCTGGCGCGGCAGAAGTATGACCGCCCGACGGCGGCGGAGCTCGCGCGCATGGCGACGCACGGGGTCGATCTCGAGTACGTCCGGGACATCGGGGGGCGGGGATACCATCTCAGGGACTCGGAGAGCCTGGTCCGGATGCGGGACCATGGCGTGGACCCTGACTTCATCGAGTCACTCAACCGGGCGGGCTTCAAGGACCTGAGCGCCGAGGAGCTCGTGCGCCTGCGCGATCACGGTGTGGACCCGGACTTCATCGCGTCACTGGACAGCGCCGGTTACAAGAACCTGGGCAGCGAGGCGCTCGTGCGCCTGCGGGATCACGGTGTCGATGGGGACTACATCGCGGACATGAAGGAGATGGGCTACGCGCCCTCGAACCCCGAGGAGCTGATCGAGTCGCGCGACCACGGCGTGGATCCATCCTACATCGCGTCGCTGAAAGAGGCGGGCTACGAGCGGCTGTCTCTGCAGGAGCTGCGCCGGGCCCGCGACCACGGCGTGACCAGGGGATTCATCCAGCGCGTGAAGGCGCGCGGGTACGGCAATCCCTCACTCGATGACGTGATCCGACTGCGCGACCGGGGGCTGGAGTAGTGGCCAGGGCCGGAATCGAACCGGCGACACGCGGATTTTCAGTCCGCTGCTCTACCAACTGAGCTACCTGGCCCAAAACGGAGAGGGAAGATAGAAAGTAGGCGTCCACACGCCAAGTAGACGCTAAGACGCAGCAGACGCAGCAGTGGCTCCGAGTTGCGAGTCTGCAGGACAGGCGGTCTATTAAAAGTCTCGTTCCGTCCTCAAGATGAACCGCTCTCCCGGAGATCTCATGCGTCGCCTCACTTCACTCTCAGCAATCGCCGGCGCTGGCGCGCTTTGCATCGCCTGCGCCCATGAACCCAACGCGTCCCCTTCGGCCGGCACCCCGAGCTTCAGCGCCCTCGGCGCGGGCTCCCTCCTCGTCGTCAACGTCAGCCGCGACACGACCGCCCAGAACGAAACCCCGCTGGCCGTGAACCCCGCGAACCCGAGCAACCTGATCACGGGGAACAACGACTGGAACTACAACGACGGTTGCGGCGTCAACGCGACGTTCGACGGCGGCAAGACTTGGACGCCGACGCTACCGAGCGGCTTCATCCCCGGCATCACCGCCTTCACGAACGATCCAGCGGTGCCGGGCACCGGGTCTTACGACTTTGGCGGCGATCCCGCGGTCGCATTCAGCCCCGACGGCCGCACCGCGTATTTCACCTGCTTCGGTTATCGCGGCAAACAAGTCGCGCTGTGGCTCAGCAAGTCCACCGACGGCGGCCGCACCTGGAGCGCCGGTGGCGCCGATCATCCGCTCACGCTCGTCAGTGCGTTTCAGGGCGAAGGCAAGGCGCGCGGCTCGAACGGCCAATTCCCCGATCACGAATCGATGACGGTCGCGAGCGATGGGACGATCTACGTCCCGTGGGCCCACTTCACGGGATTCAGCGCGCACTCGCCGATCTTCATTGGCGTGTCGCACGACGGCGGCAACAGCTTTGCGCTTCCCGTCAAAGTCTCGAGCGGCTCGGTCCGCAGTGACCAGGACGCGCGCGTCGTGGTCGATCCCGCGACCAGCTACGCGTACCTGACGTTCGACAACTCGGTCCAGGGCGGCAAAGGCACCGCGATGTTCGTGAGCGTGTCGACCGACCGCGGCGCTACGTGGAGCAATTCCTTCAGGTTCGCGACGTTTCAAAACCCCGTCTGTCTGTATCCGCCCTACTGCTTCAACATCTCCGGCGGGCAGTTCCGCGCTCCAGGGTCGTATCCCGCTCCTGCATTCGATCCGACCACGCATCGCCTCTACGTCGCCTACACCGACATCGTCGCCAACAAAGCACAAGTGTTCCTCACCTATGCCGACGTGAACGACATCACGACATGGTCGACCCCCGCCGTCGTCGCGCCCGCGTCCGGCGACCGCATCAATGTCGAATTGAGCGTCGAGCCCTCGAGCGGTCGGCTCGACCTGATGACCAACGACCGCAGCTACTCGGGCAATACCCTGTTCGATGTCTCGTACATCACGAGTGCCGACGGCGGCCAGACCTGGACGACGACGCGCGTGACGAAGGCGAGCTGGGATCCGTCCGCGTTCGGCGTCCCCTGCGCGTCGTGTGCGAGCGGCTTCCGGCCGTTCATCGGCGACTACGACGGCATCGTGTCACTGCCGGGCAGTGCTGCGATGACCTGTGTACTTCGGCAGCGTCGCGCCGTAAGCGATCGATGACGTCTCGCCGCGACTTCGTCGTCACCGTCGCTCGGGTCGGCGTCGCGCTCTCCGCGATCCGGCTCGAGCACCCGTCGCTGCTGTGGGCGCGTGCGGAGTCCACGGACATCCCGATCGCCCTCGACTGGCGCATGCTCGGCCCGTTTCGCGGCGGCCGCTGCGACGCAGCGTGCGGCGTGCCCGGCCGGCCGGACGAGTTCTATTTCGGCCACGTGAACGGCGGCGTCTGGAAAACGAAAGACGCCGGTAGAACCTGGGTGCCGGTGTTCGATGATCAACCCGTCGCGTCGATCGGCGCGCTGGCCGTCGCACCCTCGGCGCCCGACGTGATCTACGCCGGGACCGGCGAGTCCACCCTGCGCGACTCCACGGGGTTCGGAAACGGCGTCTACAAATCCACCGACTCAGGCCACACCTGGACCCACCTCGGCCTGAGCGAAACACACCACATCGGCAAGATCGCCGTGGATCCCAAGAACCCCGACGTGGTCTTTGTCGCGGCGATTGGCCACCTCTACGCCGCGAACGAGGAGCGCGGCGTGTTCCGCTCGCGCGACGGCGGCCGCACCTGGCAGAAGGTCCTCTACAAGGACGAGAACGTCGGTGCGGTCGAGGTCGTCATCGACCCGACCAATTCGCACGTGGTCTATGCGGGCCTCTGGAATACGCGCCGCCCGCCGTGGTTCACGTACGCACCCACCAACGGCCCCGGTGGCGGAATCCACAAGTCCAGCGACGGCGGATCGACCTGGCAACAACTCACGGCGGGACTGCCCGCCGCGGGCATCGGCCGGACCGGCATCGCCGTCGCGCCGTCCAATCCTCGGCGCGTGTACGCTATAGTCGATTGCCTCGTACCCGATCCCACTGCTCCGGCGCCGCCGCCTCCCGCGCCGGGCCGCCCTGCGCCGCCGCCTCCAGGACAAGGCGGCGTGTTCCGCTCCGACGACGCGGGTGAGACGTGGCGGCGCGTCAACGCCGATCAGGCGCTGTGGGGCCGCGGCTGGTACTTCGAGAAGATCGCGGTCGATCCGAAAAACCCCGACATTGTGTACGTGCCGAACGTGGCGGTGAACCGCAGCCGCGACGGCGGCGCCACCTGGGACGTGATCCGCGGCTCACCCGGCGGCGACGATTATCACCAGGTGTGGATTTCGCCCGACGATCCGGACATCCTGATCGTCGCGAGTGACCAGGGCACGATCATTACCCGCAACGCGCGCACCGCCGATCCGCGCAACATGACCTGGAGCTCGTGGCTCAATCAACCCACCGCGCAAGTTTATCACGCATCGGTCGACTATCGCTTCCCGTATTGGGTCGTCGGCGCACAACAGGACTCGGGCGCGGTGGCGGTGCGCTCGCGCGGCAAGTTCGCGCAAATCTCGCAGCGCGATTGGGAACCGATCGGCGCCGCCGGCGAGAGCGGCTACGCGGCCGGCGACCCGCTGCATCCCGGCGTGATCTACGGCGGCGAGGGCAGCCGCTGGGACCTCGAGACCAATCTGTCGATCCCGAACACCGCGGCGCCAAAGGGCAGCGAAACCGACCGGGGCGACTGGACCCAGCCGCTGGTGCTGTCGCCCGCAGACCCGCACACGCTGTATTACGCGAGCCAGTTCCTGTTCAAGACCACCGACGGGGCGCGCACCTGGACTCAGATCAGCGGCGACCTGACGCGACCCGACCCCGGCATCCCGTCCAACCTCGACCTGACTGCCGCGGCGGCCACCGATCGCAATGGCAAGCGCGGCGTCATCTACGCGGTCGCCCCGTCGCCGCTCCGCGCGCCGCTCATCTGGATCGGCACGGACGACGGGCTCATTCAGGTCACGACCGACGACGGGACGTCCTGGCACGACGTCACACCATCGGCGCTCACGGCGTGGAGTCGAGTCACCGGGATCGAAGCGTCGCACTTCGACGAGGGAGAGGCGTATGCGAGTGTCGACCGGCACCAGCTCCAGGACTTCGCGCCGTACATCTACCGCACGCGCGATCAGGGCCGGTCATGGCAGCCCATCACGGCGGGCCTGCCGGAGGGCGTGTACGTCCACGTCGTCAAGGAAGACCTGCTGCGCCGCGGGCTGCTGTTCGCCGGGACCGAGCGCGGGGCGTTCGTGTCGTTCGACGACGGCGACCACTGGCAGCCGCTCCAGCGCAACCTGCCGGTGACCTCGGTGCGCGACTTCGTGGTGTACGGCAACGATCTCATCGTCGCCACGCACGGCCGCGGCTTCTGGGTCATCGACGACATCAGCACGCTGCGGCAGGTCTCGGGCGAGGTGCTCCAGGCCGACGCGTGGCTCTTCCGGCCCGCCGACGCCATCAGCGTCATGCCGGGCGACGATAACGGCACACCGCTCCAGCGCGACGAACCGCAGGCACTGAACCCGCCCGATGGCGCGTTCATCGACTTCTATCTCAAAACCGGGGCTGGGGCAAGCACGCTGGAGATCCTCGACGCGACAGGCAAGATCCTACAGAAATGGCCCGCCGAACCGGGATCCGCGGCGGCGGTGGGGGCGCGAGCTGGCCGCGCTGCAACCGGCCTTCCGCGGGTGTCGCCGCTGTGGCAGCCCGCACCGGAGGTGTTCTCCACGGCGGCTGGCATGCACCGGGTCGTTTGGCGGCCACTCGCACCGACCGAACCCGCCCCTCCCGGTGCCGGTGGCGGTGGACCGCGGCGCGGCGGCGGCGCGCGGCTTACCGGTACCTTCACGGCGCGCCTGACGGTCAATGGTCGGGCGTTGACCCAGAGCTTCGCGTTGCATCCTGACCCACGAAGCGAAGCACGCTAGCCGCGAGACCAGCCCGCGCATGACTTGAGTCACAGGCACAAGCTGTTCCGCCGGCGTACGTTCTGCTCGAGGACGTTGCTCAGAGCAAAGCCGGAGATTGCCATGCCGCTCTTATGCCGGCGCCTGCCGTTCATCGCGTTGGCTCTCGTCACTGCCTGCCGGCTGCCCAGCCCCCCGGACCGCCAGTCCACCGTCGTGCAGGTCCTGGTCGCCCCTAAGAGCGTCGCGCTCGATCCCGCGCAGACGCAGCTGTTTGTCGCCTGGGGCCGCACGGTAGCGGGTGACAGCGTCGCGATCGCGGTGACCTGGGCCGCATCGGGCGGCACGATTACGAACGGCGGGCTCTACACGGCGGGGCAGACGGCGGGCACCTACAGCGTGATCGCCCGCCAGACGAACGGCTCGCTCGCCGACACCGCGCCCGTCACCGTGAGGACCGCCACGGGTGGCGGCGTGCCGCACGTCTTCATCGTGACCGAGGAGAACCACGACTACGCGAGCGTGATCGGCAGCTCGTCGATGCCCTATCTCAATGGTCTCGCGCAGCAATACGGCCTGGCGACGCGGTACTACGCCAACACGCATCCGTCCATCGGCAACTACTTCATGCTGGGAACCGGCCAGATCATCACCAACAACGACAGCTATTCCACAATCGTGACGGTGGACAACGTTGTGCGGCGGCTGCGCGCGGCGGGGAAGACGTGGAAGTCGTACGCGGAAAACATTCCGTCCGTTGGCTACATCGGCGGCGACGTCGGAAACTACGCCCGCAGGCACAACACATTCGCGCTGCTGTCCGACGTGGCGAACGACTCGATCGAGCGGCGCAATCTCGTCCCATTCACCCAGTTCGCCACCGACTTGGCGAACGGCACGCTGCCCGACTACTCGAATATCGTGCCCAATCTCTGCAACGACGCGCACGATTGCTCGCTCGCCACGGCGGACGCGTGGCTCCAGGCCAAGATTGCGCCGCTATTGGCCAGCGCCACATTCCAGCAGGACGGCCTGCTCATTATCACGTTCGACGAGTCGGCAAGCGACAACACGAACGGCGGGGGTCGCGTCGCGTGGGTGGTCGTGAGCCCCAAAGCCAAACGTGGCTACCGCTCCACGACCCTCTATCAGCACCAGAGCACCCTGCGGCTGACGCTCGAGTCGCTCGGGATCACACTGTTCCCGGGGGCGGCAACGAGGGCGCCCGCGATGAGCGAGTTCTTCGCGCCGTAAGGCTGGTGGCCGGGTCTTACTGCGCCGCCGCCTCCCACTGTTGCCGGCTCAACACTGTGATTGGTTCGAGCTTCTTGCTCCGCAATGCGGCATTGATCCCCGCCAACTCCCGCGTCGCCCAGGCGTCGAAGCCGCGCACCACGTCCGTCAGCTCACGCGCCACCGCGTCGGCGCGCTCGATCTGGGTCTGTGACGGTCCGCCATCATAGAAGATGATGTTGCTGTAGAGATCGGTGAGATTCTCGCGCAGGCGCTCCTCACCCGTAATCATTCCGCCCTCTTTGGTCGCCACGATCTTCTTGCGCAGCGAATCCACGATTGCCGACGCGGCACGCAGCCGCTTCGCTACGCCATCTCCCGCCGGCAGTCTTCCGGCACGATCGTCGAGCGCCTGGCGTACGCCATTCATGCGCTCCACCGCAAACGTCATGTCGTTCAGCGTCCCTGACATTTTGACCGCCAGATCGAGCGCCGCCTGGCGCTCCTGCGGCGTGTGCGTCGCGCGTGGGTCGGGTACGAGCACGAGCTGCGTCGTGTAGGTCGCGGTGTCCTTCGTCATCTTGATCGTGTAGGTGCCCGGCAACACCCGCGGGCCGTAGGCGGCGCCGAATGCCGCGCTCGCCGCCGGCGGCACGCGCGGCGCCGCCAGCCGCATCGACCACGTCACGCGATTCAAGCCGCGGCGTTTGCTCGTCGGCATCGTGCCGAGGAGTTTGCCGCTCGCGTCGTACACCTCGAGCTTCATGTCGCCGAAGATGTGCCGGCGCCGCTGGTAATACGTGATGACGGCGTCGCTCGGGGGATTTGCTCCGACGTACATGGCATCGCCGTTCGCCCAGCCACCGCCCGCCTGCAGGCGCTGCGCCGTCGGGCGGCCCGCGAGGAACGCGACCGGGCTGGCGAGGACCTCGGTCGTCAGCGCCCGCAGTGGCGTGATGTCGTCCACGATCCAGATGCCGCGGCCGTGCGTGGCGATCACGAGGTCGTGGTCGCGCGGGTGAATAGCCAGATCCCGCACTGCGACGGCCGGTAAATCGCCGCCCTTGTAGTGCGCCCACTGCTTCCCGCCGTCCACCGACACCCACAGCCCCAGCTCCGTTCCCAGGAACAGCAGGTTGCCGTTGACCGGGTCTTCCTTAATAACGTGGGCGTACCCGCGCACCGGGCTGTCCGGCGCCACGAGCGGCGTCCACGTCGCGCCGAAATCGGTCGACTTGAAGGCATAGGGCCGCATGTCGCCGAAGGTGTGCGCGTCGAACGTGGCGTAGATCGTTCCATTCGCGAAGTGACCCGCCTCGACGGACGAGACCCACGCGTTCTTGGGAAGGCCCGTGATGTGGGCGACGACATTCGTCCACGTTTTCCCGCCGTCGCGCGTGACCTGCAGGTTCCCGTCATCGGTGCCGGCCCAGACCACCTGCCCGTCCCGCGGCGACTCGACGATCGCGTAGATCGTGGTGTGCATCTCGGCGGCCGAGTTATCGACGGTGATGCCACCCGACTGCTCCTGCTTCTGCTTTTCCGGGTCGTTCGTCGTGAGATCAGGAGAGATGCGCTCCCACGTCTGGCCGAAGTCCTTCGACCGAAACAGGACCTGCGCGCCGATGTAGATCGTGCCCTTTTGCGTGGCACTGATATGAATCGGCGTGTTCCAGTTGAAGCGAAGTTTTTTTTCCTGATAACGCGGCAAAGGCCGAATGTTGCGACCTTCATGCGTCTTGCGGTTCACGCGGCCGATCTCGCCGCCCTGCGCCTCGGCGTACAGGTAGTCGGGATCGGTCGGATCGGCGAACATCC
>Ga0209577_10004108_pt1 | contig 13734 bp, 13 predicted proteins | sample GraSoiAngelo_109_FD_185874 | JGI IMG/M metagenome (GOLD analysis project Ga0209577, IMG submission 185874) | Grasslands soil microbial communities from the Angelo Coastal Reserve, California, USA - 14_0903_12_20cm (SPAdes) (version 2) | ecosystem: Environmental > Terrestrial > Soil > Grasslands... | reverse complement strand
ATGAACGGATGCGGTGTCTCGTCGACCCGCCATTCGTTATCCGCGTACCCGAAGGCACGGACGATCTCGAGCCCCACCCGCTGCTGCGTGATCACGTCGAACTCGCCGGTCAGGAATGAGTCGTCGACGTCCCCGGCCTCGGCGAGCTCGGCGATCAGCGGTCGCAGCGCCTCCTTCAGGTCGGCGAAGATCGCACGGACCTCCCGTGTCTTCATGAGCGGCTCGTAGTCGTCGAGCAGGAGGTCGTAGGTCTCGTCGGCCCGCTCGAAGCACTGCACGTAGCGGTGGCGTAGCTCGAGCAGGGTCTCGAGGTGAGGACGCAGCTGCTCGAAGTCGGAGCCTTCCTTCGCCGGCCCCCACGCCGCGAGTGCGAGCGCAGAGGCGCGGCGCATCTCGCCGACGAGCTCGGGCGGAACGCGCGAGGCCTTCTCGTAGTTTCGCCGTGTGACGCGGATCAGGCTCGCTTCGAAGGAGTCGTAGTCGGAGCTCTCCTCGAGGCTCTGCAGCTGCTCGAGCAGCTCGCCGACGTCGGACTGGACGAAGCGATCCTGCGCCAGCCGGCTCACCGTCCCGAGCGCCTCGGCCCGGGCAGCCGCGCCGCCGGGGGGCATCATCACCCGCTGGTCCCACAGCAGCAGCGTCGCCGCCTTGGTCAGGTCGTTGACCTCGGCGAGGCGGTCGCGGAGGCGTTCGAAAGCGGGCGTCGTCACGCGGAGAACTTTGTCAGAACGTTCCGCGCGAACGCCCGTGGGAGCCGCAGTTCGCGTCCGCCGGTCAGGCCCGACGGCCGCACGATGAGCACGAACGCCATCAAGGCGCCGACGACGACGATGCGCGTGCCGGAGGGGAGATCGAGCGTTCCGCCGAGAATGTGCACGCCGTTCTCCGCCTCCGCGAGGAACGAGTCGACGGCGCTGATTGCGACGGCGCCGACGACCGCGCCCCAGAGACTCGTCGCGCCGCCGATCACGAGCATCGCCAGCGTGATGAACGTCAGATTCAGGTAGACGAGCTCGGTGTTGATCGGCAGGACGTGGACGTACAGGCCACCGGCAAGGCCGGCCAGCGCGCCGGAGAGCGTGAAGGCGACGAGCCGCTGCGCGTAGATCGAGACGCCGACGGCACGTGCCGCGGCAGCATCCTCGCGCGTCGCACGCAGCATCCGGCCGTAGCGGCTTCGCTGGTAGACGAACGCAACGATCACCGCGATCAGCGCCCCGACCGAGGCTTGCAGGAGGCCGGTCGTCTCCGGAACGGCGGAAAAGGTCGTTACCCCGGGCCCGACCTTCTCCCAGTAGCGCAGGACGTTGTGAGTGATCTCGAGCACGCCGAACGTCGCGATCCCCGCAGCGAGGCCGGAGAGGCGCATCAGCGGCAGGCCGACCACGAGCGCGTACACGGCGCCGACGGCAGTCGCAAGCGCAATCGACGACACGTCGCCGACAGTCGTGTGGCGCAGGAACCCGAAGAGGTGCGGCATGATCGCCGGCTTCTCGGTAAGCGGGATCGCCAGAACGCCCGCCGTCCAGGCGCCGACCGCGACGAAGCTGATGTGGCCGAACGAAAGCACGCCCGAGTTGCCGATGAAGACGTACAGGGCGACCACGATCGCGACGTTGACGAGCGCATTGACGACGTACGTCTGTGTCGAGATCGATACGAGCGTGCCGAACAGGCCGACTCCTACGACGAGCGCGCCCGGGCCGAGCAGCTCGAGCACGGCTCCGGGCGCTCGTCTCAAACGCGTTCCGCCGCTTGCTGGCCGCCGCGCGCGAACAGCCCGCCGGGACGGATCAGCAACACGACAATGACGGCCGCGAAGAGGAACGACGGCAGGTACTGGCTCTGATTCGTCGGCAGCGCGCCGCCGAGGAAGCCGGCCGCGAACCCGATCGCGAACCCGCCGAGGGTCGCCGAGACGAGACGGTTCATACCGCCGAGCACAACTCCTGCGAGCACGAGGATCGTGTCGCGGAGCGCGAAGTCGGGCGTCACGAGAGGTGTCTGCACGGTCATCAGCACGGCGACTGTCGCCGCGAGCAGCCCGGAAAGCAGGACTGCCGACCCGATCACTCGGTTGGCCCGCACGCCGAGCAAGCGGGCGGTCCGAAAGTCGAGCGCGGCCGCGCGCATCTGCAGGCCGACAGTCGTCCGCGCGAGGAGCAGCACGAGCACGACGAGACACGCGGCAGCGACCGCCGCCGCCACGATCGAGATCTCGCGGATGTGGACGCCTCCAATCGTCCAGGGCTGGTTCAGGGACGAGAGCGACGCGGCGATCTTGCCGAGGGAGCCGAACCAGAGCAGCGCGATGCTCTGGAGGAGGAACGCAACGGCAAATGTCGCGACGAGCATCACGGCCGGCGTCTGCGTCCGGAGCGGCCGGAAGACGACCCAGTCCATCCCCACGGAGAGCACGACGACGACTCCGAAGCACAGCAGAATCCCGCCCCAAACCGGCCAGCCACGCTCGTACGCAAACGCCAGAGCGTAGGCGCCCGCCATCACGAGCTGCCCGTAGGCGAAGTTCACCAGTCGGAGCACGCCGAAGACGAGGCCGATGCCGACGGCCATCAGCGCGTAGATGCCGCCGAGACCGAAGGCGTCGGCGACCGTCTGCCAGTCAGCGCCGAGAAAGGTCGCCGTGAGCGTCATGCGAAGTAGGCCGCGACGAGCGTCTCGCTGTCGCCGGCCGCCTCCGGGCCGAGTGTCAGGGTGAGCCGCCCGTTCGTCAGCACGTGCGAGCGGTCGGCAAGGGCGACGGTCCGCTGGGCTCGCTGCTCGACGAGCAGGATCGCAATGCCGCTTTCGCGGATCTCCTCGAGCGCTTCGAACACGACATCGACGAGGCGTGGAGCGAGGCCGAGCGAAGGCTCGTCGAGCAGCAGGAGCTCCGGCTTTCCGACGAGAGCGCGGGCGATCGCAAGCTGCTGCTGCTGGCCGCCGGAGAGAGCGCCCGCCGGCCGTCGCCGGAACTCCTTCACGACCGGGAAGAGCTCGTACGCCCGCGCGAGGTCGCCGTTCGGACGGCCGGCGACGCCGAGCCGAAGATTCTCCTCAACCGTCAGCTCGGCGAAGATGCGACGTCCCTCCGGGACGAGCGCGACACCAGCGCGCGCGACGTCCTCAGGCGCGCGCCCGACGAGGGAGCGGCCGTGCAGGCGTACGTCACCGGCGGCCGCCGGAACGAGCCCCATCACGGCGTGCAAGGTCGACGACTTCCCCGCCCCGTTCGCGCCGATCAGACCGACGATCTCGCCGCGGTCGACGCTGAGCGACAGGCCGCGCACCGCGTGGACTGCGCCGTGGCGCACGTCGAGGCCGTCGAGCTCCAGCACAGGCGTGGTCACTCCTGCACGGCACTTTCTCCGAGATATGCGGCGGCGACGTCGAGGTTGGCGCGGACGTCCGCCGGCGTTCCTTCCGCCAGCGTACGGCCCTGGTCGAGGACGTGGATGCGATCGCAGACATCCATGATCAGTCCCATGTTGTGGTCGATCAGGAGCACGCCCGCTTCGCGATCGTCGCGCAAGGACTGGACCGCTTCGACAAACGCGGGCAGCTCGGCCTCTGGAAGCCCGGCCGCGGGCTCGTCGAGCAAGACGAAGCTCGGGTCCGTCGCCAGTGCCCGCGCGACACCCAGCCGGCGTTCGTCGCCCTGGGAGAGTGCGGCCGCAGGTGCGTCGGCGCGGGCCGAGAGACCGAGCGCATCGAGCAGCTCCTCTGCTCGCTTCCGCGCTGCCCGTGGGGCCGCGCCTGCTCCAAGCGCCGCCACCTCGACGTTCTCCCGCACCGACAGCCCGCGGAAGCCGTGGCTGTGCTGGAACGTCCGCGCGAGGCCGGCACGGCCGCGACGGTTCGGCCTCCAGCGGGTGATGTCACTGCCCTCGAGCTCGACCGTCCCGCTCGACGGCCGGTCGAACCCGCTGAGCACGTTGACGAGCGTCGACTTGCCGGCGCCGTTCGGCCCGATCAAGCCGAGGATCTCCGCGCGGCGCACCTCGAGCGTGACCTCGTGCAGCGCACGGACGCCCTCGAACGACCGAGAGACGGCGGAGGCCCGGAGCGTCGCGCCGGGCCCCCGCGGTTGCCGTTCGTCGCTCAGATCTTCGGAACGACCTTCGCGACGATCGTGCCGACCAGCTTCGGCACGTTGTCCTGGATCTTGATCACCCGGTACCGACGCCCGAAGACGGTGTGCAGCGTCCTCGAGAAGCTGACGTTGCCCGAGATCGTCGGCACCTTCTTGAACTTCTCCATGACCTTCGCGAGCACAATCCCCTTGGTCGACCCGTGCGCGCGCTTGATCGCGGTGACAACGCCGTCAATCGCCGACGGGCCGGTGATGAAGCCGCCGGTCGCCGCATGCACCTGCTTCGCGAGCCTGTTGACGGCCTGAACCGGGTCATCCCCGAACGACGAAGCAAATGTGACAAACCAGTAGTTCGTCACCTTCGGGTTGGCGGGAAGCCAGTAGGTGCCGTCGCCGGCCCACGAGTTCAGGATCGGCGTGTTGTTGCCGAGCGAGCGCAAACCGCTCACCAGCGTCGACAGAGCGCCGAAGGCGCCCGCCGTCGACGTCACGATGACCTGCGCCTTCTCGCCGTTCAGCCGGCTGACGGCGTTCTGCACGTTGTTCCCGCCGCCCGACTGGTAGCTCTCCCGCCCGACGATCTTGCCTCCGAGCTGCTTCCAGCGCGCCTCGAAGGCCTGCACAACGTTGCGGAAGTAGATGATCACAGTGTCGGTCGCGAGGTCTGCCGTCCGCCAGCCCTTGCTCCACGCGTATTGCGCCATCGCGGAGCCCTCGTCCTGCGCGACGTTGCCGAAGCTGAACGCCAGGCGGCCCTTCGTCCCGTAGCGCTTCGGGCCCATCTGGTCGGTGCCGATGCACGGTGCGATCGCGAGCACGCCCCGGTCGATCGCCGTTGTCACGACCGGCGCAGCCAGCTCGACGTCGCACGTGACGAACAGGATCGAGGCCTTGTCGCCGAGCAACCGCAGCGCGCAGGCCTTCGCGATGTCGGGCTTGTTCCCCTGCGTGTCGCACGTGAGGAGCTGCAGCTTCCTGCCGCTGACGCCGCCTTTTCCGTTGATCTTGTTCACTTCGAGCTTGGCGGCCGCGAGCGCGGGGCCGTCGAACGGCGCCATGTCGCCGGTCCCGTCGAATGCCCAGCCGATGATGATCGGCGGCTTCGCCGCGCTGTGACTCGTCGCGGCGAGCGCGCTGCCGATCAATGCGAACGCGACGAGTGCCGCAGCCGCGATCGCCAACCTCCCTCGACCTCTCATGTATGCCTCCTCTTGGGTTCCCCAGCCACTTGATTACACGGCACCGGGCGATACCTGGTCAACCGGCCTTCGGATTCGCTGCTCCCAGACCCGCTCGAATGCGTCCTTTGCGCGCAGCGCAAGCTCCTCCGCCGGGACCTCCCACAGCGAATCGGGCCAGACGTCCCCGAAGGCGCCGTTGTCGGAAAAGACCTCCACATCGTAGTATCCGTCCCAGCCGGCCGCCTCGAGCGCACCGAGCAGCTCCGGCAAGTCGGCGACTCCTTCGCCCGGAAGCACGCGGTCGGCCCAGCTCCGCGTCGGCTCGCGCCAGTCGGCGACGTGCACGCCGACGAAGCGGCTCGCGTGACGGTCGATCTCGGCCAGGACATTCGGCGTGTTCCACAGGTGCCAGGTGTCGAACTGGATCCCGAGCGCGGGATGGTCGGCCTCGTCGATCAGGTCGACGGCCTCGGGCAGCGACGAGATGAACGTCCAGTCCTCGCCGCCGATCCGGTTGATCGGTTCGAGCCCGATGCGGACTCCTGCACGCTCCGCCTCGCCGGCGATCGTATGCAGGCCGGCGACGACGGCGTCACGGTCGTCGCCGGGCCCGGTCAGGCAGACGATGCCGGTCGGGTGGAACGCCGCGAGCCTGTGCACGGATGCGCAGAGCGCGTCGATGCGGGCCTGCGGATCGCTCGGCCCTTCCAGGAGCGGCAGCGGCAGAATCGACGGGATCGTGGGAATGGCGCTCGCCGACCCGAGCCCGGACGCTGCGAGCGCCTCGAGCGCCGCCGGGTCATCGTCGAGCTTCAACTCCCAGATGCCGATCGCGTCGGCTCCCGCAGCTACATACGCCTCGAGGTCGTCCGCGAACGACGACGTCAGCGTCGTGATCTGCGAGATCGAAAAAGGAGGCCGGATGCAGGGAGTCTATGCCGGAGCAGCTCGCGGGCAACGAGAGTGCCGGAGCCACCGCCGAGCCCGGGCCCCGGCCACGTGCTCGCGCCGATGTGAAAGAGGCTGCGCACGGGAGTGCGGTGCCCGGGCTGCTGGGCGAAAGGCCGCCAGAGGAAGTTCTGGTCGAGCGCGAGCGAGCCGGAGTATGGGTCGCCGCGCTCGAGATTGATGTTCGCCGTTTGCAGGTCGGCGGGTGACAGCGCAACACGTTCGAGCAGCGACGACTCGAGGCTGGGGATGTGCCGAGCGAGCCGGCGCTGGATGCGGTCGGCGTAGCGCTCGCGCAGGGACTCCGTCCACCTCCCGTCGCCGGTGTCGATTTCGCCGGCCGCGTCGCCTTTCACGCGCCACGGCAGCTCCTGCAGCTGGATCCAGAGCAAGCCGCGCCCGGCGGGGGCGCGCGATTCGTCGATCGTCAGCGGCTGGCCGACGACGATCGTCGCCTCTGCCGGCAGCAGGCCGCGCTCCGCCTCGTTCACGGCGCGCGAGACGCCGTCGAGCCCCGGCGTGACGTGGACGATCGCCGTCTGCGCGAGCCGCTCGTCGCCGTCCCACTGCGGTGGCTCCGACAGCGCGAAGTGGATTTGCATCGCGGAGCGGCCGAAGCGAAAGCGGCTGCCCGCGTCCGCGAGGGGACCTCGAAGCTCCAGCAGGCGGCCGTACAGCTGGGTCGGCGTGACGTTGCAGATCACAGCGCGGCGGGCGACGAGCGTCTCGCCATCCTCGGTGCGCACGCCCGTCGCGCGGCCGTCCATGACGACAACGCGCACGACATCGGCTCCGGCGCGGCACGTGCCGCCGTGATCGCCGATCAGCCGGACGAGCGCCTCGACGAGCCGCGCGCCGCCTCCGCGCGGGATCGGCATCCCGCCGGCCTCGATCGCGAACGCGATCACGCGCGCCATGAATCCCGACGCCGCAGCGTCGGGTCCGAGCCCGGTGTGCAACACCCAGGGGGCGAGCAGTCCGTGCGTGCGCTCGGACTCGAAGGTCGTCTCGAGCCAGTCGCGGCACGACTGGACGGCGTCTGCGCCGAAGGCGGCGAGCCCACGTCGGCCGAGGCGACGGTACGCGCGCAGCACCAGTGCGGCGCCTGCGCTCGACCAGAGCTCCGTGCCCAGCACGCCGAACAGGAGCTCCGCCTGCGCGCCGACCGCCGCCATCGATTCGCGCCACGCGTCGCCGAGCTCGGCCGCGTTCGCCTCGGAGCTCGTCGACAGGAATGCGCTGCCGCCGTCGGGGAACGCCGTCGCAGTCGGCAGTTCGGTGTTCAGGTACTCGAGCCCCCGGGCCGCGAGCTCGTCGCCGAGCTCGGCGTGGGCGGCGCCGCCGACCCAGAGCGGGTGCCAGGCGCTGAACACGTCGTGCACGAATCCCGGCTGCGTCAGCTCGGCGGTCTTGATCGCGCCGCCGAGCTCCTGCTCGCGCTCGAGCACGCAGACGTCCCACCCGGCGCGGGCGAGCAAGGCCGCGCACGCGAGCGAGTTGATGCCGCTGCCGACGATGACGGCGTCGTGCTCAGCCACTTGCGAGCCGGCGGAACTCCTCGTCGGTGAGGATGTCACGCTTGCGGGTGCCCAGCTCCTTGACGCGGGCGAGCAGCGCGCGTTGCGCGTCGTCGTCGAGCTCGAGGCCGAGCTCCCGCGCCTTGATCCGGATCGAGTCGATCCCGCTCTTCTTGCCCAGCACGATTCCGCGTTCCGTCCCGACGAGCTCCGAAGAATAGGGCTCGATCGCCGGCGGATCGTGGAACTGGCTCGCGACGGCTCCCGATTCTCGCCGGAAGAGGTTCTCGCCCACGAGCGGCTTGTACGGCTCGAGCTCGTACCCGGAGAGGTCGCGCAGCCGCTCGGAGAACGCCCGCGCGCGATCGAGGCGCAGATTCGTGTCGACGCCGTACAGGCCGCGCAACGCGAGCGCGATCTCGGGCAGGTTGGCGTTGCCGGCCCGCTCCCCCATGCCGTTGACGGTGCCCTGGATCCAGTCTGCGCCGGCGCGCACGGCGGCCACGGCGGCGGCCGTCGCGAGGCCGAAGTCGTTGTGGCCGTGGAAATGGACCGAACGGTCGGTCCCGAGCCATTCACGCGTCCGCCCGACGAGCTCGGCGACCGCTTCGGGCGTCGCGATGCCGAGCGTGTCGACGACGACGACCTCCTCGGCGCCGGCCTCGACCGCCGTCTTGTACACGGTCTCGAAGTAGCCCGGGTCGGCGCGCGTGCCGTCCACGCCGAAGAACGCGACGGTGATGCCCTGCTCGACAGCGAACGAGATCGCGTAGACGATCCGTTCGAGCATCGCCTCGCGATCGACGCCGAGCGCTTCCAGCTTGAGGTCGGAGATCGGAGACTCGATCACGCTCGCGCCGACGCCGAGCTCGACGAGCGCCTTGACGTCCGCCTCGACGGCGCGCGAGAAACCCCAGACCTCGGCCTTCAGGCCCGCATCGCGGATCAGCTCGACGGCGCGCCGGTCATCCGCGGACACGCGCGGAAAGCCGGCCTCGATGCGCTCGATCCCGAGCCCGTCGAGGCCGCGCGCGAGCTCCAGCTTGTCCTCCGGCGTCAGGACGACCCCGACGGTCTGCTCGCCGTCGCGCAGCGTCGTGTCGTAGAAGCCGACGTGCGCATCGAAGCGGTGCGCGTCGTTGATGGAGCCGGTCCAGAACTCACTCATCGTGAAGAGCCTCGGCGATGCGCTTGTGACCGTCATGCAACGCCGGCTCGCCGTGTGCGACGAGGACGTGATCGATTGAAAGGTCGAGCAGCGCCAGCAGCGATTCGCGAAACGCTGGCGGGTCGCGCTCTGCAGGTGAAGGGAGCACCTGGAGCCCGCCCTCGACGCCCATGAAGAACTCCGCCACGACCAGCGCGCGGGACGCTCGCAGGTAGAAAGCGACCTGACCTTCTGCCGCGGTGCCGCCGGGAACGAAGAGTTCGACGCCCTCGGGCAGCGGACCGGACTGTGTCGCGAATGACAAGCGCGGCCGCGCCGGCTCGTGCGCCCACGCCGTGACGTCGTACCGCTGCGCGACCGCGGCCGCACTGCGCTGGTGCCACGGCGCCGTGAGGAGCACCGAGGCGCCGCCGCAACGATCGACCCACGCGTCGAGCGTCGCGTACGTCTCCTCTTTTTCGGCTTCAGGCACCAGCGGGTCGATCAGCACCGCGGCCGTCGCCGTCTCGTAACAGACGCAGCCGACCTGCTCCGGCCAGGCCGGCGCGTTGTTCCACGCGGGATGTGCCGCTGTCCAGTAATGCAATCCGGGTGCGACGTCTCGCAGGTTCACTGCCTGAAATCGTCGGGGTAGCTCGACAGCTTCTCGACGCCGTCCGCGGTGATCAGGAAGTTGTCCTCGAGGCGAAGGCCGCCGCCCTCCGCCCAGTACGCCCCGGGCTCGATCGCGAGCACCATCCCCTCCTCGATCGTGCCGCCGCCGGCCTGGTGCGCGTACGGCGGCTCATGTGCGCGCGCGCCGACACCGTGCGCGATCGGATGCGTCGGCTGGTCGGGGAAGCCTGCTGCGGCAATGCCGGCGCGGATCAGGCGGTCGAGCTCGGCCAGGCACGCGCCGGGACGGCAATGATCGAGCGCGTGGCGGTAGACGCCGAGCAGGGCATCGAGCAGCTCGTCGTAGCGTGCGTCGAGCGGCCCCGGGCAGACGTTCTTCGTGTGGTCGCACCAATAGCCGTCGGCGCACACCCAGATCTCGAACAGTGTCGGCTCGTGTTCCTGCACGGGCCGGTGGCCGGTCGCTGTGAACGTCCGGATGCCGGGGCCCGACCACACCAGCGAGAAGCCGAGCGCCAGCTCGACCTGTCCCTTCCACCCCGTCCCCTCGCCGTGCACGAAGCCCTGCCACAGCGCCGCGGCCTCGCTCTCCTTCATCCCCGGCCGCAGCTCCGCGGCCACGTGCTCCATCGCGGCGGCCGCGATCTCGTTCGCGAGCCGCATGCGCTGCACCTCTTGTCCCGTCTTGACCGCACGCGCCTGGTTCAGGAGCGGCGTGGCGTCCTGAGCGCTGGGAAAAGCGTCGAACCACGCCTTCGTGTACGTCGTCGGCTCGCCGACCATCCGGTCGACCGCCTGCGTGCCGAGGCTGAGCTCGAGCCCGACAGTCTCGAAGTGCGCCCCGACCTCGCGTGCGACCTCGAGCGCCCGTAGCGCCGGCGGCCGCGGGTCGGTCGCGTCGTAGCCCGGAACGAACCGCACGTCCTTCGTCCAGGCCATCTCGGCCGCATCCTGGGCAGACGGTTCGATCGTGATCAGCACCGGCTCGCCGGCGCGTGGGAAGACGGCCGCGTCGAAGCCCTTCATCCCCCAGAAGTTCGTCAGGTAGAGCACGTTGTCGGGCGCGCGGACGACGAGCGCGTCCAGTTCCTGCTCCGTCATCAGGGAGCGCACGCGCTCGAGCTTCGCGTCGTCGCGCGGCCAGCTCACCCGTGGGCGTCCCATGACACGACGGGATTGCGGAGCACGCCGATCTTCTCGATCTCCGCCTCGATCACGTCGCCGGGCCTGAGGTACAGCGAGGCCGCATCTTCGCTGAAGCCCGCGACACCGCTCACCGTTCCCGTCGACACCACGTCGCCCGCCGAATAGCCGAGCGGCGAGTAGTGCGCCAGGATCTCCGGAATCGTGACCGACATGTTGCCGCTGTACGACTCTTGGCGGCGCTCGCCGTTCACGCGCAGCTCCATCTTCAGATCGTGCGGATCGCCGAGCTCGTCCGGCGTCACGATCCACGGCCCGAGCGGGCAGAACGTGTCGATCGCCTTGCAGAAGGAAAAGACGCCGGAGCGCATCTCGCGCCGCTGGATGTCGCGGGCGGTGATGTCGTTGAAGATGACGTAACCACCGATGTAGTCGGCGGCCTCGCCCGGCCCGAACCACTTCCCCGGCTTGGAGACGACGACCGCGAGCTCGAGCTCGTAGTCGAGCTCGTTCGTCAGCTCCTCTGGATAGACGATTGGCTCGTCGGGGCCGATGATCGCGTCGACGTTCTGGAAGAAGACGATCCACGGTGCGATCTCGTGCGACCAGCCGACGCGCTTCGACTCCTCCTCGTGCTCGCGGAAGTTGCCGGCGGTGTGGATGAGCTTCTTCGGGATGATCGGCGCACCCAGCCTGACGTCGTCCAGAGCGTGCTCGCGGCCGGTCGGCACTCCACCGCGCTCGAAGTACTCGCGCATGCTCGGGACGTCGAGCTCGGCGATCGTGCCGTCACTCAGCTGCCCGACCTTGCCGTCGTCGAAGGTGACGAGCCTCATCGGTGCGCCACCAGCCAGTCGACGACATCCTGTGCGTTCCGGTCCGGCGGGAAGACCGGATAGAAGACCTTGACGACCCTGCCGCGCTCCGCGACGAGCGCGAGCCGCTTGTAGAGCGTCAGCCCCTGAACCTCGAAGGTCGGCAGGCCCGGATCGCGAGCCAGGTCGAGCCATTCGTCGCTGATGACGGGAAACGGCATCTCGTTGCGTTCGGCGAACTCGATCTGGTCGTCGAGGCTCTGCGCACTCACGCCCACGATGCGCGCGCCGAGCGCGGTGAGCTCTCCGCTGTGGTCGCGGAAACCACACGACTGCGGCGTGCAGCCGCGCGCGCCGGGAATCTCGTCCCAGCCGGGCAGCAGCGGCCGGTCGGGCCGGCCGGTGCGTGGGTACACGTAGAGGACCTCGAAGTCACGGATGTTGACGGCGCCCTGCGAGGACGGCAGGACGAGGTCCGGCAGCTCGGCGCCGGTCAGATGCTCCGCAGCGCCGTCGTCGACCGGGACGGGCAGACCGTCCGGCAGCACGTGGGGATCGAACTGCTGGGGTCTGACCCCTTCCGGGGTCAGACCCCAGCCTTTGCTCCGGTTGCTCATGCGACCTCGCAGATCTTCTGCGCCACGCGCGTGTACACGGTCGCGATCTTCGCCAGTCCGTCGATGTCGAGGTTCTCGCCCAGCTCCGGGTCGGGCAGGCCGCTGGAGGTTCCGTAGTTGACGCTCTCGATCCCGTAGCGCGTCAGCGTGGACGCATCGGAGAACCAACGGACGGTGTCCCGCTCGGGCTTTTCTCCGAACACCTCCGTGTGCGCTTCGTCGATCGCCGCGACGAGCGGATGATCGTCCGCGATCTCGGAGCCGGGAGCGGTCACGTAGGTTTCGGACTCGATCCCGTGGTCGGGGAAGCGTTCCCGCAGCCCGCGGACGAAGTCGGCGAGGGCAGAGCGCGCCTCCGCCATCGGCATCGTCGGCGGCACGCGGAAGTCGACGAACAGGTCGGTCCGGTGCGGCGTGCGCGAGACGCGCCACGCAAACCCACCGCTGATCGCACCGATGTTGACGATGCCGCGCTTGCCGCCGTACGAGGTCCGCTCCTCCCACTCGGGCGCGAATTCGAGCACCGCGGCGAGCACGTCGCGCATGCGCACGATGGACGTCGCGTCTCGCTTCCCCTCGCTGAACGCGGTGTGGAGGAAGGGACCGCTGGTCGAGATCCGCATCCACAGCGAGCCGTAGTGGCCGAGCACGATCTTCTGCTCGGTCGGCTCGCCGAGGACGCACATGTCGGTCACCGCTCCGTGAGACGTCAGGAAGCGCGAGCCGGACGCGTACCCGCGATACTCGCTGCCGACGTAGTCCGGATGCCACTGCGTCTTCTCGATCTCCCCGGCAACGCACGCGACCATCACGTCCCCGCGCAATCGCACGCCTGCTTCACGCAGGGCGCGCACGGCCTCCATGTAACAGGCGAGCGCGCCTTTCATGTTCGAGATGCCCAGGCCGTAGACGCGGCCGTCGCGCACGAACCCGTGCGGCTGAAAGCCCGGGATGCCGGCGAGCCAGGGCTCGCGTCCAGAGTACGAGGTGTCCATGTGCCCGTTGAACATCAGCGACCGACCGCCGCCGGCGCCTTCCCAGAGGCCGACGACGTTCGGCCGTCCGTCCTCGACCTCCTGCCACTGCACCTGGAGGCCCATCGCTTCGAGTTCGTCGCGCACGCGCTCGCCCATCGCCTGCTCGTCGCCTGTCGGGCTGGGGACGGAGACGAGGTCGACGGCGAGCTGAACGAGCCGGTCGGCGTTGACCTCAACGGAAATGGGGCAGCACCTCCCGGCCGAAGAGCTCGATCTGCTCGTGGCGGCGGTCGCCCCAGAGCTCGAGCATCACGTGCGTACAGCCCGCGGCCCGGTAGTCCTCGATCGCGGCGGTGCAATCGGCCGGCGTCCCGGCGATCGGCTTGCACTTGTCCAGGATCTCGTCCGTCACCTTGGCCTTCGCGGCGAGGCGGCCGCCCTGCTCCATCGCCTCGGCGACGGGGCTGATCTCGTCCTGCGTCAGCCCGGCGAGGTCGAGCAGCGTGTCGGCGGCGCCCTTGATGTTCTGCACCTTGTTGGCGAGGTACATGCCGGCGATCTCGCGCGCGCCGTCACGCCCGGCGTCGCGATCGGACTCGTGGATCGAGGCCACGATCGTGCAGCCGATGTCGATGTCGGCGCCGACGTTCTCGCGCGTGT
>Ga0209577_10004107_pt1 | contig 13734 bp, 13 predicted proteins | sample GraSoiAngelo_109_FD_185874 | JGI IMG/M metagenome (GOLD analysis project Ga0209577, IMG submission 185874) | Grasslands soil microbial communities from the Angelo Coastal Reserve, California, USA - 14_0903_12_20cm (SPAdes) (version 2) | ecosystem: Environmental > Terrestrial > Soil > Grasslands... | reverse complement strand
TCCCCATTTTGCTCCAGTTTAGTTCGCCCAAACCCTGGCGCAGGCGTTCCTGCGCGCGTTGCCAATAACGTCTAGATTGCCCCAACTTCACGCTCCCAGACGGGTCAGCCGCAGGAGCCGCTCTCGCCGGTCGCTACAATGGCATTAACAAGGTGTATTGCGTAAGCTCCAGTTCGGTCGCTCGAAGCTCCCGGTTATACATCCTCGTTACAGCCCGAGCTGGGCGGCGCACGCTGGCGCACGCGCAAGGCAGCGCGCAATGGTCGGGCGGCTTGCTTAGCCATCTCTATTTTCAGATTAGATGTATATACATATATAGTGAAAGTCAACCAGGCGAGCTCGTGACTTAAGCGCCACAGCTTATTGGCCCTTTCTCGCCCAGAGGGTGGGCCACACTATTTCTGGTCCTGGACGAAGGTGCGCGGCACTCGGGATATGATGGAGTACGCAGAGTCAGTGAGGGCGCCCGGCCGCTGCGGCTTGCCTGGCGGACGAATCAGCCAGAGAAAGCTGTGAAGGATCGTTCATCGAAGGGCGCCGAAGCTCATGCCCTTTTCCCGCCAAGAATACGACGCGGTCGTGATTGGCAGCGGACCGAACGGGCTGTCTGCCGGGATCACCATCGCGGAAGCCGGCCGCGCCGTTCTATTGATCGAGGGGCAGGAAACCATCGGAGGCGGCGTGCGCTCGGCGGAATTGACGCTGCCCGGTTTCCTGCACGACGTCTGCTCTTCTGTTTACCCCATGGCCGTGTGGTCGCCCTTCTTTCGACGCCTGCCGCTTGCGCAATACGGCTTGGAATGGGTTCATCCTGTGGCGCCTCTAGCTCATCCTCTCGATGATGGCTCCACCGTAATTCTCGAACGCTCCCTCGAGCAAACCGCGCAGAATCTCGGCGCCGACGCCGGACGTTACGTTCGGCTTATGGGGCCGCTCCTTTCCGCATGGCCGAGACTCGAGTCCAGCGTACAAAGTCCTTTCAGCATTCCAGCGCATCCTCTCGCAGCGATGCGTTTCGGATTTTCCGTGCTCCGTTCCGCTTCGAGCGTGGCCAAGCATGCCTTTCGCGGCGAGCGGGCCCGCGCGCTCGTCGCAGGTCTGGCCGCACATGCCGTGTTGCCCCTGGAACGCGTCCCCAGCGCCGCTTTCGGCCTCGTTCTGGGAATCATCGCACATACACAAGGCTGGCCCTTTGCGCGCGGCGGCTCACAAAATATCGCCCATGCACTCGCGAAGCATCTGGCGTCGTTGGGTGGCGAAATTGTTACAGGCATGCCGGTTGCGTCGCTCGAGCAGCTTCCTCGTGCTCGCGCCTTCCTCTGCGACATCACGCCACGACAGCTTCTAACCATCGCGGGCTCGCGAGTCCCTGCCGGCTTCCGCGGCAAACTAGAGAGCTACCAATATGGCCCCGGCGTTTGCAAACTCGATTGGGCGCTCGACGGGCCCATTCCGTGGAAGGCCCGAGAATGCGGTCGTGCCGGGACGGTTCACTTGGGAGGCACCTTCGCAGAAATTGCCTACTCCGAACGCGACGCTTGGTGCGGAAGACATTCCGAGCGGCCGTTTGTGCTGCTCGCACAACCGACGCTCTTCGACAGCACTCGCGCTCCCGCGGGGAAACACACGGCCTGGGCATATTGCCATGTGCCAAACGGATCCACTCTGGATATGACGGATGCGATCGAGAAGCAGATCGAACGATTTGCGCCCGGTTTCCGCAGGCGTATCCTGAAACGAAGCGTGCGGGTGGCCGCCAGCCTCGAAGGCTACAATCCGAATTTGATCGGAGGCGATATCGGCGGCGGAGTGGCGGATTTGCGACAGTTCCTGCTGCGGCCGACGCGTCAGTTCTACCGCACTCCGGCGAAAGGAATTTATTTGTGCTCGTCGTCGACGCCGCCGGGACCGGGGGTGCACGGTCTGTGCGGCCATCTGGCGGCACGCGCGGCGTTGAAGGATCTCTTCTGAGGGGCTTTCGTGCAGCCTAAAACACTCTTGGCATGGATCGCCGGCCTGGCCGCGATTTTATATGCAGGCGATTTCGTGTGGTTCGAATACCGGATGCGAAATGTCAAACTCAACGATCCGCTCGAGACGGTCACGTTCTTTTACGCCACCGCGATGAAAAATGGCAAAGTCGAAGTTTTTTACGATCAGCCCCAAACGCAAACCTGCGTTCACTCGATTTTCCCGCTCAGCGGGTACACGCCGTGCTGGCGATTCAATCGCTCCGGCATCCAACGCGTCTCGCTCTTCATTACGCCGGCCCGAGGCCTTCGCGCAGCGCGCAATTACTTCGCGGGCTGCACGGAACCGGCAGAAAGCGGTATCCTGCGCGCCGATGCAGCGACAGCGATGGAGCGCGTGCCGTTCTTCCCTACCGAGCGCACCGCAAAGAAATGATTATCCGTGGATACCCCCTTTAACGCCGTTTCTCTCGCGCTAGTAACAAACTGAAAGACCTGCCAGCGCGGTTCGGTCGTCTCGCGCCATAGGATCTCGAAGCCGGCGCGCTGGGAATCCTCTTCGGCGTTCCAGATAATCTTCGCATCGGGCGTAACGCCACCGCCGAGTTTTACGCCTGTGGGAACGGCGGGCGCGAGGGCAAGCTGGCGAAGCGGTTCAGCATTTGCGCGCGCAACATTTCCGGCAAATTCCAGGTTCAAGTATTTGACTTGATCGCCGTATTCCACGCCATCTTCCGTTCGCGGCGTCTGATGCTGGTGGCGATAATCCTCGAGTGGCTCCGTGAATCGCACTGCGGGAAGACCGGCCAAGTAAAAAGGCTCATGGTCGCCGCCACGTTCCACGCGATCCAGAGCAAAAACCAGGCGAATCGCCTCGCGGCCGTCAATCTCCTCGATGGCGCGGGCCAGTTCTCGCGAGGGCGAATCGGCGTCGTCTTGCTCGCCGCCACCGGAAAAGAGCCTGATGCGGTGGGGCGCGCCGGGTGCGGGATCGGCGCCCACGATGTCATTGTCCAGCATGCCTCCCACGGTGTAGCCCTGTTGCTGCGCCCAGGACAGCATGCGCTCCGCGCCGTAGAGATATTGTTCTTCACCCGAAACCGCAGCGAAAAGCAGCGTAGCGCGATACCCACCCGTACCCGGGCTCATGCGGCTCAGCAGTCGCGCGCATTCCAGACTTACAGCGACCCCTGAAGCGTCATCATCCGCTCCGGGTGAGTCCAGATTTGGGTCCATGACGTCGGAAGCGCGGGAGTCGAAATGTCCCGAGACGATGAACACGGTTTTCGCAAGCTGAGGATCGGCTCCCGGCAGGATGCCGTAGACATTTTCCATCCGTGCGGGCTTGTTCTTGGTTCGCGTGCCGCTCGCCTCGAACTTGTCAATGGTGACTTGCAATCTGCCCGCAGAGTTCTTGGCAATTTCATTCAGGCGCGCCACGATGCGATCGCGGCCACATCCCACGCCGCGTTTGGGATCGGTCCACGACGAAAGCGAATTGCGCGTTCCGCAGGCCACTAGCTGCTCGATCACACTACGCATCCCCGCTTCGTCCACTTCCCGGCTCGAGATAGCTCCCGCCGGACGCACCACAAGCTTTGGAGCGGGCTTGCCTTGCGCAGGCTCTGGCGGGTCTTTCTGCGCACGCAAAATACCCGATGAGGCCATGACCAAAACCACGGACGTGAGGGCGAGTGCTGCGAACCTTCGTGCCGATCTTCTTCGGGTTGTCATTATGCCCTCTCGGGCACAGCCTAAACCGAGCTCACCGTTTCCTGCCCGGCGTAACGCCGCCTCGGGGCCGAAGATGAATCCAGCGGACGAACCTCCGGCCGGGACATCTGCTCCTCGATCTTGCGCAGGACTTCGGCGAAAGTGCGCTGCTGCTTTTTTTGCCATTGGGCTCGCCGCGCCTGTACTTTATCCCAAAGCGCCGACGCCTGCACAAACGCCTCCCAATACTCGATCCGGCCGAGAAATGGGCGGCTTAGGAGCTTCGCACCGACGCCCAACGCGTGGGCCGCCTCCTGCCTACGCGTATCCAGGTGCAGCCAATGGGTCAGCAGCCGGTTGCGTTCATAAACGGCGGTGGACCGCCGGCGCGACACCTGCGAACCAATGGTCGAGGAAAACTGATGCCAAATGGCGCTGCCCGGCTCGTAGCGCAGCTCCAATCCTTGTTTCCAGGCGCGCACAGAAAGCTCTACGTCTTCCCAGCCGTACGGCGCAAACATTTCCTCAAAACCGCCGAGAGCCAGAAATTTCTCGCGGTCGAATAGCGATGAACCGCCGGTCGTGTACAGCGTGATCAGCGGCTGCGTTGGAGCAGGCGGCCAAGGAACAAAAAAACGTGAATGCACGCCGAGAAAGCCGCGCCGAAATCTGCCGCGTTGTCCAGCGCCGCGCAGCACGCCGGTGGCGAAGTCGTAGGCATTACCGGTCGCGGCGAAGACAATGGGATCGCGAAAGTGCGCGGCCAGCAGCGGCAGCGTCGTCGTCCTCAGCGCGACGTCGTTGTTGACCAGGTATACGAGCGAGAAACGCGCGGCCTGCACACCGCGATTCGCCGTCGGCGCAAAACCTTGCTGGCGCGCGCTGCTCTCGAAGCGCAACGCCGGCCAACGCGTCCGTAGCCATGATTCGCTGTCGTCGGTGCTGGCATCGTCAGCAACAAGAACTTCGGTTGGCTGGCCGCACGTACCCTCGAAAGCGCGGGCCGCATCAATTATGCTGGGCAAAAATCTCTCGAGTAACGCGCGGCCGTTCCAGTTGGTGACAACGATGCTGAGCCCAGCAGCGCTCAATTGAAAAATCCCGCCGCTTCCGCTGAGACCCGTTCTGCGCAGACCTGCAGCGACGATCCACCGCCCCACCGTGTGCTGATCCACTCCCAGGGATGCAAAAACGGCTTCACCGAGTAGTAGCGCAGGCGCCCTCCGCGCGGGCCATGAAGCCGGGTCAGGCGTTTCAGCAGGCTGTGCTTGAGCGCATGATAATTCTCCGGGCCGCTGCGATCTTCCATGACGCGAACGCTAAATCCACAACCGTCTAGAAGTCGCGTCAGCGTCTCGCGCGTGTAATGGCAGAGGTGATGAGGCAAGGACAGCCCGAACCAATCGTCTCCGAAATGGTGGGCTTGATAGCCCCCGAAATTCGGCAACCCAATCAAGATGATCCCGCCAGGGCGCAGCAGCCGCCCAACCTCTTGCAGGACTGCGCGGGGATTGGGCAGATGCTCGAGCGAATCCCAAAAGGTGACGACGTCGAACTTTCCCGAAGGCAATCCGGCGGCGATGAGCTCAGTATTCAGAACTCGATCCGCTCCCAGAGAGTGCGCCGCTTCCCGATAAGGGAAAGGCATGGGCTCGATTCCGTATCGATCCCATCGCTTCGGATCAAGGGCGCGCAAGAAAAACCCGAGCCCGCATCCGACGTCCAGGACACTTCCTTCGCCGCGGAAGCGACAGAGAAAACCGGTGCGGTAGCGCTGATCGCGGCGGATCCAGTTCGAATCTGCGGCCTCGATTCCGCCCCAATATTCCTCCGCGTAATACGCCTCGAGCTCTCGCGGCGCGAGCTGCGGCTCGGTCCTGACCAAACCACAGGCGGCACAGCGCCAGAGAAGAAATGGCAGGGCCGCGCCCGGACCGTCAATTCTCTTCTCCAGGACCGGTTGTGCGTCCCTCGAGCCGCAGAGCGCACAGGCCAGCCGTTGCGTGACTGACGATGCACGCATCTCTTCGTGGGAATTTTCGTATCTGTGCGTCTTCATTCCTAGGGGATTCGCGTGCTTGCTAATGGGCGCGCGCGGAAAATTATAGCGAATCGAAAACCCTTGCCCGGCCATTTCCCTGGTGACACGGGATCGTGGCGGATGCAATTGACGTTTCGCCGACTTTCGCTAGTTCTTCGCCTTGCATTCGCCGCCGGCACTCCTTAACCTTACAGACTCGCTGTTTGCGCGAAGTTCGCATTGCGGAGGTAGTTCATGGCAAGCTCAGTCTGGAAGGGCCATCTCACCTTCGGCCTGGTTTCTATCCCCATCCGGCTGTTTGCCGCTGCGCGGTCGGAGCGCGTCAGCCTCAACCAACTCCACAAGGTGTGCCACTCGCGCATTCGCCAGCCTCAGTTCTGCCCCACCTGCAATCGCCAAATCGAGCGCTCCGAGATTATCAAAGGGTTTGAGTACGAGAAAGATCAGTACGTCCTCTTCACCGAAGAGGAGTTGGACAAGCTCGATCCGCCCTCCGCGCGCACCATGGAGATATTAGAATTCGTCAAAGTCGACGAGGTGGATCCGTTGTACTTCGACGCTTCTTATTACGCCACTCCCGAAGACGCCGGAAAAAAGGCCTACCATCTTCTGCTCGCGGCCATGGAGGAATCCGGGCACGCCGCCATCGCCAAGTTGTACATGCATCAGCGCGAATATATCGTGGTCATCCGGCCCCGAGCTCACGGGCTCACACTGCACACTATGTTTTACGCCGATGAGATTCGCAACGTCTCGGAATACGGCCAGAAGGATGGCGTCGAGCCAAAGGAGCAGGAAAAGAAGCTCGCTTTGCAACTGATCGAGAGTCTTTCGGCGCCCTTTCTGCCACAGAAGTACCGTGACGAATACCGCCAAAGCTTGCGGTCCATGATCGACGCTAAACTAAAAGGACAGGAAGTCGCCGTGGCCCCGCATCCGCAGCTTGCGCCGGTTGTGGACTTGATGGAAGCGCTGAAGAAGAGCCTGGCAAGCAAGCAGGCCCCGGGCAAGCCAGCTCCGGTGGAGATGAAGCCGATGAAGGCTGTGCCGGAAGCGGTGCCGGCGCGCAGGCGGGCAGACAAACGCTCCGCGGGTTAAGCCGAAGCCCCTGACGCCCGCCTCTCGAGCACAAGCGCTCTTGCGCGGTAAAGAAAGTCGCGTGCGTTGCGGTTGCAACGGCGGGCCAAGCGCCCACACGAATTTAGACTCGCCGCCTTGCCGATCGACATCAAATGAACGGCGAACGTCTTACCTAAGGAGCGTCATATGGCAGGTTCCAAATGGACTGGACTCTTCGCGTTTTTCCTCGGTGCCGGCCTGGGAGTGGTGGCCGGCATGCTTCTTGCGCCCAAATCGGGCGAAGATTTGAGGGAAGACATAAGCGGTCGGCTAAACGAAGGCGCACATCGAGTTAGAACGGCAGGCAGAACCGTCAGCCGCCGCGCGCAAGAAATGGCCAACCAAGTGCAACAGACTGTTTCCGATGCAGCCGACGCGGCTCTCCGGGCTTCACGGAAAGTGACGCGCTCCTGATTCTGCCTCGGATTTTCTCTTTTTATCTGCGGGCGAGTGATTTGTCCGGGGCGCCGCCGACCGTTTACCCCGCTCTGCGGCGTTTGCCACGAAGGAAACGATAGCGCTCGACTTTCGCGGCAATTCCCACGCGGCCTTTCTCTGCGCTTTCCTTTCGCTCAACTCTCGCAGAGCACGGGCTCGCCGCGCGTGATTCCCGATGGCAAAGTCAGCATGAATTCCAGTCGTGACCCGGGATGCATGTCTGCTGGTTGCTGCAGGAAAAAATAGACGCCACACGAACTGACGTTCGTGCATTCCGTCAGGATTTCGTCGGCCGCTAAAACTTCTGAGGGCCGTACCGACAGGGACAACCTGAGTGCGTATCTCTTCCGGTTACGGCGCTCCCCAATAGCCGATGTACACCTTTGCGAGAAGCACGCCAGCTAACAGTCGACTCCCAAACGCAAACATACTCCTCTGGCTGGGCTAGAGATTGCTAATCGCAAAGTAGATGCCCGATGCCGCTCAATAGGGATACCGTAAGGGCCTTAGTCAGCTGCGGTAAAAAGCTCAAACTTACAGTAGTCGAAACTTAGTTGCCGATAGGGGTGCTGGTGGCACTTGCGCCCGTACCGGAGGTGTCCACGCGGATCACGCCCGACTGATCGGTGTAATACATGCTCTGTCCGGTCGTGCCTACCGCGATGGGAGTAGCCGTTACACTGTAAGATTGGTTGCTCGAGCCAGGCGTATACTTAAACGTGTAGCCGCTCTTGGTACCACTCGCCAGCACCGAGTCGATCAAGTCTGACGACGTGGAGCTGGCCGTGCCGCTAGAGCCGATGGGACCCAGGTTCGTGAGAGCCGCTGGAAATGTGCCATAGCTCGTGGAATAAGCGATGCATGCTGTGTTCAGCGTACGCAGCGAGCCCACCGCCGAAGCCTGATTGGCGGCGATCTTCGCTCGCAATAAGTTGGGGATGGCGATGGCCGCGATAATCAGAATGATTGCCACCACGATCAACAGCTCAATTAACGAAAAGCCCTTCTGTTTGTTCCGCATTTGGTTGTTCTCCCTGGCGAGAAGTTTGCTCATTCTCGGGGACCCGTCAATTTGAGTTCCAAGATTATAGGAAGCATCTGCTAGACCAATCGTCGCCACCGATCAAGATCCAGAAAAGTCATTGATAATACGCTATCTACGGCAATCTCGTTCCGGAATGGGCCAGCACTACTGTCCACTCCGCGCACACTAATTCTAAAGATGCACATTCGCTTGCACATAATGAGAACCGGTCCGCCATATTGCACACCTCACAACTCGATGTGTAATCTCAGCGCCGGAACAAAAACAGGGCCCCGGGCCCGGTTATACCCTGGGTTCGCGACATGCTGAAGATCGAGCGCGCCATATATGCCCCGCCAGAGATGGGCATTATAATACCCTTCGAAAATGTTTTCCCGCCCATAGGAAAGGGTTCCATCTCCTAGCAAAAAGCCCAACCCTCCGAGTTTCAGATACTCTTGATGGTCCCCGGATATGCCGTTGGTCACGAAAGCCACCCCGGCCTTATCGTGCTGGTGATGCCAGCGATCACGCGCATAATCCGCGCCGAAAGCGAAAGTCTGATTGACTTCGCTGTAGGCGAAAGACTCGTGCCGTCCCTCATTCCACCCGAACCTGCCGAAGGCCCGAAGATTCGCCGATAGTTGCTGCTCCAGGTTGATGCCGAAGCCATACTTCACTGCCATACTTCACTCTTCCCTGTCGCCGCGTGTCCTCGATGATGGGCCGAGGTGCTTTTCCTGCCAGGAACAAGCCCACGGCCTCCCGATAATCACCCATATTTGCATGATTCACGTAGGAAAGCGGGAGCACCTCGGCCGGTCTCTTTGCGATTAGACCCGGGTGTAATTCCAGTTCCAGATTCTCGCCCCGAGCCCTTCAAAGGTCACCGTCCGGTCGCGATTCACGCCGGAGAGGCGAATCAGTGCGCGGCAATCTGGCCGCGCCGTGCCGGCCTGCGCATCAGAAAGACCAGCGGCAACATCAACAAGAACAATATGCCCAAGAGCCAAAACACCTGGTTGAAAGAGAGCATGGCCGCCTGCTGCCGCACCATTCCAAACAGCGCATCGTAGGCGCGGCGCGTCGAGGTCGCCGCGTCTGCGCCGCGGAAGATGAACCAGCTTCGGAACGCCTGCACCAAAGCTTGCACTGGCAGCCTGCCGCCGCTTACATCGCCCGCCAAATTATTCAGATTGGTTTGCTCGTGCCGGGCCACGAGAGTCGTCACCGCCGCAATTCCCACGCTTCCACCCAGATTGCGCATCAGGTTGAAGATGCTAGTGGCATTGCCCATGGCTTCGCGCCGAATGGGATCCATGGTGATCGTCGTCAAGGGGACGAAAAGACATGCCAGCGCCACTCCTTGAAGAAACTGCGGCCAGAAAATATCCCAGTAGCCGACGCTCAGGTTCAGCCGTGCTAACAGAAAAAGGCTGGCAGAGCCTCCGGCAATCCCGCCCAGCAGCAGCTTGCGGGGATCCACGCGCGACATGAATGCGCCCACGATCGGCATCGTCAAAAAAGAGCCCAGCCCGCGAGGAAACAGGGCGATGCCCGCCTGCAGCGCCGGATAACCAAGCAGCGTTTGCAGCATGATGGGCAAAATGACTAGGCTGCCGTAGAGCACGATTCCCAGCACGGCCATCAAGAATACGCCCGTGCTGTAGGTCCGCACGAGAAAAACGCGCAGATCGATGACCGGATGCGGCACCTTCAACTCATATATCACCAGCGCGAGAAGCGCAGCGAAAGAGATCACAGCGAGGGTCGTGATCCAGTGGGCCGCGAACCAGTCCGCCTCCTGGCCTTTGTCCAGCACCACCTGAAGAGCCGCCACGCCGATCGCCAGCATCCCGATACCCCAGTAATCGATACGCGACGATGTCCGCCGGATGTAGGGCGGATCAAAAATGAAGAGCTGGGTCATCATCACAGAAGCCACGCCCACCGGCACATTGATGTAGAAAACCCAGCGCCAGCTATAACTGTCGGTTAGCCATCCGCCCAATACCGGGCCGAGCATGGGCGCAACGACAATGCCTAGTCCCCAGAAACCCATAGCTTTACCGCGATCTTCGGGCGGAAAAGATTCCAGCAGAACCGCCTGGGAAATTGGTTGCAGCGCTCCGCCACAAGCTCCTTGAACCACACGGAAGAAAATGAGGAATGCCAATGTGGGTGCGAGACCGCACAAGAACGACGCAGCGGTGAATCCGGAAGTCGCAAAGATCAGCAATCGCTTGCGTCCCAGGTAGTTTGCCAGCCATCCCGTGATGGGCAGGATCACGGCGTTCGCCACGAGATACGACGTGAGCGCCCAGGTGGCTTCGTCAACGCTCGCGGAGAGACTGCCGGCGATATGCGGTAGCGACACGTTCACAACGGTGGTGTCGAGCACCTCCATAAACGTGCTCAACATCACAGATACGGCGATGATCCACGGGTTGATTTCCCCTACGGCGGGTTGGATTGCCATTTTCCGGGCCAGTGATCGAAGAACGAGAAGGAAGGACCTCCCTGCTGTCAGGCTCCTCTTACTGAAGAAATCGGATGTCGAAATCGCGTTGCCGGGGCATGGTGTGCCTTTTGATCAGCAATCGTCCGCGGCGTCACTCCAGTCGTGCGCCGGCGTTATCGCGTTGCCGGACAGCGAAAATCACTTAGAGGTGCCCTCGCGCACTTGGCGTTCCAATTCATCGCGCACTTCTCTCGACGCTCCCTCGCCGGAGATTAGCGTCTTCCCATTGGGGAGCAGGACCGAAACGAGGCGTCCGAGCGGCATGCCATTTTTCACCTGGAGAATGGTGACGGTCACTTCATCGCCAGACTTAATGGCCGCCTTACTCCAGCCAACGTTCGTCATGCTGACGGGATTTTGAGTCTCTCCGACCCAATGTACCACTTTCCCATCATCGCCCTTTACGTCGAGCTGCAGGAGACAGTGCGGATTGGACCAAAGCCATTCCGTGACGGTCCCTTTAAGGGTAACTTTTTTCTCGGTCTCGAATGCGGCCGTTCCGTGGTGTGCGAAGAGGGGAACGGAAAGAGTGACACCCCCAACAGCGAGGACCAATATCGCCATCACTTTACTTCTCATTGCGGTTGCCTCCGCTTCGCGGAATATCGTTCTCCCAAACTTGCAGGTTGATCACATTTTAGGCCGATTGGAATTGTCGCACAATTGTTTCTTCGGGAAGCTTCGGGAAGCTGGAACCTCCATCTACGCAAGCTATCGTCCAGACTTTTGGCCAGTTGGGACGCTAGCGGGGCTAGCAAATACTTTATTGTAGTTCTCCATCTCCGTGAGCGAACAGTATTGCTCCATGACATCCCTGTGGGGGTCCTCTAGTTTCATCCGGAACTTGTCCATGGCGACCCAAGGTTTCGTATACATTTTGGGATCGTCAATCGTCACCGTCCACTCGAGATGATCGTGGTCGGCGCGATGAATCCGCTCCTCGACATGCACTTGGTCGCTGATGGGGCGCCCCGCAGTATCCAGCCACACCCTGTCTTCTCCCATCATTCCGGTGGTCTGAACTATCAGCGTAGTGTCGTTCACCCATTTTCCTACTGAATATCCGTAATAGCGGGGCTCCTTAACTTCCTTACCGATCAGTACGCCGCCATCCACCAACTTGGGAAGTTCGCGGCCGTCCGTCCAGATGACGCGCCAGACGGTTCCGTACTCGTACAGCATCACGATCTTGTACTCGTTCTGCAGCATCTGCGTTTCCCTCAGGTTGTAAAAAGTCATCCGCGGAAAACCCAGCGGCTCGCACTTGTCGCGCGGGTCATTATTGAACCCGGGAAGATTCTCGTCGGCGCCCGCCAGTGCGTGATGGGACTTGTACGCTTGTAGTCCGTAAGGCGTGTAGGGCAACTGATGTTCCGGCTTTCCATCATTCGGCATGGCCTTTACGCCATCGATTTGGATTCCCTCACTCGGACCATTGGCTGGCTCCCAAGTTCCAGAAAGGTCATGACGAGGAACGGCCGCCGGAGCCGCCTTCTGGCCTTTAAAGGCTCCGGATTTCCGATCTTTGACCACAGGCGCCTGCTGCGGCTGCTTGGTTCGACCGAGCGCCACCGAAGAAAAGACCAGGGCCGGCACCACGACGATTATTAAGTGCCTCATCGTTCTGAGGGCCGACTTTCGGCCCGAAGAATCTCTCCGGCAGTCTGTCATTTGCCACAGCCCTGCCGTGCTTGCTCGAACTGCTTGAAAAGCCGCGCCGCACCTTGGCCATCGAGGGTCCGCATGACGTGGCCCTCCCCCTTTTCCTCGCTGAATTCGACGGTAAATCCTTGGGTCCGGAACTTCGCGGCCTGCTGCTCTTCGCTTCGGAGCCAGCCCGTATCCATTTCTCCCGCGTACATGTAAATACACATCTTGGTGAGGGCTCGCATCCGCTCTGGCGTCGCTTCGTCGAGAAATCCCGGAAGGCCAGTCACAGACCAGAAATACTGCGGATAGAGAGACGCGATATGAAAAGCGCTCAGTCCGCCATTGGAGACGCCAGCGATGTGAAACTTGTTTTGCAGAATCTTAAAATCACCGAGGAGCTTGATTATGAACGCGGGGAATACGCGATCGCCGCTCTCGAAGAAGAGGTCCCCGTTCGGTGCAGCCGGGGCGATGACGATGTAGCCCAGATGTTCCGCCTGCTCGCGCCAATTTCGGGCCACCGTAGCTTCGACCATCCTCATCGTCTGTGGCCCGCCGCCAAAAGCGAGAATTGCGGGATACGCCTTCGCCGGATCGTAGCCATTCGGTAGAATAACTTTGTATTCGAGTTCGGTCCCCGAAATATCCATGGTCTTGTCGAGAACTTCCGCGGCCAGGGATTGGCCCACCAACATCACCGCGGCAATAGCCACGGCATCAGGAAACCACAATCTACGCCAAAGAGAGTAAGACATAGTCGCGCACTCCTTACTGTGGATGGCTGAATGATTTGGCCCGCAGATTATACGTTAATCAGGACGTGGCAAGGATGGCAAAACGGCTGTAGAATCGTTGCACTCCGCGAGCAAGCCACCAATCCGATCTAGGAGGACCACAGATGCGAAGGCACATCGCACCAGGCGCCCTCGTTACATTCTTCCTAGCTGCGGCCGCAATCGCAGCTCCGACCGAAAAGTGGGTCGAGGTGCGCAGCCCGAATTTCATTGTGGTCTGCAATGCTGGCGAAGGACAAGCGCGCAAGATCGCCCTCCAGTTCGAGCAGATTCGCTCGCTGTTTCGTAGTTCCCTTTTCTACGCGAAAACCAACTCCTCACCAGTCATCACCATCATGGCTGTCAAGGACGAGGATTCGCTGCGCGAGCTGCTGCCGGAGTATTGGGCGGAAAAGGGGCGCACGCACCCGGCCGGCGTTTTCCTCGGCGCTGGCTACGATCAATTCCAGGTGGCTCTCAATGTA
>Ga0209577_10004106_pt1 | contig 13737 bp, 14 predicted proteins | sample GraSoiAngelo_109_FD_185874 | JGI IMG/M metagenome (GOLD analysis project Ga0209577, IMG submission 185874) | Grasslands soil microbial communities from the Angelo Coastal Reserve, California, USA - 14_0903_12_20cm (SPAdes) (version 2) | ecosystem: Environmental > Terrestrial > Soil > Grasslands... | reverse complement strand
CGCGGGAGTGCTCGTCGTGCTCGCCATCGGCGGCTTGGGGCTCACGCTGCTCAGCTCGGTGCGGCGCCACCGACGCGACCTCGCCGTGCTCAAGACCATCGGTTTCGTCCGCCCGCAGGTGTTCGCCACAGTCGCCTGGCAGGCGACGACGCTGGCCATCGGCGCTCTCATCCTGGGCGTCCCGGCTGGGATCGCCCTCGGGCGCTGGACCTGGCGCCTCGTCGCCAGCGGCGCCGGCAGCGTGTCGCCGGCCGTCGTCCCCTCGGTCGCCGTGCTCTTGGTGATCCCGGCCACCCTGGTCGTCGCCAACCTGCTGGCGGGCGGACCGGCCTGGGCCGCGGGCCGCGTCCAGTCGGCCCGCGTCCTCAAAGCGGAATAACTACTTGAGTTCGACGGTGGCGCCGGCGCCCTCGAGCTGGGCCTTGGCCTTCTCGGCGTCCTCCTTGGACGCCTTCTCGATGACGGGCTTGGGGGCGTTGTCGACCAGGTCCTTGGCTTCCTTCAGGCCCAGGCTGGTGAGGGCCCGCACCTCCTTGATCACCTGGATCTTCTTGTCGCCGGCGGCATTGAGGATGACGTCGAACTCGTCCTGCTCCTCGGCGGCCGCAGCGCCGTCCCCGCCACCGGCGGCGGCAACGGGCGCCGCGGCGGCCACGGGGGCGGCGGCGGTGACGCCGAACTTCTCCTCGAAGTCCTTGAGCAGCTGGCTCAACTCGAGGACGGTCATGTCGGCAATGGAGTCGAGGATCTCTTCCTTGGTGGCCATTACTGCTCTCCTTGGTTTTCAGAATCTTCAGCGGGGGACTCTGTGACTTCTCCCGCCTCCGGCGGGCGTGCGGTCTCGTCAGGGGCGGGGCTCTCCGGAAGCTCGGCGCCCGAGGGGGGTGATTCCCCCTCGAAATCGGGTGGGTTCTCGGTTTCGTCGGGCGCCGGACTCACACCCGGATGGTCGGGGATGTGCACCGCCTCAGCCTCGGGCTCCGGGGGGCTCTCCAGGTCGACGGGGCCACCCTGCTGGTCGGCGAGCGCTCGCAACGCATAGGCGAAGTTCTGCGGCAGCGCCTTGAGCAAGCCGGCCATCTGCTGCAGCGGCGCGGCCATGGCGCCGGCCAGCTGGGCGAGGAGCTGCTCGCGGGACGGCAGCTCGGCGAGGGCCGAGGCGTCCTTGGCCGAGAGGATGGTCTCGCCCAACACCCCGCCCTTGATGACCAGGTTGGGGTTGCCCCGGGCGAAGTCCCGGAGGGACTTGGCCACGGCCGCGGCGTCGCCGTCGACGAAGGCGATGGCCGTGGGTCCGAGGAGCATCTCCTCCAGCTCCTCCAGACCCAGCTCGCGCACGGCGAAGCGAACGAGGGTGTTCTTGTAGATCTTGTACTGGCCGCCGGCCTCCCGCAGCGAGCGGCGCAGGTTGGCCAGCTCGGTGACGTTCAGCCCTCGGTACTCGGTGAGGATGGCGGCGTCGGACGACGACAGCCGATCACGCACCTCGTTGACGACGGCGACCTTCGCAGGTCGGGGATTTTCCATGCATGCACCTCGTCGGGCGGGCCCAGAAGCCCATTGAGCGCCACCGCAGTTCTGAGCGGCTCAGCAGCGCACCGGATGTCTTCGGCGGATATGTAGGCGGAGAGCTTACGCGGCTCCGGCGGTCTCGTCTTCCAGGTTGCGCAGCCGCGCCGGATCGATCTTCACGCCCGGACCCATGGTCGTCGAGACCGTTGCGCTCTTGATGTAGCGGCCCTTGGCCGACGCCGGCTTGGCCCGATTGAGCTCGTCGATGACGGCCCGCAGGTTCGACAACAGGGCGTTGCGGTCGAAGCTGGCCTTGCCGATCGGCACGTGCACGTTGCCGTAGCGGTCGGTGCGGTACTCGACCCGGCCGCCCTTGAACTCCTGCACGGCCTTGCCCACGTCGGCGGTCACCGTGCCGGTCTTGGGGTTGGGCATCAGGCCCCGGGGGCCGAGCACCCGGCCCAGCTTGCCGACCTGGCCCATCTGATCGGGTGTGGCGATGGCGATGTCGAAGTCCATCATCCCGCCCTGCACCTGCTCGACGAGGTCGTCGGCACCCACGATGTCGGCGCCCGCGTCCCGTGCCTCCTGGGCGGCGGGGCCGGCGGCGAACACGGCCACGCGGACCGGCTTGCCGGTGCCCGCGGGCAGAGAAACCGTGCCCCGCACCATCTGGTCGGCCTTGCGGGGGTCGACGCCGAGATGGGTGGCCAGCTCGACGCTTTCGTCGAACTTGGCCTTGGCGTTGTCCTTCGCCAGGTCGACGGCCTCGCTCGGACCGTAGAGCTGCTCGCGGTCGAAGGTGCGGAGGGCGTCTTCGTAGCGCTTGCTTGTAGGCATTACGAAACTCTGCTCTCTCTCAACTGACTTTTATCCCCATGGAGCGGGCGGTACCCGCCACCTGCTTCTTGGCTGCCTCGATGTCGTTGGCGTTGAGGTCGGGCAGCTTGGTCTCGGCGATCTGAGTGAGCTGCCTCTCCGTGATCGTGCCCACCTGCTCCCGGCCCGTGGTCTGGGCGCCCTTCTCCAGCCGGGCGGCATCACGCAGCAGCACCGCGGTGGGCGGCGTCTTGGTGATGAACGTGAACGACCGATCCTCGAAGATCGTGATCTCGACAGGGATGATCGTCCCCCGCTGGGCCTCGGTCTGGGCGTTGTACATCTTGCAGAAGTCCATGATGTTCACGCCGTGGGGGCCCAGGGCCGTGCCGACCGGGGGCGCGGGCGTGGCCTGACCAGCTGGGATCTGGATCTTCACGATGGCGGCGACGCGCTTCTTCGCCATTTGGCGTTCTCTCTTTCCTAAAGCTTGGCGACCTGGCTGAACTCGAGCTCGACGGGCGTCTCCCGCCCGAAGATGTTGACGAGCACCTTGAGCTTCAGCTGGTCTTCGTTGATCTCGACGATCTGGCCGGTGAAGTCGGCGAAGGGGCCCTCGCGGACCCGCACGCTCTCGCCCACCTCGTACTCGAGGCGGGGCCGGCTCTTCTTCTGGGGCTCGATGCCCTCGACCTTGACCTGGAGGATGTTTTCGACCTCCGACCGCGACAGCGGGGTCGGCTTCGCCCCCAGGCCGACGAAGCCGGTGACGCCCGGCGTATTGCGGACGACCCGCCAGGAGTCGTCGTCGAGGTCGCAGCGCACGAGCAGGTAACCGGGGAAGACCTTCTTGGGAACCAGGACCTTCTTGCCCGCCTTGAACTCGATGACGTCCTCCATGGGGATGACGACCTCGAAGATGCTGTCTTCCATGTTCATGGAGGCGATGCGGCTCTCGAGGTTGGACTTCACCTTGTTCTCGTAGCCGGCGTAGCTGTGGATCACGTACCAGGAGCCCGGCCGGTCGTAGGGGCTCTCGAGAATGCGGACGACACCTTCGGTGTGCTCCTCGGAGCCCTCCTCGAACAGCTCGTCCTCGGTGAGAACATCGATCGTGGCGCCCGCCGGCGCTTCACCATTCCCCCCGACGGCGACGGCGGCGAGCGGCTCCTCGACGGGGTCGGGCGTCAGCTGCCCGGTCTCGGGGTCTTCGCCGGCCACGTCGGGGAGGGGGTCGGGAACGTCGGGCGTGATGTCGGCCGCCTCGGGCGCGACAGTCTCCACCTCGACCGGCTCCTCGGGGATCGGCTCAGGATCGGCTTCACCTCGGGGCGTGAAATCAGGCCCGAAATTTGTCACTTCTTGAAGAGGTAGAAGACGAACTTTCCGAAGACGTAGTCCAGGCCGAAGATCAGGGCGATCAGGATCACGAGCACGATGAAGACGATCACCGAGTAGTTCACGACTTCGTCGCGGTTGGGCCACGCCACCTTGCGGAGCTCGGCCCGCACCTGCCGGAAGAACTCGGCCGGCGTCGTGCGCTTCTCGACAGGCCGGGCCTGCGGGCGCGGCCGCTCGCGCTTTTGGGCGACGGGGGAGCCGTCGGGCCCCACCTGGCCTTGGCGCTGCATCAAGCGCTTCATTTGTCTGTTCACGGCAACCTCGGCACGCTACGAAGTCGGGAGAGCAGGGCAGGAGGGACTCGAACCCCCAACCGCCGGTTTTGGAGACCGGTGCTCTGCCAAATTGAGCTACTGCCCTTTGGGGGTTGGGCCCCTGTGGATGTGTAGGTCGAGGTTACTTCAAGCCGCGCGGAGACGACGTCGGCCGAAGATCAATGCTCCGGCTGCTCCGGCGGCCGCGGTAGCGGCAATAGCGCCCGCGTAGGCCACGCGGCGCTTGGTCAGGAGCGACTTCAGGGCTCGGCGCTCCCCCGCCTCCTCGACCCTGGCCAGGATGTCGGCCAAGAGCCCGGGGGCCGGCTCGAGGACCTCGGTACGGAGCTGGTGCATGGTCCGCAGCAGCTTGCGGTACTGGGCCAGCTCGGCCTGGCAGTGCAGGCAGCTGTCGACGTGGCGCCGAAGGGCGAGGTCCGCCGTGGCCGCTCCGTCGACGATCTCGGGCAGGGCCTGGGACACGTCCTCACACCGCATGGGCGCTCTCCTCTTCTGACTTCGGGAACAGCCGCTCCCGGAGGCGACGGCGGGCCCGGTGGAGCCGGACCTTGGCCGCCGCCTCACTGATGCCGAGCTCGTCGGCGATCGCCTGGTGAGGCAGGTCGTACATGTCCCGAAGGACCACGACGGCTCGAAGCCTGGGGGGCAGTTCCTCGAGGGCGGCGTTGAGCCGCGCTCGCAGCAGCTCGGCGTCGCCCGCCGCCTCAGGGTCGTGCTCGGGGCGGGCGTCGGCCAGCGGCGCCTCGTCCTCGAGCTCCTCGTGGCGGTGCTTCTTGCCCTTGGTCATCGCCGTGCTCGCGCAGTTGGCGGTGATCCGGTACATCCACGTCGAGAACCGGGCGTCCCCCCGGAAACGCTTCAGGCCCTTGTAGGCCCGCAGATACGCCTCCTGCACCACGTCTCTCGCGTCTTCCTCGTTTCCGGTGAGCCGGTAGGCGAGGGCGTACACGTCGGTATACGTCGCCCGCACCAACTCCTCGAAGGCTCGGCTGTCACCCGCCGCGGCGGCGGCCACCAGCTCTGCCTGGTCCATGCCTCCCTTGGACCCGAGTGGCGACGAGGTCGTTACCGCGTCTCCCGATGGACGGTGTGCTGGTGGTCCCAGCGGCAGTACTTCTTCATCTGGATGCGATCGCGGTTGTTCTGCTTGTTCTTGGTGGTGATGTAGTTGCGCCGCTTGCAGACCTCGCAGGCCAGCGTCACCTTCACTCGCTTGTCGCTCCTGGCCATTGGTCCCTCCTATTTCAAGATCTTGGTGACCCGGCCGGCGCCCACCGTGCGCCCGCCCTCGCGGATGGCGAAGCGCAGGCCCTCGTCCATGGCGATGGGCTGGATCAGCTCGACGGCCATGGAGGTGTTGTCGCCGGGCATGATCATCTCGGTGCCCTCGGGCAGGGTGATGTGGCCGGTGACGTCGGTGGTGCGGAAGTAGAACTGGGGCCGGTAGTTCTGGAAGAAGGGGGTGTGGCGTCCGCCCTCCTCCTTGGTCAGCACGTAGACCTGGCCCTCGAAGTTGGTGTGGGGGGTGATGGAGCCGGGCTTGCACAGCACCTGGCCCCGCTCGACGTCTTCTTTCTTGGTCCCCCTGAGCAGCACGCCGGCGTTGTCGCCCGCCCGGCCCTCATCCAGGGTCTTTCTGAACATCTCCACGCCCGTGCACACCGTCTTCTGGGTGGGGCGCAGGCCGACGATCTCGACCTCCTCGCCCACCTTGATGATGCCCTGTTCGATGCGGCCGGTGACGACGGTGCCCCGGCCGGTGATGGTGAACACGTCCTCGATGGACATCAAGAAGGGCTTGTCGACGTCGCGCACGGGCTCGGGGATGAAGTCGTCCACGGCGGCCATGAGCTCGAGAATCTGCTCGGCGGCGGCGGCGTCGCCCTCGAGGGCCTTGAGGGCGCTGACCCGGATGACGGGGGTGTCATCTCCGGGGAACTCGTACTCGGTGAGCAGCTCGCGCACCTCCAGCTCGACGAGATCGAGCAGCTCGGGGTCATCGACCATGTCGACCTTGTTGAGGGCCACCACGATGGAGGGCACCCCCACCTGGCGGGCCAACAGCACGTGCTCGCGGGTCTGGGGCATGGGCCCGTCGGCGGCGGAGACCACCAGGATGGCCCCGTCGACCTGGGCGGCGCCGGTGATCATGTTCTTGATGTAGTCGGCGTGGCCGGGCATGTCGACATGGGCGTAGTGGCGCTTGTCGGTCTCGTATTCGACGTGGGCGATGGAGATGGTGATGCCCCGGGCCTTCTCCTCGGGGGCCTTGTCGATCTGGTCGAAGGCGGTGAAGGCCACGTTGGGGTTCTTCTCGGCGAGGACCTTGGTGATGGCCGCGGTGAGCGTGGTCTTGCCGTGGTCGATGTGGCCCATCGTCCCGACGTTGCTGTGGGGCTTGGTGCGCTCGAACTTCTGCTTGGCCATTGCCTCTTACTCCCCTCGGACCCGAGCGACGATCTCGCGTGAGATCGATTCAGGAACCTGCTGATACGAGTGGAACTGCATTGTGTAGGTGGCGCGACCCTGGGTGCGCGACCGCAGATCGGTAGCGTATCCAAACATCTCCGCGAGCGGCACCTGAGCCCGGACGACCTGGCTGGCGCCCCGTTGCTCCATGCCCTCGACCTTCCCTCGGCGAGATGACAGGTCGCCGATGACGTCGCCCATGTAGTCCTCGGGCGTGACGACCTCCACGGCCATGATCGGCTCGAGCAAGGTCGGCCGGGCCTGCTTGGCCGCCTTCTTGACCGCCATCGAGCCGGCGATGCGGAACGCCATCTCCGAGGAGTCGACCTCGTGGTATGTGCCGTCGATCAGGGTGGCCCGGACATCGACGGTGGGGTAGCCGGCGAGCACACCGCCCTGCAGCGCCTCCTGGATGCCGGCGTCGACGGACGGGATGTACTCCTTGGGGATGTCGCCGCCCCGGATCTTGTCGATGAACTCGTAGCCGCCGCCGGGACCCGTGGGCTCGAGATCGAGCACGACGTGGCCGTACTGGCCGCGGCCGCCGGTCTGGCGGATGTAGCGCTCCTCGACCTTGTGCACGGGCTGGGTGATGGTTTCCCGGTAGGCGACCTGGGGCTTGCCGACGTTGGCGTCGACGCTGAACTCCCGCAGCATGCGGTCGACCAGCACCTCGAGGTGCAGCTCGCCCATGCCGGCGATGATCGTCTGGCCCGTGTCCTCGTCGGTGTGGACCTGGAAGGTCGGGTCCTCGTCGGACAGGGCGTTGAGGGCCTTGCCCAGCTTGTCCTGGTCGGCCTTGGTCTTGGGCTCGACGGCCACGTGGATGACGGGCTCGGGGAACTCGAGAGCCTCGAGCACGATCGGCGCGTTGGCGTCGCACAGGGTGTCGCCCGTGGTCGTGTGCTTGAGACCGACGGCCGCCACGATGTCGCCCGAGAACACGGCGTCCTTGTCCTCGCGGTGGTTGGCGTGCATCTGGAGGATGCGTCCGACGCGCTCCTTGCGATCCTTGGTGGAGTTGAAGACGGACGAGCCCTGCTTCAGGGTGCCGCTGTACACGCGGAAGTAGGTGAGCTTGCCGACGTAGGGATCGCTCATGATCTTGAAGGCCAGCGCCGAGAAGGGGGCGTTGTCGTCGGCTGGGCGCTCGAGCTCCTCGATGCCCTTGACGTCCATGCCCGTGACGGGCGGGAGGTCCGACGGCGCGGGCAGGAAGTCGATCACGGCGTCGAGCAGGGGCTGCACGCCCTTGTTCTTGAAGGCGCTGCCGCACAGCACCGGCACGATGTCGTTGGAGAGCGTGGCGGCGCGCACGGCCGAGCGCAGGTCTTCGGCGGTGATCTCCTGGTCCTCGACGTACTTCTCCATCACCGTGTCGCTGTGGTGGGAGAGCACGTCGACGAGCTCGTGGCGCCAGTGTTCGGCGTCGGCGATGAGATCGTCGGGAACGCCGGCGACCTCCCACTTCTCGCCCATGCCCTCTTCCCACACCAAGGCCTTCATGCCGAGAAGGTCGATCATCCCCCGGAAGTTGCCCTCGGCCCCGATGGGGATCTGCAGCACGGCGGGCACCGCGTCCAGCCGGTCGCGGACCATTTCGACGGCGCGGAAGTAGTCGGCACCGATGCGGTCCATCTTGTTGATGAAGCAGATGCGTGGCACCCGGTAGTGGTTGGCCTGGCGCCAGACGGTCTCGGTCTGGGGCTCAACGCCGGCCACGGCGTCGAAGACGGCGACGGCCCCGTCGAGCACGCGCAACGAGCGCTCCACCTCGACGGTGAAGTCGACGTGGCCGGGTGTGTCGAGGATGTTGATCCAGGTGTCCTTCCACCGACAGGTGGTGGCGGCCGACGTGATGGTGATGCCCCGCTCCTGCTCCTGGACCATCCAGTCCATGACCGCCGCGCCCTCGTGGACCTCACCGATCTTGTAGGTCTTGCCGGTGTAATAGAGGATCCGCTCGGTGGTCGTGGTCTTGCCCGCGTCGATGTGGGCCATGATCCCGATGTTGCGGGTCCTGGCCAGCGGGAACTCTCGGATGACAGGGGCTTCAGCCATGGTCAGTCTTCATGAGCAGAGTGAATGTTCAACGGGCGCGGGGTCAGAAGTCTTCCCCGCCGAGGGGACTTACCAGCGGTAATGGGCGAAGGCCTTGTTGGCCTCCGCCATCTTGTGCATGTCGTCGCGGCGCTTGACCGCCGAGCCGATGCCGTTGTTGGCATCCAGCAGTTCGTTGGCCAGGCGCTCGGCCATCGTCTTCTCCCGGCGGTCGCGGGAGAACCCGACCAGCCAGCGGATGGCGAGCGTGGTGGCCCGGCGAGGCCGGACCTCCATGGGCACCTGGTACGTGGCGCCGCCGACCCGGCGGCTCTTGACCTCGAGCTGAGGCTTGACGTTCTCGACCGCCCGCTTGAGGGTGGCCACGGCCTCGCCGCCCGCCTTGTCGCTGATGATCTCCATGGCGTCGTAGACGATGCGCTCGGCCAGCGAGCGCTTCCCGCGCGAGAGCACTTTGTTGACGATCTGAGTGACGAGCACCGAGTGGTGCACGGGGTCGGGCATGAGCTCGCGCCGAGGGGCAGGGCCCTTCCGAGGCATTAGATCAGCCCTCCCTCTTGGCGCCGTACCGCGACCGCGCCTGCTTGCGGTCGCGGACACCGGACGTGTCGAGGGTGCCCCGGATGATCTTGTAGCGGACGCCGGGCAGGTCCCGGACGCGGCCGCCGCGCACGAGCACGATGGAGTGCTCCTGCAGGTTGTGGCCCACGCCCGGGATGTACGCCGTCACCTCTTGGCCACTCGTCAGACGCACACGCGCCACCTTGCGCAGCGCCGAGTTCGGCTTCTTCGGCGTGTTCGTGTACACGCGCGTGCAGACGCCGCGCCGCTGGGGCGCGCCCCGCAGGGCGGGGGTCTTGGACTTGGTCGTCTTCGACTGCCGGCCTTTGCGGACCAGCTGAGAGATGGTGGGCATAAGCAGTACGACCTTACCCGGCCGTCTCTTCCGGGCCCGCGAAGAAGCTGGCCTCGTCTTCGCCGATGCCCGCTACGGCCTCGCCCTCGCCGTCGCCCGTGCCGATGTTGGCCAGCCAGGCGGCCAGATCCTGATCGGTGTCGGACGAGTAGTACGACAGCGGTTCGTAGTCGGGCGCCTCGAGGTCGAGATCGCGGTAGCGGGTCATGCCCGTGCCGGCCGGGATCAGCTTCCCGATGATGATGTTCTCCTTGAGGCCGAGGAGCTGGTCGCTCTTGCCCTCGATGGCGGCCTCGGTGAGCACACGCGTGGTCTCCTGGAACGACGCCGCCGACAGCCACGAGTCGGTGGCCAGCGACGCCTTGGTGATGCCCATGAGCTCGGGCCGGCCCTCGGCCGGCGTCTTGCCGTCCTGCACCAGTTCGCGGTTGATGTCCGCGTACTGACGGGAGTCGACGCGCTCGCCGGGCAGGAAGTTCGAGTCGCCCGGCTCGGCCACCGAGACCCGCCGCAGCATCTGGCGGACGATGAGCTCGATGTGCTTGTCGTGGATCGACACGCCCTGGTCCCGGTACACCTTCTGGACCTCGTCGACCAGGTACTGCTGGGTCTCGCGGATGCCCTTGATCTCCAGCAGCTCCTTCGGATCCTTGGGACCCTCGACGAGGGCATCGCCGGCCGAGACCTCTTGGCCCTCGGTGACCAGCATGCGGCTGAGGTCGCGGGTGGCCACCGGGTAGCTCTCCTCGGTGCCGTCGTCGCCGACGATGGCGACCGAGCGGCCCTTGGTCTCGTCGTCGGTGATGCGGACGACGCCGGAGGTGCGGGCCAGGACGGCCTTGCCCTTGGGGGTACGGGCCTCGAAGAGCTCGACGACGCGCGGCAGACCGTGGGTGATGTCCTCACCGGCGATACCGCCGGTGTGGAACGTCCGCATGGTGAGCTGCGTGCCGGGCTCGCCGATGGACTGGGCGGCGATGACGCCGACAGCCTCGCCGAGCTCGATGCTGCGACCGGTGGCGAGCGAGCGCCCGTAGCAGGCGGCGCACACGCCGTAGGCGGCCTCGCACGTGAGGACGGACCGCACGCGCACACGGTCGACGGTCTCGTCGTCGCGCAGACGGTCCATCTCGGCGTCGCCGATCATCGTGCCCGCAGGGAGCTTCCCGCCCGAGAGCTTGACGTCCTCAACCAGCACCCGGCCGAACACGCGCGTGTCGAGGTTGTGGCGCTTGCCCGGCTCGTCGGGCTTCATGTCCTCCAGCCACAGCCCGCGTGAGGTCTCGCAGTCGTCTTCACGGACGATGAGCTCTTGGGCGACGTCGACCAGCCGGCGCGTGAGGTAGCCGGAGTCGGCCGTGCGCAGGGCGGTGTCGGCCAGACCCTTGCGCGCGCCGTGGGTCGAGATGAAGTACTCCAGGACAGACAGGCCCTCGCGGAAGTTGGACTTGATGGGGCGGGGGATGATCTCACCGCGCGGGTTGGCCACCAGACCGCGCATACCGGCGATCTGACGCACCTGCATGATGTTCCCTCGGGCGCCCGAGCCCACCATCATGTCGATGGGGTTGAAGGCGATCGAGCCCAGCGTCTTCTCCATGGCCCGGCGCACATCGTCGGTGGCGTTGGTCCAGATCTCGACTTCCTTCTGGCGCCGCTCGTCGTCGGTGATGATGCCCCGGCGGAACTGGTTCTCGATCTTCTCCGCTTCCTTCTCGTAGCGGTCGAGGATCGACTCCTTCTCCGGCGGCGTCTTGACGTCGTCCATGGAGATGGTGAGCCCCGACTGGCTGGCGAACCGGAACCCCAGGTCCTTCAGGCGGTCGAGGCTCTCGGCCACCACCGCCTTGGGATAGCTGTCGACGAGCTTCTCGACGATCTCGCCCACGTCGCGCTTGCGGACGGCCGCGCTGACGAAGCCGAAGCGGGCGCAGTAGCCCTCCGGGAGGGCGTTCTCGAAGAACAGGCGGCCCGCGGTGGTCGCCCGGTACTGCGGCTTGCCCTCCTCGTCGGTCTCGGAGGTGCGGATCTCGATAGGCGCGTGCAGCGGCAGGGCGCCCGTCTCGAACGCCTTCTCGACCTCCCACAGGCGGGCGTACCGGCGAGGCTGGCCGTCGGCACGGCCTTCGGCCACGGCGTCCGCCGTCTCCTCGGTGAGGTAGTAGCAGCCGATCACCATGTCCTGGCTGGGCACGGTGAGGGGACGCCCGTGCGCCGGCGACAACATGTTGTGGGCCGACAGCATGAGGATGCGGGCCTCGCCCTGGGCCTCGGCCGACAGCGGAAGGTGCACGGCCATCTGGTCGCCGTCGAAGTCGGCGTTGAACGCCGCGCAGACCAGCGGGTGGATCTGGATGGCCTTGCCCTCGACGAGCAGCGGCTCGAAGGCCTGGATGCCGAGGCGGTGCAGGGTCGGCGCCCGGTTGAGGAACACCGGGTGCTCCTTGATGACCTCCTCGAGCACGTCCCACACCTGCGGGCGCCGGCGCTCGACCATGCGCTTGGCCGACTTGATGTTCTGGGCCAGCTCGGTGTCGACCAGCCGCTTCATCACGAACGGCTTGAACAGCTCGAGGGCCATCTGCTTGGGAAGGCCGCACTGGTGCAGCTTGAGCGTGGGCCCGACGACGATGACCGAACGGCCCGAGTAGTCGACGCGCTTGCCCAGCAGGTTCTGACGGAACCGGCCCTGCTTGCCCTTGAGCATGTCGGACAGCGACTTCAGGGGGCGGTTGCCGGGACCGGTGACGGGACGGCCGCGGCGGCCGTTGTCGAACAGGGCGTCGACCGCCTCCTGCAGCATGCGCTTCTCGTTGTTGACGATGATCTCGGGGGCGCCCAGGTCGAGCAGCCTCTTCAGCCGGTTGTTGCGGTTGATCACCCGGCGGTAGAGGTCGTTGAGGTCGGACGTGGCGAACCGGCCACCGTCGAGCTGCACCATCGGGCGCAGGTCGGGCGGGATGACGGGCACGGCGTCGAGGATCATCGCCCGCGGGTCGTTGATGCGGCGGCTGTTGTCGTCGCGACGGTTGAAAGCCGAGACGATCTTCAGGCGCTTGATGGCCTTCTGCTTGCGCTGGGCCGAGAGCGGGCGGCGGCCCTCCTCGGGCTCGATGGCGGCGCGGAGCTTGACCTCCTCCTCGTCGAAGTCGATCTCGCCGATGAGCTGGGCGATGGCGTCGGCACCCATGCCGCCCCGGAAGTACTCGCCGTAGCGGTCGCGCAGGTGACGCCAGAGGATCTCGTCCTCGATGATCTTGCGGGCGAACAGGTCACGGAACTCGTCGAAGGCCCGCTGGGTGAGCTCGCCTTCGGCGTCTGCCCGCTCCCTGATCTGGGCGACGTCGCGCTCGCCCGCCTTCTGGCGGGCCTTGAGCTCGGAGTCCTTGGCCCCCTCCTTCTCGAGACCGGCGACCTCGTCCTCGATGACCTTGAAACGGCGGTCGATCTCGAGATCGCGCTGGCGCTCGATCTCGGCCAGCTCTTCCTGCAGCTCGGCCTCGAGGTTGGGGAGGTCGGCGTGGCGCTTCTCGTCGTCGACCCAGGTCACCAGGTTGGCGGCGAAGTAGATGACCTTCTCGAGCTGCTTGGCCTTCAGCTCCTCACGGGCCTCGGTGCCCATGAGCAGGTAGGCCAGCCACGAGCGGGTGCCGCGCAGGTACCAGATGTGCACCACGGGGGCGGCCAGCTCGATGTGGCCCATACGCTCGCGGCGCACCTTGGAGCGCGTGACCTCGACGCCACAGCGCTCGCAGATGATGCCCTTGAACCGGACGCGCTTGTACTTCCCGCAGTAGCACTCCCAGTCCTTGGTGGGGCCGAAGATCTTCTCGCAGAAGAGCCCGTCCTTCTCCGGCTTGAGCGTGCGGTAGTTGATGGTCTCGGGCTTCTTGACCTCGCCGTTCGACCACATGCGGATCGAATCCGCGGTGGCCAGGCCGATGCGAAGCTGATCGAAGTCGTTTACGTCGAGCAAGTCAGCAGCCTCTTTCTAGAAACGATCAGCGCGCCGGCGCTCGTCCTCTTCGTCGGAGCCACGCTCCGGACGGGAGAGGTCGATGCCGAGCTCTTCGGTGGTGCGGAAGATGTCTTCGTCGAGTTCCCGCATCTCGATCTCCTCGCCCGTGGTCGAGAGGACCTCGACGTTCAGGCAGAGGGACTGCATCTCCTTGATGAGGACCTTGAAGGACTCGGGGATGCCGGGCTCGGGGATGTTCTCGCCCTTGACGATGGCCTCGTAGACCTTCACGCGGCCGAGCACGTCGTCGGACTTGATGGTGAGCA
>Ga0209577_10004105_pt1 | contig 13737 bp, 14 predicted proteins | sample GraSoiAngelo_109_FD_185874 | JGI IMG/M metagenome (GOLD analysis project Ga0209577, IMG submission 185874) | Grasslands soil microbial communities from the Angelo Coastal Reserve, California, USA - 14_0903_12_20cm (SPAdes) (version 2) | ecosystem: Environmental > Terrestrial > Soil > Grasslands... | reverse complement strand
CCTATATCCTGGCGGCCCCAATTCCGATGAAGAGGAGGGTCGTCAGTTGCCCGAGGTCGAGGCCCATATAACTGGCACCGTCTGGAAGGTCGAGGTCGAGGTCGGTGACCAAGTCGAGGAGGGCGACACGGTGGCGATTCTCGAGTCGATGAAGATGGAGATGCCGGTTGAGGCGGAGGATCCGGGCGTGGTCAAGGAGATCCTGGTGGAGGAAGGGCAATCTGTCTCTGAGGGAGAGCCGCTCGTTGTCCTCGAATAACGAGGGCGGCCGTCTCCATCTGGATGAGCCGGCGCCGGGGGTAGCCCGCCTCAAGATCTCAAATCCCGGCAAGAGCGGGGCCCTCGACCATGCGATCCTCGACGGATTTGCTACCACCGTGCCGGAGCTCGACGCCCGGTGTTTGATTGTCACCGGCCAGGACGGCACGTTCTCGGCGGGTTACGACATCGGTGACCTGCCGGACGCGGTGTTCGCCGACGAGGCCGAGCGGCTGGTGGCACATCCGTTCGCCGCCGCGATCGAGGCGATCGAGGCGTACCAGTACCCCACGCTTGCCGCCCTGAACGGCCACGCGATCGGCGGCGGGCTCGAGCTCGCGCTGGCCTGCGACCTGAGGATCGCCGCCACCACCGTCTCGGTGGGGATGCCGCCGGCGAAGCTCGGTCTCGTCTACTCCCACACCGGAATCCGCAAGTTCATAGACGCCATCGGTGGACCAAGGACGCTCGAGCTGTTCTTGCTCGGACGACGGGTGGACTCGCTCACGGCTCGCGACTGGGGACTTGTCAACTTCGTCGCCGAGCCCGACGCCCTGGGGCGGGAGGCCGTGGCCCTGGCGGAGGAGATCGCCGGGAACGCACCGCTGGCGCAGCGGGGCAACAAGCGCGTGATTCGGACGGTGCTCGATTCGCACGTCCAGCTGGACCCGGCGCTCGAGCGGGAGCTGATCGACCTGCGGCGGGCCTGCTTCTCCTCGGATGATTTCCGTGAAGGGGTGCGGGCGTTCGCAGAGAAGCGCCGGCCGCGCTGGCAAGGGCGGTGATGACTCTCTCCCCTGAGCGCCTCGACGTGCCGGTCGCCGGAGGCTCGCTTGCGGTCTACCGGCTCGGGAGCAGGGGCCCGGCTGTTCTCGCCGTCCACGGCATCACCTCCAACAGCCACGCCTGGATCGCGGCAGCCCGGGCGCTCGGGGACCGCGCATCGCTAGTGGCGCTTGACCTCCGGGGCCGGGGCCGCTCCGCCGAGCTGCCCGGCCCCTACGGTGTGGCCGTGTATGCGCGCGACCTGCTCGCCGTCCTAGATCGACTCGAGCTCGAGCAGACGGTCGTAGTCGGACACTCGCTCGGCGCGTACATCGTGGCCCGGCTGGCGGCCGACCATCCCAAGCGCGTGCGCGCCACGGTGCTGGTCGATGGCGGGCTGACGATCCCCGGCGCAGTCCGGGCCGATCCCCAGACGTTCATCGATGCCTTCCTGGGGCCCGTACTGGCCCGACTGCGTGAGCGCTTCCCCAACCGTGAGGCCTACCGCGACTGGTGGCGGGCGCACCCCGCGCTCAGAGGTGGAGTGGTGGCCGATCGGGACCTCATCCCGTATGCCGACCACGACCTCGTGGGGGAGGAACCGGAGCTGCGCTCGGCCGTGATGGAGGAAGCGGTTCGCGCCGACGCAGACGAGGTGCTCGCGGTCGGCGAGGCAGCTCAGCGCTTGGCGGTTCCGGCCACGCTGCTTTGCGCGCCGCGCGGGTTGTTCGACGAACCGACCCCCATGCAGCCTCTCGAGCTGGTGCGCGAGTGGGCGGCAAAGGCCCCGGACCGGCGCCAGGCCGTCCAGGTCCCCGACGTGAACCACTACACGATCCTGTTTGGAGAGCGCGGCGCGGCCACCGTCGCCGAGACGGTCCGTGGGTATCTCTAGCGCGTCCGGCGCGATCCGGGTTATGCCATCTCTGCGCACGGTTCAGCAGCGGCGGCCTTCGGATCGCTCGCTCGCACCGCCGGCCGCTTCAACGCCAGCACCGTCGAGCACGATCATCAGCATCCCGACGCACAGCACCACCAGCGCCAGCCACCGGTTCTCGGTCCTCATCCCTAGCTCCTTACTCGTCATTTGATTCTTGAGACCGGTGCTGTGCGCGGAACTCATCGGTGGGCCGTCCGGCCGATCTCCTACAGTGCGCGCCCAATGCCGCCCCTGATCACGCGTGAGGAGGCGCTGGCGTTCGGAGAGCTCGAGGATCCGGCCGCGATCGAGGCCTTGGTCGAGCGGGCGTGGCAGGCGCGCCGCGAGCGGTTCGCGGACTCCACCGACATGTGCTCGCTGGTCAACGCCAAGTCGGGTGGTTGCGCGGAGGACTGTGGGTTCTGCGCCCAGTCGCGGCATGCCGAAGCCGACACGCCGATGCATTCGATGATGGAGCCCGAGCAGATCCTCGAGCATGCTCGCGCGGCCCAGGCCGCGGGGGCCCACCGGTTCTGCATGGTCACGCAGGGCCAGGGGCTCTCGAGGCGCGACTTCGAGAAGGTCCTCGAAGGAGCGCGGCTGGTCAAAGAGCAGACGAATCTGAAGCGCTGCGTGTCGATCGGGCACATGTCCGCGCAGCGAGCCAAGGCGCTCAAGGAGGCGGGTGTGCAGCGCGTGCACCACAACGTCGAGACCGCCAGGTCCTATTACCCCGAGGTCACGACGACGGTCCGTTACGAGGGTCGGCTGCGGACGATCGATTCTGTGCGCGAGGCGGGACTCGAGACCTGCGTGGGGGGAATCCTCAACCTGGGCGAGACTCGCGAGCAGCGCGTCGAGATGGCCTTCCAGCTGGCGGACATAGATCCCACCAGCGTGCCCATCAACCTGCTCAACCCGCGGCCAGGTACGAAGTTCGGCGAGCGGGAACTGATCGATCCATGGGAGGCCGTCAAGTGGGTCGCGATCTTCCGCTTGATCCTTCCCGACGCCCTGTTCAGGCTCTGCGGCGGGCGGACAGAGAACCTCGGCGACCTCCAGCGGGCGGCAATCAAGGCGGGGCTCAACGGGGTAATGATGGGCAACTTCCTGACGACGCTTGGAAATGCGCCGGAGGACGACCGGGCGATGTTCGAGGAGCTGGGGCTGAACGTCGAGCGCCAGCCGGACAACGGCGCGAATCCCCGACCCGACAATCGCTCTGGCTGGCTCGAGGGAGAGACGCCGGACCTGATCGCCCGAGCGCTGGCTTCAGCGCCTGCCCCAGAGCTGGTCGTCAAGCTGTGGGACCCTTCCACACAGCTGCGGTTCAAGCGCAAGCGGGCGACGGCGTGATCGACCTCGACGCCCGCCTCGACGAGCTCAAGGCCCTGGGCCTCGACCGTCGCACCCGCCGGGTGAGCGGCCCCCAGGGTCCACACGTGGTCCTCGACGGCAGGCCGGTCCTGTTGCTGTGCTCCAACAACTACCTGGGGTTGGCCGACCACCCCCGCGTCAGGGCCGCGGCTGCCGAGGCCGCGATGCGATGGGGCGTGGGGGCGGGCGCTTCACGACTGGTGTCGGGCACGATGACCATCCACCGGCGCTTGGAGGAGCGCCTGGCGGAATTCAAGGGTCGCCAGTCAGCGTTGCTGTTCGGTTCCGGCTACCTCGCCAACATGGGCGTCATCGCCGCTCTCGCTCGCCCCGGCGACATTGTCTTCTCCGACGAGCTCAACCACGCGTCGATCGTCGACGGCTGCCGGCTGTCGCGGGCCGAGACGTTCGTGTACGACCACCGTGACGTCGAGCATCTGGCATGGGGCATTGCCCAGTCAGAAGGTCGCGGCGCGCTGATCGTGACCGACAGCGTGTTCTCGATGGACGGCGACGTCGCGCCGCTCCAGGAGCTGGTCGAGCTCGCGCAGCGCCACCGAATCCGCCTCGTCGTCGACGAAGCCCACGCCACCGGTACCCTCGGTCCCGACGGGCGAGGGGCACTCGCCGATGCCGGGCTCGAGGACCAGGTTGACGTGATCGTGGGCACTCTGGGCAAGGCGCTCGGCTCCTACGGCGCTTTCGCCGCCTGCGATCGGCAGATGGTGCGCTACCTGGTCAACAGCGCCCGGACATTCATCTTTTCGACCGCCCCTCCCCCGCCGGCCGTGGCCGGCGCCCTGGCGGCGCTCGAGCTGCTCCAGGAGCGGCCGCGGCGCCTGATGAGGCTCCAGTCCAACGTAGCCGCGCTCCGGTCAGAGCTCGGACGAGAGGGATTCGACTTGCGGGGGTCGCGCACGCACATCATCCCCTTGGTCGTCGGTGATCCCGGGCTGGCGATCGAGATCTGCGAGAAGGCGCTCGCTCGGGGCGTGTTCGCCCAGGCGATTCGGCCACCGACGGTGGCGCCGATGACCTCGCGTCTGCGGTTGGCGGTCATGGCGTCTCATCGCGAGGAGGAGCTGCGCACCGCCGCGCGGACACTGGCCCAGGCGGCGCGGGCCTCGGGCTTTGAGCCGCGGACGTACTGGGCGAGCCTCGCGGAGGCGGACGATGGCGCCTATGACGGTGAAGAGCATGCGCCGGTCGCAGCGGCTCCCGAGGGGACCGAACCGGGCCGGGGCCCGGGGGTGTTCGACTTCGAGGACGATTCCTCCATCGCGCGCGCGGCGTAAGTCGCGCTTGCGCGGCCTGTTCGTCACCGGTACCGACACCGGCGTCGGCAAGACCGTCCTCGCCGCCGCAATCGCCGCCGCGCTGCGCGGGGACGGTGTCGCCGTGGCCACGCTCAAGCCAATCATGACCGGACTGGACGAGCCAGCCCCGGCCCAGTGGCCGCACGACCACGAGCTGCTGGCGCGAGTTGCTGGACGCCAGCCCGGCGAGGTAGCACCGCGCACCTTCGGTCCTGCGGTCTCCCCGCATTTAGCGGCCGAGCTTTCCGGAACGCCGGTCTCAAGCGAGAGCATCGAGGAATCGGTCCGCGAGGCGGCGACGTGCGCCGAGGTGCTCGTGGTCGAGGGCGTAGGAGGCCTCCTCGTTCCGCTGTCCGACGATTACGACGTGCGCGCGCTGGCCCGAGCACTGGGGATGCCCTTGGTGATCGCTGCGCGACCTGGCCTCGGCACGATCAACCACACATTGTTGACGCTCGAGTCCGCCAGGCTGGCAGGCCTGAAGGTGGCCGGGGTCGTCCTCACACCCTGGCCCCGCGACCCAGGAACGATCGAGGAGTCCAACCGGGAGACAATCGCCCGGCTCGGGGCGGTCGAGGTCGCGTCGCTGGCGCGCGTCGAGCGGGCCGAGCCGGAGCTCTTGCGCCGCGCCGGGCGCTCGCTACCGATCGCGCGGTGGCTGGACGGCGCCCGCTAACGTGCCCCGAGATGCGACGCGTGGTTGCGGCAGTTGTGGTGGCGGCTGTAGTGCTTTTGGCGCCAGCGGCCAATGCGAGCACGGCCGCCGGTACCGGGCGTCTGCCGGACGGACGAGTGCCTGCGCCGACCGGGGCCGGGGTTCCCGCACCCATGTTGATCCTGGCGGGCTTCGCGGTTCTGTTCGTGGTGGTGGCGGCCATCGCTGGTGCGGTACGTGTGTTCGGATGGGATCCCTCCTGGGCCGTTGCGTGGAGGCATTCGTGGCACGAGGCGGAGTACCGCATCGGCGGCGGATGGCTCGCGCTGCGCGACCGGGTCAGGCGCCGGCCGCCGGCCCGCTACCCACCACGCGGCCAGCGTCCGGTCTGAGCGCCCCGCGGGGCTGATCGTCCCCTGGACCAGGCCGCGGTTCCGACCGACCTGCGAGCTAGCGTCTTGCCATGCACACCGCTTCGGCCCTTCAGGACGTGGACCGGAGGCACGTTTGGCACCCGTTCACCCAGCAGCTCGGCTGGTGCGAGGAGGAGCCGCCGCTGGTTATCGACCGGGGCAACGGGACCAATCTCTACGACGTCGATGGCAACGCGTACATCGACGGAGTGTCGTCGCTGTGGTGCAACGTGCACGGCCATCGTCATCCCGCGATCGACTCGGCGATCCGCGCGCAGCTAGACCGCGTCGCCCACTCGACGATGCTCGGCCTCACGCACGAGCCGGCGGTCGAATTGGCTCGGAAGCTGTTGGCCGTGGCGCCGCGTGGTCTGGCCCGGGTCTTTTACTCCGAGAGCGGCGCGACCGCTGTGGAGATCGCTCTCAAGATGGCGTTTCAGTTCTGGGCGCAGCGCGGCGAGCCCGGGCGGTCACGCTTCATCTGCCTCGAGAACGCCTACCACGGGGATACTTTGGGCGCCGTATCAGTGGGGGCCATCGAGCTGTTCCACTCGATGTATCGCCCGCTCTTGTTCGACTCTCTCAGGGCGCGCGCCGGCGACGCGGACCATCTCGAGTCGCTCCTGGAGCGCCACGGCGCTCAGACGGCGGCGGTGATCATCGAGCCGCTCGTGCAGGGGGCGGCGGGGATGCTGTTACAGCCCGACGGGTACGTGCGCCAGGTGCGAGAGCTGTGCGACGCCTACGACGTGCTGCTGATCAGCGATGAGGTGGCAACCGGCTTTGGCCGCACCGGGCGGATGTTCGCGTGCGATCAGGAGGGCGTCACCCCCGATCTGATGTGCGTCGGCAAGGGGCTGACCGGCGGCTACCTTCCGCTGGCGGCGACGCTGACGACGGAGCGCGTCTACGACGCGTTCCTCGGCGAATTCGATGAGTTCAAAACGTTCTTCCACGGCCACACCTACACCGGGAATCCGCTGGCCTGCGCGGCTGGGATCGCGTCGCTCGAGCTCTTCCAGCGAGAGCACACCCTCGAGGCGCTCCAGCCGAAGCTCGAGCTGCTGAGCCGCCTCCTGGCCCAGCGCATCGCCGTGCTGCCGGGCGTGGCCGAGGTCCGCCAGCGCGGGTTCATGGTCGGGATCGAGTTGATCGAGCAGCCGGTCGCCGACCGGATCGGCCACCGGGTGGCGCTCGCCGCCCGGCGGCGCGGCGCGATCATCCGACCGCTCGGGGACGTCATCGTGCTCATGCCGCCGCTGGCGATCTCAGAAGCGGATCTCCGCCGTCTGGTGGCGATCACGGCGACGTCGATCGCCGAGGCCACTTCCGGGCGATTTCACGGTGCATTAGGGGCCTGCGCAGCGGCTTAGGCACTTCGCGCCTGGGTTCAGCGACTCGGCTGAAGGCGGAGCATCGGCGTTAGGCGCCCGACGCCTGGGCTATTCGTCGTAAGGCTCGAAGTCCTGCTTTCGCGCGCCGCAGACAGGACAGAACCACGTATCGGGAATCTGCTCGAAAGCCGTTCCGGGCGGGATCCCGCCATCCGGATCTCCAACATCTGGGTCGTAGATGAACCCGCAGGATGAACACATGTACTTCACGCGCGGAAGGGTAACTGTGGCAGGCTGGCAGGGTTGGCCCGCGGGGTACCGCGCTGACGGGATATGGTCGCCTCGGTGGACATCGATCGCCCCGCGCCCGGAGAGGAGCTGAACGCAGGCCCGGAGACCGCTCCGCGTCCCGCGGCCACCGTGATCGTGTTACGGGGCGGTTCCCAGCGACTCGAGGTGCTCCTGGTGAAGCGAAACCCGGAGGCGCGGTTCATGGGCGGAGCATGGGTGTTCCCCGGTGGGGCCGTAGACGGGCGGGAGGGACGGGGTGACCGCGCGCTCCGCGCCGCGGCGATGCGGGAGCTTATGGAAGAGGCCGGAATTGCCCTGGAGACCCCGGGGCAGCTGATCCCCTTCTCGCGCTGGATCACACCGGCGCAAGTCAAGATTCGGTTCGACGCGGTGTTCTACCTGGCGTGGCTGCCGCAGGGCGCGACGGCGAAGGTCGACGGCCGGGAAGTGGTGGACGCTCGTTGGTACGGACCGCGGGAGGCGCTTCAGTCCGCGAGCAACGGGGAGCTGTTTCTGGTGTTCCCGACGATCAAGCACCTGGAGCAGCTGTCGGGATTCGCCTCCGCGAAGGAGGTGATGGAGCACGCCCGAGGACGCGAGGTGAGGCCGGTTCAGCCTCGCGTGCTTATGTCCGGCGAGACGGCGCGCATCGTGCTCCCGGGCGAGCCCGGCTACGAAGACTGAGCCCGCGCGGCGACCCACGGCTCCGACCTATACTCGCGCCGTGACGGCTTCGTTACCGAGCACGGTCCAGGCAGTCTTCGACCGGTTCATCACCACCGAGCTCACCACAGTCGACCGCCACGGGCAGCCGATCACGTGGCCCGTGACTCCTTACTACGAACCGGGCGCCCCGTGCATCGACGCCACGACCGGTCTCGGCTATCCGAAGAAGGCCAACGATGCGCGTGCCAACCCGCTGGTAGCCATGCTCTTCTCCGATCCCACTGGCTGCGGCCTGGAGCGCCCGCCGATGGTGCTGGTGCAGGGCACGGCCGATGTCGATGACCGCGACCTCGACGCCAATCAGGCGCGCTACGCACGGGAGTCGGTTGAGAAGCTGCCGGCCATTGCGAAGCTCCTGCCTCCCACCCCGCTCCGGCGGTTTCTGGCCTGGTACTTCGCCCGTATCTACATCCATGTCCGGCCGGAGCGCGTGTACGCGTGGCCTGACGGCGATCCCGGTCGGGAGCCGGAGCTCTATGGCTCGCACATGGACGAGGTCCGCTCGGCCCATTCCGAGCAACCGGACCGTTTCCACGCCAGCCCTGGCGGCGGTCTGAGCTCGTGGCACCCCCGGATCGCAGAGCTTGGCACGCGCTATCGGACAGCTGTGCTTTCGATCGTGTGTCCCGACGGCTTTCCGTTCGCCATCCGCGCGCGGGTGGGCGTCGATCCCGCGGAGCGGTGGATCCGCATCGAGGACGAACCCGTCGGTGTGCCGTTGCAGCCCGGGCTGGCGTGCCTGACCGCGCACGCTCACGAGGAGGGATTCTCCTGGCAGCGCAACTTCCAGGTGCGCGGCGATCTCGTGCAGCGAGACGATGGATGGGTGCTGGTGCCGCGCAAGGTCGTCGGGGGATTCGAGGCACCGCCGTCGCGGATCGGAATGCTGCGCGCGAACGCGGCCAAGGCGTGGCGCTTTCGCAAAACCGCCAAGCGCGAGCTGGCCCGGCGCAGCTGATCGAGGCCGCGTGAGGGGACAGTCTTTTAGAGCTCAGCGATCCGTCGGGCCAAGAAGCGCCGCTCTGGCTCGGAGCTCGCCAGCTCGAGCGCGCGTTCGTACGCATCGCGCGCGTCCTCGAGGCGACCGAGCCGCCGAAGCAGCTCGCCCCTGGTCGAGTGCAGGTACTGGTAGCTGTCAAGGTCTAGCCGGTCCACGAGCTCCAGCGCCCGCTCGACCGCGCCCGCCTGCGCTACCGCCACCGCCCGATTGAGCTCGACCACCGGCGAGTGCGTCACCGACGCCAGCCGGCCGTAGAGCACCGCCACCTCGTTCCAGTCGACGGGCTCCTCGCACTGAAGCGAGGCGATCGCCGCCTGGAGCGTGTACGGGCCACCTTGGCGCAGAGCGATCGCCTGCTCGAGTGCCGCCCGGCCAGCGGCGATTTCATCACCGTTCCACAACGCCCGGTCGGAGAATCTCGCCTGCCGCCGCGCGTGATGGAGCAGCATCAGGCCCAAGAGACCGTGAACCTCTGCCTCATCGGGCATGAGCGAGGTCAGCACACGGCCCAGCCGTAGGGCCTCGGCCGCGAGGTCGACGCGGCCGCTATACCCTTCGTTGTAGATCAGGTAGACCACCGCCAGGACTGCGTCCAGGCGTTCGGGCAGCTTGTGATCGGCCGGCACCGCAAACGGGATCCCGGCCGTCTTGATCTTGACCTTGGCCCGCGAGAGCCGCCGTTTCATCGTCTCCTCCGAGACGAGGAACCCGCGCGCGATCTCCTCCGTTCCCAGGCCACCGAGCGTACGAAGCGTCAGCGCCACCTGGGCCTCGAGCGCAAGTGCTGGATGGCAGCATGTGAAGATCAGCTCGAGGCGCTCGTCCTCGATCGTCGTATCGTCGTCGAGTTCGTCCACCGTCGCCTCCGGAACCTCGAGCAATCGGGTCTTCTCAGCCAGTGTCCGCTCCCGGCGGATGCGGTCGATGGCTCTGTTACGGGCACTCGCGTACAGCCAGGCGCCGGGGTTGCTAGGAACGCCATCGCGGGGCCACCGTTCGGCGGCGATCGCGAATGCCTCTTGAGCGGCCTCCTCGGCGAGATCGAAGTCGCCGAGGAAACCGATCAGCGAGGCGAGCACCCGGCCCCATTGCTGGCGGAAGACCTGCTCCAGCTGCGCTAGCGCTCCACGCCTGAGCGGACCTCCGAGGGCTGCTCCACGACCGGGCGGACCTCGATCGCCCCGCCCAGCCGGGCCGCCGGGATCCGGGAGGCGAGCTCGAGCGCTTCGTCGAGGTTGTCGGCCTCGAAGACGTAGTAGCCGCCGAAGACCTCCTTGGTATCGGCGTACGGCCCGTCGGTCGTCAGGGTCTCCCCATCCTGGACCCGGACCGTGGTGGCAGTCTCGACCGGCTCCAGTTGCCCGCTCGACACACAGCGCGGGTCGTTGGCCAAAGCCATGTACTCCCCGAACATCGCCTTGTACTCGGCGTCCGGCAGCGCCTCGTGCGAGCCCGGCTTTGAGTAGATCAGGGTTGCGTACTTCATCTCGACCTCCTGAGGACGGATTGCATGATTGTCCCTAGGACGAACGAGAACCCGCTCAGGGGACAGCTAACCGCCGCCGTAAGTGACGATCAGATCCGTGACTACCCCGACCACGAAGCCCGCGCTGACCATCAGCAGGCCGGTCACCAGAACCAGGATCGGCAGAATGGCGACGCAAAGAGTCGATAAATAGCCAGCATGGAGGCCGAGCTCGCGGTGGCCGTGGCGGCGCATCCCGGTCCATATCTCGCCGATCACATACAGGATCGCCCCGCCGGCGGCGGCGAAGAAGGCGAGCTCCAGCGGCCGGCTGGTCACGCCATATCCGACGATCGAGCCGAGGAACGTGGGCCCACCGCCAATGAGGCCGGCCAGGCCCAGCCACGGCCACGAAGGTCTGACGTCACCCAGCGGGCCAACAATCCCGAATCCCTCTGTGGCGTTGTGCAGGGCAAAGCCGATGATCAGAACCGTCGCGAGGGTGATTGCGCCGGCACGGGCCGAGACACCGATCGCCAGGCCCTCGGCGAAGTTGTGAATACCGATGGCGGCCGCGATCGTAAGGCCCGTACGCAGGGCCCGGCGGCGGGCGGCGTCGCGCTCGAGGGCGAGTGTGCTCGTCTGCGTGTCGGCCAACGCTCCAGCACCGGCGCCACCGGCAATGGGCGGCTTGCGTGCCCCGAGCGGGCGCATCCGACGCTCGAGCATCCCCAGGCCCGCTCCGCCGGCGGCGAAGCCTGCAGCAAGGAGGGTCACAAGTGACACCACGTGACCGAGCGAGCGGTGGCCGTGCTTGTAGGCATCCAGCGCGGAGTTGACGATATCCAGGCCATTCGCGAGCACGTCGACGAAGATGAAAGCCAGGACACCGACGGAGAACATCGCCAGCGCCACGCGCCCGCGGGCCGAGAGCAGCTGGAGCCGCCCGACCGGAAGGCTCAGGTAGATGGTGAAGCCGGCTAGGGCTCCGAGCAGAGCTGTGTGCGTGAGGGACATGGCCGTTAGGGGACCCTAATCCGCAGCGTACCAATCTACGCTCCCAAGTCCAACCTGTGTGCTTGGGATTACTGAGCCAAGGTCAGCCCGCAAACCTTTATTGCCCTTCGCGTGGCCCGGACCTAGGTGTTCGAGTTCAGGTTCGGGAGGCCGACCGCCTGCAACCAGTGGTTGACCGTGATGTTCAGCTGCGTGAACTCGCCGGTCCAGATCAGGACGCCCATCGCAATGAGTACAGCCCCACCCACTCCGATCACGACCGCGTAGTGCCGTCGGATCACGGCCAGCGCCGCGGTCGCCTTTCCGAACGCCAGTCCGGTGATCAGAAACGGCAGACCCAGCCCTAGGCAGTAGACCGCGAGCAGGAAGGCCCCATGCGCCGCCGACTTCGAGATGCCGGTCGCGCCGATGATCGCCCCCAGCGTGGGGCCTGTGCACGGCGTCCAGGCGAGCGCGAACGCGGCGCCTGTGATGACGGGACCGCCTCGGCCCGCGCGGTCCATCAGCGTGCCCACATGCCACTCCCGGCCCAGGCGCGGGATCAGCGGCGCCAAAACGAACAGGGCACCCATGGTCACGATCAGCGCGCCGCTGACCTTGAGCGCCGCGGGCCCGGTCAACGTCGCGTGAAGCGCCCGCTGCCCCAGCAAGCCGAGAGCGATAAAGATGGCGGAGAAGCTGGCCACGAATGCGAGGCTTGGCCCGATCACACGGGCGGCTCGGATCTCGCTGGGCGCCACTCCCGCGACTGCCGAGATGTAGCCGGGCACGAGCGGCAACACGCAGGGCGACAGGAACGAGATCAGCCCTGCCCCGAATGCGACCGGGATGCCGATGCCGGATGCAGGGTCCACGTCGCTAATTATGGAACCGAGCGACTGCCTGTTGGACCATGCCCACGCCCCAAGATGGGAGGGCAAGGCGATCGTCAGGGTGTCATTGGGCTGATATCCAGGCTGGACGGACTCCGCAGCAGGCGCTAGAGTCGCGGCCGGATCCACGTGGAAGCCTCCGCCATCCATGCCAGGACAGGGCTCGGACGGGGTCGAGTTACGCTCCCAACTCCCCTGCTCAGGCTGCGTTCAGACCAGCAGCTAGTCGGGCTCTTCCGCAGCGGCAACGAGGACGCGTTCCGGGTCATTCACGATCGCTACCGCGCGCGGCTGCTCGCCTACGTGCGCCAGATGCTCGCGGGGCAGCATCCCGACGCCGAGGACGTGCTCCAGGACGTGTTCGTCCGCGCATATGCGGGCCTGTTGGCCAATGGCCGCGAGCTGAGCCTGCGCCCCTGGCTGTATCGGATCGCGCACAACCGCTGCGTGGACGAACTCAGGCGCCCGATGCCTCCCGCTCCGGAGTCGCTGGAGCTTGCCCCGGCCGCCAGCAGCGACCCGGTGCTGGAGAGCGAGAGGCGCGAGTCGCTGCGCCGGCTGATCATCGACATCCGGCGGCTGCCGGATCAGCAGCGTTCGGCGCTGTTGATGCGCGAGATGAGCGGGATGGCCTACATGGAGATCGGGGGCGTGCTGGGCCTGTCCGTGCCGGCCGTTAAGTCGCTGCTCGTGCGGGCAAGGGTCAGCCTGGCGGCCGCTGTTGAAGCGCGCGATACGGCGTGCCACCAGATCCGCGGCGATCTGGCAGACGCACACGAACGCGGTGTCCGCCCCAGCGGGCTATCACGCCGCCACCTCCGCGACTGCTCCGGATGCCGGGATTACCGCTCGGAGCTTCGCGGCGTCAGCCGCCAGCTGGCAGTCCTCACTCCCGCGCTTGGTCCGCTCGGGATATTGACCCGGCTGATCGGATTCGGACACGGTGCCGGCGGGGGGGCTGCTGCCGGCGGGACTGGCAGCGGCGTGCTGGCTGCCGGCGGAGCCGCAAGCGCCGGGACCACGGTTTTCGGAGCGGCTGCCACCCACGTGGCGGCCGTGGTTGCCGCGGCCGTGGTGACGGCCGGGGGAGCGGTGGAGATCCAACGGACCGTGGCTACGCAGCTTGATCCAGCGCCAGCACACCATGCGAAGCGAGCGGCGAGCGTGGGCCAGGGGACCTCTGTGGAGGGAACCGTCGCGGCGAGCGCAACAGCCCCGCTTTCCTCATACCCGCCAGCGCCCGTGCGGCACGCGCCAGCATCGGCCGCGCCCGCCCCGCAAAGCCTCCCGGCGGGGGCGCCCAAGCGGTCCGCCAAAGCCCGGAAAGCC
>Ga0209577_10004104_pt1 | contig 13739 bp, 14 predicted proteins | sample GraSoiAngelo_109_FD_185874 | JGI IMG/M metagenome (GOLD analysis project Ga0209577, IMG submission 185874) | Grasslands soil microbial communities from the Angelo Coastal Reserve, California, USA - 14_0903_12_20cm (SPAdes) (version 2) | ecosystem: Environmental > Terrestrial > Soil > Grasslands... | reverse complement strand
GGTGAATCCAACCTGGCAATTCCAATCTCTGGTCACAAGGGAAAAGGAACAATTTACGTTTCAGCAACCAAATCCCTTGGGCGCTGGATTTACTCGGGGCTCGTTGTCGAAGTCAGCGGCACGCACGAACGCATTGATCTGCTCCAGACTGCGGCCCCCGTGAGTTCACCTTGAGTGTTCCGATGCAAGCAGCGCCAAAAAAACTTTCCGGCAGCGCAATTCTTCTCGCGGCGGCTGTTCGTTCTCAAATTTCCGAGCCACGAAGACCGGATTTTCAATCTTCATCTCCCGGCGAATCCGATGAAGTCGAAATATCGGAATTGGTCTGAATGGCAAAATCCAGATTTCGTGGCGAAAGCCGACCAGCAACCGACTCGTTTTTCCGGCGGAAACGATTACCAGATTCGATACAAGGTGGATTACCAGCCCCGATAGCTGCACCGAAATTGTCTCTAGAAGAGCACGGTTTACCTCCAGTGAGGCGCAAGTAAGCTTTGTATATGTCGATTTCAGAGGAGGAAATAAAGAAAGCGTTGAAGACCGTGAAATATCCGGGCTTCACTCGTGACGTTGTCTCATTCGGTCTGGTGAAAACGATCCAGATCGATAATGGCGACGTTAAAGTGCAACTCGCAATTGCAACGAACGATCCAAACGTCCCCGCAACAATCAAGAATGATGCGGAACGCGCCTTGCGCTCCATCGAAGGCGTTCGTAACGCCAAAGTTTTGATCGATATCCACGCGCCCCCTGGAGGCGCAGGGGCAGGCACAACCGCCATGCGGATTCCTGGCGTTAGACAAGTTATCGCCGTGGCGAGCGGCAAGGGCGGCGTAGGCAAATCAACGGTCGCGGCAAATCTGGCGGTGACATTGGAGCAAACCGGCGCGCGCGTCGGCCTTTGTGATTGCGACATTTATGGGCCGAGCATTTCGCTAATGTTCGGCACGCGTGAGCGGCCAACGGCAACGGACGAAAACATGATCGTGCCGATCGAGCAATACGGGTTGCGTCTGATGTCGATGGGATTCCTGCTCGACGATACTTCGCCAGCCATTTTGCGCGGGCCGATGGTCACGCGTTACACCCAACAATTTCTGCGCCAGGTCGAATGGGGAGAACTGGATTATCTGGTGCTCGATCTTCCGCCCGGCACCGGCGACATTCAGCTTACAATTGTGCAGACTGTAGCATTGTCCGGCGCGATCATCGTCACGACGCCGCAGGAAGTCGCTTTGATCGATGCGCGCAAAGCAGCAACGATGTTCGAAAAGGTCAACGTCCCAGTGCTCGGCTTAGTCGAAAACATGAGTTACTTTGTCTCGCCATCAGACAATAAGCGTTATGATATTTTCGGCACAGGCGGCGGCGAACGGGAAGCCAAGCGGTTGCGTGTTGCGTTGCTCGGGCAGATTCCAATCGACATCGCCACGCGTGAAGGAGGCGACCGTGGAATTCCAATCGTGAGCGAGGATCCGCAATCGCCTGTTACTGCCGAATTTAAGCGGATTGCCGAAGAGATTCGTCAGACGCTGGCATAGCGACATATCCGACGGCCTCAGTGCAAACGGAATAAATTTCGCGATTCACTCGTCGAATTGGTGTTTGATTTGTTGTGATGAGAGAGCCATTCGGAGTTGACTAGGAAGAGAACTTATGAAAGAAGAAGCCGACATGCCTTCTTCGGAAGCAGATCAAGCGCAATTCGTTAGAGAATCGGCGCTTTACAAGGAGTTTCTTGCCGAGCGAGCGGAAATTTTGAAGCATAAGTGGATCGAGAGCGAAAAAGCCGGGAAAGATATCGGCTTTGAAAGGGCCTTGCTGGATTGGGTTGTGAAACATCGCTCCAGCTGGCGAGAGCGACGAAGAAAGGAGGCGCGCACGAAACAGGCCGCCTCCTAATTTTTTGTACCTTTAAGGCGATCCTGTGAGGTCGCCAAGGAAATTGATGAAACCACAAGAAAATTTCTCCGCTGGCGTCCCCATCATGGACGCGGAAGCAATTGGTCGCGCGCTACGCCGGATTGCGCACGAGATCATCGAGCGAAACTCGCACCTCGAAGGAGTGGTACTCGCGGGGATTCCGTCCCGCGGTGTGGAGATTGCGCGCCGAATCGCGGGTTTCGTTCGCCAGACCGACAAAGCTAATGTCGACACCGGGGTGATCGATGTCGCAATGCATCGCGACGATGTGGGCACGCGCAGGGAACTGCCGGTGGTACACGCGTCGAATCTTCCGGTACCGCTGGAGGACCGGACCGTGATCATTGTCGATGACGTCCTTTACACCGGCCGCACCGTCCGTGCTGCGATGGACGCAATTAATTCATTCGGCCGTCCCGCGCGCATTCAGCTCGCTGTACTGGTCGATCGCGGTCATCGGGAGCTGCCGATCCGTCCCGATTACGTCGGAAAAAATCTGCCGACTGCGATGCGCGAACAGATTCACGTGCGCCTGCAAGAAACCGACAACGAACCGGACGCCGTTTGGCTGAAGAGAGAATGAGAGTGATCGCGAATCTTCTGGGGCGCACACGCGTCCCGCATGTTGGCGAGCGCGTTCCCGCGATCGCGAACTTTTCTTTGATTTTCGTCACTCATGACGTTGCCAAACCCCGGGAAGGCCTGTTTCGGCGCGACGCCGAAACCAGCACGCGGAACGCGTGCGCTACCCAGAACCCATGAGCACGCGCTGGACACGCAAGGACTTACTTGGCCTGCGCGAGTTGACGGCCGACGAAATCAATTTCGTTCTCGAGACAACGGATGCATTTAAGCAGGTTGGCACCCGCGAGATCAAAAAAGTACCTGCGTTGCGCGGCAAAACGCTGGTCAATTTTTTTGTCGAGCCGAGCACACGCACACGCACGTCGTTTGAGCTGGCTGCATTTCGCCTGAGCGCCGACGTGATCAATATCTCGGCAACGACTTCGAGCCTGACCAAAGGCGAAACCCTCAAGGACACCGCGCGCAATCTCGAGGCGTTGCAAGCCGACATTATTGTGCTGCGCCACAGCTCCGCCGGAGCGCCGCAGTTTCTGGCAAGAAGACTGAAAGCCAGCGTGATCAATGCGGGCGATGGAGCGCACGAACATCCGACGCAGGCGCTTCTCGATCTCTACACGATCCGCGAGCGCAGGGGCAAAATCGCCGGCCTGCACATGGCGATCATCGGCGATATCTTGTTCAGTCGCGTTGCGCGCTCGAACATTTTCGGTCTGCTCAAGCTCGGCGCGCGCGTCACGCTGGTGGGGCCAAGCACGCTGGTTCCGCGCGAGTTTGAAAAGCTAGGCGTCGAGGTTTCACACGAGATAGACGACGTTCTGCCCAGCGTGGACGTTGTGAATCTCTTGCGGATCCAACACGAACGCCAGCGCCGCGAATATTTTCCGGGGCTCAGTGAATACATCCGCCTCTTCGGCCTGACGAAACAACGGGCCAAACTCTTGAAATCGGATTGTCTCATCATGCATCCGGGCCCGATCAACCGGGGCGTCGAAATCGACAGCGAAGTCGCCGATGGACTGCAAAGCGTAATTCTTGAACAGGTCACCAATGGACTGGCCGTGCGCATGGCGGTTCTATACTTGTGCGGAGGGATTGCAACGTGAGCAGGGCACCCGCGCGTCTGGGTAGCGCACGCGTCCTCGCGCTCGCGAACTTTTTTTGGAACTCCGCACTACACAACGTGGCGATGCTTGGAAGAAGATTGTTTCGGCGCGACGCCAAAACCAACACGCCAGACGCGTGCGCCATCCATATATGAGCGCGGCCATCATTCGCAACGGCCGTGTGATCGACCCGGCGAATAAGCGGGATGAACTTGCCGATGTTTACATCGCCGACGGAAAAATCGTCGGCTCCAAATCCGGAATCCAGAGTCCGCGAGCCGAAATTGAGGAAGTTGACGCAAGCGGGTTGATCGTCGCGCCCGGCTTAGTTGACATGCATGTTCACCTGCGCGAGCCGGGCTTCAGTCATAAGGAAACGATCGAATCAGGTGCACGTGCGGCCGCAGCCGGAGGATTTACGACCGTTGTTTGCATGCCAAATACTTCGCCTGTTCCGGACAATCCGAGCACGATTGCATGGATCAAAGATCGGGCCGCTGTCAGCGCATGCGTCAATGTTTTGCCAACAGGCGCCATTTCAAAGGATCTCGCAGGCGAAGAACTCGCGCCAATTGGCTCACTTGCACAGGCGGGCGTTGTGGCCATAACCGATGACGGCCATTGTGTACAAAACCACGAGGTCATGCGGCGCGCGGTGGAATATGCGCGGATGGTTGGGGTGCCTCTGCTCGACCATTGTCAGGATTACAATTTGGTCGGCAACGGAGTTGTGCATGAGGGTTATTGGAGCACGCTTCTTGGCCTACCCGGCTGGCCCGCTGCTGGCGAAGAAGCCATAGTCATGCGCAACATTTTGCTCGCGGAACTTTGCGATCACCACATTCATTGTCAGCACGTCAGTACCGGCGGAAGTGTTCGATTGATTCGGGAAGCGAGGGCGCGAGGGATAAAAATAAGCGGCGAAGTTTGTCCGCATCACATTGCGTTAACGGACGCCGCAATTCAAAATTTCGACACAAACTACAAGGTGAATCCCCCGCTGCGCTCCCAAAAAGACGTCGATGCGCTATTGGAGGCTGTTGCGGATGGCACCTTGTCGGTTTTGTGTTCCGACCATGCTCCGCACGCGGATTTTGAAAAGGAAGTAGAGTTCGACCTTGCGCCATTCGGTATGATCGGATTGGAAACCGAACTCGGCCTTTTCATCAATCTTCTCGTGCACAAACATCGTACGGTCGATATCACCCGATTGATCGCGATGTATACCGTCGAGCCCGCGCGTTTGCTCAGAATTGATGCCGGCACGCTGTCGGCCGGCGCGCGAGCGGATGTGACGCTGATTGACCCGGAGCTCGAGTGGACTGTGAAGATTGATCAATTCCATTCAGCTTCGCGCAATTCGCCATTCGATGGCTGGCAACTGAAAGGCCGCGCTGTGCGGACAATAGTTGGCGGAAAAACAGTTTGGAAATTGTAGTAGCAGCTACCCAGCGATCAAGCCGCCGTGGATGTAGCTTTCCAGATGTGCGATCGCAGCCTGCTGGCAAGAAATCACATATTTCACCAGGTCCCCGATCGAGATTACGCCGACCACTTTGTCATCATCAACCACCGGCAAATGGCGAATATGTTTGTCGGTCATGAGACGCAGACAAGTCGCAACCGGCTCGCGCGGATGCGTGACAGTCACATTGGTTGACATAATTTCGGCAACACTGGTCTCGCGGGATTGCTTGCCGCGCAGGACTATTTTGCGCGTGTAGTCGCGCTCGGAAAGGATTCCAACCAGGCGCTCTCCTTCCATCACCAGCAACGCGCCGACATTCTTCGAATCCATCAATTGGACAGCCTCGAAAACCGTTGCATCTGGCGCGATCGAGAAAACGTCGCTGCTTTTCTGATTCAGGATTGACCGGATGGTGCCGCTAACGTCCATATGACTAAGAAATTTTCGCTGCCGAAACAGCGGCACTGAGACAATAGGGCAATGTCAGCCCCTCACGCAAAGCAAATAAACACCGAATTTCGCGAGCTACGCCTTAACTATGACTTGGCAGCGCTGTTTTCCGAACGAATTTGATCGAACGCCATGAGGCCAGATCCATATTTGTTCATTGTCATTTTCATCGGCGTAGCATTGGCGTTTCCGCTGATCCCGTTAGCGCTCGCGTGGCTCTGGCGGCGATTTTTCCAGCCGCCAAAACCCGGCCCAGACAAGACTTCGACCTACGAATGCGGAGTGGAATCGATCGGCGAGGCGCATGTCCAGTTCCATGTGCAATATTATCTGTACGCCATCATCTTTTTGATCTTCGATGTTGAAGCGGTATTTCTGGTGCCGTTTGCCGTCGCCTTTACCGGTTTGCCAGTCGGAGCATTTATCGCAATTCTGATTTTTCTCCTGCTGCTGATCGAAGGGCTCGTTTGGGCGTGGGGCAAGGGATGTTTGCAATGGCAGCGTTAGCGCGCTCACGCGCTGGTCAAAAAAGTTAAAAGAGTTACACTATTACAAAGCTGGGAGCTTCCTGGGCCGCAATGTAACGTTTGTAACTTTCGTAACGAGATTCCATGAGCCAAATCGACGAACAACTCCGCTCCGAATTGCAACGGCAGGGGGTCTGGGTGACTTCGATGCAGGACCTCTACAACTGGGGACGCAAGAACTCGATATGGCCGCTGCAATTTGGACTGGCCTGTTGTGCCATCGAAATGATCGCCACTGCGGCCTCCCGCTACGATATCGCGCGGTTCGGCGGCGAAGTGTTCCGCCCATCGCCGCGCCAGGCCGACCTAATGATCGTTGCCGGAACTGTCACGAAAAAAATGGCTCCGCAAATCGTGCGCCTTTTCAACCAGATGGCCGACCCGAAATACGTCATCGCGATGGGAGCATGCGCGATTTCCGGCGGCCCATTCAAACAGGGTTACAACGTGCTCAAAGGCATCGACCGTTACATCCCGGTCGATGTTTACATTCCCGGATGCCCGCCACGACCGGAAGCGCTGCTCCACGCATTCATGGAACTACAGCGCAAGATCGATGAACAAAAGTTGACCGGCGCAGATAAGGCCGAGTTTCTCAAGCCGGATCAACCAAGCGAGTTCCCCGTGCCGAGATTTGGCAGACACGATCTGGAACCGCGGGCGAATCCGAACGTGTTTCAGCCGCCGGTGCTCGAGCGATGATTCTCGCTTTGTCATTCCGAGCGGAGCGAAGTGGAGTCGAGGAATCCCGTGGCGAAACTTTGAGGCAATACGATGGGATCCTTCGACTTCGCTCGGGATGACAGCTTTTTCGTCATGGAGTCCTTGGACCAAATCAAATCCCGCATCGAAGCCGCCGTGCCGGGCGCGAAGATCGAAATTGTGCAAAACGGCAGCCCATCGCAGCAGCGCTCACTACTAATCGACAACGAGCACGCGGTCGCGATAGCGAGGTTTTTGCGCGTCGATCCCGCGCTGTGTCTGGATTTTTGTTCCAATGTCACCGGCATCGATTGGCTGGACCGCGTCGTGAAAAAGACAACAAAAGTAAAGACGCTCGTCGACGGTCAAGAAAAGGAAATCGTTGAAACGACGGAGGAGAAAATTCCGGGATATCTCGAAGCGGTTTATCACCTTTATTCGATGACACATAAACACGGGCCAGTCATCGTTCGAATGCGCACGGCCGATCGCGCAGAGGGGACGCGTTTACCTTCCTTTACTCCCATCTGGCGAAGCGCGGAATTTCAGGAGCGCGAAATTTTCGACCTCTACGGTATCCACTTCGAGGGCCATCCCGATCTGCGTCGAATTTTGATGTGGGACGAGTTTGAGGATTATCCGATGCGCAAAGATTATCGCGAGCCGGACGATTACGAATGGGAACCAACGCCGCACGATGCGGTGCTGGAGAAAGCGAAGCAGCACTACACGCCGCGACCGGAGCTCGATGGCGCGGAAGCCATCGTTGAACCGTTAAAAGGTTGAAGCGTTACATGAGCGCGACGATTGAAACACTTGAAGCAATGGAGCGGCCGCCAGTGAGCATGGCTTCGCGACTCCAAGGCGAATTGCTCGAAGTGTCGATGGGACCGCAGCATCCATCCACGCACGGCGTGTTTCGGATGAATGTCGCGCTCGAGGGCGAGATCGTTCGCAAGCTCAAACCGGTTTTTGGTTATCTGCATCGAAACCACGAGAAAATCGGCGAGAACACGAGCTACTTGGGCTCGATGCCGTACACTGATCGACTCGATTATTTTTGCTCCATGACCAATAACTGGGCTTACGCGCTCAGTGTCGAGAAACTCGCAGGAATCGAAGTGCCCGAACGCGCGGAGTATTTGCGCGTCATTCTTGCCGAGCTGACGCGATTGCAGAATCACGCTTCGCTGCTGGGATTTTTGTTGAGCGATATGGGTGCGTGGGGCACGCCTCTCATGTATGCGTTCCGCGAGCGCGAGAAAATCCTCGATCTCTTCGAATCGTTAGCCGGTTCGCGTATGATGTGCGACTACATGCGTTTTGGCGGCTGCCGTGTGGACCCGAGCGATGAGTGGCTGGCCCAGGCAAAACAGATTGCGGAGCGCTTCCCGAAGTTTCTCGACGAGTTCGAGGACCTCATTCTCGGCAACGAAATCGTCATCGGACGCACACAAAACGTTGGCAAACTCTCCGCCGAGTTGGCGGTTAACGCCGGCATCACCGGGCCGATGCTGCGCGCCTGCGGTGTGAATTATGACATTCGCAAAGTAGACGGCTACGGATTTTATCCACGCTTCAAATTTCGAATTCCGCTGGGCGAGCACGGAGACACATACGACCGGCTCATGATGCGGGCGTTAGAGATGCGCGAGAGCGTGCAAATTCTAAAACAGGCATTTGCACAGGTCCAGCCTGGCCCGGTGATGAACCCGAAAGCCAAAATCCGCGCTTTCCGTCCGCCGGTGGGCGAAGCGTACGGCCACATCGAAGCGCCAAAGGGCGAGCTCGGGTTTTATCTAATCAGCGACGGCAGTCCCAACCCGTATCGATACCGGGTCCGCCCGCCGAGCTTCATCAATCTCACTATTCTCGAAGACATGTGCCTCGGTCACACCGTGGCGGACGTGATGGTAATCCTCGGCAGCGTGGATATTGTAATGGGCGAAGTAGATCGATGATTGGCACAGGCATACTCAAGGGGATGGCCGTCACCGCGCGGAATTTTGTCGGAAGTTATTTCGAGAAGGACCGGCTTATCACGGTGCAATATCCGGAGGAACGAGTTCCGCTTCCCGAAAATTATCGCAATTTTCCGTTCCTGATTTATGACGGCAACGATTCGCATGCCGGGCTGCGCTGTGTGGCGTGCAAGATTTGCGAGAAAGAATGTCCGCCGCAGTGCATTTACATCGTCAAGAGCGACGACAAAAAGCCCGATTACATGGGCAAACCGCAGTTCTACGCGAAAGTGTTCGACATCGACATTTCGGTTTGCATGAGTTGCCAGATTTGCGTCGAGGTGTGTCCATTCGAAGCCATTAAGATGGACAAGGATTTCGAGCTGAGTAAACGCGAGCGGTTCGATTCGTTGCTGTTCCGCAAACAGCAGCTTTCCAAATCGAACGAATATTATCACAAGATTCATCCGGTCGAAGCTGCAGCAGTAGATAAAAATCTGGCGGACGCAGCCGCAGCCGCTGAGGCGAAAAAGAAAGCAGCCGCCGAAGCAGCCGCCAAAGCCGCAGCAGCCAAGGCAACTGTGGCCAAAGCGACTGAAACGAAACCACCGGCAGAGGCGTCGCCGCCATCTCAAGCTTCGTCGTAAGCGGACGAACGGTAGTCGTTTCGCATTCCTGAAAGTGCATTCGGCAAGCTGCCGAATCTTGCAATCGCAAATCGGAAATCTAAAATCTAAAATCCCTAGCCGGGGTGGCGGAATTGGCAGACGCGCCAGACTTAGAATTCCGAAATCGTCGATTTCACGACGTTCCTTTTCGTTTCAAAAAACAAGCGATTTACGACGGGAAAATGCAGTTTTCGGTTTGAAGGCGAACCTTTACGAAGGACGAGTAGAAACATCGTCATTCTAGCACAAAATCTAGCACAATGGCGCACCAGACGTCGGTACATCTGGATAGCGAGATTCGTGATCTGACGACATTTGTACTAGAATTGTACCAGGGATTCGTCCCCATTGACTCGCTTTCTGTTGGGCTAAATTGTGTATTAGCTTTTGTGGCACAGTCAGGCTTCGTAAACGACCAATCGACCGCGACTGAAGACGCCCTTCGACGCGCGGTCGATACGACGCCTGCTTTTATTCATACCGCCCGGCCCGACGGCTATTTGGATTACTTTAATCGGGGATGGTTGGATTTTCTTGGTAAGTCACTCGAAGAGGTTTGTGGGTGGCGCTGGACCGAATCGGTTCATCCGGAAGACGTAGCTACGATAGTTCAGAAATGGCACGCCGCTTTGGCTAGCGGCGAACCATTCGAAATAGAAGCGCGCGTGCGGCGCGCCGACGGATCATATCGTGCGTTTCTACATCGGAAGCTGCCGCTTCGTGATGAACACGGGAACATCGTGAAATGGTTTGGATCGAGCCTCGATATCGAAGACCGAAAATGTGCTGAGCAAAGGATTGCAGAGAAGACGAGCCAATTGGAACGAAGCGAATTTTATCTGCGGGAGGGAGAACGGCTCGCTCATATGGGAAGTTGGTCGCTCAGGCCAGACGGGATATTTGATTATTGGTCTCCCGAAACGTTCGTGATTTTCGGTTTCGATCCAAATCAAGGCATCCCTATCCTCAGTCAATGGCTCGACGTTCTTTACCCAGAGGACCGGCGAGTGCTGGCAGACCTGATCCAGAAAATGTTTTCGGAAGGTATCACCGGTGATGTCCAGTACCGCGTCCGCCATCCTAAATATGGCCAACGAACAATGCACAGCACGGGCGAGCCAGTATTTGAGAACGGCAAAGTCTCACGATTGATCGGCAATACGCTGGACATCACTGAGCAGGAAAATGCGGTCCAAGAACTGAGGCGGCGCAAGGCCTATATGGACCAAGGACAGGCGCTCGGTCACACCGGCAGCTTCGGGTGGAATTTATCGACCGGTGAATTGATTTGGTCGGATGAGACTTTTCGGATCCTTGGTTACGAGCCCACGACTCAACCAACAGTGGACTTCGTATTTAAACGAGTTCACCCGGAAGATCTTTCGTTGGTACACCGAGTGATCGAGAACGCAAAGGCAGGCGAGAGCCTGGATTTTGAGCATCGGCTTTTATTGCCCGATGGCTCGGTCAAGCATGTCCATGTGATTGCGCGCCCCCTGACAAGCGCATCGAGCGAGGTCGAGTTCGTCGGAACGGTGATGGACATCACTGCCAGGAAGAAGGCATTCGAAGAAATCAAGGTGCTTCGGGACGAACTTCATAAAGAGAACATCGTGCTGCGTGAAGAACTCGGTAAGACTTCGATGTTTGAAGAAGTGATCGGCACTTCGTCGGCCTTGCAAATGGTCCTGGCGCGCGCAGCCAAGGTCGCCCCGACAGACTCAACCGTTTTGATCATGGGCGAAACGGGAACAGGGAAAGAGCTGATCGCCCGCGCCATTCACAAACGGTCAAAGCGTTCGGAGCGCCCGTTCATCAGTGTGAATTGCGCTGCCGTTCCTTCTTCGCTGATCATGTCGGAGTTGTTTGGCCACGAAAAAGGAGCCTTCACCGGGGCAGTTCAGAGGCGGCTCGGTCGATTCGAATTGGCCGAGGGCGGCACGATTTTTCTCGACGAAGTAGGAGATCTGCCAATGGAGACGCAAATCGCATTGTTGCGCGTTTTGCAGGAACGCGAGTTTGAACGCGTCGGCGGCACCGAAGTTCTGCGCGCTGATGTTCGCGTTATCTCAGCGACGAATCGTGATCTGCAGGCGGCTATCATGGACGGCGGCTTTCGCAGTGATCTTTACTACCGGCTCAACGTTTTTCCAATCAAACTGCCTCCTTTGCGCGAACGGAAAGAGGATGTTCCACTGCTCGTAAATTATTTTGTCGATCGTTATGCGACGAGAGCCGGAAAAAAGATTAAACATATTCAAAAGAAGGCCCTCGATGCGCTGCAAGAGTATTCATGGCCAGGCAACGTCCGGGAACTGCAAAACGTCATCGAACGTTCGCTCATCATCGGGGAGACGACCGAATTTTCGATCGACAAGAGCTGGGTAGCGAACGAACCGCAACTGCCGAACTCCGCGGCAACCGATCAGAAGGCAAACGAGCGGCAGCGCATCGAAGCGGCGCTTGCGCAAAGTAACGGAAAAGTCTCTGGCGCACACGGCGCCGCGACCAAACTTGGCATAGCGGCTTCAACCCTCGAATCGAAAATCCGCTCTCTAAGGATCAACAAATTCCAATTTAAGGGAGTTTAGTGCGCTCAGTCCGTGTCTTCGTGAATTCGCGAAGAATTCGCGAATTTTTGCCGCGTTTGCGCCCGGCCCAAATCGAGCTCCACAATTTTTCTTCCCTCGTAAATCGGGTTCTCAGAACTCCGCTGGCATTCGATGTGCTGATACTCCGTCGACGAAAGGCGATCCAAGATTATGAAACCGATACCTGGAACATTGCAGGAGGGCGGAGCGGCGTTTCAATCGACGCACTGGACTCTGGTTTTGCGCGCCCGACAATCTGATCAAACGGAAACAGCAAGAAAAGCGCTTTCCGATTTTTGCGAAGCGTATTGGCCACCCCTTTATGCTTTTCTGCGACTTCGGGGTCATGCTTCTCCGGAAGCGCAGGATCTTGTCCAAGGTTTTTTTGCCCATCTGCTTGAGCAAAACACGTTAAGTCGCGCAGATCAGGAGAAGGGCCGGCTCCGCACATTTCTGCTCGGCTCACTGCAGAATTTTTTGTGCAACGAGTACGATCGGAGTCACCGGCTCAAAAGAGGCGGTGGTCATCGAATTGTGTCGATCGACGAGCATCTGCCCGAAGCCGAAGCATCAATGATGGACACTGCTCATCTCAGCGATTCGCGCGGTTATGATCTAGCCTGGGCGTCGAATATCGTGAAACGCGCCTGGCAACATTTGCAAAATGCATTTGAGGCGGAAGGGAAAGCGGAATGGCTTGAGGTGTTAAGACCGTTCGTTACCGGCAGCGAGCGGACGGCGCCAAATCAAGAAGAAGCCGCGGAGAAACTTGGAGTTCCCATCGCAACGCTGCGTACCTGGCTTTGGCGTCTGCGTCAGCGTTATCGCGAAGCGCTGAGGATGGAAGTGGCGAGCACAGTTTCTGATCCGGCCGATGTGGATCAAGAGCTTCATTATCTCTATCAAATCCTGACGAAATGAGCGCTGGACCTGAAATTGTGGAACGGCAACCAGTGGTCGTCGGAACGTCGAATGAAAATGGCTCTACCCCTAGCGATGGTACCGGTGTGATTGAACGCGGCATTGATTTGCTGCCCCGTCCGGAGTTAAATAAGTCGATTGCATTTACCGAAACCTGCCCAACCTGCGGAGGACCGCTCACGCAAGGTGAATGCCTTCGTTGTCTCGTTAGCCTTGGTTTTCTAAGCGATAGCCAACAACCGGACAAAGTCGAAAACGGCCGACGATTGATGCCTGGGCCGCTGAAGTACGATCACTTTGAAGTGGAAGTTGGCGCGGACGGCTTTCCGGTCGAGCTCGGCGCCGGAGCAATGGCGATAACTTATCGCGCGCGCGACACAGTGTTGAATTCCGTCGTCGCGCTTAAAGTAATCGACCGAACAGTCGCACAAAACCCCGGGGCGCGATCGCGCTTCTTGCGCGAAGCGCGCGCGGCTGCGCAAATTCGCCATCCTAATGTCGCGCGTGTCAGTCACTACGGCGAACAAGACGGTGAATGTTTTTACGTTATGGAATTGGTCGAGGGCGAAACGCTTGAGGCCAAGGTCCGGCGTGAGGGCCCGATGCCGCTCAGTCTCGCGCTTGAAGTGATTGAGCAAGTTGCGCGCGCTCTGGCTGCCGCCGAAGCATGCGGCGTTGTGCATCGCGACATTAAACCATCCAATATCATGCTGGAGTCGGATCCGAGCGGCGCTCCCATTGTTAAAGTAATTGATTATGGGGTCGCGAAAGTTTTGGCGCCTGAGGCGGAACGCGGTGCCGAACAAACGCAAACCGGTTTCATCGGCACTCCTGCTTTTG
>Ga0209577_10004103_pt1 | contig 13741 bp, 10 predicted proteins | sample GraSoiAngelo_109_FD_185874 | JGI IMG/M metagenome (GOLD analysis project Ga0209577, IMG submission 185874) | Grasslands soil microbial communities from the Angelo Coastal Reserve, California, USA - 14_0903_12_20cm (SPAdes) (version 2) | ecosystem: Environmental > Terrestrial > Soil > Grasslands... | reverse complement strand
CGGTTTTCTTCCTCAAATTATAGCTTCATCCCAACCATTGCTGGCTCCCTACTTCATTAAATTGAGGATGAGCCTGTTTTTTTCAAGTATCAAAAACATATGATCCCTCAGTCAATGAAACATATTCCTACGGATGCTCGTGTACCAATTGGTTATCCCCAATCTCAGGGATGGCATTTAAACAAGAAGTCTGTAGTACGATACTCAGAAGAGAGAAAGGCACCCTGATGAATTTTGACCTTGGACAGATGACTCAAGTATTAGACCATGTTCCCTATCCGATTGGCAAATCTCACCTCGTTCAATTTGCACAACAACACGGGGCGAATGAACAGATCATGGGTATGCTTGAACACCTTCCTGAGAAAACATTCAACTCTTCGCAGGAAGTGAAGGATGCCCTTGGTGGTTTGGGCAACCTGGGAAATCTCGGAGGGTTCAAATTCTAAGGAAAGCGAAGCAATAGGAGCTGAAACAAAGACAATTGACTTGCTAGATGAAGACTAGCTCTCCCCTGTTGACGGTAGTTGGCAGGGGATGCATCGTATTTCGGGATGGATTGAGCCATCGGGCATGGTTGCGCCTTTTATCCTAGTGAATAGGCGAACGATTACCGGCGAGGGATGACATGCCCACCATTGAATTCTAGGTATGGCGTCTTGGTAGCCAATTCCTGCATAAATCTCCCCTTGTCTTTGGGGGCGATATAGACAAACGCTGCCCCTCCCCATTCGTTCAGGTAATCCACTCGTAAACGATCAAGTGACAAAGCAAATGACAAGCCGCCAAATTTTCCCAAAGAGTGGTCGGGAACCACGTGTTGAATGGAGGTAAGCGGTATGTTGACCCGCATGACTCCACTGCGAATCCGTAAAAGAGGAGGAGCGATCTCATAATCCGTGGGAAAGATGAGGATGAACAAGAACACATCTACCAAGACGAAAGTGAAAAAGACGAACCAGAGACCTACTGTGGCGGGGTGGATCAGCAAGAAGATTCCCCACACAAGAGGCAGCAGAAAAACAATCCCTAGGATTGCCATCACCAGTATGCTTACCTTCGAGCGATATCTCATCTTTTTTCTCCCTCGCAGTATTCTGATACTCTCTCATTTCTCCCTCATTTTGAGAAATGCAACGTCATCCTTTTCGCTGTATTATATCTCAAGAAGTTTGACGAAGTTTTTGTCAAGTGAATTTTTGCTCATCCCCAAATTAAGTGTGTCCTCTTGCTTCGTTTTCAGGCCAGAACGACATCTAGCGTGGGAGAAAATAGGGAATCAAAAAATGACTTGGGATGACTTGAAATTCATGGAACAGGAGGGTATCGAAGAGGTGATCTGTTCCATTTTGTCCTAGTATAGACTGTTTTGTGATAAGCGTTGCAGAAACAGATCGCGCAGCTTCATCAGCTGTTGGTGCTGGTTCCTATTCAGATGCTGGAGAAGAAAGAGAGCCGTTCGTAGCTCTTTTGATTCTCGTATCAATTGCAGTGAGGTGACTTGCAACTGCTTCGACTCGCTCAGAAGCGCTTCTAACAACAGTGCTGGTTGTATGTCTGACTTGCTTTCCAGTGCATTTCCTATATCCATCTCTTCCTCGCTGTTCCTCACCTGGCTTCGATACTCACCGAAATACTAATTTCTTGCAGAAAGTATACCACCCGACTCCCCTCTCTTACTCTTGCAAACTGATTTCCTCCGGCTTGAGAAGCGAGTTAAGCATGTAAAAAAATCTGTTATGAGGTTGCAGCTGATTGCTTGCTGATTCTCCTCACGTTGTGGTGGTACAATTTGACCACTGTTCGGGCTTGATAGCCCTAAAGCGCTTTCCTATATGACCGTATGATGACACGTGATACCGCTATCAAACGTGTCTAAGAGAGTATCTGTACAGAAACGGAGAAGCAACATGCCCGGACACGACATCATCGTTATTGGAGCCTCGGCCGGCGGGGTAGAGGCCCTTGTAAAACTGGTTGGACAGTTTCCAGCAGATCTGCCCGCCTCAATCTTCATGGTACTGCATATACCCGCTCAAAGTCCGAGTCTCCTCCCAGACATCCTGAGTCGTTCAGGTCGGCTTGAAGCGGTACACCCCCGGAATGGGGAAAGCATCGCTCCAGGGTGCATCTATATAGCTCCGCCGGATCATCATATCTTAGTTGCGCGCGGGTATGTCCGTGTCGTACGCGGCCCGAAGGAAAACCGGCACCGGCCCGCCATCGACCCGCTCTTTCGCTCTGCGGCCCTGGCGTATGGCCGGCAAGTAGTCGGGGTGGTGCTGACAGGCGCGCTGGATGATGGCACTGCCGGACTCTATGCCATCAAGCAGCGCGGTGGCATTGCTATTGTTCAGAACCCGAAAGAGGCTCTCTATCCCAGCATGCCCAGGAGCGCTTTGGAGCACGTCAACATCGATTATTGCCTATCGCTATCCGATATTGGACCGCGATTAGAACGCCTGGCCCATCAACAAGCTGGTGAGGAAGGAGCGTACCCCGTGCCAGAAGATATGGAAGAGGAAGTCAAATATGTCGAGATGAATCTAGATAACGCCGTATTTTCCACCAATGAGCGAGTGGGAAAGCCTTCAGCCTTTTCCTGCCCGGAGTGCGGCGGCGTACTCTGGGAACTCCGGGATCAAGATTTACTGCGATTTCGCTGCCGCGTTGGCCACGCCTTCTCCGTTGAGAGCGTTGAGGCGGCGCAGGTTGAGCAACTCGAAGATGCATTGTGGACCGCGCTCAAAACGTTGGAAGAGAACGCCAGCCTATCGCGCCGCATGGCGAAACGAGCGAGCGAACGTGGCCAGAAAAGCCTTGTAAGGCTCTATGAAGAGCGGGTGCGAGGCGCTGAACAACGCGCAAGGCTCATCCAGCAGGTCTTCGAGAAGGAGAAACCGGTCAGCATTCCAGAGGCCGCCATGGGACAGGCATCTGAATAGTGATGATTGCCAGGGCGACCAGGGCGGCCAGGGCGACCGCAAGGGTCGCCCGTACAATATACGGGGACGTGTAACACAGGCAAGTTGGTATTGTACGGGCGACCCTCGCGGTCGTCCTGGTCGCCCTGGAAGTCAAATTGTCTTCCTGGTAATCATTCACAGACCCTGGTGTCGCTGTTGAAATAAGCTTGACATATGAGGGCTGCGCAGATATAGTGTAACTGAATTCAGCACGCAACTTTTCCTATCTGTTTTTCCAGTGCTGGCGTACTTATTTATACGCGCGGGAGCATGTGATGAGTGAAGAACTTCTCCAGGGTGAGAAAAAGAATATAGATGTCAATCTCGGTGAACTCGTAGTGGTTGGCTCCTCTGCCGGAGGCGTCGAAGCGCTCTCAGTGCTTGTGAGTAACCTGCCCTCGGATTTTCCCGCGCCCATCGTGCTGGCCCAGCATCTTGATCCCAATCGGCCCAGCAACCTGGATACGATTCTGCGCAGGCGTACCTCGCTATCCATTCAACTGGTGACAACCACCAGTCGGCTTGAGCGAGGAAGTATTTATGTCGTTCCGGCCAACCGGGTAGTCTCTATTCTGGATGGTCACGTCGAGGTGCATGAAGATCACGCGATACGAACCACCAGGTCGAAACCCTCGATCGATGTGCTGCTCTCCAGTGCTGCCGAGGTCTATGGAGATCGTTTGATTGCCGTTATTTTGACCGGCTCCGGCTCCGATGGCGCGACTGGCGCAGTGGACGTCAAGAACGCGGGTGGGACGGTGATTGTGCAGGACCCGCAAACGGCGCGCTACCCATCCATGCCATTGGCCCTTCCGCCCACCGTGATCGACTTCGTGGCCGATATCGAACATATCGGCCAGCTGCTCTACGATCTGCTGACAGGGGTCAGCCTCCCACATGTCGAGGCGAAAACCGAAGGGATGCTGCAAGCGATTCTTGAGCTGGTGAGCCGCCAGGCCAGCATCGACTTTCGTCCCTACAAAACATCGACGATCCTGCGGCGCATTGGCCGCCGCATGGCCATCACCCAGAATCGCTCGATGACGGAATACACAGAGTATTTGAAGGTACATCCAGAAGAGATTGGCGACCTGGTGAAGTCGTTCCTGATCAACGTCACACAATTTTTTCGTGATGCCGAGGCTTTCGCCTATCTGAAAACCGACATTCTTCCCTGGTTAATCGCCCAGGCCCGCGAACGCGACCGGGTGCTGCGTTTATGGGCAGCCGGGTGCGCCAGTGGCGAAGAACCGTACTCGCTGGCGATGCTGCTGACCGATATGCTGGGAGGAGAGTTGCCCGAATGGAGTGTGAAAATCTTTGCCACCGACCTGGATGAGGCGGCTATCAACTTCGCGCGCAGGGGCTTATATTCCGAAAACCTGCTAAAAGGCGTCCCGACTGAGTATCGCGATCGTTACTTCGAGCGCGCCGATCATGGGTATCGTATTGCAAAGACATTGCGGCAAATGGTGATCTTCGGGCAGCAGGATTTAAGCCGCAGCGCGCCTTTCCCCCGCATCGACCTGGTACTGTGCCGCAACGTGCTGATCTACTTCACCCCTGAACTCCAGGACTATGTGCTGAACCAGTTTGCTTTCTCACTTTCTCCCAGCGGTTATTTGTTCCTGGGCAAAGCAGAGACGGTGCGGCCAACACAAACCTTTTACGAGCTTGTCAACAAGCGCTGGAAGGTGTATCGTTGTACGGGCAGCGCTATCCCTGCCGCTCGCCATCCAAACCTGAAAAATTTAACTCTGGCAGGTGGAGAGAAAACAAGCAACAATACCTCCATTCGCACTGTAAACAAAGGACTTGACGATCGAGAAGCTGCAACGATCCCGCTTGAGCTTGGACAATTACGCCGTCTCAATGAATTGCTGCTGCGCTTTTTGCCTGTAGGAGTCGTGGTCATCGACCGTTCATACCACTTACTAACGGCCAATGCAACCGCCAGGCGCATCCTGGGCTTGCGCGACATGGGCAACGAACAGGATTTCCTGCACGCGGTTCGCGGCATCCCCTACACGCTTGTGCGTGCCGCTATTGATACCGCTTTTCGCGAGCGCAATGCCACCTCTCTTCCGGAAGTCGAGTTGGAGAGCGTGGGCGGTGGCAATGGGCGTTATGTCAACCTGTCCATCGCGCTGATGCAGATGGAGGCGGGCGCGCCTGACATGGCAGCTATCAGCGTGATGGATGTCACAGATCAGGTTCAGATTCGCAAGCAGCTGGAAGCTGTGCAGTCTGAACAGGGTCAACTGATGGGTCAACTGAGCAGCGCGAATAAGCGCCTGAACGACGTAAATAAAGAGCTGCTGGACGCCAATGAGGAGCTGCAGGTTGCCAACGAGGAGCTTGTCTTGACTCACGAAGAGCTGCAGGCCACCCTGGAAGAGTTCGAGACGACCAACGAAGAGCTGCAGGCCACCAACGAGGAACTGGAAACCAACAACGAAGAGCTGCAGGCTACCAACGAGGAGTTGGAGACCACCAACGAAGAGCTGCGGGCGCGCACGGCTGAATTGCAAGAACTCACCGCCATCCTCGAAAGCGAGCGGGTGCGATTGTCTGAAATGGTTGAGCTTGCGCCGTTCTATATTATGGTTCTCCGAGGACCCAGCCTGGTTATTGAAGCCTTTAATCCAAACTACACGCACCTGCTGGGAGAGCGACTTGTGCAGGGCAGGCTGCTCGACGAAGTCTTTGATATATTCTGGGAGGCCGATGCGGCAATCACGCGCATGGCACACGAAGCCTACCAGCGCGATATCGCGCGTACCACGCCTCGCACCCTTGTTCGTCTTCCCCGGGCGCAGGGCGAACCTGAAGAGTGTTATTTTGTCTATACCATCGTGCCCACTCACGATGGGAATGGGAAAGTAAGCGGCGTGGTGATTTATGCCATAGACGTAACCGAACAACGCGCCAGGGAAGCGGAGGAGGAGCGCGCCCGGCTCAGACTCATTTTTGACAGCGCGGCAATAGCTGCATTGGCGTTGTATGATGCTGCCACGGCTGAGTTACTCATGGCAAGCCCGCGCTATATGCATATGGAAGCATCTGTGAAGGGAATAGAAGTAGATGAACTAATAGGGCGCAGGTGGCATGATTTGAGCATTTTTATACCAGAAGAGCGAAGAACTGCGACCTGGAATGCCGTACGGACCGGCCGAGACTCGATACGCGTACCCGAGGTACGTTTGAAACTTCCCTCGGATGAGCAAGAAACCATCTGGGATTGGAGTCTCACGCCCATTCCAGACAAGGATCCGCAGGAACCCGTTCGTTTTCTACTGGTATCAGCGGTGGAGATCACAGAGCAGGCGCGCGCACGCGAGGAAGTGGAGCGCTTGAACCAGCTCAAGGATGAGTTTTTGTCGCTCGCCAGCCATGAACTGCGCACCCCTCTCACCGCCATCCTGGGTAATATTGAACTGCTCCAGCGCAAGCTGCAGCGCCAGGCAAATACGGGGCGCGTGCCAGATCAAAAGCAGGATTCCGCTCAGGACGCGCAGACTCTGAATCGCATCATTCACCAGATACATCGCTTGACCAACCTGATCGATGAGATGCTCGATATTACCCGTATTAGTGGGAATGTGTTGGAGTTGTTTAAGCAGGAACATGTCGATATTGTTGCATTGGTACGGCGAGTGGTTGAGCAGTATTCCAGCATCGCGACTCACCCGCTCAAGCTGGAGGCCAGCGAGCAGGCCATTACTGGCAATTGGGATGAGGGGAGGCTGGAGCAGGTGCTGAATAACCTGTTAACCAATGCCCTCAAGTATAGTGGACCCGAAACGCCAGTCATGGTTGGCATTGAGCGCAAAACCAATGAAGTGATCGTGTCTGTGCGTGACCAGGGACCCGGCATCAGCTCGGAAGATCAGTCTCGCATTTTCGATCGTTTCTATCGTGTGCAGAAGACTGGCAGCTCCATAGCCGAAGGCCTGGGATTAGGACTCTACATTGCCCATCAGATCATTGTTCAGCACGGTGGCCGTATGTGGCTTGAGAGTAAACCCGGCGAAGGAAGCACCTTTTTCTTTTCGCTCCCCCTACTTTGAACCCCTCAAATGATGACACTTTCCACGTATGAATTACGTGCTTACTTATGTGAAGAAAATCAAAAGAATTCCATAGAAAAAGTTTAATACTCGGATGCACCTGCTCATAGAAAGCGAGGTGTCTCTCATGCAGATACGAGAGAACACTGCCAGACAATACGAAGTGATTGCGGACTGTGACCTGGTTCAACAGGCACTTGTAGGAGATCAGCAAGCTTTTGAAGCGCTGGCCAATCGCTATAGCGCGTCGCTCTTTAACTTTATCTATCACTTTTTTGGTGATTATGACCAGGCCTGTGATATCTACCAGCAGGTATTGCTTCAACTCTATCTCTCCCTTACGACGATTCGCGCGAACAAACCGCTCAAGTACTGGTTGTTCCAGGTGGCGCGCAATCGTTGCATTGATGAGTTACGCCGCAGGCGAGTGGCACACTTTTCGGAGCTTGAACTGGATAATGATGAAGACGAGTACTCGATGCTCTTCGCCATTCCCGATGTCGGCCCTCTTCCTGAAGAACTGGCAGAACAGCACGAAGTGCAGGAGCGCCTCTGCCAGGCTATTCGAGTGCTGCCGCCCAAGTTTCGCTCAATCGTGGCTCTGCGTTATCTTTCTCAAATGACTTTCTCCGAGATTGGGGAGAGGCTCAGCATACCCGAGGCCACGGCCAAAACCTATTTTCAGCGTGCCAAACCACTGCTACGTGCATGTCTGAGAGAAGGAGAGCAGTATCAAAGCGAGTGGCGGTGATGCTATCCTTTGGAGCGCCTGTTAAAGGTGATGGGTAATTAATGCGCGTTCAAGTTAAGAGGTAGCATAATCTCTGACAAGCGGTGGAGCGAGTTTTTCAGCATGGTCAAGAGTGTCGTAGCGGTTTCCTCCAACATATCCGGGGCATCGGTGAAGCGTTCCTCCAGAGCGGCGATGTAGCGTTGATGGCAGCGTACCGTATATCCAGGATCGCGTTCCCCCTGTGTCACGACCGAACCTGCGGAATTGAGCGCGGACAGAAAAAATGCATTGGCCTGCATATAGCAGTCGCGAGCGAAGCTATGTTCCTCCGCGGCGCGCCCCAGTTCCTCGGCGACTTCTCCTGCCGCAGAGTACACTTCTACCTGGCTGATAGGGCTGTGCGGGACGTTCCTGGAACTATCTTCTAGACCGGGCAAGCGTGGCAGGGACGGGGGAAGGAAAGCTGATGGATCCATTCGCATGGATAAGGTGTTCTCCAGCAGGGTCCAGGGGAACGCAGGTTGAGAGAACATATCAAGCACCTGCTGGCAGAGGTAGGACATAAGCCCGCTTTCTCGTAAAAATGTCTCTTTATGGCCATTCAAACGAGCCAGGGTTGCTCGCTGTCTATAGACGCGCGTGAGATCAGCCAGGGCGGCATAGAGAATACCATCCAGCTCCACAGCAGACGTACTCGGCACACCGGACGTTTCTTGCCAGCCCAATATGATCTGACGACAATGCTCTTCCACATCGTCAAGTAGAGAGGCGCATTGCGCTGCAAGCAGTTTTTGTTCCTTGCTCGTGCGTTGCCGGACCAACTTACTTTGACTTGTGCTGAAGTCTAACTCTGCCTGGGCGAGCGTCAGCCGGACTACTGCCTCTCCTAAGCGATCACCGCTGACCTGGTAGACACTTCGGCTCTGTACTAATAAGCTAATCGCGCGTTGAAAGAGGTGCTGTATATCTTCTAACGAGGCCCCCTCACGTCCAGGGGTGGCCAGGGTCGTAGTAGTGTAAGCTATCGCATAGGCGCAATAGCCCAACCCCAGGTACAGGCTGCCAGCAGTTTTCATATCGTGCTCGGCGTTGAAATGCCCACGTGCCTGTTCGTACATCTCACAGGCCTGTTGATATGCTCCCAGGCAGCGATAGTCATCCCCGCAATGCAGGGCAACATCCAGGCGCAGCGTTGGCTCTACATCGTCGAGCGCTTCCTTTTGAAGCAAGCGAAATGCTCGCAGGTGATAGTTCAGCGCTGTTGCGTAGGCGTGGGTCAGGAAGTAGTTGTGCCCTAGTGCATCGAGAATAGCTGCATGGTGTTTCATCGGTGCGAGCGCCAGCGCGGACTCGAAGGCATGCAGAGCGGCGTCGTAGTCCTGCTTCTGCTGTGCGACCAGACCCGACAAAAAAGCGTAACGAGCCTGGTTGATGGGTTGAAGGGTCGCGATGGCCTCGTTAGAGAGCGGGGGAAGTTCTTTCAGCGCATGCAAATCAACATGATGAGCGCTTGTAAGCAAGACATCCAGGAAATCCCACTCCCCCTCTGAGACAAGCTGCTTGCCGCTGTTGAAATGCTTCTGCTTATAGAGGACTGCCAGCTGCTTCAAATGCTCGGTTTGCTCGAACAACGTCGTGAAGTAGTCGTCCGATTGCCCTAGTTGCCCCGCGAAAAACTGGAGCGCCTGGAAAGACGGGGTAATCTTATCGCGTTCGAGCGCGCTGACATAAGACTTCGAGTAGCGTTCGCCACCTAGCTCACTCTGTGTCAGGTTTTGTTGCCGGCGAAGCTGTCGAAGGCTTTCGCCAATAGATTGTTCTCTTCCAACGACTGTCATGGCTCACCTCTCCCCTAAACAAGCGCCTGTCCATGCATCCTTTTTTAGTTGAATCCGCTCATAAACCCATTGTACTGCATATGATCTAAGCAAATCAAGCAGGAGAATATTATTTTTCATTAGGATTTGCTTGACAAGCTGTCAAGATAAGGACATTTGCTGCTGGCATCTTCTATAGCATCGATTTTCGCACTCGTGAATATCGTCCGTAGGGGCGGGAGTGGGGTTGATGTGGGGAGGGGACGCTTGCGTCGCCCGCTGAGGGGGCACTAAAACCACCCTTCGAATAAGGTTCATCATTGTGCTCCCTACATACGGCTCCCGATTTGGATGCGCCCCGGTCAGTCCATGATATCAACAAAATCAGCTCGTTTTCTAAACGTATCTCTTTTGACGCAAGCAACGTGTAATTACTGTCCTCACCGTACGTGAGAACTACCATGCAACTAAACAGGTAACTTCTAGCGTATAAATAAAAGAAAGGATATATTGCCCACCCTACAGATGTGGTATATCCGCCTGTATCTACCTGCTTGTTGATGAACCCTAATAGGGAAATGCCTGCATAAAGATACAGGTTGAAATGTGAAAAACAACATAGAAATAATTCGATGTAGCGCGTTATAATGAGAAGAAAGTACTGAAAGCCCTTCCTTTTCTGGGGAGTTCACGCTACAATCTGTAAACTATGTAGTGACCAGTGTCCATGTAAGAAGCACCGAATTTCAGAATTTCAAATTTATTCATTGTTTTCTGCCCTCTTTCCTGCATATTATCGCAGGCCCAAAAGAAGGATTCTCCTGCAGGGAACGCTCTGTTTACCGAAGCTGGTGAAAAGGCGCAGGAGAATAAAACTTGTTGTGTAGCATGGCAATAGCAAAGCTATTACCTCCATCAGATCGGTGGGTAAGCCAGAGCCGGTACTCGCTTGGAGATCTGTACGGGTGTCGTAATGAGGTGAATACATGGACGGCAAGGGCAGCCGCGGCCTCTCATCTGGGGATGAGCGGCGGCGGCACGATACATTTATGAAAAATGGACGAAAAGTCATACACTACCTGAGAACACATATACAAGCTCTTCTGGCTAGTATCCTGGTGATAGGTCTGGTGGCCCTGCTTTTTGGCGTATTTAGCCAGTTTCAAGCACCGGTCATAAGTACCCCACCGGCAGGTGAAACGAGCATTGGTTACAGTACATTTGTAGCGCAGGTCAGATCTGGCAATATGTTGGCGGTAGCTATACGTGGGAGCGATTTGCAAGGTTTACTGGCGAATCCGCTCACCCAGACCGCAAATGCAGCGCAGCCAACTGCTACAGTCAGCCAACGCAACGCGGACTTTGCGGCTTTCAATCGCTTCATTGGCGCCGGTTCTACATGGGCAAATACTCCACAGGCATCGGCGCTTGATCAGGCGCGGCTTGTCTACTCGCGCATGCCGAGTACTGGGGACGCGGCGCTCATACCATTACTGGTCAGCAAACAGGTCACCGTGAGTACATTACCTCCTGCCCAACCGCCGCTGTGGTTGTCACTAATCTGGCGCATCATTCCATTTCTTTTCCTGACACTCATCCTCGGGTTCATGTTGTTTCCGCGCAATAATAAGGGGCGCAGTACCCGTGGCCTGGATGAGCGTTTCAGCCAGATGGGAAAAAGCAAAGCGCGCCGCTTTGAAAAGGGCAACGAGGTTCTCACGCAAAAACGTCCCACTGAGCAATCGTCCTCGGCAAATAAATCGGATAGCGCATTCAATATGAATAAGGCCAGTGGTACCACCACCGCGCGCAAGCGCCTGGAGCCTCCCGTCACATTTGCCGACGTGGCCGGCATCGATGAAGTGCGTGAGGAACTTGAGGAGATTGTGCAATACCTGCGCAGTCCCGATCGCTACTCGCGGCTCGGAGCAAAGATTCCGCGTGGCGCGCTGCTGGTTGGCCCTCCTGGAACAGGAAAAACGCTGTTAGCCAGGGCTGTTGCCGGCGAGGCAGGCGTGCCATTTTTCAGTATGAGCGCCTCCGAGTTTGTCGAAATGTTTGTTGGCGTCGGTGCCAGCCGCGTGCGCGACCTCTTCAATCAGGCGAGGCAGGCCGCCCCCTGCGTCATCTTCATTGATGAAATCGACGCGGTAGGCCGCAAGCGCACCACCAAAATCATGGGCAATGACGAACGAGATCAGACACTCAACCAGTTGCTCGTCGAACTCGATGGCTTCAACTCTCGCCAATCCATTGTGGTGATGGCAGCGACCAACCGCGTCGATATTCTGGACAAGGCGCTGCTGCGTCCGGGCCGTTTTGACCGCCACATCACCGTCTCACTACCCGACCGCGTTGGCCGTGAAGCCATCTTGCGCGTCCATACACGCGCCACGCCTTTGCACGAAGAAGTCAGCCTCGAACGCCTGGCACGTCTCACCACCGGCATGAGCGGCGCCGACCTCGCCAACCTTGTCAATGAAGCTGCTCTATGCGCGGCCCGGCGCGACCTGGAGCATGTGAACCACGAGTGCTTCGAGGATGCGCTGGCCCGTATTCAACTGGGCGCGCTGCGCCCCATTGTGATGAGCGAAAGCGAACGGCGCATCATCGCCTATCATGAAGGAGGGCACGCCCTCGTCGCTTATCACCTGCCAGAAGCCGATACCGTCAATCGCGTCACCATCCTGCCGCGCGGCCAGAGCCTCGGCGTCACGCAATTCACCGCCGAAGAAGACCGCTACAACTACAGCCGCCAGACCCTCATGGCGCGTATCGCCGTAGGCCTTGGGGGACGCGCTTCCGAAGAATTGACCTTTGGAGCCGACCATGTCACCACCGGCGCTGAGAACGACCTGCAGGTCGTAACCGACATCGCCCGCAACATGGTCACACGCTGGGGCATGAGCGAGCAGGTAGGTGTGGTCTTCGCCGATTACCGCGCCGATGGTGGCGGCGCTGGCCTGAACATGCAGCGCGTCGATAACCCGGCGCAGAGTCGCACCCTGATCGCCGACGAGCGCGGCAATCTCTCGCTCAACGGCCAGTTCACACCCGCTCGCCAGCATGCATTCGCTATGCTGGCCCCAAGCGCGAACAAGCCCAGCAGCGTATCGATGGCCTCCACCATCGATCTTGAGGTGCAGCGCATCCTCAACGAAGGTTACGCCATAGCCCGCACCCTGCTGCAAGATCATCGCGATCAACTAATCAAACTTGCCGACGCCCTCATGGAACAAGAACAGCTCGACCGCAAACAGTTCCAGGCTCTGCTGCAAGAGTGATTTCGTCGGGGACAGGCAATCGGAACTGAAAAGATAATCGGGCCCATTCTGTAGGGGCGCCCCTACAGAATGGGCCCGATTATCTTTTCAGTGTGGGTGTGAGCAGCTACCCTATTTCAATCTTCCCCTCAACCACCTCATCATCATCCTCAATCAAAAACACCCTGGCATAGGGCGGCTCGGGATAGAACTGGTGGGAAAAAATAATATAGAGCAATTTGTTGCGCCTGGCCCACTCTTTATCGCGTGCGGAGGGATAGGCCTCGCTCTTTGGGTGGGAGTGATAGTAGATCATCTCGCCCTCGTACTCCTCGATGTCGTCAAAGATATCGAGCAGCTCCCTGGGGTCGATGATCGAGAAATCGTCTGGATGTTCGGCGGCGTTGGCGGTCGGGTAATGCTTCACTACCCGGCCATTCTTGCTGCCAACGGCTCCGCATGCTTCATTGGGATAACCCTCTACCACATGTGCAACCATCTCTGCATACATGGATTGAGGAATACGCACGACGAACGACGCGCCATCTACCATAACAATTTTTCCTCTAAATCGTCTTCCAGTTGATCCAGGTCGCGCGTCCACAGATCCTCGCTGAGATATTTCCAGCCGCCATCTGCCAGGATTACCACGATCTTGCCGCGCTCCATGCTGGCCGCGACACGCAGCGCCGCATGTAGAGCCGCTCCGCACGATGGGCCTGCGAAGATGCCTTCCTGATCTTTCAACTGGCGCGTGCGGCGAATAGCATCCCGACCAGATACCAGAATCTTGGCATCGAGCAGCGATTGATCCAGCACGGGCGGCACAAAGCCATCTTCCAGGCTGCGCAATCCCTGCACGCCTTCGCCCTGCAGCGGCTCGGCGGCCACG
>Ga0209577_10004102_pt1 | contig 13741 bp, 15 predicted proteins | sample GraSoiAngelo_109_FD_185874 | JGI IMG/M metagenome (GOLD analysis project Ga0209577, IMG submission 185874) | Grasslands soil microbial communities from the Angelo Coastal Reserve, California, USA - 14_0903_12_20cm (SPAdes) (version 2) | ecosystem: Environmental > Terrestrial > Soil > Grasslands... | reverse complement strand
GCGGTCGAAGTAGCCCTCGGAGTTGAGGGCGACCGTGCCGCCGGGCAGCGCCCCCCGCTTGCCGCTGCCGAGCCGCGACTGGATCGTGACGAGCTCGCCGGGAGTCCCGGTGCGGACGCCGCCGAACACCTCGACGACCTTGCCCGAACGCTCCTGCACGAAGAGCGGAAGTCTGAACGCCGGGTACACGTGCGGCTTCTTCTTGCCGCTGTGCCGTCGCAGGCCCGACTGGAACCCGCCGCTCTGCCCTGGGTCGTCCACCAGCGGATATTGCGAGTACGAGGCCACGCGCGGGTTGCGGTAGGCGAGCCACTCGGCCTCGCCCATGTAGCCCGGGATCCTCTTGAGGGGCGCCGCGTACTGATCGGGCGGATCGGACTGGAAGCCGAACTCGGTGACCCAGACCGGCAGCCGGTGGACCTTGAAGCGATGCTCGTTTGAGAGCCTGTCGAGGGCACTGAACACGCGGCCGAGGTCGCCGATCGAGGCCTCATCCGAGTTGGGCGCGTGAACGTCCGGACCGCCCGCGTAGGTGTATGGGTGGTACGCGAAGCCGGTGCCGGGGAGCGGCTTGAACCTGTCGCAGCCATGCTCCTTCGCGGTCCTGCCGGAGTACGGGTGGTAGTGGCTGTCCACGCAAGCCATCTCGCGGAGGAAGGCGATCGGCCGGATCCGGACGCGCTCCTGGCCGGGGCGCGCGAATGGCAGGAGCTCGCCGAACAGGAACTTGTCCCCAGCGTGCCCGGAAGCCGCGAGGCCGGAGTGCGCGGCGAGCACGAGGCCGCGATAGATGCGCGGCGCCTCGAGCCTGCCGCCCACGTACTGCGGCGCGAGCCAGCTCACCAGGTTGGCCTCGTTCCAGACCGACCAGATGATCACGCGCGGGAGGGTGATTCCCCCGCGCTTGAACGAGCCGGAGTAGCGGGTGCCCACGGCCTTCGCGAAGCGCTTGAACTCCTTCGCCTTGGGCCGCTCCACGTCGCTGCGGCCGCTGGCCCAGCGGGGGGCGGGGCCGGCGAGCGACAGGTACGGCTGCATGCCACGCGCGACGATCGCCCGCACGACGGCGTCGTACTGGTTCCAGTTGACCGTCGGGTAGTCGTTCGGGTTCGCGCCGTTGAAGCCGTGCGGCCTGTGCTTCTTCGTGGGCTTCGGCGCGATGTCCCGCCACCTGACCCGCACCTTCACCACGTCCGCGCCGAGCGACTTCATCTCGTTCAGGTACTTGGCGCGGTGGGCGTCGCTGACCACCACGGTCTGCGCGTCGTCCTCCATGATCGTGACCTGCGAGGTGCTCGCTCCGGCGTGCGCGGGGGCGAGCAGCGCCACCCCCGCCAGGAGCGCGGCTGGAACGGTCTTGAGGACGTGCAAGGGCTTCATCAGGGGTGGCTCGAGAGGCAAGAAGGACGGCGGCCGTGGACGCGGGCGGAGGGTTGCCCCGGGGTATGTCGAGAGACCCGGGCCGCGGCGAACATAACAACGCGGCCCGCGGGTTGTTGCGCCTGCTACCCGTCTTAACGAAGTTCCAATCCTCCGCCCCCGGGTATTCTGCGCCGGAGGCCCATGACCATCGGAACCTCAATTGTGCTGATCGCGGTGGGGGCGATCCTCAAGTACGCGGTCACCGCACACGTGTCCGGGATCGACCTCCAGACCGTCGGGACGATCCTGATGCTCGTCGGGATCCTTGGGCTGATCCTGTCGCTGATCTACACGTTCGCCTGGTCGGGCGGGACCCGGCGCCGGGATCGCGACTACTACGAGGCTCCGCCGCCCCCGCCCCCGCGGGACCGCTACTGAGGACGGCGGGCGCTGCGCTCGAGGGCCTATCCTTAGATCGCATACGGGAGCTCGGACGGACCGGGCTGAGAGGGCGGCTGGGCGCCGCCGACCGTTGAACCTGATCCGGGTAATGCCGGCGTAGGCAAATCGATCGGCGCGCCCTCGCCAGGAGGTTTGAGGCGGTGAGCGACATGGCGAACACGCGCGAACGCGACGTCGTCGTCGTTGGCGCGGGGATCGTCGGACTCGCCTGCGCGTGGCGCGCCGCCCAGGCGGGGCTCTCGGTGCTTGTCGTGGAGCGCGACGAGCCGGGCGGTGCGGCGTCGGCGGCGGCAGCGGGCATGCTCGCGCCGGTAACCGAGGCCGTCTTCGGCGAGCAGGAGCTGCTGCGGCTCAACATGGCCGGCCGCGCCGAGTGGCCCGGCTTCGCCGCGGAGCTCTCCGAGCGCTCCGGCCTGGACATCGACTACGCGGAGACCGGCGCGCTGTTCGTTGCGGCGGACCGCGACGACGTGGGAGAGCTCCGCCGGCTCAACGAGCTCCAGCGTTCGCTCGGACTCGACGCCCGCTGGGTCACGGGCCGGGACTGCCGCCGCCTGGAGCCGGGCCTCTCGCCCCGGGTGGGCGGCGGCGTGCTCGCACCGAATGAGGCGGCGGTCGATCCGCGCGCGGTCGTGCGCGCGCTGGTCGCGGTCCTCGATCAGGAGGGCGTCGAGGTGGCGACCGGCTGCGAGGTGGAGCGCGTGGAGGAGTCCGCCGGGCGGGTGACCGGCCTCGTCACTTCACGCGGGCCGGTGCGCGCGGCGCGGGTGCTGGTCGCGGCCGGACCGTGGAGCGGGTCCCTGCACGACGCGGCGCCGAAGGTGCGGCCGGTGAAGGGCCAGATCGTCCGTCTGCGCGGGGCGGCGCTCGCCAAGCGCATCATCCGTACGCCGCGCTGCTACGTGGTCTGCCGGCCGGGCGGCGAGATCGTTGTCGGGGCCACGATGGAGGAGCGCGGATTCGACGCGACCGTCACCGCCGGCGGCGTCCACCGGCTGCTCGAGGCGGCCTGGGAGGTCCTCCCCGACATCGAGGAGCGGGAGCTGGTGGAGGCGAGCGCCGGGCTGCGGCCGGGCACGCCCGACAACCGGCCGGTGATCGCAGCCGCCGGGCCGGAGGGCCTCGTGTGGGCGACGGGACATCACCGCAGCGGCGTGCTGCTCGCGCCGATCACCGCGACGATGGTCACCCGCATGCTGGTGGGGAGCTCCGCGGCCGTGGTGGGGAGCCGCGGATGAAGGTGCGCCTGAACGGCGAACCGTGTGAGGTGCGCGAGGACGCGAGCGTGCTCGACGTGGTGGCCGCCAGCGGCGCCGAGCCGGAAGGCCGCGGCGTGGCCGTGGCCGTCGATGGCGAGGTGGTCCCCCGCGGCGAGTGGGACGAGTTCGAGCTGCGCGAGGGGCAGCGCGTGGAGGTCCTCCAGGCGGTGCAGGGTGGCTGAGTGCGGCCCGCTCACGATCGCCGGGCGCGAGTTCGGCTCGCGCCTCATCCTCGGCACCGGCGGCTTCCGCAGCCTCGAGTCGATGGCCGAGGCGCTGGCGGCGTCGGGCGCCGAGCTCGCGACGGTGGCGCTGCGCCGCGTGGACGCGTCGGCGCGCGGCTCGATTGTCGAGGTACTGGAGGAGGCAGGCTGCACGCTGCTCCCGAACACCGCAGGCTGCTTCACCGCCCGCGACGCGGTCCTCACCGCCGAGCTGGCGCGCGAGGCCTTCGACACAGACTGGATCAAGCTCGAGGTGATCGGCGACGAACGCACGCTCCTCCCGGAGGGCAGCGAGCTGCTCGACGCCGCCGAGACGCTCGTGGCCGAGGGGTACGTCGTGCTCCCCTACACCAACGACGACCCGGTCCTGGCGCGCCGCCTCGAGGACGCCGGCTGCGCGGCGGTGATGCCGCTGGGGTCGCCGATCGGCAGCGGCATGGGCATCCGTAACCCGTACAACCTGCGGCTCATCGTCGAGCGGGCGGACGTGCCGGTGATCCTGGATGCCGGGATCGGCACTGCGTCGGACGCGGCGCTGGCGATGGAGGCCGGCTGCGACGGCGTGCTCCTCGCCAGCTCGGTCTCGCGGGCGGAGGATCCGGCACGGATGGCGCGCGCGATGCGCCACGCGGTCACGGCCGGCCGGCTGGCGTTCGAGTCCGGCCGCATCCCGCGGCGGCTCTACGGAGAGGCCTCGACGCCGACCGAGGGCGTGCCAGAGCTCACGTGAGCCCGTCGGCGCTCGACGTGCAGGGCTTCGCGGACCGCTGGCGCGCGGCGTGGACGAGCGCGGACCGTGAGGCGTTCGCGGCCTGCTGTGCCGCGGGCGTGAGCTACGAGGACCCGATCACGGCCGAGCCGCTCGAGGGGCTCGAGGCCCTCGCCCTGCACGCCGGCCGCTACCGCGACGCCTTCCCGGACATGCGGATCGAGCCATCGGGCCCTGCGGTTGTGGAGGGCGGGTTCGGCTGCGTCCCCTGGCGCCTGCTCGGCACCCACAACGGGAGGTTCGCGGGCATACCGGGAAGCGGGCGCTTCGTGATCATCCAGGGAGTCCACTACCTGGAGCTGAAGGACGGGCGCGTGCGCCGGGCGCGCGGGTTCTACGACCTCTACGACGCGGGGGTGCAGCTCGGTCTTCTGCCCGCGCGCGGCTCCCTCGCCGAGAGCGCGCTGCTGCTGTTGCGTGGGTTCGGTTTCCGGGCGCGCGCCTGACTGGCGCTACGCGACCAGCAGCTCGAGCAGCGCCTTCTGCGCGTGCAGGCGGTTCTCGGCCTGGTCCCACACGGCCGAGCGCTCGCCGTAGAGCACCCCGGCCGTGATCTCCTCGCCGGGATGCGCTGGGAGGCAGTGGAGCGCGATCGCCTCGGGGCGGGCCCGCTCGAGCAGCGCCTCGTCCAGGCGGTACGGCTCGAGGGAAGTGCGGAGCGAGGCGGCGCTCGCCTCATCGCCCATGCTCACCCAGACGTCGGTGTAGAGCGCGTGAGCTCCCTCCGCTGCGGCCTCCGGATCGCTGGTCAACGTGACCGACGCGCCGTCCACCGACAGCGACGGGCGCCGCTCCTCGGGCGTGGCCACGGCGACCTCCATGCCGGCGGCTGCGCCGAGCAGCATCAGCGAGTTGGCGACGTTGTTGCCGTCGCCGACGTAGGCGAGCTTCAGGCCGCGCAGGTCGCCGAAGCGCTCGCGCAGCGTGAGCAGGTCGGCGAGCGCCTGGCAGGGGTGGTGCTCGGAGGTGAGCATGTTCACGACTGGCACGGCTGAGTGCTCGGCGAGCTCCTCCACGGTGCGGTGCGGACCGGTGCGGATGCCGATGGCGGCGACGAAGCGCGACAGCACCAGCGCGAAGTCGCGCAGCGACTCGCCGCGCGATAGCTGGGTCTCGCCCTCGCGCAGCACCACCGGGTGGCCGCCGAGCTCGGTCACGCCGACCTCGAAGGAGACCCTGGTCCGGGTGGATGGCCGTTCGAAGATCAGCGCCACGGACCGCCCGGCGAGGACCTGCGACGCGTGCCGGTCGGCCTTGAGCTCGAGCGCACGATCGAGGACGCCATCCAGCTCATCGCTCGTAAGCTCCTCGCCGGTGAGGAAGTGACGCGGCACCCTCGGATCGTAGTCCGCGTCGTCACCTGGAACCTCTTCCACGGGCGCGACGACCCGCCCGACCCCTCGCTCCGCACCTGGCGCTCCCGGTTGCTGCGCATCACAGAGCGGAGCGCGACGCACGAGCAGGTGAACCGTCCGCTACGCGAGGAGTTCGCGGCGCGGCTCGCCACCCTCGCCTGGGATGTGGCGCTGCTTCAGGAGGTCCCGCCGGGCTGGCTGCGGCCACTCGCCGGGGCGGCGCGAGCGAGCGGCGCTTCGGCGCTCACCTCGCGCAACTTCCTCCATATCGCGCGCGCCGCGCTGGCACGCCTGAACCCCGACCTCGTAGCGTCGGGCGAGGGCGGCTCCAACCAGGTGCTCGCGCGACCGTCCTGGCGGATCTCGAGGGTCGCCCGCAGGACCACGGCCCCGCGGCCGGAGCGGCGGCGCATGCTGCTGGTCCGCCTGCGGGAGCCGGGCGGCGCCGAGCTCGTCGTGGCGAACGTGCACCTGTCGACGCGCGACCCCACGGACGAGGCGCTCGCGGCGGCGCAGTACGCGGTGGCGTGGAGTGACGGTGCGCCGCTGGTGTTCGGGGGCGATCTGAACCTTCGGCCCGATCGCGCGCCGGCCGCCTTCGCCGAGCTCGGCGCGCGGCACGGCCTGTCCGGTGCCACCGCGCCGGGTGCCATCGACCACCTGCTGGTCCGCGGCCTCGTGCCGCTGCACGAGGCCGAGGCGTTCGCGCCCTCGGCGCGCGAGGTGCCGGGAAGCGATGGGCTCGCGATCAGGCTCTCCGACCACTCACCCGTCGCCGCGACGTTCGAGGTGAGATAGTGCCCCGTGCCAGGCGTAATCCGTTCCTCGGTTCGGGTGAGACGAGAGGAGAGGGAGATGGCGGAGACATCCAGAGGTTCGGCCGGAGGTCGAGGGTCGAAGTCGTCGAGCGGCGGCTCTCGGACGCGCGCCCGGTCGCAGTCGCGCGCGCGATCCGGCGGCTCCTCCGCCTCGGCCCGGAAGAGCGCCGCGCGGAAGGGCGGCCAGGCGCGCGGCCGCCAGCAGACTGCACAGAAGCGCGCACGCCAGGCCACGGCTCCGGCCGCCCAGTTCTCGGGCAAGACCGTGGCCGAGCTACGGGAGGCAATAGCCAAGGGCATCGTCGCCCCGCTCAACCTCGTGATGCTTACGCGCGACCGCATCCAGGAGGTCCTCGACGACGCGGTCAGCCGCGGACGCGTAACCGCGGACGACGCCCAGGACCTGGCCCGCAACCTCTTCGAGCGCGGCCGCAAGCAGACGAACGACGTTCTCGGCGACCTCGAGCAGCTGCTGGGCCGCGGTGGCGGCCAGCTCCAGGATGCGCGCAAGGCGGCGGGGCGCGCACGCGTCCAGGTCGAGGACGCCACCTCCCGGGCGCGGGCGAGGGTCCGAGGCGCCGGCGACGTGGCGCTCGCGCAGGCCGACCGGGCGCGCCGGGTGACGGGCATGGGGCCCAGCTTCCCGATCCTCGGTTACGACGACCTGACCGCCGCGCAGGTCGTGAGCCGGCTCGACTCGCTCACGCCGGCCGAGCTGCGCAAGGTGCGCGACTACGAGCGCCGCAACGCGAACCGCAAGTCGGTGCTCGATGCGATCGAGACGAAGCTGAGCTGACGGGCTATCCCGGCGCCAGGTCGCGCGCCACCGCCGCGAGCTCGAGCCGCTCGCCGGTGAGCTCGCCGAGCAGCTCGTCCGCGGTCCGCGCCTGACCCTCCTGCCACAGGGAGCGCAGCAGCGCGCCGGCCTCGGGCTCGGCGAACCAGCTCGCCCCGAAGCGATCGCGGAGCACGCGGCGGAGGTACGTTTCGAGGGCCCACGCGCGCAGGTACCGGGCGGCGTAGAAGAACGCGTCCACGTCGCTCAGCCAGGTCGTGGTCGGCCATTCGACCCGCACCGCCTGGGACAGAAGGGACGCGTACCGGCCGGGAGCGCTGCCGTCGAGCTCGCCCGCGTGCAGCTCGATCTCGTAGAGCAGCTTGGCGCAGTAGCGGCGGAGCATCACCAGCCGCACGGCGCGGGAGTGGCTGATGACGGGACCGGCGTCGCCCACGCGCAGCGCCGCCCGAAGCCACTCCGGCGTTGACACAAGGTGCTGAAACAGGAAGGCGAAGCCCTCGGTCACCGAGTTGTCGCCCAGGTAGCGGGCCTCCACGGGGAGCTCGCGGGCGACTCGCGAGTAGTGATGTGCGTGCCCCGCCTCGTGCATGAGCACCTCGTAGTCGTCGCGCCCACCGACGAGCGCCATCACGAGATGCACCTCGTCGGGGACCTGCACCGCCGCGCAGAACGCGCGCGGGGTCTTGTTCGGGCGCTCCTCGAGGTCCAGCCGCACGCCGCCTCCGTCCAGGCCCAGCCCCTCGAGGGTGAGCTCGTACGAGGCAAGGAGCCGCTCGCTCGGAAAGGCCCAGTCGAGGCCGGGCGCGCGCATGAAGGCCGCGATGTCCGACCTGCGAAGCCGCTCGAGGCCGAAGCCCAGCTGCCGCTGAAGCTCCGGCGCGAGGACCTCCTCGTACCGGGGGTCGGTGGCGGAGACGAAGGCCTCGCACTGCTTCGCCAGCGCGAGCAGGTTCAGGCCGCCGAGCTCCTCGCACATGGCGAGCGTGCTCGCCCAGCCGAGCTCCCGCGCGAGCGCCGCTGCGCGCTCATGCGCCTGGACGTACAGGGGGTTGAGGTCGACGTCGATCACCCCGAGCCGGGCGTCCTCCAGCCTCGCCCGGCGGTCCGGTTCGGGCTCGTTGGCCTGCTCGATGCTCGCCCGCCGGAACGGGATCTCGGTGCCGTCGACCTCGACGGTGCGCGTCGCCTCGAGCCGCGCGATCTCCGCCGTCTCTGTCTTGGTGGCCTGACCGATGTGGCCCTCCACGGCGAATCGAACGAGCTCGCGCGGCGCCGATTGCCGCAGCTCCTCGAGCACCTCGCGCGTGAAGAGCTCGGCGTGCCGGTCGTAGATCGGCTCGATGTCGAAGCTCGTCTTGCGACCGGAGAGGTGGAGCACGTACTCGCGCTCGATCGCGCCGATGAACTGCTCGACCCGGGCGCGATAGGCGTCCACGTCCATCGGCTGCCAGCATAGGTCTCATGCCTGTCCCGGCATCGGAGCTGGAGCTGAGGATCGATTCACTCGCCTACGGCGGCCAGGGCGTGGCGCGGGTCGACGGCTACGTGGTGTTCGTGCAGGGCGGCGTGCCGGGGGACCTCGTGCGGGCCGCGGTCACCAAGCGGAAGGGCAGCTACGCCGAAGCCCGGCTGGTGGAGCTGGTCGAGCCGAGCCCGGAGCGGATCGAACCCCGCGCCGCGCACCCCGGCGCGCCCTGGCAGGTGCTGCCGTACGAGCGCCAGCTGGAGGAGAAGGAGCGGCAGGTGCGGGACGCGCTCGAGCGCCTCGGCTCGTTCACCGATCCGCCGGTGGAGCCGATCGTCCCGGCGCTCGAGCAGTGGCGCTACCGCAACAAGCTGGAGTACTCGTTCGGCGCGGGCGAGGACGACGAGCTGCGGCTCGGCTTCCACCGCGCCGGGCGCTGGAACGAGATCGACGACGTGACCGAGGACGTCCTGGCGTCGCCGCGGGTGGATGAGGTGCGCGAGCGGGTCAAGGCCTGGTGCCGCGCGGAGGGACTGTCGACCTGGGACCGCCGGGACGGCTCGGGGTTCCTGCGCAACCTGGTGGTGCGCGAGGGCCGCAGGACCGGGATGGTCCAGGCGCGCGTGGTCACGAGCGCGGGCGACTTCCGGGCGCCCGAGCTGGCCGGGCACGCGGGCGCCGACAGCTTCCTGTGGACCCGCACGGGCGGCGTCTCCGAGACCACCCGCGAGGGCGAGACGCTCCACCTGCACGGGCCGCTCAGGATCGCCGAGGAGCTCGACGCCCTCGGAGCGCGGCTGCGCTTCGAGGTGTCACCGGACGCCTTCTTCCAGGTGAACACCGAGATGGCCGAGCTGCTCTACGGGGCGGCAGCGGAGCTCGCGGGCCTGACCGGCCGCGAGCGGGTCTTCGACCTCTTCTCGGGCATCGGGACGATCGCGCTCGCGCTGGCCACCGCGGCCGGAGAGGTCTGGGGCATCGAGCTGGTGGAGGGAGCGGTAGAGGACGCGACCCGGAATGCACGGCTGAACGCGATCGACAACGCCCGCTTCGTGGCGGGCGACGTTCGCACCGGCGTGCGGCCCCTACTTGAGCGCGCCGGCCGCCCGGACGTGGTTGTGGTTGACCCGCCGCGGGCGGGCCTGTCGGCGAAGATCGTCCGCCGTGTGCTCGAGACCGAGGCGAGGCGGGTGGTCTACGTCTCCTGCAACCCCACGACGCTCGCGCCGAACGCGCGGCAGATGGCCGACGCCGGCTACCGGCTGGCGGCGGTCAGGCCCGTGGACATGTTCCCGCAGACGCCGCACATCGAGTGCGTGGCGCTGCTCGAACGAACCGCTAGCTAGCCCTCCTCGACCTGGTCCTCTTCCTCGAGCGGGACCTGCTCGGCGGCGTGCACCGAGCACAGGTAGGTGTCGCCGGCCTCGAGCGAGGCGCGGATCTCCTCGTCGGTCAGCGTCGCGCCGCACTCGGCGCAGGTGTGCTCGATCACCGGGTCGACGCTGTGGGGCTCGAGATCCATCGGGGCGCGACTATACGCCGGTCGGGCGCCGACCTCGGCGTGGCCGGGCGGAGCCTCAGGCCTCGATCTTGGTCTCGCTCGCGATCACGTGCGTGACCGGCTTGCCGGTGGCCCTCTCCACCCGGTGCGGAAGGTCGACCTTGAGCCACTTGGAGAGGTGCACGGGGAGCGTCGAGACGATGATCTCGTCGAACTCCTTGAAGTTCACCGCGTCCTCGACGGCGGCCACGGGGTCGGGATCGCCGACCTTGCCGTCGTCCACCTCGAGCCCCTCGGCGCGCAGTCGCCCGACCGCCGCCCGCACATGGGCCTCGGCCTCCTCGCCGCCGGCGTGCATGTCGGCCGCCCAGGTCACACCGTGCGGAGTCGACGGGACGAGGAGATGGAACTTGACCGGCCCCTGCGCGGCCCGCGCCTTCAGCGCCTCGAGCAACTCGGCAGATCCCGCGGTGCGGTTGGCGACGACCAGTACTTCGGCCCTGTCGGCCATCGAACCCTCCTCCTCTCGCTCGGGGAGGGACTCTAGTACGGCGGGAAGGCCGCGTACCAGTCGCCCAGGGCCCTGAACGCGGCCCAGAACTCGCGCTTCGAGCCCTCGTCGTCGAGCGCCTGGTCGATGTCGGGCACGAACAGCGCGTCGCAGGACGGCGTGAGCTTCTGCACGCGGCCGGGCTCGGGATCGACCGGGCGTCCCAGCGGCACGTCGAGGTCCATCAGCTCGGCGAGCGCGGCCTCGCCCATCACCACCACGATCCTGGGCTGCACGATCGCGAGCTCCTCGAGCACGCGGGCGCGGCACTCCGGTGCCGACTGCTCGGTGTCCGGGACCGGGCACTTCACGCACAGGGTCCCGTAGACGGTCAGCGGGTCGATCCCCAGTCGCTTGAAGCTCTTCATGAGCGCGCTGCCCGCGCGCCCGTAGAACGCCACGCCCTCCTCGATCTCCGACGCGGTCGGGGCGTACTTGAGGAGGAAGATGTCGGCCTGCGGGTGCCCCGACCCGAGCACCGGCATCAGCTGCCCGCGCGGGCAGTGCTCGCAGGCCTGGAGCTCGTGGGTGAGCTGGTTCAGCTCCCTTATCGCCCGCTCCAGGTACTTCTCCCGGATCTCGTCGTCGGTGGCGGGCATCCAGCCGCGAGGTTTTGACGGGGCGCCGTGCTGTCCTCTCGCGTGCATCACTTGTTGCCTCGCCGACGCGTCCGCCGGGTGGATCGCCGGGTCGGCCTCCGGCTCTGCCGCGGGGCCGCGCCCGGCGCCTTGGTCTGGATCAGCTTGAGGGCCTGCACGTAGAGGAGGCTCTGCCGGCGCCGGATGATGTCGGCGTCGCGCAGCGACTCCAGGAACTCCTCCGGGCCGTCGAAGTCGCGCATCGCGATCTTCACCGACCCGAGACCCTGCGGCACGTGGCTGTCCGAGCCGGCCCCCGCGGGGATGCGGTACTTGGCGGCGAAGCGCGCGGCCTCCTCGTTGAACGACTTCATCGCCACGCGCGGGTTGAAGACCTCGATCGCGTCGATGTCCTCGACCACGTGCAGGAGGTGCTCGTAGTCCGGGACCGAGTGCATGCGGTCGAAGGGGTGCGGGATGTAGACGAGCCCGCCCTGCCGCCGGATCTCGGCGATGGTCTCCTCGAGTGTCAACCCCCGCTGGATCTTCTCCTCGATGAAGAGGCCGATGACCTCGCCCTGGTCGGCGGTCTTTACCTCCTCGGCAACGATCACCTTGATGCCGTCCGCCCGCTTGCGAGCCTCGAGCGCCCCGGAGATCTCGTTGTGGTCGGTCACCGCGATCGCGCCGAGGCCCCGGTCGCGGGCGGTCTCGAGCAGCCGCGGCACTGGCGTGGCGCAGTCGTGCGAGTGGTCGGTGTGCATGTGAAGGTCCACGTGGATCAGCGGGCGCGATTCGAGCCGGCGCCGGAGGGTCACCTTCCCCGGGCCGTGGCGGCGCGCGGCGATCCGCCCGTACAGCTCCTCGAACTGGTCGGCCACGCGTGACCACTCGAGCTGCGGGTGGAGCTTCACGATGCGGCGACGGAGCTGGTCGCGCAGCGTGCTGTCGCCCACCAGGCGGGCCAGTTGGGCGGCGAGCGTGTCGGTGTCGCGCGGCTCGAACAGGAGGCCGCGGTCGCCGTCGGCGAGGGCCTCCTCGTACTGCGGCAGCCGGGCCGCCACCGGCACGGCTCCGCCGGCCATCGCGCGGAACGGGAGCTGCGGCGCGGGCGTGATCCCCGCCGAGGCCATCACCACGATGTCGGCGCGCGCGAGGTGCTGGGCCTCCGAGCCGTGCTCCGGGCCGATGAACCTCACGCGGTCGCGGATCGCGCGCGCGATCGGCACCGCCGGCTCGCCGCCCGGGAGCCGCGACCAGACCGTGGCCTGCCACGGGAGGTGCGGGGGGAGACGGCGCAGCGCGCGCAGGAAGAGGCGCAGCGCCCCGCGCTCCTCCTCAGCGCAGTAGAGGATCTCCACGAGCTCGCGCTCGTTCGAGTGCGGACGCGGCACCAGCTCCGCGCCCGGGGCGATCACCGAATACTCGCCCGGGAAGTAGCGGGCCATCAGGTCACGCGTCACGGACCAGCTCGCCGTGCGTCCATCCAGCCGCCCGAAGAGCAGCGTGACCAGCCGGCGCGCCACCTGCGTCGAGAGCACCCGCTCCGTGGCCGAGTGAAACGTGCCGACGTTCAGGGCGCGCGAGTGGCGGAGCGCCGCCGAGGACGCGCTCGGCGCGAACGGCTCGTGCACGTGGACGAAGTCGAAGTGACCGTTGTCGAGAAGGGTCTCGATCGTGCGCGAGACGTCGACGGGAAGCGAGAGCGAGCCTCCGCGCCGCGCGGGCAGGCTCTGGCCGACAGCGAGCACGGACGCGCAGCCGGTCTCGTCGAAGGCGGCGTCGGGATCGTCGACGATCCGCTTGATCCGGGCACGGGACTCCCTGATCAGCTCACGCGATTCCGACGGAGCGACCACCGCAACGCGGTGCCCGCGCCCGCACAGCTCGTCCGAGAGCCGCTCCACGAAGCGGTTCACCTCGTGGTGCTGTTCCCATGCGTAGGGGGTTACCTGGGCGAAGGAGTAGCGCTCGGCGGGCACTCCCGGAGGATACGCCGAGGCGGTTGGGCCTCAGACGCCGGTCAGAGGCGGGTCGAGCCACTCGTCGAGCACGTCGGCGGAGTGGACCATCGCGCCCACGGTGAGTATCCGGCGCACCTGGATGGATGGGTTCACCAGGCTCAGATGCCGGCCCTCGTGCCGCAGCGTGCGGCCGTAGTCGAGGAACAGCTTGAACGCGGCCCCGTCCAGGAAGTCGAGGTTGGAGAGGTCCACGACGACGACCGACACCCGCCGCCGGTCGCACTCACCGAGCTCGTGCCCGAGCGTCGCGAGCGTGGCGCGATCGAGCTCGCCGTGCAGCGAGATGCGCGCGCTGCGCCCCTGATCGACGCAGAAGACGCGGAAGGTGCGGCTCGGGGCGGCCATTGGCTCCCTTCGGAGCCTCCCGCCCCACTGACTGTACTCCCCTGCGCTAAGCCGTCGCTGCGGTCCGGATGCGGCCCTTGCCCGGGAGCTTGGGCGCGCCTCCGTGCTCCGCGATAAACCGCTCGGTGTCCTCGCGGGCAACGGGGTCCGGGACCTGCACCGGGGGCGACTTCATCAGGTAGGAGGAGGGACCCTCGAGGGCGCCGCCGATGCCGTGGTTGAGCGCCAGC
>Ga0209577_10004101_pt1 | contig 13741 bp, 12 predicted proteins | sample GraSoiAngelo_109_FD_185874 | JGI IMG/M metagenome (GOLD analysis project Ga0209577, IMG submission 185874) | Grasslands soil microbial communities from the Angelo Coastal Reserve, California, USA - 14_0903_12_20cm (SPAdes) (version 2) | ecosystem: Environmental > Terrestrial > Soil > Grasslands... | reverse complement strand
GGTGGACGAAGTCCGTGCCCCGCCAGGAGCACAACACTCTGGTTCCTTTAAGACGACCACCGCCCGTCAGCTTCAAGCGCTTGTTAGGCAGCAAGCTCATAGATCATAGGAGTCAAGGATCCGTCGAAGATCTGCGGCTCGGGTGCGAGCCAGGGCTGCTCTCTCGCTCTGGTAGATGCTGGGCATGATCGTGCCGCCAGCGAAGGGCTCGGCAGCAAGACGGGCCTGGAGATTGACATAGCGCTCCCATACCGACTGAGCCCCCTGTAGGGCGGCTTCGTCATTCGCCTTCAGTCGCGCCCGGAGCCGCTCAACGAGGTGCCGCACTTCGAGCATCTCGCGCTCAGCGGCGTCGGCGGCGCGCTGACCAATCTCGGCTTGGCTGATCCCGGGGTCGGTTGTGTAGAGGTTTTCTTGAAAGGCGACGCCAGGGTGGAGTTCACGAATCACCTGTTGGAGCTTCGCACGATCGGCCTCAAGGAAAGGCTGAGTGGAGCTAGAGTTCACGGCAAGCAGGCGTTGGTGATTAGCGATGAACTTTTCGACTGGGTCCTCATGTGAGACGCGACGCTTGATTAGGAAGCCAATGCCAGCGACGATCCCTGTGGCAGCGGCCCCGATCAGGAGAAGAAGAGCTTTCGAGAGGAAGTCGCTCATGCAGGTAGCAGTTGGGCTTGCTGCCTAACGGATCGCGCTTAAGCTGCGGGCGACTCGCCTGCTGGCGCAAGAGTGGTGGACGTGAGTGCGGTGCCCCGCCAGGGGCACAACACTCCGCTTCCTATAAAGCGATCACCGCGCGTCAGCTTCAAGCGCTTGTTAGGTGGCCGCGAAACGTAATCAATGCAGCACACCCGTGAGCAGACCGACCGCCAAGAGGAAAAACGCACCGGAAGAGGCGATCTGCACATAGTTGCGTAGCTCCACGCCCGGTACTAAGACGCAGCGGCTCGGGTCGTCGGGGTGATAGTGCACTTGGATCGACGTACCGACGGCGTACGGAGCAAGTCGCCTTTGGGCGGAAGATCTGAATGAGTACTGGCCATCGCCAAATCGCAGCCTCTTGCCCGTGTAGGTGATACCGAACACGGAATACGCGTAAGTAACGGTCGGCTCGTAGTCGTTGCCGAAACGCGCCGGAGTGGACGTGATCGAAGACGCTGTGATCTCTCCCTGAACGCTCGGCCATCCGATAGCCGACCAACCCTCGATGACCGACCATGCAGAGTAGCCGCAGAAGGCGCCGCTGGCGCCGCCGCCTAGACCGAAGAGGAGCCAGTCCTTCAACGAGTGGCTAATCATGCTACTTCATTGCCCAAGGTTACGACTATGGTTGTGGGCCACCTAACGGATCGCGCTTAAGCTGCGGGCGACCCACCCGCCGGCGCAAGGTGAAGTGGACGACAGTCCGTGCCCCGCCAGGGGCACAACACTCCGGTTCCCTTAAAGCGATAAGCGCCCGCCAGCTTCAAGCGCTTGTTAGGCAGCAAGCGCTGCAGAGCTCGTGTCTTCATCGACCCGTTGAGTCACGCTCATCGCCATCATAGCTGATGGTACGAACGTACGGGCGTGAGCCTATCCATTTGAATACTTGGACACCGCGGGCGCCGTCGGGCCCCACCTCCGAAATCAGCCGGGCGACCGCGCCCGTCTGATTGTCAATCAGCATGACGTATGCGGCGCCGTTTGGAAAGACCTTGAGTCCAATACGATCCCGCATGGCCGCCCCAACCCCGACCGGCGCGTCGAGTCCGATCACCACGCTACCGTCCCCAAGGGTCGAGAACCCGCCCCGCTCATTCCCTTTGTCGTCGTAGAGAAGGAGGCCGGCCGCACGAGCTATGCGCTGGACGTGGGCTGGGTCCTGACCGATCACAGCCCGCGTGTGTCCAGAGTCATCAAGCACGACGAGACGGTGTGTGCGCACCTCGTCCGCAACCTGACCTCCACGACTGCCGAATCCTGCGGCGAGAACGACGAGGCCAACGACTACGAGAAGTGACGCCATGATTCGGGTGCGCCGAAGGGCGAGTTCGAGATACGCAACGCGTTGCTCAAGGGAGCTGGATGAGCTCATTGGAGGAATTCCCACAGTTCGGAGGGCAGTAGAAGTCCCGACGTGCGCTTGCTGCCTAACGGATCGCGCTTAAGCTGCGGGCGACTCGCCCGTCGGCGCAAGGCCGGTGGACGAAGTCCGTGCCCCCGCCAGGGCACAACACTCCGCTTCCCTTAAAGCGATCACCGCCCGCCAGCTTCAAGCGCTTGTTAGGCGGCGCACTCGGTTAGTCACTCGGAGCCGCAGGGCGCTCTGGCTGGTCAAAGACCGGACTGACAAGGAAGTCGCGCGGGCCGGGCTTCCGACCACTCATGCGCAACAACGTGGCAACTTGGGCCCAATGGCGCATCTCGTGCGTGACGGCTTGCACAATCAGCTTTCGCGGCGTCACCGAACGACTGTGCTTTCCGATTTGTATTTGCTGCGGCACGTCCCACCGCTCGGTCGGGAAGGTAGCCAAGAGCGTCCGTAATGATTCACGCCCCTGCTGGCCGAACGCAAAGAGGGCTTCAACGTCCTCGGCCGGAACCGCAGCAGGGTCAGTCAGCGGCGCTCCCACGACCCGATCTACGTACCGCTTCTCGGCCGAGAAGATATGCCGCACCAGTTCACCAATCGTGCTGACGCGACCGTTGTTGTTCGGTCCGAGATCGACCGCGAGCGCCGCGGGCCCCTGTTCGCGGAACCAGGCATGCCACTGGGCACGCTCCCAGTCGGTGTAATCCAGTAGGTGTGCCAGCTCAAACGTGAAGGCCATCGGACCTCGCGATATAGCCCATGGTGCGCTGCCTAACGGATCGCGCTTAAGCTGCGGGCGACTCGCTCGCCGGCGCAAGGGTGTGGGACGACAGTCCGTGCCCCGCCAGGGGCACAACACTCCGCTTCCCTCAAAAGCGATCATCGCCCGTCAGCTTCAAGCGCTTGTTAGGCGACACGCGCTCAAGAACTTCGCCGCCAACCGCGCACCACTCCTACACCTAAGAGCAAGCCGACACCGGCGAGCCCACAGGTCAGAACGGGCGTTATGGGGGTACGGAGATTGGTCACCGCAAAGGGAGCGGCGACCGCGAATCCGACAATTCCGCCAACAAAGGCGCCACTGCGATCCTCGGGCGCAAGCCACCGCAGCTTGGTGAAGACGACAACCGCAGCCCCGACTCCGAACACGCCTCCGACGCCCGCTCCGGCAAAGAGTCCGGGCTTCCCTGCTGCGCTGCCAAGGATGGAACCGACCACGGCACCGAGGCCTGCCAACACCCAGGTGGCGAGGAATACAGGTATGGGCTTCAAGGGGAGTCGGCTTGTTCTCGAAGGTCGTGTGTTCGCCTAACGCATGTTGAGAGCGCGCCCCTTGCTGCTACCATGGAGTCGACCAAGACCCGTGGTCCCCAGCAAGGAGCGGCTCTCATGAAACGGACAACCAAGTATGTCGCGTTAGACGTCCACCAGGCAACTACGGTCGCATCGGTGCGGGAGGAGAGCGGGCGAGTGATTGCGCGGAGCGTGCTGCCGACTGATCACGCGTCCATCACGGAGTTCATGCGCGGGATGCGCGGGGCCGTGCACGTTGTCTTCGAGGAAGGCACCCAGGCGCAGTGGTTGCACGACCTGCTGGCGCCGGTGGTGGATCGGGTCGTCGTTTGCGATCGACGCGGGTCGCCGCGGCAGGGGAACAAGGGCGATCAGGTCGATGCCGACCAGCTCTCCGAGCTGCTCCGCCGCGGCGGGCTGCGCGCGGTCTATCACGGGAGCGCGCACCGTGCCGTTCTCAAGGAGCTGACCCAGACGTATCGAAACCTGGTCGAGGACTCGACCCGGGTCATGCTCCGGCTCAAGGCGTTGTTTCGGGCTCGCGCCATCCCGACCCCGGGGACCACCATGTATCAGGCCCGGGCCCGCGGGCAGTGGCTGGCCCAGCTCGCGGATCGGGGGGCCCGGTTCCGGGCCGAGGCGCTCTACGCCGAGCTCGACGTCCTGCGGAGGCTGCGGCCCAGGGCGAAGGCGGCCATGGTCACCGAAGCGCGGCGGGATCCGGCCTGGCCTGTGCTGCGGACCATCCCGTTTTTGGGACCGGTCCGCGTGGCGCTGCTCCTGGCCACGATGCAGACGCCCTGGCGGTTTCGGACCAAACGAAACCTGTGGGCCTACGCCGGGCTGGCGGTGGTGACGCGGTCTAGCGCCGAGTATACGATCGTCGCTGGCCAGGCCGTGCGGCGACGCCGTCCCCCGATGACCCGCGGGCTGAATCGGAACCACAACCGCGTGCTCAAGGATGTATTCAAAGGCGCGGCCACAGCTGCCACAGCGCGGCCCGGCCCGCTGCAGGACTTCTACCACAGCGTGATTGCGCGCGGGACACGGGAGGAACTGGCCCGCTTGACGCTCACCCGCAAGCTCGCGGCGCTCACGCTCCGGCTCTGGAAGAAAGGAGAGCGCTACGACCCGACCAAGCTGACAATGCCAGCGCGCTAGCGCCGGTACCTCGAGGCCGCGGCGAGGACGTTTCCCTCGGCGGCGGCTCCCTGATACCGGGACGAGGGTGCGGAGGACAGTCTCGTAATTTCTAGTGCGCCCGGTCCGCAGTCAGGCCGAGGCACTCGCCTAACTCTAGGCCCCTCCGCAGAACCTGAAGAAGCGTCAGGCCGGCTCCGTGCCGAGTCTCAAATAGAACCATGGTTTGCGCGCGCGCGACCGTCGTGCTGGCACGTCGTCCAGTCGGATGGGGAGCTCAAGCGAGGAGAACGATGCGGAAGCAGACTGCGCCACAGATCCGGGACAACCGCGAGGCCTCATCTCGCAAGCAGTCGGGGCTGATTGCTCAGGACGGGAGCGCCCAGCAATCAGCGATGTCGAAGTCCGTCCTAGACAATCGCTCTCATAGAACTAGTAATTAGACTGCGCCCCACCGCAGTCCAGTCCAGATTCTGCAGCATGACGCCAAGACACAGTCGCGCTGTTGGGCTGCACGCCTCGCCGCCTAAGGCCGATTGCCACTTCGCGCAACCACTGCGACCGCCGCCGGCGGCCTACTCCTTCGGCTTGAGCAGCTCCTGGTACGGCGGATAGTCCCGCAGCGAATCGAACGCGAGGTCGGTGTGCAGCGCGTGGGCATGCGGGTACCCCTGGGCGATCGCTTCCCGCAGCAGCCCCACGGCGACCTCGCGCTCACCCAGCAACCCCTGAATGCGCGCCCGCCACACCGTGTGCCGGCCGAACGCATATGGCCGCTTCAGGCCCGCGAGCGTCTGGTCAACGCGCAGTGCCGCTTCGCGATTCCCCTGGCGCGCCGCGATCGCCCCCAGGTACCCGAGATAGTCCATCTGGTCCATCTGGTCCCACCCGTCGCCCGTGACGGCGGGGCTCCGGCTGACGCGCTCGGGCGCCGCCAGGCGCTGGAATTCGCGCTGTGCGTCCCCGAGCCGTCCCGACAGGTAGGAGACAAGCGCGACGCGAAACCGGTGCTCCTCGGATGCCGCCTCCGCGGGCGGACGGGCGGCGAGCCAGGCGCCAGCCTGGGCCAAGGTCGTCTCGGCAGCCGCGCCGTGGCCGTGGGCCCGCAGCTCGACCGCGGCCAGCAGCATCCCATCCGCCGGCGTCCAGCCCTGCACAGTAGGAAGGTTCACGCTCGCCGCGAGCCGGCGAGTCACCTCATCCGCTCGGCCCAGCGCCGCAAGAGCCCGGACTTGCGTCATGAGGACCTGCGGATTGTCGGGAAACCGGCGCGCTCCTTCGAGCGCCTGCGTGAGCTCGGCGCGATGGTCACCCAGCAGGTGCAAGGCGGTGGTCAGGTCGTCCCAGTACACCCACCAGCCGCGGGTGAAGCCGCGGTCGGGACCCAGCGCGACCAGGGCGTCCACCGCCTCGCGCGGACGATTGAGCGCCCTCGCGTCCTCCGCAACCAGGTAGAGCGTCTCGGACGCAGGCGCGAGACTCGCCATCGCACGCGAGGCCCGGAGCGCCTCGACGCGATCGCCCCGGCACGTCGCGAGCACCCACGCCAGGTAGGCGCGGTCGAGCGGAGCGAGCCGCCCCGAGTGCCGCTCCACGGCGTGGCCGATGGAATCCGCCGCCGCGAACTCCCCGAGGTTCATGTGCGCGTTCGCGGCGAAGATGAGGGGCAGCCGGAACGCCGTGTCGACCGCCGCCCCCCGCTTGAAGTGGGCGATCGCCCCACGCATGTCGAACTGGACGAACCGGTCCAGACCCGCGATGAACTCCTGGTAGGCTTGGAAGTTGGGCGGTTGGCTCGCGGTCGCGGCCCAGCGACTGAGCCGGGAGTCGAACAGCGTCGCGAGCGCGGCCATGACACGCTGGCGCAGGGCCTCCACCGCGTCGAGCGGCTGAGCCAGCGGCCCGGCGACGGGATCGAGCGCCCGCAGCACCGTGCCGTCCTTCGCCGCCGAGATCTGGACCTGAAACCGGACGCTGTCACCCTGCCGGTAGTAGGCGCCCCACACCACTGTGCCGGCGCCCGTCTCCCGGCCCAGTGCCCGCAGCCCGGCGGCGTCGAGGTGGCCCGAGCCATGCTCTCCCGACGCCCGCGACGCGGTCATCACGGACATCGAGGGGACGACCTCGACGAGACCGGTCTGCGCGAGCCCCTGCGTCACCCAGTCGGCCGCCATGTGGCCGAGATTGTCGAACGCGGGGTCGCCCGTGTGGTTTTCGATCACGGCTACCACCACGCGTCGGTCCTTGAGACCGGACGCCGGGCTTCGCAGCAACCCGAACGCACCGGCGGCGCCGCCGGTCACGGCGAGGGCGGCTCCCACCAGCACGAGGCGGCGCCCCCGCCGGCCCGCGAAGATCCCCCGCGTCGGCACACTGGAACGGTGGGCGGACCCCCCGAGCGCTGCGGCGAATTCTGCGGCCGTGGCAAACCGCTCGTCCGGCAGCGGCGCAAGCGCTTTGGAGATCGCATGTTTGACCGCTCGCCCGACCCCGCCCTCCACCCGCCGCAGCGCATCGCCCGATTCCAGGGCCCCCCAGTTGTGGATGACCCGCTCAGCGAGGCTGGGTACCGGCGGTTCACCTGCCAGCATTTCGAACAGCACGCACCCGAGGCTGTACACGTCGGTGCGGGCGTCCAGATCGCCGGTGCCGAGCGCCTGCTCCGGGCTCATGTAGCCGGGGGAGCCGATCGATTGCCCCGTCTGCGTCAGGGTCAACGCGCCCGCCGCGCTGATGGCCCGCGCAATCCCGAAATCGGCGACGATCGCGTGTTCCCCCGACAGCAGGATGTTCTCCGGCTTGATGTCGCGGTGGATGATCCCCTGGGCGTGCGCGAAGGCGAGCGCGTCGGCGACGTCGCGGGTGACGTGCAGCGCGACCTCGAGCGGGAGCTTGCGCTCGCGCAGCAGCCGGTGTCGCAGCGACTCGCCCTCGACGTACGGCATGACGTAGTAGAACAGGCCCGCGGCCTCGCCGGCGGAGAAGATCGGCACGATGTGGGGGTGGCTGAGCTTCGAGGACAGTTCCACTTCGCGGATGAACCGTTCGCGCAGCAGCCGGTTGCTCAGTTCGGGGTCGATGACCTTGATCGCGACCCGGCGGTGCGGATGCTGCTCCACGGCCAGAAAGACGCGCGCCATGCCGCCGGCGCCGATCTGGCGTTCGATGTCGTAGTGGGGCGCCAGGCTTTCGCGTAGCGCGTCGAGAGCATCGAGCATCAGCGGCAACTTAACCGCCCCCGACGGGGGGAGGCGAGCGAGGCGGGGGTTAGTCCCCGAAATGCACCAGCCGCACGTCCAACACGTCGGGCGCGTGCCCCAGGTGCTCCAGCACGCCGTTCGTGAGCGCCTGGTCGACGGTGATGGCGGCCAGGGCGTCGGTCCCCGGCGTGGCGCGGCGGGCCTGGTGGTAGCTGCCGATGTTGATCCCCGACTGGCCGAGCAGCGTGCCCACGCGCCCGATCACGCCGGGCACGTCGCGGTTGCGGATGACGAGCATCCAGCCCTCGGGCGCCACGTCCACGTGGTAGTCGTCGATGCGGACCACGCGGCCGTGGCTGTTGCCGACCAGCGCGCCCGCGACGCGCACGCGGCTCGTGGCCGTGGCGAGTTTTACCCCGACCGTGGTCTCGAACCCCGGCTCGGGCATGCCGGTCTTGCGGGCGTGCTGGATTCCCCGCTCCTCGGCGATGAGCAGCGCGTTCACGAGGCTCACCGGCAGCACGTTCATCGCGCTGAGCAGGCCTTCGACCGCCGCGACCAGTACGGGTCGCGGCGCCGCCTCGTCCTTGCCGCCGTAGGCGACCTCGATCGCCTGCACCGGCCCGTCGACCATGGCGAGCGCGAGCCGCCCGAGCCGCCGCGCCAGATCGAGCAGCGGCCCGAGTCGCCGCAGCAGGTCGCCCGAGAGCCCCGGGACGTTCAGCGCGAACGACAGATCCCCCGCGAGCAGCGCCTCGCGCACGGCGGTGCACACCTCCAGGCTCACGCGCTCTTGCGCTTCGGCGGTCGATGCCGCGAGGTGGGGCGTGAGGATCACGCGGTCGAGTTGTCGCAACGGCGAGTCCGCCGGCAGCGGCTCCACGGCGAACACATCGATCGCCGCGCCGCGGATCCGCTTCTCCCGCACCGCGGCGGCGAGCGCGTCCTCGTCCACCAACTCGCCCCGCGCCGTGTTGATGAGCACGGCCCCCGGCTTCATCAGCCGGAGCCGCTCCGCGTTGATCAGGTGGTGCGTCTGCTCCGTGTACGCCACGTGCAGCGTAACGACGTCGGCCTGGCGCAGCAGCTGGTCGAGCGGCAGCAGCTTGACCTGCAGCTCAGCCGCGCGCTCGGGGGCGAGGTACGGATCGTGTCCCACGACCTGCATGCCGAACGCCCGGGCGAGCTGGCCCACGTGACCGCCGATGCGCCCCAGCCCCACGACCCCGATCGTCTTGCCCCGGAGCTCGGTCCCTTCGAACCGCTTGCGGTCCCACTCCCCCCGCCGCATCGCCTCGGCCGCCCAGGGGATGTGCCGCACCAGGCCCAGCAGCAGCCCCATGGCGTGCTCGGCCGCACTCACCGTGTTCGCTCCGGGCGCGTTCATCACCGCGATGCCGCGGCGCGTCGCGGCGGGAACGTCGATGTTGTCCACCCCCGTGCCCGCGCGCGCGATCACCCGCAGGTGCGGGGCACGCGTGAGCAGGTCGGCAGTGACCCGCGTCTCGCTGCGGACGATCAGGGCGTCCGCGCCGGCGAGCGCCCGCTCCAGCTCTTCCCGCGGCTTTCCGGCGAAGCTCGCCACCTCGATGTCCGGCGTGGCGGCGAGCAGCTGCAGCCCGCCTTCCGCCACGCGATCGGCGACCACGACCCGCAGCGTCACGTGACCAACCCGTCGAGCAGCGCCAGCAGCTCTTCGAGCGCCCCCACCGTGTGGTCGCCCATGTGACCGATCCGGATCGTGGAATCCTTGAGGGACCCATACCCGGCGCCGATCGTCCAGCCCGCCTCCTTGAGGCCGCTCACGACCGTCTTCGAGGTCTTGCCGTCGGGCAGCTTGAGGCACGACACCGTCCAGCTGCGTCGCCCTTCGCGGGGCACGTACGGCACGCCGCGCTGCTCGCTCCACGCTTCCACGCGCGCGCGCATCGCGTCGTGGCGCCCCCAGCGCGCTTCGACGCCGCCCTCGCGCTCGATGCGCCCGAGCTGGGTCTCGAGCGCATACAGCAGCGAGATCGCCGGCGTGTTGGTCGGTTGGTGTTTGGTGGTCGCCTGCACGAAGCTCACGAGATCGAAATACAGCCCGCGGCTCGGCAGCGTCTTCGCCCGCTCGAGCATCCGCTCGGAGGCGACGCCCAGCGCGAGCCCGGGCGGCAGCGCGAGCGCCTTCTGGGAGCCGGTGAGAACGAAGTCGAGTCCCCACTGATCGGTCTCGACGGGCGAGCCCGCGAGCGAGGTCACCGCGTCGACCAGCAGCATCACGTCGTCGAACTCGCGGACCACGGCGGCCAGGGCCGCGACGTCCTGCAACACTCCCGTGGACGTCTCGGAATGGACCAGGGTCACCGCGTCCACCGGAGTGCGGCGCAGCGCGTCCCGGAGCATGTCGGGCTCGACGGCGCAGCCGAGCGGGACGTCGAGCCGGATGCACTCCTTGCCGCAGGCGCCGACCAGTTTCGCGAAGCGCTCGCTGAACGACCCGTTGACGAGCGAGAGCGCACGTTGGCGGACGCCGTTGCGCACGGCCATCTCCATGAACCCAGTCGCGGACGTCGTGCCCACGAGGACGGTGCGCGAGGTGCGGAACAGCCGGGCGAGCGGCTGCTCGAGCCCCTGGAGCAGCCGCTCCATCGCGCTCGAGCGGTGCCCGATCATCGCACGCTGCATGGCCGCCAGGACGTCCGGATGCACGTCCGTGGGCCCGGGCAGAAAAAAGCGCCCGAACGTGGGCGCCGTCATGCCGTGGCGCGGGTGAGCGCCTCGACCAGCCCCTCCTCCACGATTTCCTTCGTCCTGATCAGGCGCACCCCTTCGTCGCCCCACTCCCGCAGCAGCTGCTCGGACGCGTCGCGGTCGATGCCACGGATCGCGTCCGTGACCACGAACAGCCGGGTGTGGGGCCGCCGCTCGAGCAAGCCCTCCACCGCGGCCTTGTCGCACACATCGGTGGCGACGCCGTAGAGCACGATGTCTTCGGGGTCGACCAGGTTCAGCACTGTCGGCACGCTCTCGTTGGTGAACACGTCGAACCGATGCTTGTGGAAGAGAATGTCGCCCGTGTGGCCGCGCAGCCGGCCGGCGAGCGTGGTCGAGTCGCTCCGCGCGGGCTCGATCACGAGCGGGTCGCGCAGCGCGGTCTCGGGGATCTTCCTCTGGCCCGGCGTCCCCCGCAAACAGTGTGCCGGGAAGGTGGTCTTCCAGTCTGGCTGCTCCGAGATCTCGGCATGGCTCATGACGTGATCGTCGGCGCTCGCGACGATCCGAATGCCGTGACCGTGGGCGAAGTCGGTGAGCCGCTTCAAGTTTGGAATGATGTGCTCAGCCTCGGGCACGTACAGCTTGCCGTCGGCTTTCATGAAGTCGTACTGGGTGTCGACGTCCCAGAAGATAACTCGGGGCATGCCGGGCTCCTTGCCGCGAACCAGCCTGGGGGAATTTCTCGGGGAAGATAGGAGAGTGTCAACAGGGAGCAGGAGAGGCAACAACTAGACGCACAGACGCACAGCGGAAAACAGTGAGCGTGAGCAGGAACCCTACAACCGCAGCACCACTGCTATCTCATCGCAGCAGTTCTGGCGCGGGCATCGGGCGCAGTCCGCCCACACCTTGAGAGGAAAATGCCCCTTTTCGGCGAGCACGAAGCCGAGCTTATGGAAGAATGCGGGCTTGCGCGTCAGCGCCAGCACCTCGGTGATGCCGCTGCGCCGCGCCTCCGCCACCAAGGCGTCCATCAGGGCCCGGCCGACTCCGGCGCCCTGCTGATCAGGGCGCACCGCCAGCCCGGCGACCTCGGCCAGATCGCGCGAGTAGATCTTGAGCGAGCCGCATCCCACGAGCTCCCCGTCGGACGCCTCGGCGACCAGATACTCCTTGATGTGCCGGCACAGATCGTAGTTGCTGCGCGGCAGCAGGTCCCCGGTCGCGACGTAGGGAGCCATGAGCGACTCGAGGGCCGGGACATCGGCGAGCGTCGCGGGGCGCACGTCGAGAGAACCCCCGGGCGGCCCACCATGCCGCAAGGTACCGCTCCCCGCTCCCTGCTCCCCAAAGATCGGCAGCGCGCTCACGCCAGGATCTCCTCGAGGATCGTCGTCCCGCGATCCAGCTCCTCCGGCGAGATGACGAGCGGCGGCACGAGCCGCAGCACGTTCGCCCCCGCGGTCACGACGAGCAGCCCCCGCTCGCGCGCGGCCGTGACGTACGGTGCCGCGGGCTCGGCGAGCTCGAGGCCCCACATCAGCCCGCGCCCCCGGACCTCGTTCACCTTCGCCGAGCGCGCGGCGAGCCGGGCCAGCCGGGCGCCCAGCCACTCGCCCTTCTGCCGCACCGCGGCGAGGAAGTCGGGCTGCGCGATGGTGCGCACGACCTCGAGCGCCACGCTCGCCACGAGGGGACCGCCGCCGAACGTCGTCGCGTGGTCGCCGGGCTTGAGTGCGCCGGCGATCGCGTCGCGCAGCAGCACGGCGCCCATGGGGAGGCCGCCGGCGAGCGGCTTGGCGAGCGTGAGCACGTCCGGGACGACGCCGGTCGGCTCGTACGCGAACAGCGTGCCCGTTCGCCCCAGCCCGCACTGCACTTCGTCGAAAATGACGGCGACCCCTCGAGAATCGCACAACTCACGCAGGAACCCCAGCCACTCCGGGTCGATCGGGCGTACGCCGCCCTCGCCCTGCACCGGCTCCACGATCACCGCCGCCGTGCGGGAGGCGGACACCGCGTGGTCCACCGCGGCCCAGTCCTCACGCGGGACGATGCGAATGCCCGGCACCAGCGGCTCGAACGGCTTCCGGTATTCGGGGCGATCCGTGGCGGCGAGCGTGGCGAAGAGGCGTCCGTGGAAGCTGCCGCTGAAGGCCACGATCTCGCTCTTGCCCGACCACTTACGGGCGAACTTGAACGCGGCCTCGTTCGCTTCTGCGCCCGAGTTGCAGAAGAACACGCGATCGGCGAACGACCGCGCCACCAGCTCCTCGGCCAGCCGCTCGGCGGGCTCGGTGCGATACAGGTTCGAGACGTGGATGAGCCCGGTGGCGAGCGCGTGCTCCACGGCCGCGCGCACCACAGGATGGTTGTACCCGAGCGCGTTGACCCCGATGCCGGCGACGAAGTCGAGGTAGCGGGTGCCGTCCTCGGCGATGAGCGCAGTGCCGTCCCCGGCGACGAAGCGGGGACCGACCGGGGCGTACACGCCGAGCAACACGCCGGGCGCCGCCGCCGACGCCGCCGACGCCGCCGTGGATGCCGAGGTCACGCGGCCTTGACGGCGGGCGGGAGGATCCGCGTTCCCGCGGAGGGGTGCCCCAGCAGGTGCCAATCCCCGATCCGAACGGCGTGGGCGCCGGCGCGGATGGCGGTCGCGGCGGCGCGCAGCTTGGCCGCCATGCCGTCGGTCGCCGCGCCCAGCTCGATCAGCGTCTCAATCTCGCTCGCCGCCACGGACGCCTGCACCGCGCCGTCCACCGTGACGCCGGGCACGTCCGACACGAACAGCAGCTCGGTGGCGTGGAGCGCCCCCGCGACCGCCGCCGCGGCGTCGTCCGCGTTGACGTTGAAGGGGAGGCCTCCCTCGGCGGCGGGCGCCATCGGAGCGATGACGGGCGTGAGCCCCGCCAGCAGCAAACTGTGGAGCAGCGACACGCGCACGGCGACGATCTCGCCGACGTGCCCCAGGCCGCCCGGCGCGCGCTGCGCCGTCAACAGGCCGCCGTCCACGCCCGAGAGCCCGATGGCGTCGAGCCCGGCGCGGCGCAACGCCGCCACCAGCATGCGGTTCACCGGCCCCGCGAGCACCATCTCCACCGCCTCCGCCACCTCGGGGGTGGTGACGCGGCGGCCGTCGCGCTTCTCGACGGGGAGCGCGAGCCGCCGCGACAAGGCGCTCACGGCTTCGCCACCGCCGTGCACCAGCACCACGGGGCCCACCGTGCGCAGCGCATCGGCGCACGCGGCGACCCACTCGGCGCGATCGAGCTCGTTGCCGCCCAACTTTACGACGCGGACGGACAGCATCAGTACGCGCTCCTCGTGTGATCACACG
>Ga0209577_10004100_pt1 | contig 13742 bp, 10 predicted proteins | sample GraSoiAngelo_109_FD_185874 | JGI IMG/M metagenome (GOLD analysis project Ga0209577, IMG submission 185874) | Grasslands soil microbial communities from the Angelo Coastal Reserve, California, USA - 14_0903_12_20cm (SPAdes) (version 2) | ecosystem: Environmental > Terrestrial > Soil > Grasslands... | reverse complement strand
TAATGCTTCCTGGGCAGCCTCGGCGCTTAAGCGGGCATTGCGCGCAACATTTTGAATGAAGATCGCCAGCGCTTCCACTGCCTGGGTGGTCTGAGAAATCTGCGCCACCTGCGTTTCCGAGGCCTGCGCCAGTTCAGCAGAACGATCAAGGATACGGCGGGTGGCATTCGTCACTTGAACCGCCGTGGCCTGCACTCGTCCCACGACTTTGGCCAATTCTTCAATCATATAGTTAAACGAGTCCGCCAGCACTCCTAGCGTGTCCGGAGTGACTTCTGCCTGCACACGCAGGTCGCCATCACCCACCGCGCTTACCTCTTGCAGCAACTTCTCGATCTGCGCTTGCAGAGCCGCTGCGTCACTGCCGCCACTGCTATGAGCAGGCCCGCCTGGCGCGAAGTTCTGGCTGTCAAGGAGTGAATTGAGCGACATGGAAAGCATCGCGAATTCATCATCGCCCGAGACTGTAGCGCGAACAGCACGATCACCGCCTGCAAAATTACGGCAGACATCCACGAGGCTAAGAAGACGGTCTTGAACCTTGCGGCGCACAAAATAATTGACCGTCAACACTCCCACCAGCACCACCAGCGCAGTCCCTACCACCGCAGATGTAAAGACGGTTTGATCGACGGATCCCCTTATCACACCCAGTATTAAAATGGCAATCTCAGGAACGGCGAGTGAAACGATAAGACCCATCAACAACAATGAGCTTATGGTCATTCCGCCTCTATCGGTGTCATTCATCCGCCAGGCCTCCTCTCAGGTGAAGCAGCTTTTGTATTAAGGCACTCTACTTGAGCGCCTCTTCATAAGGACCATGTATAAAAACGAACTCCTGTAGCAACCACACACAGGAGGGCAACAATTGTACTGGTAACGACAATTAGAGCCTTCTGGCAGTCTCTCCTACGAATAGTGTTGCATCTTTTCAGAGAAGAGTATGCGAGATGCGTCCATGATAATGATGTTTCTTTTCCCAACAAGAGCGCTTCCTTCAGCATAAGGAGCCAACCACTGTGGAACAGGCTTCTGGCGGCTATTTGCAACGATAGCTGAAGCTGGAATCGGCGTCATCTCACTCACGCTGTCGACAACCAGGCAGATAACCATCTCGTTGAATCTCACTGATAAGAGCCGTGTGCGTGGATTATGGGGGAGATCCTCCATACCAAGGAAAGACCTCAAGTCTACCACCGAAGCGATAGAGCCGCGTAAATTTATCACGCCCTTAATCCAGGAAACCACATTTGGGACAGGAGTCACATCCGCAAGGCGTTCCACTCCCTGGATATGCTCGGCGTTCAGGGCTAGCTCGCAATCCATCAACGAAAATATCAAGTACTGTTCGCCAACCACACTGGCTTCCATAGGAACATTTGCCAGGTCTTTCGGATTGACTAGATCAGCAGGAGAAACGCGCGGGGTATTAAGCGCACCACTTCCTCCCCTTGTGGAGGAAGCGGTGCCATCTACACGCCGCAATGCGTCCGGCGGTGATTGTGACTCAAACCCTGCATTGCGTTGCAACATGTTCAGCTCCTACAACTATACGAGACGTCGAACGTTATTTACCAGTTCATCATCATTGAACGGCTTGGTCATATACATATCAGCGCCTTGCCGTAAACCCCAGGATTTATCCAATGGAGTACTTTTACTCGTCAACAGGATAATGGGTATATGTTTACTTGCGTCGAGGCTTTTGAGCTTACGACACAATTGAAACCCATTTTGTTTGGGTAAGACCACATCGAGTACAATACACTGTGGTTGTTCCCTGAAAACCTTCTCGAGCGCTTCGTCGCCATCGACGGCTGTGACTACATCAAAGCCGCTATTGCGTAGTGGCGCTGCGATCATGGTTAACTCTGTCCAACTATCATCTACAACGAGTACCTTCTGCCCTGGCATATCAGTATACCTTTCCTGTGAAATGGTGCAATACATTACACCTGACCAATGGGAAAGAAAGGCTATTTCGTGGATGTGAGGACACGATACATCGAGTCCCTACAGGTCCGTTCTGCCAACGCGGGGCGATACCCATCTTGCCAACCTGGACGCGATAGATCGCATCCGAACGGCCTGCCGGTCGTGGAATCAGTTGTTACAGGACAAGTTTTACCCACGACGTCGTAGTCGTGTTCGCATCCCCTCATGTTGCAGCGGCATGCGCTGCTGCCAGCCGACAAGATGCTTTTTCACGGTCTGAACCAGTTCCGCCGAGTCGAACGGCTTGGTTAAGTATTCCGTTGAACCGGCCAATCGACCACGCATCTTGTCGAACAAACCATCCTTCCCACTCAGCATAATAATAGGTATTGCGCGAAACTGCAAGTTTTTCCGTACTATTTGGCAAATAGTGTACCCGTCCATGCGAGGAAGCTGAATATCTAAGAGGATAAGAGCAGGCATTTCATCCGCCACAGAGGTGAGAGCACTTAGCCCATCTCCAGCAGTTATCACTCGAATACGCTCACGTTGCAGAGTCATTTGCACAATTTTCCGCACGGTAGGACTATCGTCCACTACCAAAACCGTTGGTATTGGCTCGATCATCTAGATTAACCTCCTTTGCGATTCAGACGACCAAAGAGGGTTGCCGTCACTTTGAGGCATGGTATTCCAACCGGCATCACTCTGATACGGAGATTCAGCGTAGCGACTGCGGTTGTTCTGGGCATTCTGACGCGCGCGGTAGATCTGGTACTGTTGTACCTCCTGGTCAATTTCTGTCAAGAACGCTTTCCAGACGATATTCAGTTGACGGCCCGTATGCGAATTACCAACTTCGTCATTCAGCAGGGTCGTAAATACCGTCCGCAAAAATACTGCCAGTCCCCGTACTGCTTCCCAGTAAAACTCCTCTAACTGCTCACCTTTCACCAATTTATCCAGGTGAAATATTTCGCTGCAATCAAGTTGCCCGTTGATGAAGGTGGTCGTTTCCAGGATGGGGAACTGTTGTTTTGCCATCAGTTGTAACGGTTGAGCGAAGCGTCGCTCAAGGTAACGCACAATATCTGCAATAGGCAGCTGACCGCGCCCGCGTAAACTCTTTGCGTAGGTGCCATGATGGATCAGTAGACCATTGATACATTGAGAGAGTGTTTTAATAAGCCCGAGGAGATGCTGTTCCGGGGCGAGATTCTGTCGCTGTTGTGCCAGCGTGTGCTGAGACATGATAATAATGTTGGTCAGGTCCTGTTGAAGTTCAGCTTCTAAAGCAGTATCGACCACTTCAATCAGGCGCAATTGGAGGAGTCGCATCATAACACGCGCGATACGCGCTTCCGGGGTCATCAGCACCATCGCCATTGCTTGCAACGGTACTTCCCCATTGGCAAGGCATAACACTTCGATATGTTCCTGACTGAGGCCCAGGCTGCGCACATCATTACTCACTTCGGGTAGCCAACGGGCCATTGTGCTGCGAGTGAGAGAGATTTCGCCCATCTCTTCCCACTCATCCGCCTGGCGCAGTGCCTCCAACAGTACACTATCGACATCAAGTGGCTGCATTCTACCTTCCATAGAAACTAGTTGGCGATGGAAAGAGAAGCGGCCATCTACCCATCTCAATGCATGGCTGATCGACTGGGTGATGGCAAATTCCAGGCGCTGCTGCATCTCTGCCGGACTCATCCAGCCCTGCTGAACCAACATAGCCAATGCCACTTGCAAATTTCCCTGTGAGACCTCACGAACTGCTTGCGCTCGTGGAGGGTCGAGTTTATTAATCAGGCAAAGCATCGTGAGTAAATCGGGCTGGCTAACTCCCTCCTCACGTAAGGCAATAATCTGACCCTTACGCAAACTGATAGAAAGCGTCTCCCGGCCAGAATGTATAAACAGGGTGCCGGTTTTTCCACTCAGTGCGAGCATTTTCAGTATAGATTGGAGACCAAGCGTTTGTAAATCTCCATCCATGATGAGGTCTTGCGACTCCATTGATTCACGATTCCTTTTTCACTACGCCTTGCTTCCTTTGATCTTCAAAGGAGGCTGTTGGGACCCAGCCCGCTATCCATTGTACTGCTAAGAATGCCTATCTTCAACTCTTAATTTGCTCGGTCGCGATTGCAATCACTGTGTTAATGCTTGCTTAACGGCATCAAGCAAATGGTCGATATGAAACGGCTTGTTCACAAACACAACCACTTTTCCCTGCAAGTAGGCGCGATTTACTGGTAACTCGTACTGTGTCAGTGCACTCATTACCACGAATACAGGCATGTGCCGCGAGATTGCTACTGAAAGACTGCGCATGACTTGAAAGCCATTCATCCAGGGCATTAGCAGGTCCGTTACGATGCAATCGGGCCTCCAGGAAATATACTGTTCCAGTGCCTCCAACCCATCATTAGCAATCTTCACCTGGTATGCCGGTTCACTTTCTAAGCATTGCCGGATGGTATCGGCTACCTCTACATGATCGTCCACCACCAGAATGCGAACCTTTTTCCTGGTTCCCGTAGGCACTGCATCACCCCTCAACAAAGAGGTCGCTGCCAACGGTACTGGAAGACTTAATGCCTGCTCTACAAACCCACGTTCAGATTCTAGCGACGATTCATCTAGTAAAACTTTGTCAAACACTCGCAAGTAACGCTGTAATCGCCCCATTTCAAATGGCTTGTGGATCAACGCCACCGCGCCAATCTGTTCGAGCGTCGAACGCGAAATAGATTGACTACTCAACGCGATCATAAGACGAACACGAGGTTGCCATTCCTCGCTACCTGTCAAAGCAAATGGCAAAGCTCTATTTTCTGCTTTGAGGCCAGACAGCCAGGATGGATCATCCAGGTCATACAGCAACACATCCCCCTGTATCTCATCCTGCCTGCCCTTTCCTGGTACAATACTGGCAGTGAGGATACGCGCTTCGTATCCCCACCGCTGAATATTTGCGGCCAGTATCTGGTGAAAATGATCTTGCTGACCTCCCATCCCCCAAATCAGCACCCGCAAACTTCTCCCACTCTGGATTCCAGCACCAGAATTCCGCAAGTGATCTACTGTTACCGGACTCTGAATACCTCCACAAGACGGCTGATTCATTTCGTCCTACCCTTACAATAAATAACCACAAACAAACCCATATTGCAGTGTACGACAAAACTACGAGAACACACCATAAAAAACCCGTTAAGACCCGTTAAGATTGTATTAAAATCCCCTGGTCATCAACCAATTTGCCCGAATTTCTCACTCCGTTGCGTTTTCAATGGTTTCTGTTGCTGGTAACTGCAGCGAGCCAGACTCCCCCCTCATCACCTGAACGTTAAACACATACCCCACGCCTGGTTCAGTCAAAATATAGTGGGGTAATGAGGGCTTCACCTCCACTTTGCGTCGCAGTTGCCGCACATAGACACGTAGGTAATCTGCCTCCTCTCCGTATTCTGGTCCCCAGACGGAGCGGAGTAGCACGCGGTGGGTCATGACTTTGCCAGCATGAAGCATCAACTGGAGCAATAGCTCGTACTCGGTCGGAGTTAGCTTGACTTCTTGCTCTCCGGCAATCACCTGGTGCCGGACAAGATTCATACGCAGGTAGCCATCAATGGTCTGCATGGTTTCGGGCAGCGATGAGCCTTCTGTTTCTTGACTTGCTGCTCTTCGAAGGCAGACACGCACCCGTGCCAACAACTCTTCGTTACTGAAAGGTTTGGTGAGATAATCGTCTGCTCCTAAATCGAGGGCCTGCACTTTTTGCTGCTCATCGGTACGAGCAGAGACGATGATGATTGGAATCTGCGACCATTGGCGCACCTGGATACACACCCCCAGGCCATCTATCTCTCCCGGTAAACTGAGATCCAGTAATACCAGGTCGGGTTGCTGTTCGCGCACCAGCTCTACTGCCTGCCTGCCATTATCCACTACCAGGACTTCATAGCCACTGATCGTCAGGCTTCGCCGCAAGGCACGTTGAATTGATGCGTCATCCTCAACAACAAGTATGCGTTTCCCTTTAGTTTTCACGAGCCTGTACTCCTTCACATGGCACCTATCAGTCCTGTCAACGTGGATGCCACATAGAGCCTCTACGAGGAAATAGGAAGAACAAAGACAAAACACGCCCCTCCACCCGTGGCCGATTCTACCCAGATACGACCATGATGAGCTTCAATAATCCCCCGGCAGATAGCAAGGCCCAGGCCTGTATGACCATCCAGGCTGTAAAATGATTTGAAGATGCGTTCGCGTTCCTCTTCAGGCACTCCATTTCCATGATCGATCACCTGGACACGTAAGTAGCGAGGCGCATCATCAGGTACTGTATCGCCCGGCATTTCCCATGCCACTGTTTGAGCAGTGATGAGAATTCCACTCTCTTTCGTGGTATGACGAACAGCATTCTCAAGCAGATTATAAAATACGCGCTTCAATTGTAAATAATCAACCTGGATAAGTGGTAAAGATGGTTGAAATTCTGTACGGACGTGGTATCCCTGAAAGGCGTGCTCGAATCGCGAGAGGGAGCTATGCACGATCTCAACCAGGTCGGACCACTCTTTTTCCAGCGCCAGCGCCCCCATCTCGATACGTGACATCTCGACCATAGAGTTAATCAATACATTCAGATGATCGGCTTCCGCATCGATATCTTCAAGCATCTCACGGCGCGTTTTCTCATCCCATTCAATGCCAGGCTGCAACAAGCCGCTAACCGCCGCTTTGATGGAGGTCAGAGGAGTACGCAGATCATGGGAAACCGACGAGAGGAGCGCTGATTTATTTTTCTCATCGCGCACCTGCTCGGTAATATCGTGAATCTGCAAGGCATGCGCGATCAACTCGTTACCCTGGTCATACAAAGCGTAGCGCATGAATTGATAATGACGATCGGAGGGCGCATTATCAAGCAGCATGGCTGGCGATTTTGTATGAAGTGGATGATGGGGGGGAACGCGATACATCGCGTCCCTACCGGTCGGAGTGATGGAGGTTTCCATGTGCTGTCCATCGCTGAGACTTCGCGTTTCATCCTGGAGTGGAGTATCTCTTTGTAGTGGCTCGGCGGCGATAACACAACGCAGGGTATTCCTGGGCAAAGGATGGAGCCGTGGTATGGACTTCGAATCCTCGCCTATTCGCTGCAACATCTCAGCGCTGCGCTCATTCGACATATCCGCGTATACAAATTCCTGAAGATAGTCAAGCACATCCTCCAGATTGCGTATGCGCGGCAGTAATCGGACCAACGCTTCGGGTAATGTCAATCCTTGCGTAAATTGTAACGGCGATTCAACGTGTGGCTCAAAAAATGATGCTTCCAGCGCCACGTTTCCAAGCGTATCCAGGTCTAAACGCATACCACACAGGGCTTCTGCGGCAGGATTCACATAAATACAATGTCCCAGAAGATCAACAATGAACCAGGGGTCTTGAACGCCACGCGTTACTCGTTCATACAGACGCGGCATATCGGATATTCCCTTAACTGTTCGATCAGGGTCAAGCATGGCGGTAAATGCCGCGCCCACATCTCCAAGAAGCCCTGCGCGCGCAAGAGCGGCTTCCGCCGAACGCATAAGTGTTGTGGCACTACCCTCATTTGAGGTTGAATCCTCGCTTGCTGGGACGTTCGTTGCCTTGAGCGGCATCTCAAGTGAAGTTAGGCTTTTCTGTTGATTGAGCAGCGCGGTGCCAGTGTCATCTACTTCGACCACAGAGCCATTTGCCGAAGCATGGTCATGCTGGGTCTCGATGGCATATAACATGGATTGCAGGTCGCGTTCACTGCGCGTTAATAGATTACTGCTGATGAAGCGCAACAGGCTAGTGAAACTGACACCAAAGTTGCGTTCGGTCTCCTTGCGCACGATCCTCAACAGGGCCTGTTCATCCTCAACAGCAAGAGTATTTTGAGTAGTTTTCTCCAATTGCTCGATAGCATCCTGAAAATGTCGACGTTCCCGCACCGATTCGAGGAGCATGCCATTGTGAATAGCAATCATGGCTTGACTTGCGAAGAGTGAGAGAATATCGGTTTTGAGCGGGGTAAATCCGCCTGGCTCAGGTGAAAAGAGGAGGAGGGCGCCAAAGACTGTTGAACCGACAACAAGGGGATAGCTAAAAATCGAGTGCATGCCAAGTTCTATAGCGAAGACCTGGCTTCCGGGAAAGCGTTCATCCTGGGCAATGTCGTTCGAGACGGTTGGTTGACGACGACGCAGAGTAAAACCGATAATCGAGTTATCGGTAAGCATCAGTTTGAGGTTCACCAGCTTTTGTAAAGCTTCGGGAGACAGGCCATGCTGGGCATCCAGCCGTAATCGGCCCGAATGCCGGTCAATCATGACAATGGCGGATGCCACATTCAAGGCCTTCGCGATACCATCCACGATGCGATACAAAATGGTGGCAAGGTCCATTTTCGAGGTCAGCGCGCTGGAGACTTTGTGCAGTTCCTGGCGCTGTCGGTCTTGAATTTCAAGATTACCACCAACCTGGGCGTTTTCAATGGCAGCAGCCAGGACACGTGCGACGGCAGGGATCAAGCGCACCACGCGCTCATCGTTGTAGACCCCTCTTTCAATACTGCCCAGTTCAAGCGAGCCAAGTACGCGATTCCCAATTATTAAGGGCGCAATCAAGGTCGAGTGGAGGTGAGGGTATTCGCTCAGTGCATCTCCACATTCGGAAGGGGTGCCATCCAGGCCGTCTTGATAGGTGTGTATTGCCATTTCGAGGGCATCATCGGCTGGTGAGGCGTGCGTGGGAACAGGATTGAGTGCATCCTCGTCCGGTTCTGTTCTTACGTCGGTACGCAAGATGCGTTCGAGCATCGAGTCCGCCAATGGATGCTGGTGATAGTGTGAGACCCATTCGCCTGTCTCGCGAGTGCAGACAACGACGCGAACTGCCTGGCGATCATGACGTAACAACACTATGCCGAAAAGATCGAATGGGATGATTGGCGCTAATTCTGTAGCTAAAAGGGCATAGTCAGACTTTGTTCCACGCACACTTGAGACTATGCGTACAACACGATCTACAAGCGAAATGATATCTTCTTGTTGGGGTGGCGTCTGTATTTTCGCCTCCATCAAAACCCCCTGTTCGGACGCAATAAATAAGGTCCTTTACAAAGCCTGGCCATACTCTTTGACAAACGATCGGCTTAGACACATCAACATACGGTATGACATTGTAGCACAGAGTGCATTACAATGTTAGTACATACGCGAAATTCTATCAGGGTTTAGGGGTTCAATAGCCAAATGGTACTTGAAGAGTATAGCACAAGAGGGCAAGGGTGTAACAGCTTCCCACCCTGTTTCTCGTATCATTGTTCAGTCTCTTGGATGTAGCGCTAATCGCATCCCTACGACGATGCATAGCCTGTCAATTCAACGTAGCCCTCGCCATTTATATTGCTTCCACCGCTTTGGCCCTGGATGCTCACAGCGCCCTCCCAATAGCTGTTGCCCGTTGATTGATAGGCCACCAGCTCCTGGTTCTTCAGTTCAGGTAAGAGGGTCAGCGAAGCATGCAATTGTGGATCATTGATGGTAAGTCTCCAGCCAGAGGGATAATTCGCTCGCGTAGCCTGGCTCCGCCAGTGATCGAGTATCGATACGTGCAGTGTACTTGCCGACAACAACACCTCTCGCGCATCTGGTTGGATATAGCCAATATAGGTTGAGATGATGTTCCCAGTAGCATCGCGAATGAGGTATACCATCAATTCGGTGTTGTTATTGAGTTGGATACTGAACCAGTCCCATCCCCCGCCGCCAAGTGTGATGAAATTCCCCCATTGATGATCCATCCAGGCCTCACCTGTAACGGTTTCGGGCTGACTATGATCGATGAGTGTGCCAGAGAGTGCCATCCTTGTACGCGAATAGTAGTAGGAGAAACCGGCCAGGCCATATGTAATTAAGCCGTTTCCATTGTGTAGCGCAGGCGGCTTGAGGCCACGCACATCTACGCGCATGCTATAATTTGCCATACTGGCTGTCAGGTGATCCAGCCCATTCACACCTCGAATTGACCAATCGCCGATATGTACATCGATTCCGGTAGTTGAAGTGCCGTTGGGAAGCTTCGCGTCAGGTTCCGTCTGGCGGCGCTGGTCAAAATGGAAGGCTCCGTTGGTGACATCGCTGATAGCGAAATGCGCGGCGTAGACGGGTGGGAAATCAGCGCGCAAGGCTTGAAAGAAGACCAGTTCAAAGCCGTAGTGATGCGTCTGGCCATTGACGATGGCACTCAGGTGCCCGGTATAGTACCACCACTCGGTCAAATCGCGGTGCGCCGCCTCATCCTGGGGAAAACGGACTGGTGGTAATGGCGCAGGTGTCGCAGTCGTGTTGACGACGGGCAACCGGGCGGAAGTAGAAACTGTACCGGGAAAACCACAGGAAGCCAGCAGCATGATGAGCAAGGCGCATAGTGCAACAAGTTGGCTCATTCTCTTCATTGCTTTACTCCCACCTTTGCATCGCTACTGGTGCTATCTCCACTTACCTCATCCATTTGGAGGTCGCCACTTTCATACTCTTCCATAAAAGCGGGTCGCCTGCGTTGCACTCCAACGAATGGAAGCCACCAGTTGAGATTACCCAGCAAGCGCATAGTAGCTGGGACGAGCAATCCACGCACCAATGTGGCATCGAGTGCGACGGCTAACGCCATCCCCAGGCCCAGCGCCTTGACCAGAATCATGTCAGCCGTAGCAAAACATGCGCTTACCACAATTACAATGACAGCGGCGCTGGTGATGATACCGCCGCTGCGCTGCAGACCAAGCGCTACCGCCTGGGTATTATCCCCTGTCTGCCAGTATGCCTCCTGCACGCGCGAAAGCAGGAAGACCTCGTAGTCCATCGAGAGACCAAACAGCGAGCAGAATAGGAGAATTGGACTGGACGCTTCAACAAACTGCAGCGGAGTAAAGCCGAGGAACTGGTGCAGGAAACCATCCTGGAAAATGATCACTAAAGCTCCATAGCTCGCCAGGATTGAAAGTGTATTCATGAGAATGGCTTTCAGGGGCAGAACGAGTGAACGGAAGAACAGGAGTAAAACAATATAAGTCGTGATAGCTACTATAAGAACGGCTATAGGAAAGTCTGTGTATAATGTATGCACATAATCGATGTTGCCAGCCGTGCCGCCATCGACGAGCACGGTCATACCATTGCCGGGAGGCGTGTTGCGTATGGTCTGGACAAGATCAAGGGAATGCTGATCGAGCATGGTGAATTTGCTAATGACCTGGATCATGGTAGTATCGCCTGCTACCGACGTTTTTAGAAAAGCCGCCAGGTAGGGATCGGTCACGAGTTGAGTATGCGCGTACAGTAGCTCGTACTGATCGAGGGTGAAGCGGGGATCGGCGCTGACGATGCTATCCACACGCGCAACACGAGGATCGACCTCTATACGCTGCACATAGGCATAGAGATTACGAATATTGTCGGGTGTGAGTACATCTCCATGCGTCTGTACCGCCAGAAGAATAGGTGTGGTATCCTGCGCGTTAAAACGGCTATTGAGTAGATCATATGCTGCGCGCGATGGGACAGTCGATGGCAGGATAGAGGCATCCGGCGCCGAGAAGCGTACACCTGCGAACGGTAATCCCAATGAGATCATGAGCAACAAGACGGGAACCAGCACCCGCACAGGATAGCGCATCACCAAATGGGAGAGGCGATACCAGAATCCACCGTGTACTCCGGCGGGGTCTGGAACAGTTCCCCTTGCAGTCGCCTGTTCCGCGCTTCGCTTGCGAAATCTCGGAAGGCGAACAGGGAAGGCATTTACACGTGTGCCCAGAATAGCCAGCGATGCGGGCAAGAGGGTAAGCGCGGCCATCACTGCCAGAAGCACAACCAGTACGCCACCCATACCGACGGAGCGCAAAAAACTGACGCGGAAGAAGATCAGGCCTACCAGTCCGATCGAGACTGTGAAGCCTGAAAAGGTGACGGCGCGCCCGGCGGTAGCTACGGTGATGGCTACCGCCTCTTCGATACTGCGCCCACGCGCGAGTTCCTCACGGAAGCGACTTACCATGAACAGCGAATAATCGACGCCTAGCCCCAGTCCGAACAGAGTGGTGATGTTCAGTACAAAAATGGAGAGTTCGGTGAGATGTCCGAGCCCAAAAATGAGGGCCAGTGAGACGATAACTGCGCCTCCACCGACAAGGGCGGGAAGCATAGCGGCAACAACTGAACGAAAAACGAGCAGCAGGGCAATGATGGCGAACGGAAAGGCCAGCATTTCTGCACGCCGCAGGTCGCTTTCACTGACTGACTGGATGTCTTCATAGAAAACTGGGCCACCGCCGATACTTGTATGCAGATCGGGCACCGGATGCAAACGCCGTTCAAGTTCCGGCAAGAGTTTGGGCGCGCTATCGGGATCAGGCTTGAGCAGGACATTGACGTAGGCAGCGCGGCGATCTAACGAAATCTGACGCGGATTATCTACAAAACTAACGACACCGGAGACTTCCGGCATAGTCCGCACTCTGGCCAGCGCTTGCTGAGACTCTTGTATAAATTGCGGGCTATCGGCGGTATAATGCTGGCTGGTAAAGATGACCTGCACAACCGTCAGGTCCAGGTGCAGCTTTTGCGCCAGGAGAGTGACAGCACGCTCCGACTCTATATCCGGTGTGACGAATCCGCCCGAGTGCAATATGCTGTTGGCTTGCGGCGCAAACGGCAGTGCCACGGCGATTGCGACCATCCAGAAACCCACGATCAACCAGCGATAGCGGGTGGCTAACTTGCCTAGATGGTAAAACATGCTCATACCTTTCTCTGGAGGACGCGGTTATGCCTTCTTCTTATATCTTTGACGCCAGCAATTACTTTCTGAGGTAACAGACTTATTATTCAATCAACGCAGCAATTCGCACCCCTCGACGCATGCACCAGGTTGTAGTATGATGTTGGCACCCAGGGTACTGATAAACTGTTCAAACACCTTTATCATATCAATAGGGCTAATATGGCGGTATGTCAAGGGGAAAGGCAGCCTTTTTATGGCAAAACCAACAAGTAACCAATCGAGCAAGGCCCCGCCGAAGGACGAGCCGATCAAGGTGATTGCCGTCAACCGGCGGGCGTCTCACTGGTCGGCACTGAGGTTAAATCGATACGTGATGGCAAGGTCAATCTGCGCGGCTCCTATGCCATAGCGCGCAACGGGGAACTATGGCTGGAAAACGCGCATATCGCCGTCTATGAACATGGCAACCGCTACAATCACGATCCCATGCGCAACCGCAAATTACTGCTGCACCGGCGCGAAATCGAACAGCTCCAGGCAAGGGTCGCTACCAAAGGGCTGACGCTCGTCCCGCTCAAGCTGTATCTCAAGGGGGGCAAGGTCAAGATTGAATTGGGCCTGTGTCGTGGTAAGAAGCTCTACGATAAACGAGAAGCGATTGCCGAGCGCGATGTGAAACGCGAAATCGAGCGCGTCATCCGGAAAGGGTAATGCTTCTAGCTTGTAACTGGAAATAGATTGAACCCAATACTACCCCAAAGAGCAGGTCGATGGGAAAAGTTGCCAGGAACTCTCCAAATGAAAGAGAGAAAGGCGACGGGGCGTGCTTCATGATATTCGTCAGCAGCAGCGAGAAGACGAGCCACCAGATAAAACCGAGTAGGAGGCCTGAGAGGAGCGCGCGATTGCTCGTGACACCCCTCTCTCTTTGAAGCGCCCCAAAGATGAGGCCAAACACGCCCCCTAAT